>Ga0222668_1000007_pt1 | contig 169415 bp, 115 predicted proteins | sample AntAcemetagen728_FD_179823 | JGI IMG/M metagenome (GOLD analysis project Ga0222668, IMG submission 179823) | Saline water microbial communities from Ace Lake, Antarctica - #728 | ecosystem: Environmental > Aquatic > Non-marine Saline and Alkaline > Saline | place: Antarctica: Ace Lake...
GTGGTAGTGGTCGTGGTCGTGGTCGTGGTCGTGGTTCACATTTGCATCATTCACAACCGGGGTCTCTGATTTCCCGTCAAACAGGAACGCGGCTTCCGCAGCACGGTAAATGGTTCTGAGCGAAACATGGTTCGCGGCGGCGATCTGTGCACACGCTTCGTATTCCGGCGTGAAAATGGATTGCTGATTGGAAGCCAGAGAAAGCTTCCCTGCCACGTCTCCCCAGGCGGTTTTGACAAGATGCGGTTGGCGAGAGCGGATTGTACGTTGCAACTGATGACGCCGAATGCCCAGCGTTTCCGTTTCCTGAAACAGGATCGCTTCGAGTGCGTCTGCTGATTCCGGTTTGCAAATAATACTGAGCATGACGGCGGGACGGTCTTTTTTCATCTGAATCGACGAACTGTAAACATCTAAAGCGCCCGCTGCCAGCAGTTTTTGTTTCGTATAGCCGATAACTTCGCCCGAAATATCATCCAGGTTGGTTTCCAGCAGAGTCACATGATCTGTATTACTGGAAGTCGCCAGTTCGCCGACAAAAATACGGAGCAAATTGGCTCTCTCAGGGAAGACCTTGGTGCCCGCTCCGTAACCAATTTCTTCGATGGTCATGGGGGGCAGCATTGAAAAACGATCAACAAACGTCGAGATAATGGCAGCGCCTGTGGGGGTTGTTAACTCGGCTTCAATGGGAATGTCAGCCAGTGGGATTCCCTTTAATAATTCTGCGGTCCCTGGTGCGGGAACCGTGCAAATTCCATGATCAATTTTGATCTGCCCGTAGCCGGTGGGAATGGGGCTGGAGATGATTTGCTCAACCCCCAACAGGTCAAAACCGATGGCAACTCCCACGATATCCACAATCGAATCGATGGCACCGACTTCATGGAAATGGACTTTATCGATCGTCGAACCATGAACTTTGGCTTCTGCGGAAGCGATCGCTGAAAACAGTGAGAGCGACATCTCATACTGCTTCGGAGTGAGTTGGTCCGACTGCTTCAAGATTTGAACGATATCGCTTAAGTGGCGATGGGCGTGCTGTTCGGGATGCTCAATTTGAACCGAAGTCGCATGAAAGCCCCCCTTCATGGTGGAAGAGAATGAGAGTTTGACACCGGGCAGACCAAGGGCATCGATGCCGGCACAGATCTGATCTGCGCTCACCCCCGCATCAACCAGGGCTGCCAGAGTCATATCACCACTAATTCCAGTTGAACAATCTAAATAAGCAATCCGCACGGTCAGTATATCCAAGAGGTTAATGGCTGGGGGAATCGGGTTATTTACATAAGCGAATTCTAAAGATAACCTGCTGGTTCTCCTAGGTCAATTCGCGGCGACGCATGCCTGCTTGATTGGGATAACTCTATCTATGTCAAACAGATAAGCAAATACTGGGTTTCAGGGAAGCTGAGCGGAATTCGCCTTTATTATGACGATTCGATCAACGACCTCATGTTCGATGCGTTTTCTGGCTCGATCACCCATGAAAACAGCCTCAAGAGGAAACCCGATTAGTGTGTCATTTCACCGTTGATAGATCGGCAGGTACTGATATTCAACGGCGAGGGCCAAGACTGCCAGCGATGTGGCATAGACTTTGCCTGCTTCCTTTTCGCTGCCTTTTGTCGCCAGCCAGCTGCCATCGTGTTTCTGGAGCTCCAGCAATTGGGGAATGATCGTCGCCCGGGTTTTTTTCCAGTACTCGCCCCCCATTTGAAACATGCCGACACTGCAGTAATAGGCGCCATAGAAATAGTAAAATTCGTCGGGGTGTAACGGACGCTGTATCAGATAGTCGCCCGCCTCCAGAGCATCGCGCGTGTGGTGTTTCCCGCAAATTTCCAACGCGAGAATTCCCGTGCCGGTCCGAGTTGCACTGGGCGCCCCGCCGGGTTGATAGGCAAAGCCCACATTATTGCGTCCGCGACAATGGCGAACATAAGCGACGGCTTTATCGATATGGTCGGCGGAAATATCACAGCCGATATTCTTCGCCGCCCGTAATGCCAATAGCTGCCAGCCCGTCACACTCAGATCACTGTCCTTACTCGTTTGGTTATAGCGCCAACCGCCGGCGTTTCTTTTGTCTTTGTGGACATCCTGAGCAGAGACGATCAGTTTCACAGCGCGGGCGAGGACTTCTCGGCATTTTTTTTCTCGTTCGCCCGTCAGCGTGCCCGATACTTCTGCCAGCATCAGCGTGCTGATCCCATGGCTGTACATCGGGCCGTGACTTTTATGATGCACGACGAGCCCGTTGTCTGCCTGATGTGCCAGAACCCAGTCAATTCCTTTGTTGAGCTGATCTCCATAAGGGCCTTCTTCCGGAACATAACCGGCGGCCATGAATGCCATAATCGCCAGCGATGTCGCAGCCGTTGACTCGCCGTAGGAATTAAAAGACCAGGCTCCCGAAGGCTGTTGTGATTTTGATAAAAACTGAATGGCTCGTTGAATGCCTGAATCGAGCTGCTTTTTTTGCTGATCCAGTTCCTGTGACCAGCAACGAGAAGTGGTTTGTATGCAAAACGCAAGGACCAATATTGCTCTCAACCAACGCGACATAATTTATTCCTGTGATGCAGACCGGAATCGAGGCCTTACTTGCTGTCAGATTTTGATTTTGCGATCGCTTCAAAATAATGCTTGATCAAACGGGCATACTCCGGGTCTGTTCTGCTGCGTGAGCCTTGCAAGATTTCTGTGTCAAGTTTTCCGGGAAGCTCTCCCCAGTTGCGATTGGACATCGCCTTCAACTTCGTTTTGAGTTGAGTGAAGTCCACACTGGTTCTGGCACCGCCTCCTTCGCTTTCTCCTTGCCCTTTTCCGGGAGCCATATTCTTGGAAGCGGTTTGAGATTGTTGTCCTTTGCCGGGATCGGAACCCTGTTGGGCCTTCGATTTCAGTTCGGTGGCAGCTTGCGAAAGGGCTTCCGCGGCCCGTTTGAGTGCTTCGGCTGCTTTTTGGGAAGAGGAGGGCTTGGAAGACTTTCCCGATTCGGACTGTTGACTTTGATTTTTCGAGTTTTCTGCCATCTGTTGTTCTGCTGATTGTCCGTTCTTGCCAGGTTCTGATTTCGCCTGATTTTTTTGACCCGCAGACTCAGATGGTTTCTGGTCTGTCGACTTGGCCTGTTCTGATTCGGCATTCGAATCGCGGGGAGTTGACGGATCATTTTTGGCCATTGCCGGATCCCCGGCTTTGAATTCAGGGCTCTGTTCGAGTTGTTTTTGGGCGTTGCGAAGTTGCTTGGCCGCATCGGTCACCTGATTGCCAACCTTTTCCGGAACGGGAGATTCTTTCTGTTTTCGTGAGGGTGCTTTTTGAGCCTGTTGTGCAGCCGCCTGCAGCGCTTTGGCTGCCTCGCGGGCCTGTTTGGCTGCTTGTGCGAGGTTTTCTGTGGAAAGACCTTCTACTGCTTTCTGCATGGCCTGGCCAGCTTTTGCTGTTTTTTCCTGAGCCTGTTCTGCTTTTTTGCTCTCTTTTTTCAATCCGAGAGGATCTGTCTCGAGCTTGTTTGAAGTCTCTGCCAACTGTTTGGATAACGACTCTGTCTGTTGCGCTAAAGCTTGCTGTGAATTCTTCAGTGCCTCTTGTCGCACCGCTTCTGACGTGGAAGCTTTCTCCATTTTTCCTGCCAGTTCCCGCTGCATGTTTGCCAGCTTTTCAGCCTGCTCCAGAAAGGCGTCTCGCTCTGTCTGTGCTTCTTGTTCTGGCTTGTGGGCATTCATGATTTCTTCAGCCACCTGGGACGCGCGATTGGCGGCCTGACTGGCTTCGTGTAAACGTCCCGCATTCGCTTCCTGTTGTGCTTTGATTGATTCTTCAGCCAATTGTGTGACTTTGCGGGTTGGCTCCGATTCGGGACCAAACTGCTGCGCGGTTTCCAAAGCAAATTGGGCGGCTGCTTCCGCGAGGACTCGCTGCTGTTGTTGTAAATCCAAGACCGATTCCGATTTGTCCTGATCTGCTTTCGCCCGCGACTTTTCAGAACTCATTTTCGTTTCAGCAGCTTGCACGTTCTGCGCTGGTTCGGAATTGGCGGCACCGGCTGCGACTGTCTGAGAATCCGCTGCCGCAGTCGCGGGAGAGGCTTCTTCTGTTGCGGGAGCAGACTGCCGTTCGTTATTGGAAGCAGGACTGTTATCTGCCCGTGGTTCCTGGGACGCAGGTCTTCCGGCTGCGACCGGCGCCTGTTGTTGGATGGCATCCGCTAACTGTTGTTGTGGCTCAATCAACTGCGAGGTTTGATTCACCAGTGAATCGAGTTGCTTTAATTGAAAATTACGCGCGGCATCGACCAACTCTGGTCTGCGTTTTAGTAAATTGTCTAGATCCTCGGAAAGACGTGACTGGCGATGTTTCAGTTCGGCTTGAAGTTGCGCCAGCTCCTGTTCCATTTCCGGAGTCCGATTTTGATGGTTTTTATCCTGTTTTTCTGAAGCGTTCGGAGCTGGTTCTGTTTTTTCTGAAGCAGGCTGTTGCTCGCCGTTCGCGTTCGCTGGCGGCTTCTGCGCCGAGTTCTCTACTTTGTTATTGAAGGCGAGCAAATCGTCGGCGAGATGGTTGGTATCTTCGGCAAGTCGATTCAGATTCAGTAAATCATTTTCCAGATCAACCAGCTTTTCGTACTGTTGGGCAAGGTCGCTGAGTTTCTTTTCTGTGGCGGCCATTGCCGAGGGAACCGGTTTAAGCGTTTGATTTGCTTGTTTGTTAGTTTCCGCATCGGCGGCTGCTTTCAAGGTCTCATTATTTTTTACGAAATCAGTACGCGCGATAGTTTGCGTCTGTTCTGCGATTTTCTGATACAGGGGAAGTTGTAGAAATTCATTCGCCAGTGTTTCGAGCCGCTGTGCGAGCTGGCGTTCGACCTGAGTTGCTTTCTGCAGCGCTTCTTGATTTTCGGCTTTTGATTTCACTGTTTCCGGCGCTTGTTTGAGCTCTGCGATATTCTGATCCACCTGACTACGATGCGTTTTATACTCCTGTTGAATCTTTCGCAGCTCATCACGCAGCTTTTGCTGGCGAGAAATGGCGCCTGCTGAAAGCTGTTGTGCGGCGTTTTTATCAATTCCGAATACGCGGGGCGTTGACCAGACCACATGCGGCGCGGGAACTTCGCGATTGTCTGCAGCACGAATTCGATACGTGAAAATATCAGCCTGTGCGGCGTTCAGCGTCTGGAGATCGATGTTGAATTCATACTCGACGGCAGATGTTCCCAATTGTTCTGCAGACACTTTGGTAATCGTTGCTTTTTCATCCAGTTTCTGTACATGCAGCTCCAGTTCGTTGACGGAATAATCGTCAATGACTTTGACGGGGACAGTCAGCGTTTCGGTCGGTTTGAAGAATTCGGGCTGATTGTAGATTGTGAGTTCCATCTCGGGAGCGCGGTCTGGAATAACTTTCACAAGATGTTCTGAAGTTTTGGTATTCAGATTGCCTTGTTGACTTTTTAACTCAATATGGAACAGGAAGCTTTTTTTATGGACCGGCAATTCGAGTTGCGCGGTTAACAGGTCTTTACTCAAGACAAAGTCTTTGTGTTCGATAGGAGGCTTTTGTTGTGCGTCGGCCCCCGATGTATAAAGCTGATATTGAAAAGTGGCTTCTGTCACAGGACGATCAAAGGTCAGGCTGATGGCCAGTCGGCCTTGTTCGGGAACACTGAATTCACTGGGAAGCAGCGTGAATTCCTGCTGCTTTGTTTGAGTGTAATCGGGGGGTGTGACCGTCAAACGGGTCTCTGTGATCGAAGCTGGCTCCGCAATCTGAACCGTATACTGCTGACTGCGGCTGCGTTCGGTTGAGATGACATATTGAAATCCGGTGAGCAAGTGAGCAAACTGCGTTTTGTATTGTCCGGCTGCCTGATCCAGGTCCATGCGTCTGGAAAATTGTTCGCCTTGGGAATCTTCCCATTCAATCCAGACTTCTTTGATCGTACCTGGCTGCTTTGTATGCCAGTGAGGCGTTGCAAAAATATCTAAATCTTTACCGCGGGCCACCGTTTCATCGCCTGGCTCCACATCAAAGTAAAGCGAGCTGACAGTGGCGAAGTTGCCCCAGGGAACCACACTCCGCGAGAGTAACAGGCGGTAGGCATCGGGCCAGAAGAGCAGGGGAGTTAAAAAAATCAGGATCGCGATCCCGGCACTCATAATAAATCGCATGGTTCGATCAGAGGGAACCGAATCCGTAATGTTAAATGTGGTGAGTGAGGCAATCGTTTCTTTTGCCAGATGTTCCCGCATCAAAACCGAGCTGGATTCGTTTGGGGCGGAGGCTAATTCCAGCACTGAGGTCAGCCGCTCGTTGAGAGTCGCTTGAGATTCTTCCACGATCGCGGCGAGTTCAATCGACGTTCTTTTGTGAAAGACTCTGCGCAGCATAGCGAACCAGACACAAGCGACTAACACAGTGACAGACAGCGAACTCAGTGCAATTCGCGCCGTGGTGCCCAGTGAGAACATCAGATCTAAACTGATCTGCAAAACGACCAGACAGATGAGAACGAGCACAATCAACCCGAGACCGCGGAGCAGAGCCAGGGAACGGATTCTGCGATCGAGCTGATTTAACTGACGTTTCAGTTCATTCACAAACTGATCTAACTGCCCATCCATAATTATTCTCAGCAGGAAGTGATTGTTCAATGTGTTATCTGCAAAGGATTTATACTGACCGTAAGTTTCAAAGTTCGGAAAAGTCAGAACTTCTTCGCAGACCGAATTCCCTAATATTGTAACAAGATCTGGTACGAAATTGTGATGAAAAAACTGTTTGCAGCCCAAAAACTTTTCAAGGCAAACCATTCAGTTTTCGAATGGCCCACTCGACTGTGAGGATACCCATGATCAGAACCAGAATAAACCAGTGGTCCCACAGCGAGATTTCGTCCTGATTGGTCGTTTTCTGGCGTAAGGAAGGGATCAACTCCAGTAGCTGGTCGATGGTCTGCGGAGTCAGCAGTTGCCCGCCACTGGATTCTGCAATTTTCGAGAGGAGTTGAGGGTTGGAAGCCAAGTTTCCCAGTTCGATTGTTTTGATCTCATGGACAAACAGGGGAGTTGTGATGGCTTTTCCTTGTGCGACTTCCGGGGAAGTAATCAGTTTGAGTTCATATTCCCCCGCCGGTAGCGCGGGAATATTGGCTTCGTGGATGAGAGGCTGGTTTTTTTGTTTGCTCAGATCGAATGAAGCGATGACTTTTTCCGGATCAGTTGCTTTGTAAATGGCAACGCTTGATTTCACATCGGGGAATTGCGCGAGATATTCCTGAGTCCATCGTGCAGAGACTGTTGAAATTTCACCAGCGTCGATATCGGTTTTACTCAGACTGAACTTGACAAATTCATTTCCCGCTGCGGCCTTGTTGCGTGCAGCCGCACGTGCCAACTGTCCCCAGAAGCGATGGTGATAACGGTCACCCACGCGAAACCGCCAGCGCCAGGTACTGTCGATGCCGATCCAGATGACTTGTCCCGAACCATATTGCTGCTGAATGATGACGCCATCCAGATCATCATCCAGGGGGGCATTAAATGGAGAAATGCCATGCGCTAAAACGGTGGCTCCCGGTTTTCGTTCTCCCTGCAGGAACCAGAGATGCCCGGGAAGTTGCGCCCAGATCTCCCGGTTGATTTCCGGATTCACGTCAAATTGAAACAGCGGTTCTACTTCTCCTTCGGGTGTCAACATGAGGCGCATACCTCGTTCCCCGGGAGGGACTTTGAAACTCCCCTGGTTCCAGTCGACCACTTTCAGATCTTTCAGAGGCAGAAGTTCATTCAGGATTTCTGAGTGATGGGCCAGCGGGAGATATTTTTTTCCCGCCAGCAGCACCAGGGTGCCCCCCTGATCTGCGACAAACGTTTTAATCTGTTTCCAGTTTTCCTCTTTCAAATGCTCGGGAGAAACATCGCCGATAATAAGCAGATCTTTATCTGCGAACGGATGCGACGCGTCTGCCTGGTTCGGATCCTCATTTTTTGGCGGAGTTTGAATCAACAATTGATCCGGAAAAAAAGGTTCAGGCAAGAGGCCCATATAAGGTTGTTCAAACAGGACCTGCTGCAGATCGATGCGTTTGTCACGCTCTAAAGCGTTATGCAAATAACGGAATTCCCAGCGCGCGGTTTCTTCCACTAATAATACGTGCGATTTGTCATCGACAATGTTAATCGCGAAATTTTTATCGTTATTATCTTCGCGGGTTTCACCCGGTAGAATGTCTGTTTGCAGCGTAAATTCCTGTCTTCCCAGTTTCTCCGATTCCAACTCGAACTCAAGTAGCTGACTGACTCCTCGAGAGGTAAACTTTTTCACTGCAACTTCACGATCATTTTGTTTCAGAATCACACTGATTTCCTGGCCGTCATACCCGTTTGTAGCGATACGAGCCTTCAACAACGGCCGATCGTCTTTAAAGGCAGTCTGTGGATAATCAAGGGCGGCGATGGAAATATCTTTGGGCTGATAAGTGGATCCAACAATCACAGGGTAAATCGGCACCTGCATTTGTCCCAGTTGCTCAGCGGTGGCGACAGGATCAAGCTGGCTGTTATCACGCCCGTCCGTCAGCAGGATATAACTGGATATCGGTGCGGACCCGGTTTCTGAACTACTGGTCGAAGATTTGAGAGCCTGCGAAAGATTGGATAATTCCATGTGAACCTGATCAGGAACCTGAGTGATCGCCGATTCTAACGTCTGCTTATCTGTCGGAACAGCATCGCCTGCAAACAGCACAAGATCAACTTGCCCCCGTTCCTGTAATTGATCCAGAATCGGATTGGCAGGATTTAAGAGTAGTTTTTGCGCGATTTCCTTGCGGGATAATTTATCGATTTCCTCAAAGATCGATTCAAGATTGTGTTTGCGGCTGGCTGCCAACTGGGCTTTATTTTCCGGATTAGCAGTCTCGCTTTCATCGACCCATTCCGGTTCTTCTTTTAAAGAATACGCGTTTTCCCAGCGATCAAGGCGGCTGTCGACATTTTTGTTACCGATCATTTTGAGGGCACGTGCCAGCCGCAGTTTTTCCAGATCACTGGCATGACGATCCTGGGTATTCATGCTGTCGGAAACATCAACGGCGACTACCAGGCGTCCTGTTTTTTCCGTATTGAAGGACCATGTCAGAACCGGTTCCAGAAATGTGAGCAGAATAAAAAGTAGTGCGATCACGCGCAGCGCAATCAGGGTATTTCCAATCGAGGGAGAAACAAGGCGCCGTTCATAGCGAAAGAGCATGACGATGGTAACGAGCGCCACCACGACGGCGCAGACGCCAATGATCGTCCACCCGCTTAGTTCGAAACTGTTAAACTGGAACTGCCTTTCGCTCATTTCAGCAAAGATCTTAATATTAAATTATGTGGCATTACTTTAAATCATCAGGGAGTGCGGCGTGGCCGCCTTGTACCAGTCGCCTGGTAAGAAACAACTCTCCGACCATTAACAGCAGAAATATCAATAAAAGAATTCGCCAGAATTCGGTTTCCGAAACATCCGAGAACATGGCTTGTTTGAGTTCATCCAGTGTCTTAAAAAAAGTCAGATGGTACTCATCTGTCAGCGTTTTCTGTTGCACTTCAGAAAGCGGCGTCAGATCCGATTCACTCCGATCAAAGTTGACTACGAATCGATCTGCGATCAGTTCCGTCTCCATTCCGGGTTTGGGATTCAGGGCATAAACGCCGGGAAGTGATGTGTTTTGACAATGAAATGTGGCTCCATTCGCAGACTGCTCAATCGTGCCTGCTGCTGGCTGATCGTTGGGACCCACAAAATTGAATTGCTCGATGGTTGTTTTGACTGGCACGGGTACGACAATAGGTTCGTCGGTATTGAGATTGCGAAACACGCGGCCTGAAGAGAGTTCAAAAACGGCTTCGTGTAGGAACGGGACATAATCCGGCTTGGCAGGCAGATTATTCCAATCGGCATCGAGTGAAGACGTCATCAGCAACACGCGGCCTCGCTGATGATTCATAAACAGCATCAGCGGTTTATCATTGGTCAGTTCGACAATTTCGACGGGAGCCGACGGAGGCTTTGTCTCTGCGTTGTCAGTTTGAGCGTCTGGTGTCGGTTTGATCGCGTCCGTCAGAGAAACATCCCACCAGTGATTGAATCGGGCTGAGGTCATCCCGTTTGCATAAGCACCACGAAACCGGGTTAACCAGGGAGTTTGCAGACTGTCTGATTTGATTTGGATCAGATTGCCGAATTCAGCGCCCCGATTCGATTCAATCGCTTTTAATTCGAGAGGCATTAAACCTTTTGGGTGGAACAGCAGCTTCTGGTATTGTTCTGCATTGATTTGATCTCCCAGCGCGATGAAAACGCCCCCCCCTTCGTGATTGACAAAATCAATCAGCGCGCCGGCTTGGACTTCAGTGAAAGTATCCACATTGGCCAGAATCACGACAGCCTGATTTTTTAAGATCTCTGGTGTCAGCTGTGCTTTCTCGATGATGGTCGTCTGAATCCAGGGAGTTCGGTTCGCAGGGGCCATCAATGCCAGGTTGGCGAAGAAAACTTCACTCCGGGTGGAGTCAAAGTGGGGCGTACCATCGACTAGCAGCACAGGCAGGGCACTGGTGACATGCAACGCGACATCAGATCGATCATCTCCTGGAAGTTGATCTGAGTCGAGAACGACACTGATGACGTGAGTCCCTTCCTTGTCGAATCGATATTGAAACTCAACAGCCGCCTCGCCATGATTCTCGATTTTCACCGATTGTGTTTTTTCTTTGATGCGTTGGCCGTCGACTTCGAAGTAAACAGGACAGATCCGAGTTGGTTCGGGGCCATCGTAGCGGACCGTCGTCGAAATTTTTACAGGGAGATTTTTGACACAGACTTCACGTGACGCCGTTAATTTGTCGACCCGTAAATTTAATTGCAAGCCTTGATTTTTTTCTCCTGCCACATTTGTAGCCCACAGATCAATGGGGACAGCCGATTGTTGGAGTAGATCATCGACCTGTTCCCAGAGAATCGTATCCTGCGGCGTCCAGCCAAATGCCTGGTCGTCCGTCAGCACAATAATTTCTCGTTCCAGATTCGATGTCTTACCCAGGGTCTGGATGGCTTTGGAAATCGAGTTGGCCAGATTGGATGCCCCGGAAGGAGGCGGAAGCTGATTTAATTTTTCGCGCACGGCTTCAAACTGATGTGTGGGAGACTCGGTGATGAGCCGCGGTTGATTGCGAGCGTCAATGATCGAAATCGTATCGCCCGGGTTCAGCTCTTCCATAAAGCGATGCACCCATTGGATGGCCGCAGCATGAGGTGTTGTTGCTTGGCCCTCCCAGCCCATGCTGTAAGAGCCATCAATTACAAAAACGATATCCCGAGATTGCGTCGAAATAAATTTTGATAAAAACCCGCCGGAAATCCAGGGGCGGGCCAGCGCGAACGTGATCAATGCAATTAACAGCATGCGAATTGCGAGTAGCAGCCAACCTTCCAGCCGAATTCTGCGTCGCGTGCGTTGCCCCAACTCCAGGAATTGCATCGCCCCCCATTGTATTATGTCGTAGCGTTTTCTGCTCAGTAAATGTACCAGAATGGGTAGGGAAATACCCAGCAGGCCGAGTAGCATCATCGGATTAAGGAAATCAAAGGTCATGACTGCCAGCAGTGATTGTGGTGTGGGTGAGGATTATGCATGAAGACGTTGAGAATAAAGTACAAGGATAATTATATGGTGAAATCGTCGTAAATGGTATTGCTTACTTAATTAACACTTTAAGTCTGACTTATCATACAGAATTCCAGTGAACCGGTTTGGAAATTCATTTTGAATGATTATGATGGACTCAGCGGATTCATGTAAGCATGTCCGGTACTTTTTAACTTCCGATTAAAAAACTCTGAATGCGTGATGAGGTTGATGAAATGCGATCAGGTAATACGAAAATGAACCGGTCTCTGTTAGTAATGATTCTATTAATCGTCTGTACCAGTACGACGACAGCGGATGAAATTAAGCCAGATCAAGTTCAATCTACCTATGATATTGTGGTCTATGGTGGCGCCTCCGGCGGAATTGCTGCGGCCCTGCAAGCAAAACGGATGGGAAAAACCGTGTTATTGATCGAACCGGGAAATCACCTGGGAGGACTTTCTTCCGGTGGTCTGGGTGCGACTGATATCGGAAATAAAGCGGCCATCGGGGGCATTGCCCGTGAATTTTATCGACTGCTGGGCACGCATTACAGTCAAGATCAGGCTTGGACTCATCAGAAACCAGGCGAATATAAAAGCCGTCGCAGCAAGGGAGCCGAAGCTGAAATGTGGACCTTCGAACCACACGTCGCGGAAGCAACCTTCGAAAAAATGCTGGCAGACCACAAGGTTCCCGTCTTAAAACGCCAGCGTTTAGATCTGAAACAGGGAGTACAAAAAAAACAAGGGCGTATTGAATCCATAAAAATGGAAAGTGGCCTGGTTATCAAAGGGACTGTATTTATTGATGCGACTTATGAAGGAGACTTGATGGCGGTGGCGGGGGTTTCCTATCACGTGGGTCGTGAATCAAATGCCACCTATGGTGAGACTTTAAATGGAATTCAAACCCGCAACGCCGTCTATCATCAGTTTGTGAAACCCGTTGATCCGTATGTGATTCCCGGCGATCCTAAGAGCGGCTTATTGCCGGGAGTCCAGCAGGAAGGGCCGGGAGGCGCTGACGGGGAAGGGGATCATCGCGTGCAAGCTTACTGTTTTCGCATGTGTACAACCGATGTTCCGGAAAATCAGCGGGAGTGGGTGAAACCTGCCAATTATGATCCCCGACGTTATGAATTGTTACTGCGGAATTTTGAAGCCGGCGATTTGCGGGCGCCCTGGAGCCCCACTTTGATGCCGAATCGAAAAACGGATACGAATAATAATTTTGCGATCTCCACTGATGACATCGGGATGAACTATGAGTATCCGGATGCCGATTACCAAAAACGCGAACAAATCATTCAGGAGCATTTAACTTATCAGCAGGGGCTCATGTGGACGCTGGCCAATCATCCCCGCGTTCCCGCAGCAGTGCGGAAACAGTTTCAAACCTGGAAGCCCGCTAAAGATGAATTTCAGGATACGAATGGGTGGCCATTCCAGCTTTATATTCGCGAAGCAAGACGGCTGGTCTCTGAATATGTGATGTCCGAAAAGAACTGCATGTCGGAACTCGTGGCGGAAGATAGTGTGGGAATGGGAGCCTACACAATGGACTCGCACCACCAGCAGCGCTACGCCATCAATGGTAAAGCATTGAATGAAGGCGACGTTCAAGTCGGCGTGCCGAACCCTTATCCCATTTCTTATCGTTCGATTCGTCCTAAAAAAGAAGAATGTCAAAATCTACTGGTTCCCGTGGCGATGGCTGCTTCGCATATTGCCTACGGCTCCATTCGGATGGAACCGGTGTTTATGGTGTTGGGGCAATCAGCGGCGACCGCCGCCTGTCAGGCAATTGACGCGAAAAAAGCAGTGCAGGATATCGACTATCCCCAATTACGAAAACGGCTTTTGCAGGATAAACAGGTTCTTGCCTGGGAAGGGCCGCGTCGTGTTCCACCGATTCAAGCGACCTCTTTACCAGGGATTGTCGTTGATGACCGTGATGCCAAAACAACCTTAGGTTGGAAAAAAAGTTCATCGAATCCTCCTTATGTAGCGTATGGATATCTGCATGATGGAGATGTGAACAAGGGAGAACAGCAGGCTACGTTCTCAGCGAAAATTCCAGAGAGTGGTTTGTATGAAGTACGCGTTTATTATGCACCTGGTTCCAATCGGGCGTCGAATACTCCCTATACCGTCAAGAGTTCCAGTGGATCAAAAACTATGATGGTGAATCAGCGACGAAAACCCAATCAGGGTAAATTTCATCTGCTGGGCCGATTTCCGTTTGAAAAGGGAAAACAAGAGGTCCTGATGATTTCCAATCAGGGGACCGATGGCCACGTGATTGTTGACGCGCTACAGCTTGTGCCCGTGAAATCGAATTAAAAATAGTTTGCGCTCTTGACCAATATCATAAATAGTAAGAACGATCTTAGAGTCATAAGGTAAAAAAATGCAGAATCCTATTTTCAAATACCTCGTGTGTACTCTCATTTTTATGTGTGCATGCCAGCTTGAGAATCAAAATCTCCAGGCGGATCTCTTTACTTATGTTGAAGAGTCTGGCGAGACAGTGACCATAGAGGCATCGTTATACGGCTCCGGGAAATCAGGCGGCGAGATGCTGCATGCCTTAATAAAGCCAGATGGTTCGATCAAACTCGTCCCGCAGGGAAAAATCAAAAAACGAATTCTCAAAGCCGAGCCTGAGCCTTTGACTGTGGAACAAATGTCGGAAGGGCTCGCAAAGAAGTTCGGTGCAGAGAAGTTTCGCTTTCATTTACAGAGTCCCTTCCTGGTAGGAGTGGTATTGGCTGCGCCTCTGGACGGGACTGATAGAACAGAACTGCGCGTGAAAACGTTTCTGGAGAAGGCAGGACGTTTTTTACAAAACGTGGAAGTGATCTTCGAAACTTACAGTAAAAAAATGGGGCTCGAATTAACGGAGTATGAGTTCCCGATGGCGATGCTGATTTTCGAATCCGATGACGACTTTGAAGCCTATGCTAAGGAAACCACCTCGCTGGGAGCAGGCGTTTCCAATGTCCTGGCCTTTTATTCCAGTATTTCCAACAACCTGATTCTCCGGATGAGTGAGTGTAGTTCGTTTGAAACTCCGTTACACGAAGCCATTCATTTGCAGACATCTAATCGTGGTGTCGCGAAGCGCCTGGCTCCGATTCCAGCCTGGTTTATGGAGGGGATCGCTACCGGCTTTGAAGGAAAAGGAGACCGGATCAATGTCAGTCCGGATCGAATTAATTCGCATTATGCCTTGCTGTCCGGGATCGCAAAATTGTTGAATTGGGGTGAAGTCGTTACCTACAATGGCGCATTTCGAGGGAGTGTGTTGTCGGGTGATGCCTATGTGCACGCCTGGGGCTTACATTGGATGCTTGTGACTCAGTACCCGAAAGAGTATCTGGAATACGTGCAGCACCTTTCGCGTAAAGAGCCTTTCGAGGAGTCATCGTCGAAGCAACAGTACGAAGAGTTTGTGGAAATTATGAAAGTGCGGCCGGAGTCTTTGCAGCTCAAGTTTAAAGTCGAATTGATCCAGGCAATTCTGAAGCAGAAAGTAAAATTGCCACCCTATGAAGACAGAACCGTGCATCTGGAAAAGCATAAACAGGAGATGGCCATTGTGAAAATGACGGCGACTTCCTATTCTCGACTTGCGCCTCCTCGAATCGAAGGTTGGTTGCAGAATATCTCTCCGTTTCGCCCGATGACGTTTCATGTCACAGTACAGACAGATGCTGGCACTTATACAGAGTGGTATTTACCTGAAGTGGGCATTCGGAAGAAAATAAAATTGAAAGCACAGAATGCCAATCAATTGATGCGCGGAGGCAAGGGAGGCAGTTGGCGATCCTATCATGTTGAAGTCGAGTCGGCTTATCCTGGTAGTGACACTGCCAAAGAATGGTCGGCCGGGAAATTACCGGTTCCCGTGGTTTCCCGTCAAGTTCAGACCGCCCCCTCAAATTGATGCAGATGACTATTGAAGGATACAAGATGAAGCTTTCACTTTCAGTGAGGATTGCTGAAGCGGCCTGCAAGACAAAATTAAATATCCCGTTTTCCGAAATTGTAGCCATCGCGGCCGAGTTGGGTTATTCTGCTTTATGTATGCGAGCCAGTGTGGCAGGCGTGCAAAGTTCGCAGTCGGAACTGGAACAGATTCGCTCGATTGTGGATCAGGTTGGTCTCGTTGTTTCGATGGTCACAGCCGACTTTAATATTCCACAAAATAACGACCAGGCACCCGAGGCTCTGAAAAATATTGAACCCAGCCTGCATGTAGCAGAAGTTCTGGGCAGTCGCATGGTCAGGGTCTGTTTGAAAACCGAAGCAGATATTCCCCACGCCCAAAGGGCCGCCGACTTGGCTGCAGAACGGGGCATGCAGTTGGTGCACCAGTTCCATCCGACTTGTCTGTTTGAAGAAGTGGAACAGTCAGTCGCTGTTTTCAAACAGATTAATCGACCGAATGTGGGGCTGATTTATGAGCCGGCCAGTTTGCTGATGTGCGGTCAGGAGTATGGCGAAACAACGCTCAGTAAGATTCTCCCCTGGCTCATGAATGTTTATGTGCAGAACCTGGTGATCACAGCCGATGGTCCGGACCACCTTGAAACCTGGTGTCTGGGAGATCGTCCCTTTCAATTACTCCCTTATTGGGACGAGAGTGGACGGGGGATCGATTTCAAGCAAGTGATCTCCGGCTTGAAAGCCGTTGACTATGACGGCTTTCTTACCGTCCATCAGGCTGAAGGCATTGTGACTGCTGCTGACGCGCGTGCGTATGCGGTTCAGTGTAAAGAATGGGTTGATTCTCTCTCTCTGTGATCGGTACAAGCGATTCTATGAAAAAAGCGTTCGTTATCAGTTTTGAACAATTACCAGCTTGCATGTTAGGCTGTTATGGCCATCAATGGATCGAAACACCCAACTTGGATCGATTGGCTTCGCTTTCGGTCCTCTTTGATCAGCATTTTGCCAATGATTTGTGCATGACTCAAAACTCGTTTCCCTGGTGGACAGGTCAAACGATTCCCCAAGCGTTTGAAGCAGCCGAACAAAGTCCTGATTCTCTGATTTCACATTTGAAAAAACAGGGGATTCAATCGACGTTGCTATTGGAGTCAGACAGTGAAGCCGGGCGGAATTCAAGGGACAGATCCCAGGAGACGTTTTTTGAAGAATTCGATCATGTTGAGACGGTAGCAGGTCGAAATGGATTCAAAGTCAGTGAAGAGAAAACTCCCGTAGCGCAGTTGATGCAAGCTGCCATCGAACGCCTGCCGGAGTGGATGGGGAATTCACAGGATCAATTGATCTGGATCCGGTCCGAAGGAGTTCCGCTGGAGCCGCTCGCTCCGGAATTTTTCTCAACGCTTTATCTCGATGAAGTGCTCGATCAGGAAGAAACGGAAGATGAAGACTCTGACGAAGCTGAGTTCACAGACGAACCTGATGTGTTGGATGCCGAGTTGGATTTATCCGAGGCAGACGAGAGAGACGACCATTTGGAATCAGACCTCGATGCAGAAGACTGGCAGGAATTGATCGCGGTTGTGGCCGAGTTGTTTACGAGTCCTGAGGAATGGTCGGAACTCGATGATCATGAAAGACAGATGGCGCGGGTTGTTTACGCCGGCTATGTGACGCTGCTTGATCAATGGTTTGGCCGTCTGCTGGATCGGATACTGGAATATGCGGAAACACAGCCCATTTTATTGATCGTGACTGCAGGCCAGGGGGGAAATGAACTCCTGGGACCCGTCAGGCAGGTGGAGAACTGGGGCCTGTTTGAAGAGATAAGCCACGTACCTTTGTTTATTTTTGATTCAGAGAATGAGCAACAGGGAAACAGACGACAGTTTTTGTCACAGCCTGCAGATATTCCTGTTTCATTGGCGCATTGGTTGGGAACACCGCTAGAGACCGTTTCCCATTCCGGGAATAATTTACTCGCTGTGATTCGTGACCAGAGTCCTTTCCCGGAACCAGTGATTTATGCTGCCAGTGATCAGGCGATTGCATTGCGTACTGCCGAATTTTATTATCTGCAGGTACGAAACCGTCCAACAAGTCTGGATTCACCGGATTCCGAAGAGGTAGTGACTCGGAATGAAAGGTCGGAACAGCAACTTTATCAGAAGCCAACAGACCGCTGGGATGTCTATGAACAACATACGCAACTACCTGAAATCGTAGCAGAGTTAGCTGCGCAGCTTGAGGGAAAAAGAACAAAGCATCATGATCAAAATCTATCATAATCCGCGTTGTAGTAAGAGTCGGCAGACGTTGGCCTTGATTCAAGAGTCCGGTGTGGAACCTCAGGTGATTGAATACTTGAAAACGCCACCCACGGCGGAGGAATTGGATTCCCTTTTGAAAAAGTTGAAGCGGGAGCCGCAAGATTTAATGCGGAAAGGTGAAGATATTTATCGAGAGCTGAAGCTTTCGGAACGGGAGCTCTCGCGTGAAGAAGCGATTGCGCTTATGGTGGAACATCCGAAATTGATTGAACGGCCGATTGTTGTTAAGGGGCAGCAGGCAGTTCTTGGACGACCGCCTGAGAATGTGAGTGCACTGTTATAAGAAAGACATTTAATTCTAATTCGCATTGGCAGAGGCAGATACTGTGGCTGACATGTTTCTGCCGACAAGCATGCCGATGGAAAACGTCAGTGTCGCAAAGATGCACAGAATAATGACCCAGGTCCCTGTCGGCAGTTCGAATTTGACAGAGCGTTTCAATCGGTTTTTCTTTTTTTCTGCCAATACATTAGTGGCACGCTTTTGTGCCAGACTGGCTAAACTTTCCAATTCCTGTTCATGGTTCATTTCAGCCTGATCGGTAAGATCGACTTGCAACTGGCTTACCGGAGCGACGGGAGTCTGGTGGAGCTGATTCCCATTTTCTTCTTCCTTCAGTGGGGTGGGGGCACTCTGATTGATGGGCTTAACGGGAATGGCTTTAAACGCTTCTTCTGAGATTGGTGCCTGTGTTTGAGGCATCGGAGCAGCGGGTTGCAAATTCAGGTCTTGCTCTAGAATCTGTTTTTTGTCGAGTGTGATATTGGCGCCAATGGCTGCCAACTCATCCAGTGCATTCGTCAATTCCGCATCTTTCAGATCCAGTTTCGGCTGAGGAATGGGGGCAATCTGTCCATCCAGATCCGGAACGCGTACAGACAAACCGCATGTCGGGCAGTCTACAACCTCTCCCGCTTTCGAGTGCGAGATTCCCATCAGCTGGTTACAGTGTTGGCATCGAAATTTAATAGGCATACTGCAATTTCTTTTATACGACGGTTTTAAATGGATCTCTGCCACTCATGGCGAATCTGTCTGATCAGGCAGGTTCCCTCTCACTAGTATTACTATCAGTAACGGCAGGAATGGAAGTTTACTACTTATTTTTCGCGTCTTCCAGTATTAGAGCGTACTTACAAATGTGACAGAAATGCCTGTTCAAGATAGAATGAAGGGATATCAAATGCCTTTTTACCTGTTATAATAATAGACAGTCAGTTGTTGAGAATAAATCCATGAATTGAAATAATTCAAAAGTTCTAATTTCCCTAAGACTTAAAGCAAGAGGTTTTTTCGTGGACGTAGAGGAATTTCTGAAACGAGACGTAAATCGTCGTCAATTCCTGGATCGAAGTGCGCGGAATGCTGCCGGTATGGCTGCGGGCGTTGTCGGATTAACCAGTAGCATGACGCTGGCAAATAGTTCACCGAATGAGCGGGTTGTATTGGCCGGAATTGGTGTTCGCGGACAGGGAAAATTTCTGACATCCAGTATGGCCAGTTTTCCCGATGTCCGAATCAAAACGATTTGCGACGTGGATGAATCGGTTGCGCCTGCCGCGATGAAGTCAATCGAAAAAGGGCAGGGAGTCGCTCCGCAATTTGTAACGGATTTTCGTAAGGTCCTGGATGATCCGGAAATTGATGGGGTCGTGATTGCCGCACCAGACCATTGGCATGCCCTGATGGCGATTATGGCGTGTCAGGCCGGAAAAGATGTGTATGTTGAAAAACCCGTTTCACATAATCTAACGGAAGGGATCAAGATCGTTGAAGCCGCGAGAAAGCACCAGCGTGTTGTTCAATCGGGCATTCATCAACGTAGCGGAGCCCATTTTCAGTCAGCCGTTGATTTCGTACGCAGTGGAAAACTGGGTGAGGTCAAACTGGCCAAGGCCTGGATTATTCATCGACGGAAACCAATTGGTAAAAAGAAAAACGAAGCAGCTCCTACTGGTGTGAATTATGACCTCTGGCTGGGACCTGCTGCCAGCCGCCCGTTTAACCCGAACCGATTTCATTATAACTGGCATTGGTTCTGGGATTATGGGACTGGTGAGATGGGAAACTGGGGAGTGCATATGCTGGATATTGCACGCTGGGGACTCGGGGTTGATCTGCCGGAGCGCATTTCTGCTTCGGGAGGAAAATACGTTTTCGACGATGATCAGGAAACGCCGGATACGCAGCTTGTCCAATATAACTATGCAGATAAGACGATTGTGTGGGAACATCGTCTCTGGAGTACACATGGCATGGAAGGTCGCAATGCTGCCGCTGCCTTTTATGGCGATCAAGGAACGCTTGTAGTCGACCGGGGAGGCTGGAAAGTCTACGACCAGAAAGAAGCAGTCACTTCCGGAACCAGTGACCAGGCAGAGACTCACCATCGCAACTTTATTGATTGTATCAAAACACGCAACACACCGACTTCTGACATTGAGATTGGTCATATTTCAAGTGCGTTATGTCACTTGGGGAATGTCGCTTATCGAGCGGGTCGGGAGATTCAATATGACACCACGCAAAATCGCATCGTAGGCAACGAACAGGCAAACGCACTTTTGGGACGTGAATATCGCCAGAATTGGGAGCTTCCCCAGATTTAAACGGCAAGCTGCTGGATCAACTGAGGGACAAATAAAAACTTCCTGACAGCCTATCACTGTCAGGAAGTTTTTTATTGGAAGATCGGTAACCTAATCGCTGATTACGGGTTACCCACTTGTTGGAAAAGGTCCGTTGTTGTGTTCAGACTGTCGCTTCCCCCTGAATGGAAGAAGTCGGAAAGTTCTACAATCGCCGGTCCCAACAGGAAAATATAAATTGCCGGCATCAAACAGAGGACAGTCGGGAATAGCAGTTTGAACGTCGCTTTGTTGGCTTTTTCGTCCGCACGCTGCTGCAGACTTTCGCGAATGTTATCACTATATTCCTGCAATGCAGATGTCACGTCGGTTCCCATTTGATCGGTTTGAATCAACAAAGCGGCAAAGGAGTGGACTTCCGGGACGTCAATCCGATGGCTGAAGTTCGAAAGCGATTGTGTAAACGTTCCGATGGATGCTTGTTCGATTACAATTCTCAGTTCTTGTGCCAAAGCCGGATAGACTTTACCCAGTTCGCTGCCGACTCGTTTTAAAGCATGAGGAACCGTCATCCCTTGTGAGACGCACATGTTTAACATGTCTAACATGTCCGGAAATCCTTGTTCAATTTCACTTCTACGGTCAGAAGCCTGACTGGTAATCACCAGGAACGGAACCGCCCAGACCAAAATCGGTATCAGGATCATTGCAACCATGATCGGAATTTCAAATCGTTCCGGGGCAAGAATTAATACCGTGCCGAAGAACAGCAGGGTGCCCAGAATCGCTAGATAGCGAATGGCTGTGAAATTCTGCATCGCGTGTGGTTGATAATAGCCGGCCGCCTGCAACTCTGATTTCGTTTTCGAACGCCTGGTCTCAGATTCCGGCATCATCTCAGCCAGTGCAGGAGTTGCTGATCCGAAGACATAGTCATCGGCTCCCATCGCAGGTACGTCGCCGGCTTCTACCTGAGGCAACGTATTTACGGCAGCTTGGCCATATGACCCGTTGTTGGAAAATAATTGACGATTTTCCCATGTCGCCGGTGTTGAGGCCGAAGCGGAATCTGAAGGTAATAGTGAAACGGCTTCAGGTTTCGGTTCTGCTTCGTGAGTTTCGTGCTCAGTCGATTTCGGAGTTCGATTGCGAACGATGCGAAATAACATCCACAAAATGATGCAACCACAGGCTGCATAAAAGATCGTAATCGTTGTTGGTGTAAACATAGGATTGCCCTCGCCGATAAACGGCAGGTCTCAATAAATTTAATTTGATCAGGTACGTTGACTTGTTTTCAAAACTCTGAGTACCCATAAGGATCCAATAACCTGTAATGCAATAGCGGTAAACGTTGCTCCACGTCCCCACGATGAGGCCATTAAAGTTGTCAGATATGTCGGGTCACGTAAGATGAAGAATCCCAGAATCAAAGGAGGCAGCAAGATCATCAAGATCGCAGTCGCACGGCTACCGGCAGTCGCAGTACGCAACCGTCCCAAAAACAACACACGGTCACGGATTGTTCTTGCCAGTCGTTCGAGAACTTTCACCAGGTCGCCCCCGGTTTCCTGATGCACAATCAAGGCCATCGAAAGAATGTTTAAACTGGCGACACCGGTTCTTTCAAAAAGTCCGTCCAGAGCAGCCCGCATGGAAACACCCATTTGTAAACGCCGAGCAGATTCTTTGAGTTCATCTCCCAATGGTGATGGTGTTTTTTCTGCGACACTAATAAAACAGTGTGTCAGGCTTCGTCCCGTTTTGGCAGAGCGAGCCAACTCGTCAATCATGTCTGAGAGCTGTTCGCTGATTCGTTTCTGGCGTTGGCTGCGACGGAAAATCAGATAACCGATCGGAGCCATACCACCCAGCATAAAAGCAATTGATGCAGAGAGGAAATTTTCCTGTAAAATGAAGAGCACTCCGCCTAGAAGTACCGAGGTCATCAAACAGAAAAACAGAACCACACCGGGATTGGCAGTGACTCCGGAATGGACGATCAATTCATCAAAACCACCATTCACGCGATTACCGAGTTGTTTTGAATCAGTGTGCGCGTATTTATTCCGGTCTCGGAGGATGTCCGAATAATTAGCTGCAGAACTTGGGGTATTAATTGCGGCGTCAGTTGCCATCGATAAATCTCCTATTCATCCTGCTTGTCTGATTGAGTATCTGTTAATTCTAATTCACGGGCATGAAAAAGATCTTCGCAGTCATTAAAGTTCGTTTGGGTCAACCAATTCATGGCCACAGGTTTATGACCGGTTGCATAAAACGAACCGTTCACATTTCGTTGCGAATCGACATCGGTGATCCGATAGACGAACAGGTCTTCCACCATATATTCACCATTTTGGAAGCCGATCAGTTCCGAAATACGCATGACTTTTCGCTGACCATTGGGAAGTCGAGTAATATGTACCAGCAAGTGAACGGCTGACGCGATATAGCGCCGGGCAATCGAGTTGGGTAGTTCCGCACCTGATAACGCGATCATCAACATAACGCGATCATCAACTCAAGCCGGTCTAATGCGTCGCGGGTATCATTGGCGTGAACAGTACTCATGGAGCCATCGTGACCGGTATTCATTGCCTGAAGCATTTCCAATACCTCACCGCCACGCGATTCCCCCACGATGATGCGATCGGGCCGCATTCGCAGACTGTTTTTCAACAGGTCTGTCTGATTGATTTCTCCCTGGCCTTCAATGTTGGAAGGTCGGGCTTCGAGTGAAACGACGTCTGGTTGCTGGAGTTGCAGTTCGGCCGTCTGTTCGATGGTGACGATACGTTCTCTGCCTGAAATGTAACGACTGAGGTTATTCAGGAGCGTCGTTTTACCAGCACCAGTACCACCACTGATCAGGATGTTTAGCCGACCCTGAACCGCCATTTCCAGAAATCGTGCCATGTCGGGAGCCAACGATCCCATCTGAACCATATCATCAAACAATAATGCGTGGGTCCGAAAGCGGCGAATGGAGAGTGTGGGACCTTTTAATGCCAAAGGTGGAATCACTGCATTCAAACGGGAACCATCGGGGAGTTTGGCGTCAACCATCGGGGAGACTTCATCGATTCGTCGTCCCGCGCGGCCTACCAGGCGGTGAATCAGTTGGAGTAAATGCTCGTCATCTGCAAAACTGATATCAGTTTCTTCCAGCACCCCATTCCGTTCGACGAAAACCTTGTCGGCACCATTGACCAGCACGTCGCTGATCTCGGGATCACTCATCAAGGGTTCCAGTGGACCAAAACCGTAGATCTCGTCGAGAATCTCACGAACCATGACATCACGGTTCTTCTGATCGAGCGAGAGATCCTGCTGCATACATAAATGCTCTGCCAGTCCACGCAATTTTCCACGTAAATCTTCTTCCGGCAGTTCTCCTGCTTTGGAAAAGTCAATCGCGTCAACCATCTGGCGATGCAGTTGCGTTTTCAACTTTTGAAAAGCTTTTTTTGCATCGACGGTTGAACTGGCAACGGTAGTTTCGGTTTGTAATACCATTTTAATCTCCGCCCTTATTGGGTCAGATAAAGCTTGTAAATGTATTTGTTTTTACGTTCTTGGCTGTTGTCTGTCGTGTTTTTATTGTCCGCCGCGTTTTCAGGTTTCTGATCAGAATAGTTTTCGGATTCAGATGGTATTGCTTCTGCCAAAATTACCGCCCGTGAAGTGAGGACGCCTGGCTGAAGAATGATTTCGCATGCCTGATTCTCAAGTCGTTTAATGGACATGATCCGGCCTGCCACCATATTTGTGCAGTCTGCAGTTCCACTGTAGGATTTGGATGAAGTCTCGACTTTGTCATACAAAAAACAGATTCGGCACTGACCAATCATTTTTTGAAATGCGTCCTGCTCATCATCTTCGATCTCAGGGCTGCAATGGACTTGAAGTGGTCCCGCATTGAAGAGTAACTCGCCGTGATAACTTTTTAGATCCTGCCTGGACAAACCCGACAATATTTGTCGTACAATAATCTCAGAATTATGGCGCGAACCAAAATTCAGAATCTGCAAATTCGCATCAGAAATATCACCCCGACGTGGCTTTCCCGTAAGTTGAATTTCCGGTATGCCATCGGAGCCTTGACTCACGGTCCGGGTCTCCGGATTGAATTGATATTCATCCTTGCCTTTTTTCTGGTCAATCTGAAGTTCCCAGGTTTCCGTGTGTTTTCCTGAAGGATCATTTTTCAGAATGGCCAGCGGAAATGCGGGCACAGAAACGTTTTCAAAAGGACGAATACCAATAATATGGTTATCAATGGTTGCTTCGATCTGCGCTCTCGTCGTGCCCAGATCTGTGTCTGTTAAGTCAGACATGAAATCGGCAACCGGATTATTCAGACGACCCGCATGGTGGGTTTTAACTTGAACACTCATCGGCTCGTGATCGGTTTGCAGAAATCGTTTCAAACCGGTATCAGCGACTGGGACTGATTTACCAAAAAGTAAATTATTGCCTTTAGTCAGCGGTACTCCAATTCTTTGTCCGGCGACCGTATTCAGAGTGATCGCGTTATTGGCTGCCTTTTCTGCCCGATCCATCAGGATGTTGTAATCGGGTTTCTCCTTCAGTAATTCATCTGCTGCCAATTCGTGGCCCGCTGCCAAAACGGCCGTTTCAACACAGGTCGTGACTTCCAAAGAAGCAGCATCCAGCCAGAGTCGATTCACGATCAACGCTACACCAGCCATTACGACAAGCAGCACAATCGCGGCCAGAGGCGTGATGACCCCTCGCCGAGCGGTGGCTTGTGAGACTGTGATATGAGATCTCTGGTAACGATTCATGAGAGTGAATTTCAGCAATCAACAACAAAAATAAAGGAAGTAGCTACTGACTCCGCGACTGGTTAACGTCCTGCAGTCCGATTTTGTGAAAACGAACGTGCATAGGGACCTTGCCGAGGTGCAGGCCCCCCCTGAGGGCTGGCAGGATTCTGGGAACCTTGTTGTGCCGTTGGCCCGCCTCCATTGCCTGGTGATCCGGGTGCCTGACGGACCGGAGCACTAATCGAATCGCTATCAGAAGATTGACCGCCATGTCCCCAGTCCGGATTCAGGTATCCACCTGAGTTGTATCCGCCTCCACCACTGCCGCGATTGTAGCTGTCATAGTTACCAATTCGCGCGCCGTTCTTGTCAAATTGGTTAACACTACGTGAGGAACCGTAATAGCCTTCCACCACGAATGGTTTGGGAGGTTCTTCCACTTTTGGTTTTTCGGGTGTTTTTAATCCCAGGATTTCATACAGCGTTGCTTTATCTGCACTACTTACGGCTACGCCACCATTTCCCTTCCCTTCAGGGGTATAGCTCATGGTGATGTCACCGCGCTCACGGGCTAGAATCATAATGTTGGCTTGTTCGGGAGTCAGTTCAAGAGTCACATTGGTTCCGCGTCGGGAGCTGTTGTTTTGCGTGTAACTTCCGTTGATGGCATTCACTCGAACGCCTTTGAATAAGGTGAGAGTCATCCCGCCATTCAGACGTTTGTCACTGTTCAGTCCCGTGGGAGTCATGTGAACGTCAACGTATTCGCCTGGCTTAATCAGTCCGTCAACAAGGTCAACCGATGATTCAAGCGGTACGGAGATCGCCCTCATGCCCGGTTCGACTTTAATCGGAGGGGTTTCACCAGCCGGATAGAGTTGGCCTGTTGAGATGGGAGTCGCAGCCGCAATACGGTCTTTCACAATTCGACCCACAATGACACGATTCGATGTCATCATTTCCGGCTTCAAGTTTTTGATGGCAATCGGACCGAGCCCCAGGTGCTCTTCTGTAACGAGGGTACCTGGTTCCAAGGCACTAATTGCCATTGGGATGTTTCGTGTTGCAACAGGCGGTGTTTCTTCTTTTCCCGCCAATAATCTTTTTCCGATATATGCTGCAATCAGGATACCGAAGACGCCAAACATCAACAGAGTCACTTTTGCAGGGGTCAGGCTTTTCACCGGATCAATCTCCCGTCACTTGATGAAGCAAGGATATTTTCCCGACTTCCAACATTCCCTCCTGTTAAATCGTCGGAGGGTTACACGATTATTTCCAAATAAAACCAGTTGATTTCGAGCAGTCTCACATTAAAACTTACTCTTTAATCATCCTGGTTTCCGAGTACAAATTTTGTCCCTTTAAGTCATAACCAACAGGCCAGAGCAGATTCGGAGAAGCCAGGGTCATGGGAATGCTGACTGCAACCATGACGATATCTCCTGAATGTTCTCCCATCTCGGCTTGAATGACTGCGCCTTGCCCCAGTTGTGGGGGCAGGATTTTCAATACTTCTTGCTCTATATTTTGCTGGGTCACGCCAGGCAGTGTTGCCAGACGCGCACCAATCCGACTGGCTTCAACAACATCGGCACGTGCGTAAAACAGGAGTGTAAACTCCAGAAGTCCGAACATGACAATACCGAAGATTGGTAATACCAGAGCAAGTTCCATGCTCAGGAAGCCAGTTCGTTTTGTTTGATTTTTATGTTTATGAATTCGTTGGAATTTCATAGTCGCATTACTTTCATCGATTTATAAATACGATGTCTTCGCGTGGATGATGATTAATTAAGAAGCACCGATTTAACGACCATCCAGGTGGTGACACTCCAGGTAGCCAGGACCACAGGAAGTGCAAAAGGCATCAAGCCTCTTTTTTGTTTTTGTTCCATTGTTTCCGGTTTATATTTCTTCTTGTTTTTCAACGCTTTACCGGTAGCCAGATAGGTTTCTTTTGTTTTCCGTGCCCCACGTCGCATGACGCTCCAGAATAGAACGAGAAATGAACCAATCAGCACAAAGACCATGCCGACAATCATGACGGCAAGTGTTGCCTTGAATCCTAACCAGATTGATAAGGCTCCCATCATTTTCACATCACCGGCAGCACCACTGCCGACAATCCAGATCAGGAAAAATGAGCCAAATCCAGCTAGAAAACCCAACCCGCCATACATCAGACCTTCCCAGCCATTGAATACCAATTGGTAAATAATGCCTAACACAAAGAAGGGAACGGTCAATACGTTGTAGATTTTTCTCGCTTTATAGTCAGTAATGGCAGCGATGACGGTAAAAATCCCTACGCTAATTGCCATGACATACAGTGAGAGCTGTGTTAACGGAAAATCCATTTGATATCTTTTCAATCAGTTTATCTGGTTACGAAATTTCTGCCGGTAGAAGCAGGTGAGAAACATAGTGAAACTATATTGAACCTAACACTAGGTGTTGAAAATATACCTCATGTTTCCAACCTGATACTTTCAATCTGAAAAAAAAACACACCTTTACCTGTTTCGCTGTTTTGAATAAGCAACAGAGTTCGTTGGAATTGATAAAACGATTAGAATTGTCTTGATGCCTGCAATCGCGAGAATCGTTACGATGAGTTTATTACAGAGGGAGGGTGTCGCGCCGCTGAAATGGATAGCGGGAATCAGACGCTGGCTTTGGCTAATTTGACTCAACCAGTTATGACTGTTTTGAGTCTGAAAAGTGAGAAACAAAACGTCAGAGCGCTTGGCATTTTTCTGTGAAGAGATGAAAGAATAGTGAATTCATGAAGTTGACGGTTCACGAGTCGATCTAAGATTCATAGAATGGCATTTGTCTGAAGATCACTTATAATCCGAATAACCAGACCAATTTCGAGGGATTTTCTCTGGTTCTGAATCCCAGCGCAAAATGAGTTTCTGAATCTGTTTCCAGTACTCAGAACATGCTGTCTTAAATGTGTTTCACGGAAGGTTTAACATTGAATTCCACTGAATTAATAGATACCGCCGAGACTGCTGCCCGGTTGGGCGCAAAATGCCTGCTGGACTGGATTGATGAATTCCGCGTCTCGGAAAAAGGAAAATCAGATCTGGTGACCGATGCGGACTTCGCTTCCCAAACAGCCATTGTGAACCATATCAACGCGCAGTTCCCAGCACACCATATGCTAGGCGAAGAAGGATTGACCCGTCAGGAAGGGGAATCAGACTATCGTTGGGTGATCGACCCGCTTGATGGTACATCCAATTACGTGCATGGTTTCCCTTACTATTGTGTCTCCATTGGTCTGGAATTTCAGGGGGAACTGGTTTTAGGGGTGGTCTATGACCCGAACCGTGATGAAATGTTTTCTGCATTTCGCGGGCAGGGGGCTAAGTTGAATGGGAAAACGATTAACCCATCCAAGATCCTGTCTCTTGACCAGGCGATGTTAGTGGCAAGTTTACCCGTGGGAACCAATGGACGGGATATCGCCGTCGATCGATTTTTACGAGTGCTGCCTGAAGCCCAGGCATTGCAACGTACCGGCTCTGCTGCTTTAAACTTGTGTTATGTCTCTACAGGGCGAATTGAAGGTTACTGGTCCAGCAATTTGAAACCTTGGGACATGGCAGCTGGTGTGCTGATTTGCAGGGAATCGGGAGGGATGGTGAGTTCCATCGAAGACAGTTCCTTTACCATTGAAACACCAAGTCTATTGGCAACGAATGGAACAAATATTCATGCTGAATTGCAAACGTTGTTAACAGACACGCTTTTTTAGCCAGCTTTGAAATTCCTGCTTTAATGTACCCAAAAGACGACGTATGATAGAGAGAGCGAAATGCAGCCTGATTGCAACTTGTTTTTATACATGTGGACATTGGTCTGGTGCGTATTTCGGGGCTGATAGATTCTATTTCAATCAGCCACAGGGAGCAGTTGTCGGCTCCTGAATTTGAATTCGCTCCCTGTCAAGCAATGAGTTCAATCCATTCAGAGTTTCTCTGTTCCCGTATATATGGGATCGATCTGCGATTATGTCATATCTTACTCGTTTACTCCTGGTCTCTTGGGGGCTGCCTTTGCTGCTGTTCTTCGGTGGAGAAGATCCGTCGAAGAATGCTTATGCACAACAGCAGCCTGTTGACAGAAACAGTGTGAGAAAAGATGAGCAAAAAACTGATTTGGGAACGAAACTCCCCAAACCTCTCGGTCAGGGAGAACCCCGGCCTGGTTCTGAGCAGAGTCCTGCTAATCCAAACACACCAAAATTAGAAAATACGGAGCAGGATAAAAATACGACAAAACAAGAAGTGTTTTTCAAAGGCGCCGATGGTCAATTCATTCCACTGCCAAATCTGAGTTTGGATCAGATCTTCGATTATCTGAAACAGAAACAGTCTGTTCAGCCAGAACTCTCTCCCGAGTATGCGGTTTCTTCAGTCTCACTTTCAGGGACGGTCAAAGAAGATCGTGCGATCCTTGATGCACGGATTGTGGTATTGATCAATGAGGAAAATAAATGGATCCGCGTTCCTTTAAAACTCAATGAATCGATCTTCCTGAAAACGGATTATTCAGGTGAAGGGGAGTCCAGCCCTGGTGGATTTAATCGTGCGGAAGGGTATCTGTGGTGGTTCCGCGGGAAGGGAACTCATGAACTCAATCTCAAGTTAAGCATTTCACTCAAGCAGCAGTTACCATCAAGACGGCTTCAATTATTATTACCGCAAACTGCCGTCAGTAATTTGCAGTTAAATGTACCATTGTCACAAATCAGTCTTGAGGTTCCCAGTGGAGTTGCTGTTTCGAAAAAGACGGTTTCTGATGATCAGAGTTTGATAGAAATGTTCGGGCTGGGAGATCAGCTCGATCTTTCGTGGCAGCCGATCCCTGACGAGAGGAAAGTCAAAACGGTTTTACAGGCTGAGACATTACTGACAGCCGATTTCACATCAGACTCGGTATTGTTGAATGCGACACAATCGATTAAGGCTTTAACGGGAAGTTTTCAATCGGTACAAGTCAAGCTGCCAGATTCATTTCGACTGCTGGATGTAAAGTGCGAAGGTTATAAAAGTCATACCGTGACAAAATCAAATCTGGTTGACGTATCTTTAACTGGACCGACGGTTGGCCCGATTGAAATGCAGTGGACTCTGGAGTCAGATTTTCCAGAAGAGAAGGGGCAGTTTTTAATCGATGGTTTTGATGTGAGTCGTGCCACGCGACAAACGGGGCTGATTGATATTCAGACACTTGATGGCTATCGCATCTTTCGCACAGAAGGCCAGAATCGCTCTGTCTATCAAATCAAAGCGAACCAGAAAGATTTAGACAGCTCGTATCGCTTTCTGAAACAGCCATTTCGATTACCACTGAATATCGAGCGAGTCAAACCTTATTTCTCTGCCAAGCCTTACTATCTAGTGCAGATGTTTGGTAATCGGGCCGAACTTGAGGCGCGAGTTCAAATCGACGTATTTCAAGGTGCGCTGGACAAGGTGTCATTAAACTGGCCGCATCGAGTTGAAGAAGGTTGGGAGCTGGAATTGATGCAGGAGCCTTCTCTGACTGAAGCCATTAAGATTGATCAGGCGCAGCCGGAAAGAATCAATATCAATCTCCTGAAACGTTCGAAGGGGGCATTCGAAATTACATTCCGTGCCCGGCGTCCGGTGATTGCCGACCAGGAGCCTTTCAATTTCACACTTCCTGAAATTAAGGCGCCGAGTCTGGCTGCGACATCGCTGGTGATTGCCAATGATGTCAACGTTGTGACAGATCTGACTCCTTCTCCCAAAACACAGGTTCTCTCTTCTCCATTGGTGCAAATGGAAAAGTTCGCATTGCCTGCAGAATTCAAGACGCTGCGAAAGAATGAACTTCAAATCCAGCCGGGCATCAATGAGTTTTCTGCAGTGGTTTCGATTCATAGCCAGGAGATAACGGCAACCAGCGCAGCCCAACTGGAAATTGATGGTTCCGAAGTACATGTCGAGCAGGAGATTCAGTATCAGGTTGAATATGAGCCACTTTCAGAAGTGCGCTTATTGGTGCCATTGTCATTAAAAAATCGCGTCAATTTTTATCTGGACGCTGAGCAAAACCCTCTCGTACCGACTTGGATCTCAGACGATACAGATCCGATTCAAAATGCCCGACTTTCATTGCGGAGTAAAAAACTGGGGCCAGTGAAAATCACAGCCGTCTATTTGTTACCCCAAAGTTCACAGACAGAATTGATGGTCCCGCTGATACGTTCTGGCGATGCTGCCTATTCGGAAAGCCAGTTTGAACTCTCAATCATCGATGAAGAGAATTCGCAAGATCTTGAAGTGGAAAGTATGGATGCAGCCTGGCAACAACAGCTGGCTATGAATAACAATGCGTTCTGGAGAGCCGTTGATCCCAAGGCAGACATCAATCTTAAGTTGAAAAAAAGTGAATCCGGAGCATTGTTCTCCTATTCAATTAGTCAGGCATGGATCGATTGCAGTCTTGATTCTGTCGGCTTTTATCAGGCGCGGGCCCAGTATCAGTTTCCTGTTTCTCCACGAATGCTTTCTTTCCGGATGCCTGAAAACTCCGGTATTAAAATTGATAAGATCTGGTGGAACGATCAGCAGGTAACTTTCAGTACGGTTCAAGATAGTCCTAATGAATACCAACTCAGTTTGCCTGTGGTGAAAGGGAAAGAAAGTACTCCCAATGTTCTCACCATTGATTATGGTTCCACAAAACACCAGCGCGATTCATTCTTCAGTCCACTCAAAGTTGCCGCCGCCGAATTCTCGGATAATCTGTGGGTGGAAAAAACTACGTGGAAAATCAGTTTACCCAATCAAGAACATCTTTTCACGATTCCGCGTGGGTTTACACCACTGTTTCGCTGGGTAAATCAAGGGGTCTTCTGGTCTCGTCAGTTTTCAGGCCAGGATGAAATTCCTGTTACATTAAGAAATACACCTTTGAAACAAAATGAATCCCTGGGAGTCAATGACTATGAATTTTACCGGCTTGGTCCGGCAACCACATTAGAGTTTCGCGCATTATCCCGTTCTATGATCGTGTTCATTGGCGCTGGTACGTCTCTCTTGCTTGGTTTTATTTTAATGAGCATCTCGCCGCTCAGAAGTGTTCTGGTATTATTGGTAATGATGACTGCTGTTTCTGCCGTTGCGTTATGGTATGCTGCTCCCGTAGAAGTCTTATTGCAGCCTGCAGTCTTTGGATTGCTATTGGCGGTTGTTGCGGCCCTGATTAATGGGTCTTCGAGAAAACGCAGAGAATCAAAACTGTTGACGCTTTCGACTCCCAGCGATTTCATACCCGCCCCCTCTTATTCAGATCGCATTCAACCTTCAGAAGTTGATCCCGAAGATATCACGGCTGTCAGACCTGGTTCTGAAGTGGTTGACAAACCTGTTTCCTCGTCCGAAGCCGGGGCGAATCGATGAGAGTGATCCCGAGAATCGAGTGGCAACAGAGTTCTGCCATCAAAGCGGTTTGTCTGTTTCTCATCGGAATACTATGGTTGTCGCAGCCAGATTTATCAGGGGCCGCTGAAAACCATGTGTTCGATCTTTCACCCTCATTGCGCGTCAAAGAAGTGACCGTGTCGGGGAGCGATACTGCTCAATGGCCTAAGGGAAACTGGTATCCTGTCCCTCTAAAAAAATATCACTTACTCAAAAAAACGGCTTTGCTAAAAAAAAACACGCCGCCGAATTCCTGGATTCAGGAAGCAACCTATACAGCCACTTTAGATGGCGATCACCTGATTGATGGCCGTCTGAAGTATTATCTGCATTGCTCCAGAAACGAGCCAGGGTTTATTGATCTTTCTAAATTGCATCTGGCGATCCATGATTTGAAGTGGGGTGATCAAGATGCTGTTTGGGGGTTGGCACCTGATCAACAGACGATGCTGCTTGTCGACCATTTTGGCGAGCCTTTATCTGGTCAGTGGAGTTTAAAAGGCAGACAACTGCCTCATCGAACGGAATTTTCTTTTCAATTGCCCGAAACAGTCGTGTCACGAGTTCAACTGAAGGTTCCCCGGGGAATGGTTCTGACGACATCTGTGGGTTACGTATCGGGACCAACGAAATCTGATGTTGAAGGCTTTGATTTATGGCAAATTGAACTCGGCGGACAGTCTCAATTTCAAGCAGTCATCCATCAAAACGAGAAACTGAAAAACACGCCGACGCAGATTCTTTATCATCAATTTGCACAAGTTGGTATCCGGGAAGATGGTTTAAGGTTGCGGGAAGACTTTCAGATTGAAGTTCTGAATCAACCTGTCAGGAAACTGGAATTTGAAGCTTCGGCTGAATATGAAATTTATTCCGTCACTTTGGGAAATGATCTGGCCTTACCATTTGATATCAAAAAGCAGAAAGACAGAAATCTGGTGATTGTGGATTTGATTGATCCACTCATTGGAATCAGCCGTCCCTTGTCTGTTCGTGCCTTGGCCTCACCTTCTTTAGACGGGGAGATTACGATTCCTCGACTCAATTTGAAACAGGCCCACTTTCTGGGGGGGACAGTACATATTGATATTTCTGCTCCGTTAGAAACGCACCAGATCAAGGCAACCGATTTACGCCAAACGGGGGTTCTGATTCAAAAGGAACAAGGGGAATCATACGATTTCAAGCAGTATTCTCCGGAGGCCCGTTTGTTGTATCAATTGGCTTTACCGGATCTGAATCTTTCCGCCAGAGTTTTCAGTCAGATTCGAATGGAAGACAAAGTCTGGAATTTAAAATCCCGAATCCACTGGACTTCTGCAGCTGGCTCGACATATCGTTTGGAGTCGATGATTCCTGCTGGCTGGGAAATCACTCAAGTGAACAGTCTGGCCGAGAACAATTCCGGAGATCTGGTTTGGTATGTTGAGCAGAGTGACAAACAGCAAAAATTGAGCATTCGGCTTCCCATCGCTGTCTCACCCGATGCTCCCTATTCGTTTGAGATACAAGCCCGGCGATTAATTCCAGTCTCGAACCGGGCCGTTGATCTGTACGGCGTGACCCCGTTGGGCTGCGATAATGTAGATCGGATATTGGAGTTGTCTGCGCCGTCGGATGTTGCTTTGCTCTTTGAACCAGTGAAAGAAGTTGAAGAGTTAGAAGTGAGTGAGCTGCCGAAAACCTGGAAATTACCAGTTGCAAAAACAAGTGCATCTCGGTTTTTTCATCTTTCACCTTATTCCGGTACAAGGTGGGGAAAGCTGGACCTTTCTAATGTGGACCAGACGCTTCAGGTCGTTGCCAGTACTTATATTGCACTCAACAACGATGCGATTCAGGAGAACTTCATTCTGAATTGCGTGCCTGCCTCCGGAGGAATTCAACGTGTGTTGGTTTATCTTTCAGAAGCAGAGAAATCAGTGGAATGGTCGCTGTCTGTAGAAAGCAGTGTGCAGCCGAAACTCAAGAGTCGAAAGCGACCTGTTGCAGACCATCAAAAGTGGCAGCTGCCTCATTCCGGTGAACTTTGGGAACTGGCGTTTTCGGCTCCTGTTTTCAAAGAAATAGAAATTTTAGGGGAATGTCGTCGCCCTTTTCTCAATACTATCAGACCTGCGTTAGTCTATGTGCCTCAGGCTCAGCCGTTTGAAGGTGTGGTGCGTGTTTTGAATTCAAATGAGTTGAATTTACGCATGAAAACGGAAGGGTTATTTTCGACGACTGGCTCGAAGAACAGGCCCACCCTCCAACAAAATCAACGAAATTATGAATGGGGATATGAACAACCCAGCGGGGCTTTGACAATTGCGCGTGCGCCTGAAATGCCTGGCGATAGTTTAGATCAAGGCACGGCGACGGTTGTGGTTGATACTCAGTTTGGACATGGTGCTGGTGAGCTCGATGTGCATCAGGCAACGATTTTGCTCGATTTATCGAATACGTTTGATGATCAGTTTATCTTTCGTTTTCCGAAACACGTCAAACTGATTTCAACGACTGTAGACGAACGGCGCATTACTCCTATTGAAGCAGAGGGGCAATTTCTGGTTCCCTTGTTCGACCAATTGGATTCTTATCGGATCACCATTGCGTATCAAACTCCATCGCTTGCAGACCAACTTACAGTGACACGCCAGATCCCGTTTCCTCAAATCAATCAACGAGTATTGGAAACCTGTTGGAATTTCACACTCCCTGCAGGGATCAGGCTGATCAGAGGTCCGGATAATATGGTCTTGCAGGAATCGTTACCAGCAGAATCATTGACTCGCAGGTTCTTTGGGATACTGGGGAAAAAACAGGGAGAAGCAGATAACGCGGAAACGAACTGGAGTGCAGTCAATTTGTTTCCTGTCAGCTTTGGAACTCTGGAAACTTCAAATACAGATAAAGCAAATATCATCTCCTGGATTGTCTTTCTAGCTACGATTGTCACAGGATTACTGCTGAGAATGTTTCAGATCGGTATTCGGAACAAACTCTGTATGATGGTCGCACTCATCTGTTTGATATTTTCCTGGATATTCCCTTTTGCATTAGCACAAATCGCAGGCAGTTGTTTTACAGCCCTCTTGATCGTCATGTTGATACCCCGCCGATTTCTCTGGCAGGAATCAAATACGCAAATAGAAGATCAGAGCACGAAAGCCTACCAGCAGCCGCTGTCTTCGATCTACTCGGCAACCCGATGTCTGATGGTCGCGCTGCTTGGCATTTCTGCATCGGGATATGCGCAAGATTTACCGACGACCATTTCAACGGCCGAAAATCAGGTGGCAGGAATTCGAACAGAATTAGTTTTGTTACCTGAAAGATCAGATTCAACGGCGGAATCCTTTGCTTATCTCACACCTGATTTGCTTCAGGAGTTAGAGGGCCTCGTGGATGATAATGAGCAGCCCGCCTATCTGCTCTCCTCTGCCTTCTACGAGGGAGATATTCGCGATAATCAGTTATTGACTGTCAAAGCAATCTTTCAGGTACAAATTCCTGTAGAGCAGTCATCGGCAATGATCCAACTACCCATTAATGGTGGGAATTTGAGCGGCCCCAATTCTTGTCAAGTCGATGGGAAAGCGATCCCCGTTCTATTAGGCATCGATAAGCAAAGTATCTTAGTAAAAGTGGATAATGCAAATCCTCAACAACCACAATTAGCGTCACAAAACACGGGGCCCATCGAAGCTCAAAAACCGGTCTTCCCTTTTTCATATCGGAATCATCAAATTGAGCTGGTCTTGCACCCGGCTGTGAATTTCACTGCAACCAGTGGGCAATTTGAATTAGGAATTCCTCGCATTTCCAAAAATTATCTTACACTTCTGTTCAAGGATGCGGTATATCTTGTTGAATTGGCAGGTCCTGCTGGTATCTCCAAATATCAATTAGCAGGGAAAAAAGAGTTTTCTACTTTCCTGAAAGAGAATTCATTACTGAAGGTGAAATGGCTGACCAGTCAGGATTCTGAGGAAAGCCCCTTACATCTGGAAGCAGCGGTTTTCATGAATGCTGAGGTGTCGCCTTCACTGGTCCAAATGGACGTTCAGGTAAAATATAAAGTACTGAATGGAAAAGTGGATTATCTATCATGGAAAATTCCTTCAGGTACGATCTTACGTAGCGTGCAGTCTCCGGGGATGACTGTGACTCCTGCTTTGAATCCCTCTGAAAGTGGAAAAGATGACGAGTTGCTGCTGGAGCTGTCTGAATCAAGGGTCGGGGAGTTTGTGATCGATGCCGTATTCGATTTGCCCGCACACTCTCCGTTGACGGCGGTCAAAATTCCCCCCATGGATTTCAGTTCAGGAAAGAATAATTCCGCAACGACAACAATCAAGATTGTTTCAAACCAACTGGGAGTTCGGACTGGGCCTGAATTTGAACTTGAGCAGATAAAAACATTACCTGAGGGAGTCTTGTCGATTTCGTCCAAGTCTCCCAGTAAGCAAATTGAAGATAGCATACTAAAGTCTTCCACTTTGTTATTTCAGATGAACCAGCCATCTCCGATCTCGCTGGATCTGAAATCCAAAAATCCAGAGCGAACAGCACGAATTAACCAGACGGTTGTTGTGAACCAAAAGAATATTGACTGGACTTTTGCCGCCGAGTTACGAATTAGTCAGGCTCCCGCTTTTCGACACACGATTATTGTGCCAGCAGGTCTCAATATCGAATCACTCTCAGTCAAAGAGGAAGATGTTGAACGGCTCGCTCATTGGCATCGAATCGGAAATGAAATTACGTTGTTCTTAAAAAATAAAACATCGGGGTTACAGGATCTGACGCTTAAAGGTTGGCTACCCGTTCGGAAGTATGGAAAACTTGATATTTCGAGTATTCAAATTGAAGGAACGGTAATTGAAGACTCGATATTGACATTGTTCAAAAAACCTCAAATCGATGTGCAATTGACATCCACTCATTACCGTCGAAATCAAGATGGTGCTACCCAAACCGTTCCAACGACAGATCATTTAATGTTTGTCGGGCGTTTTCAGGAAACGGATTTCACAAATCAGCCACTAACACTTTTATTGAAACCACAGAATACGATCATTTCAGCCGACTCCCTGACGATTGTAGCTGCGTTGGAAGATCAAAAAATTGAGGTGACGCAATCGTTGCGTTTTGCGTTACCCGCTCCCGATATGAAAAAACTGTTTCTGTTGATTCCTGCTGAGTATGCTGGCGAATATACCATCGATGGGATGCCTTACGAAATTCATGATAGTATGCCGGATGGATTGCAGAGGGTGGAATTAAATCCGAATCCTGCGGGGGCAAAAGAAAAAACGGTCACCGTCAGGGCGACTCTTCCCAAGCCGGCCAATGAATTAGTAGTGATTCCCGTGATTTTGGAAAATTCAAAAATACAGAACTATTATCTCCTACTCTCTTCCAGTCAGGAATTTCGGCTAACAGATAAAAATAAAAGGCAAACAGTCCTGCCGGAAAATGTACCGAGTTGGATACAGGCCAGATGTGATACGGCTTCAGACTTAGACTGCGAACGATTATTTACTACTACCCAGTTGCCTTGGAAGCTGAACTCTGTATCACGTAGTACGAGTGAGTCGAGTGATGAATTTATCCCCTTTATTGAAACCGAAATTATTTTGGGGGATCAAGGCACGATCAGCGGTCTGACTCACATTAAGTTATTTAATCAAACCAGTCGGGAATTGAAACTGGAATGGCCTGAGAAGATGAAGTTGATGGCGGTTCTGATTAATGGCGAAAATGATACAACATTCAAACAGGAAAATGGAATAACAGCGATTCCCTTAAACAGCGGTCCCCGATTTATTGATCTCACTTTATTTTGGGAATCGTACCAGGTCGATCAGGAATACTTTCTGGAGAAAGTCCGATTACAAGCACCGAGGCCAGCTAATTTTGCATTTGATAAAAATCTGATCAAGATTATTGGGTCTGATAGAAATCGAACTTTTCTGTCAAACGACGTAAGCCCCTTTAGCTATCTGGCAGATAAACTGGAAGCACAACTCAAAATCGCACAGATTGAGCTTGAATTGGGGGCAAAATCCAATGTATCACAATCGACGTGGGACCGCGTTGAGAATGAGTTTAGCCAGCTTGAATTGATTCTTTCTGATTCAGATGATGATCGTCAGGGAATCAGTGAGAAACTGAATCGCTTCGAGAAATTGAAGGAGCGTGTTTTCCAAATCAAACAATATGTAAAAATGGATACCAAAGCGGAACAGCAAACGCCGTTATTCGTGAATCAGTTTCAGCAGAAACTGGCCCTCGTGCCAATGCAGAAAGTGCGTTATTATTCGAGTTCGGGCGATTCAGACCCTGAGCTGGATACCTTGTTTGCCTGGATCATTCCCAAGCACTATCTGGATATCCCGCTGGCATGTTTGTGTCTGTTGATCCTGCTTCCCATTCTGAATAGATGCGTTCAATCCCGGTCCGCTGATTGGTTGAATACTCACCCGACGATCGGATTATTGGTGCTGGGATTGGTTTGGATGCTGTTTTTGTCGCCTCAATATATTGGGATTGTCATCATTTCTGTTTCCGTTCTAATGGCGTTGAAAACCAAACAACCCCACTCCCTCAGTACAAACCAGACATTGACAAATTCTCAAGCGGCTCCTGCTGTAAAAGAGTAGCAGGCGAGATTCGGAGGAAACTGGTATGCCTGGTTCCTGATACATGCTCCATTGAATTATGATCAGGTCGAAAGCTATCCACGGAAACCAGAGCTCTCATCTATTGGCGACAGCCCCCAATGACTCTGGAAACGTGACTCTCAATTCGAATGAAAATTAAATCCGATCCAGGCTGTCTGCCCAGCGTCCGATTTCTTCCAGCTGTGGTTTCGCCGGATATTGCCCGGCTTGATCATCGTCCTTGATGAGTTCGAAGACGGTCGGGTAATTCATTTTTCGAATGGCTTCGATCTGAGGTTGTAACAATTGATTTAACGGATTTATGGCATTCAGGAGAAAGTAGAGACTGAGGGGATAATCGGGATCCGTTTCAGGTGGTTTGTCTTTGAGGGAAGAGCCTGATACGGCGACACCGCGGAATAGTTCCCGATATTTGAATGCCAGATGGAAAGCAAACTCACTTCCATTCGCATGACTGGCCAGAAAGATCCGTGTTGGATCAATGGAATATCGGCTTTGCATCGATTCAACCACTTCCTTGACGAACTCTGCTTCATCTCGATTCCAGCGAATGACATCTTGTGCGGAAGGTCCCACAATGATGATCCCACGTTGTTCACAAATACTCTTCCACGCTTTAAAAATCGTTGATTCCATCGTGTTACCTGGCGGATGGATCCAGACCATCAAACCATACTGGTAGTTGGGGGCGTAATTTTCAGGAACATAAGCCCAGAATGTCTGTTCATCGCCGGGAAGCTTCTCTTTAAAATGCCCGACTTTGATTTCTTGTTGCTCGTTTTCCTGAGCGGTTCTGGAGGGGATTGCCTGGGTAGGCAGAGATTTTTCGACAGTATTTGGAATAGATTGTAAAGTGACTTTGATGTTTAACGGTTGTTGATCGCGCGAGAGCAGGAGCGTGGCTGAATCGTCGGGCCGTAAATGGTTTACCATTGAAGCCAGAGATTCTGCATCGGTGACTTTCTGCTGATTGAATTCTAAAATCCGGTCGTTTGGTTTCAGGCCGGCTTCCGCAGCCGCAGATTTTGAAAACACATACCGCACTCGCACTCCCGTTTCTGCTTGCGCTTTCGAATCGCGTTGCGGGAGTATGCCCAAAAAACCCGATTCAAATGGAACCAGTTTTTCCACCAGAGTGGCTTTATAAGTCAGAGGAGCTTTCGAATCTTCCCTGGTTACAGTCAGGCTGACGGTTTCATCGGCGTACTTACTCATCAGGACCTGCTTGACCTGGGAGTGCATTTTTACCGTTTGTCCATTCAGCATTGTTATTGTGTCGCCAGCCTTAACGCCTGCCTGTTGTGCGGGGCTTCCATAACGCACACGGTCCAGTTTCATGTCAGTCGAAAGGTCGCCTTTTCCACTCAATGTGATTCCTAATAAGCCCGGATAAAGATCTTTCCCGGTATTCAGTCGAGGAATGATTTTCAGGACATCATACATGGGAATCGCAAACCCGATTCCCGAGTCATACCATTCAACGCCCGCTGTTTCTCCTGTTGCACCCGGTGAGAGCGGCACCAGAATTCCCATGAGGCGACCATTGATGTCCACTAATGGCCCGCCATAATTAATCGGCGATATTTTGGCATCCGTTTGGATGGCCTTTCCCCAGATTCTTTCTAAAGCGCTCACGATCCCGACAGAAATACTCGGCTGTTCCAAATCAAAGGTCCGTCCCAATGCAATCGACCACATACCCACCTGAAGTCCATTTTCAGGAAGCGCTAAAGGAACTGGCAGGTTTTGTGCGTCGATTTTTAACAGGGTCAGCATCTTCAAGTGGTCAGTGGCGACAACCTGTGCCGGGAAACGACGACCATCCGGCAATGTGACCAGGATCGATGAAGGTTTGCCGATAAAATTGAAAGCACTGGAAATGATCAAACCATCTCGACTGACAATCACGCCGGATGTGGGGCCGGTACCGGTTATGATTTTCCCCACACGATCCTGCCCGCCGACGGTTTCAATTCGTACAATGGAGGGATTCACAAAGGCAGCCGCCTGTTTGAAGGCACGTTCTTCAAGTGCTTCCAGGTCAGGGGTGGGAGTCTGAGCAGAGACGGCATGAATATTCATGCTGCTGATCAACGCCAGAATAACGAATGATTTTATAAGAGAGTGTGTCATAATAATTCGATTGTAATACGGTTATTTATTTTCGGGGGGTACCGGAAGTTCGATTGAGACTAATTGATTGTCACGTCGAACCACCAGCCGCAGTAAATCTCCGGACTCAAGCTTTCCGAGTTCCGCGTTCAGCGTCTTACACGATTTAATCAGCTCATCGTTCACAAACACAATCAGGTCGTCAGGTTGCAACCCCGCCTTGGCGACTAAGGAACCGGGAAGGACGCTATCGATATATGCCGGAGTACGATACAGGACATCCGGCACCATCATCAACCCGAAGTCGACAGGACGATAACGCTCTGGTGCATGAGTATCCGGTTTTTTCTGGTTTTCGCTGGATTCAAATTTGCCGGTGATAATCTGTTCGATACTTTTGCTTAAAACATCAATCGGCAGGGAATAGTTGACCCAGGTATTTGTTTTGGCATTGCGAACCTGTTTCCCGATCATGCCTAAGAGTTTTCCATTGTAAGTTAAAATTGCGCCCCCGGCTGCACCCGGATTATTGGTGATCGCATCAACAACGTAGACGTCTCCCGAATAAGAGAGTTCGAATGCGCCTCGCCTTCGCGGCAAATCGGTTCGTGCTTCAATCACGCCATGCAGGACAGACACCGGTTCGTCCCCGGTTGCAACACGAAACATATTGCTGAAGCCTAGAATGCGAGTGCCCGGACCGGCGATAACTTTTTCACGAATATCGAAATAGGGGAGATTTAATTCTCGCTCTGATTTCAACTTAATGATGGCCAGATCCAGATGTGGCTCGGCTCCCAGAACTTCTGCTTCGAATTTTCGCCCGTCATGCAGTACAACAGACAGCTTGTCTGTATCAAGCACAGGACTCCAGACCGTGGCGATATGCCCCTCGGGAGAGACTAGAAAGCCGGTACTGTAAGCATAGAGATTCTTAACGCCACCAGCACCAAAGATCTTTACCAGACGGGGTAAGGCGTATTTGATTGTTGACTGTGAGGAGGCTTTTGCAGTCAGCGGGCCTGCCAGGACAGCACCGATCAGACACAAACAAACGAAAACGTGTTTTACTCTATTCTCTTTCATCACTGAGGATCAACCTTCATCACAAATGGATGCTATTATTTCGAATTTTCTAATGTCTCTAACTTCACCTGTTCAATTTTTAATTTCATCACCGGCTGATTTCCATAGAGGATCTCTAATTCGCCAGGAAACTTTTGGCCGTTCAGAGTTTGAAAGTTTTCAAAACGAATGGAACAGACTTCGGAATTCTCTGTGAGATAAAAATCAAATCCTCTCAGAGAAAGATCAGATTTGTTAAAATACCAGCGGGAGATCGTGCCTGTTTGAGTGGCAACTAAGACATCGACCAGTTCGTTTTTTCCATCCAGGCGTTCGCTTCCCAGGTAATAAAAGTCAGTGAAGCGTTCTGCTTGGCCGGAAAACAGTAATCGGAAGTGATGCAAGGCCGCCAATAATCCACCCGTCCCCGGTGGCTCATCCACTAAGATCCCCGTTTCCAGAGATTGCAGGAAGATATCGTTGCCGATTTCAAACCCAATTCCTTTATCGGCTAAAGTGAGAGTGAAATCACCACCATCAATTTGCTTTCCCGTCAGTGTCCAGGTTCCTTTTCGGTCAGAAAAATTGCTGGATTCATTTAAAGCCTGCAGTAAACGATCTTGTTGTTGTTGATTAAAGTAATAATTCGCGAACCCGGTTTTGGGAACGTAGAGATGTTTATATTTCTCTGGTGGAGGAGTGGGTGCAGGTTTGGCATGGGGACTGGGCATGCGTGGCTGTTTTTCATCACCCGGTTGAGGGGATTTCTCCGGGAGCAATTTCTTTTGCCCGGCCTGTTCCTGCAACTCCGATGCTCTGTGCAATGCCTGCAGCCGCACATAGATTGTCGTCTTCTGCTCCTCACGTCGATACACGAGCGGCAAAGTCCAGCCTGCGGGATAAATGCCCAGAATGTTTTTAAATTGATTCACACTGCGGATGGGACGGCCGGCGAAAGAGACGATCTCATCACCGAGCCGCAAGCCTTTTCGGTAAGCGTCTGATTCTTCCAGTATTTCCGCAACGTCAATCGTAGAATCGAAGCCAGTTGAAACGGTCGCACCTAAAGCAGCGTGGTCTACAATTCGCCCGCTTTTTAAGTGATCCCAGAAGTGTTTGATCTGATTGATGGAGATCGCATATCCCGCTCCGGAATTGACGCGTCCTCTTTTTTCAAACGAGCCACGACCATTGATGCCAATCAGTTCTCCACGATCATTAAACAGGGGGCCTCCCGAGTTTCCCGGATTAATCGAAGAGTCAACCTGAATGCAGTCGGTATATTCCAGAAATGTTCCCGCGGGATATTGGTAGCGGTGAACGCCACTGACGATTCCATAAGTAATCGTTGGCTGAAAATCGGTGGCTAATAAAAACGGGTTGCCCATGGCATACGCCCAGTCACCAACCTGGACTGTGTCGCTGTTTCCCAGTTTGGCTACGGGGAAATCAGTTCGGCCGAGTAATTTAATCAGTGCCACATCGCCGGTGGGGTCAATGCTGACAATGACCGCATCGTAGAGCCTGCCATCGTTGAGACCGCACTTCATAAAGTTGCCAGCACCAGCGACAACATGGAAATTGGTGAGAGCGTATCCATCAGGCGTGACTAACACACCTGAGCCGCCTCCTTCTCCTGTTCCACCAAAGATGGCGACGACAGAAGGAGAGACTGCTTTGATGACATCGACCCGCTGTTTTTGTGCTACCAGGACTGCCGGGTCAACTGAGGCGGTCTGTGCAAACACAGGCAGCGTCAGCAGAGTCATGAGTATGCTGGTTACGAATGGGGCACAGAAGAAAATTCTCTGCATCTAATTACCTTTAAACTTCAATAAGGGAAATCAGGCTCTGAAAAATTCACAAGTGAAATCATACAGCCTGATGACCCGACCTAGATCATTTAATTAAGCGTGCCTCACAGAGATCAAGGTGATCACAGATTTCCAGGTTGTCACCAAAATCCACTAAAATATCGAGATCGCGCACGCCGCGAACATCCAGATTTAATTCCACAGGGGGATCGGAACTCCGAACATTTCCGGAATAGAGCGTCCGACCATTGCCTTTAATTTCTACGTAAACAAATCCAATGCCGGGAACAGAGTCATCGATTCCCATCAGGGCGCGAAAATTGCGATATTCATTTTTGATGCGATACTGCAGGAGTGTCTTTGAATGAATGTAGAGTCCGCGTGAATATTCTTTGCCTGCCAGTCGCAGTGGCCCTCCGTCACGATGTTTGTCTTTGCGGTATTTCCAGACAGTATCGAAGAAAGGAGTATATTCAATATTGCGCGGCTCCAGATCAGAGAGGTAACGCACCTTTCCCTGGCTGAAATCGAGATTGGCAACCGATTCCGGGGCAAACCTGGCTGGAGTGCCACTTTGTAAGGTCGCCTCGAATTCCGTACCTGAGTACGTGATTGCAGACGCCTGAATTAAACCATCATTCGTGAGTCGGATCGAACAGTAGGGGGGCGTGTCTGATGGCGGTTGTCGAAAGTAAATGATTCCAAACACGCGTTTTCGATTCACGGAGACTTCATCTTCACCGGTCAAGAACTGAATATTTTCATCGGTAATAGAACCCACAACGCCATCAATAAAATCGAGTACATTTTCCTTCTGCACGACGAGCAGATCTTTACTCTGTTTGCTGTTCAGGAGTTTTTCCCAGGCTTCCCGGATATTCGAGTTCAATGCTCCAAAGCGGATTGAGGAGACGTTTTTTGTCGGTATGATCAGGGAGCCGATCTGATCGCCACTGATTTTCATCTGCCGATCATTACTTTGCAGCGACTGAATCGGAAAATCTGATCCATCCGTGAGTCTGACTGAGTAAGGCGTTTGTAAGCTGCGTTGGAAACGATTTTTCGGGAATCGAACATTCAGAACTTGAGCGAGTGGAAAATTCTTGGAAGTGGGGCCCTGCTTCAGATTGATTGCTGTTTTGTTAAGTGACTGCAGGTTTCCAGAGACCGACGTGCCGCTTAATGAAGTCACTTCGACTTCAGGTGAAGCAGCCAGCAGCATTGTCAGGGAAATACAAAACAGGGAATGCATGAAAAACTCTCCGAAAACTCAACGAAATATAAGCAGGAATCGATTATTAGCGTGAAATCTATTTGCTGGTATTTGCTTTTTGGGTTGCCAGCTTCTTGAAATATTTTTCAATCGCCTTGCGGTAATGTGAGGGGAAATTACGATTGATAATATTCTTGGCAGACGCCTGTTTTTTGGGAGGCAGCTGTCCCCAGCCTCCGTTGTTGGATAACTTTTTCTTGTCAACCTCGCCCGGCGCCGTCTGACCTTTGACACGGCTTTCGCTGGATCCCGAATCTGGTGAATTCGAACTCCCTGCGCCAGCTCCGGAAGAAGGACTGTTTTTTGACTGTTCTTCCATTTGCTGAATCAGCTTGTCCAGAGAGGCGATGATCTCATTTTCGACCTGCTGGACTTTTTTTCCGGAATTGCCCAAGTCGAGTCTGCGTTCGACGTCACTCATTTTTCGGGAAATTTCATCCAGGCTTTCTTCTTTGAGTTCAGCCAGATCTGCCTGCATGAGAGTCGCGACCTGAATGTACCGAACGGGAACATTTTCTGTATTGTTGAGAAGTTGTTCCAGGGTTTTACTGCAAGCTTCTTTCTGTAATAAATGATGCTCACAGGCGGCTTTGTAAAACAGATAACCTGCAGGATCAATTAATGTCTCAGGGTTGATCGAATTAAATAGTTCCAGCGCACGATCCACCATCCGAAATTGCGTCAAATTCCTTGCGGTATAATACCGGATGTTGGACAGGTAAAATGTCTCTGCTCGATCGTTGACTAATAAGGGATGACTCGAAAGCTGAGGAAGCTTGTCGGAAAGCTGATAAGTCTGGATTAACTGTTTTGCTTCTGGATTCACTTCAGAAAAGACCTGCAGCGCCAAGTCGAGTTTCTCTTCTGCAGTCAGTGGCGACTCTAGTTTGACCAGCAGAGTGGCGACGGTTTTTAATTGCGCCTGATTTTTTACTTTTTGGTCGGCAGTCCAATTTTGTAACGCCGTTTTGAGCTCAATCGCCGACGGCGAAGCATACAGTTCTGTTTTTTCTTCCGCTGCCTTTTTGAGGGGAATTGGGACAGGGATCGCCGTCTGTCCGAAAACAGAAGCTGGTAGCGCACAAACGAAAACCAGCATCACGATCCGCAGCAAGCGGCGTGCGACGCATTGTTTTTTCTGAATGGACTCGGACCAATGTATCATGTCAGTTGATGACCTTCGATTGATATTATCTATGGAGACGATTATTTGTTTTTTCCTGTCGCCAGAATATACGTCGCGTTTTGGATTCGGGTCTGACGATTCGCTAATTGCTGTAGTTGTTCAATGATGTCGGGCTGGTTGGCAGATTTTTCCAATGCCAGCTTTTCAATTCTGCGGGTACGGTTATTCACACGCAGTTGGAGTGATCTCAACATTTTGATTTCTGCTAACATATCAACCAGCGATTTCTCATCTGGCGAGGCCTGTTGCTGTTGTTGCTGCTGCTGTTGTTTTTCTTTTTCCGACTTTTCCATTTCTTTCTGCAGGGCATCAATCATTTCTTCCAGCGCACTGATAATATCTTTTTCGATTTCCTGTGTCAGTTCGCCTACCTGTGTGCGATTCAAACGATAGGAAACAGTTTGAACGTCTTCCCGAACTTCAGATAATGCTTCGCTGAAGGCAACCGATGATCCTTCATCTGTGAGCAGCAATAATGCTTTTTCGACTTCCAGGCTAATGGAACTCTCTTCGCGTGCCAATTGGACGGCGCGCGCGGTATGACGACTGGTCCGTTCTTTCTCGGGAACCTGCCCTATAGAAAGTGTACCCGCATAGACCCGCTTCTGTTGGGCAAGAATCTTCTGCAACCGGGCTTCCATCGCTGCCAACACCAGTTCGCGCTCTTCTTCACGGAGCTGGCGTAGCATTTCTTCCAGTTTTTCTTTCGCTTCTGCCAGCTTGCGGATGGCGTCATCCTGATGTTTCGAAGCAGCCTCTTTCTGTTTTTTTTCCAGCTCCTCAATTGCCTTTTCCATTTCCTCACGGGCCTGTTCGATTTGCTCCCGTCCGGGGGTCTGCTGTTCCTGCTTCTGAGATTGCTGGTTTTCTTGCTTTTGCGATTCGCTTTGCTGACCCTGTTGCTGCGATTTTTGTTGTTGCTGTTGAGACTCTGACTGCTCTCCCTGTGGGGGTTGCTTCTGCTCTGGTGAGCCCTTTTGATTCGGATCAGACTTGCCCTCCGGGGGCGTTTTCCCTTTTGACTGGGAGTCTTTCGATTTTTGGGAATCGGAATCTGATTTTGACTTTGATTTACCATCCGGAGACTTTTTATCCTGTGGTTCTCCATCTGTTTTCGGTTTTGTCTGTTTGTCCTGCTGATCGTCTTCCGATTTTTGTGAATCGTTTTTTTCTGAGTCCTGCTGATCGATTTTGTCAATCAGTTTCTGCGCGTTCTCTGCGGTCTGTTTTTGCTTTTCTTTCAGATCAGCAGGGTTATTGCCCCGTTCTGTCGCCGCTCTGACGTCTCGCTCCTGTCCGATCAGGCGATTGACATCTTTGAGCAGATCCTGAATGCGTTGCTTCTCCTTTTCCACCTCACTCATTCTGTCTTCACTCTGAAGCAGCGCCAGTAGCGCCTGCATGTTTTTGACCAGATTCTCCTGCCGTTCCACTGCTTCGCCTAATTGACCTTTTTGCAGCATTTGTAAAACCTGCTGCATCTCCAATGTCGTTTGGTTTTGTTTACTCTGGCCGAAGGCGCGAAACAGAAGGTCAGCCCGTGCTGGATCGGTCTTTTTCATGTAGTCCCCCAGATCGTGGAGCGTTGCTTCAAATCGCTTAAACTGCTGGGAGATCGCTTCCTGCTTGTCTGAGAGATTGCGGTCCTGGCCAGTCGCATTACTGGCTTTCGACTGAGGATCTTTCTCCTGAGCGCTGCTGAGACTTTGACAGAGCAGGCCACCAATCAATGCAAAAAGCAGAGCGGTGATCCGAGGACGATTCAACATGCGTGGTTCTCCTGTCAGAGTTTCCATAGTGATCTCAGAACCGATAAGGGCGGGTGAATGAATGTAAGGGTGGCGTTTCTTTATCTATATGAGCGCATAGATAAAGATCCAGTTAGCATTATATCAAGTGAGTGACTGTGATCGAAGCGTGTTTTTGTGTCCAGTGTTGTTTGGGGCAGAGTAAAACCTCAAGAATGCCTCTTGTTTTTGTCTGATATTCACCGTTTACTCCAGTCCCAACCCTTTGAGACGATCCAAAAGCTTGTTTTTGCGAAACTTTTTGGTCTCTTCGCTGAGTTCTTTTTCTCTTTCAATCAGGTTTTTGAGCATTTCGATGGCTTCGTGGAACTCTAATAAATCCTGCATTTCATTGAGAACACTCTGCATACGATTCAGCATCGCGTCTAATAGTTCAATACTGCTCTGGATTTCCGGTACAGGATTCTTGTTTTTTTCAATGGCGAACCGAAACAATCCCAGTTGCTGATCGACATCAGGAAAATCCTGTTCGTGGATCATGGTGAGGGGCTTCAGTATTTTGTCATCAATCCGACCCAGGATTTGTGTTGTGGCCACGCCATTGTTGACGAGTTCATCTCGAATATCATGAAATGATTCCACGATGGACGCCGTCTCGGTCGCATTTTTTCGCGTCCCATACAGTGAGCGGTCAGCCGAGATGGCAACCGCGTTCTGGATTTCGGTCAGGGCCGCGGGCCATTGGGAGTCTGATTGCCCCTGTTTTTGTTTCTCTTTAATTGTTTGCGCTTGCTGCAACTGTTTTATGCGTTGTGCAAGGTCGTTCCGCGTCTCTGTGACCTCTTTGAAGATTTGCTCAAAGCGTTTTCGCAGATTCAATTCTTTGGAATACAGAATGGAAAGCAGTTCTTCGTCTGTCACGATTTCGAAGTGATAGGTTTCTCCATGAACCTGGTGTGGCCCACTGAGGTTATCTGCATCTTCTGCCTGAACGGTGAGGCTGACTTTCTGTCCCACTTTCAAGTCGAGTGGCAGCACTTCAAAACGTTCCCATTGTTCATTTTCACTTCTTTGCAGCGCAAACTCTTTGGGGTTCTGGACAGGCTTGTTACGAAAAGGGCGTGGCCTGAATTTGGTTTCCTGATCGATCACAAAATCGAAACGAGCCGCCTGGATTCCATATTCGTCGGTGATGATGCCTTCGACGGGAATCATTGCTTTACGGGTAATGGATTTACCGATCCCCGTTAGCCGTGTATCAACTTTGGGAGGTTGGTCAATGATTCCATTGATGCTCAAGCGAATCGGTTCTGTGATCAACAAGCCGTCTGCATCTTCTAAATAGATACGAATGGGTTGATCTGCGATCAGAGGAATACTTGGGGGAACCGTACTGGCGTTTGACGCAGCGTTAGCCTGTTTTTCATTAACCAAAGTAAAGGGGATCCGAAAGGTGCGACCGTCAGTAGCTCGCATCTGAGCGAGGTCAGATTGCGTGAACTCAACCTGCTGTACGATTTCCCCTTGTGGGTTTTTCCACGCCAGGAAGTTGTTGGTAGCCGTTGTTGAATCCTGGGAAGCCTGTTCCAGTTGGATCTTGATTTGATCGGTTTCGAATGAAAATCGAGTGATCGGTTTATTGGCCGTTGAAACCATTTCAAACTTTGTGTTGAGGGGCAAAGAAATTTGCGTTCCTTGAACAGTCTGAATGTCTGCCTGTGGTTTGCCAGTCTCCGGATCGATTTGGTTCAAACCAGTGTACTCAGGGTAAACGGATTCCAGTTGGATCTGATCCAAAACGGGAGTTTCCACAATTTCAACCAGATACGGTTCGGGGTTCGTAAAATCGTTTCCGGAGACCCAGACCTGAATCCCATCGAGTAAATCAGTAATCGTATGTTTGAATCGGCCTTCCCCCATACGCGACATTACCGTTCGTCCACCGCCGCGTCCATTCTGCATGCGATAAGTCAATTGCACACGTTCAGGGACTTTTTTCCCGTCCACCGTTTCGACCAGCAGAGTCAGGTCATTTCCCAGTCCATGTTTATAAGTCTGGTTTTGGAACTCCCTGATCCGGTCCCCGGGTTGGGCAATGACTTTCACGACGAGACCGGTTTCCCGATTCCAGTAATCGCTGCGCAGTTCCAGATAACCTTTAGCCCAGCGGGCCATCGCAGGCTGATTGATGATTGCCAGCGCGAGGATCGAAATGCACAGCATAAATGCCCAGAGGAAGGCGCGCTTTAAGGGACGCTTATCGAAGACATCTTCCAGCGGGAGTTGGCGGCTGCCTTCTGCGACGTCATGCACCGTCCGATCCAGCATGGCCCGTGTCAGAGCGTTTTGTGGTTCTTTTGTTTCGTGCAGTTCAATCGCTGTGGCCAGACGGTCATTTAATTCGGGAAAACGTTTTTCCAATACGAGCGCCAATGCTTTTCGTCTCATTTTTTTCATGAGTCGGAGCAGGATAAAGCTACCAGCCAGAACCAGGATGACTGTTAAGGCAATCAACAGGAATGAGGCACGAAACCAGACGGGTAACTCAAGATGGCTGAGTTGAAAGTAAGTCCAGTCCACAAGGAAGCTGGCCCAGAAAATCAGTCCGACCACGGCCAACAGTTTGGCGGTTCCTTCCAGCAGAATATACCGACGGATTTTTCCCCGTAACCGATCCAGTAGGTCGGTGATTTCCTGCGGTATTGCTGAGTTTGAAGGTTCGTTCATGTGTTTACTTCACACTGACAAAATGGGTCAGTGATCTTATTGTTATTTTCAACAGGATGATTTATGACAATTTAAACAGTTTTCTGGTGAGCCATTCGGTGGCTAACAGTCCGGCTAACAGGAAAAACACCCATGCCTGATCCCAGAGCGTTTTTAATCGTTCGTCTACTAAAAATTCTTCTCCCAGATCGGGCAGGAGTGCCGTGATTTTTTCTGCCTCATCAATGGCAAGATAAGTCCCGCCGGTATCGCGGGCTAATTCCTTGAGCCCTTTAACATTCTGGCTGAGCGACTCATCTTCCAGGCGAGGCAGTAAGACTGAGAGACTGCCATCGACGACTTGTCCTTTGGAACTGGGAACAGTCAGTTGAAAGCGATATTTTCCGGGAAGGCTGGCGCGGAAACTGGCGACATACTCTCCGGGGCGATTTCGATCATGCATTAATAACAGATTGGGAACCAGTGGCCTGCCGCGCGGGTCGATCACTTCCATCGGCACCGATTCCTGAATGAGAGGCTTAAATTCCGGACTGAGTAATCGGACGCGTACCGAAACAGTCTGGCCGAGCAGATATTCATCACGTTCTAGAATCAATGTGCCTCGCTTGGTGCCTCGTTTGGTGCGTCCCTGTCCGACATTTCGGATCAGCTTCGTCCAGAAGCGGTCATAATAATCTTCTTCAATCGACCGTAAACGCCACATTTCCGGGCTACCCAGATAAAAGCAGCGGCCTTCACCGTAATACTGGGAAGCCATCAAAATCGAGAAACCGTACTCGGTCTGTGTTTTAGGATCCGGGAAATGGGCATACACGGTCGCAGCCGCTTTTGCACCGTTCGAAGGATAGCAGCGATAGATGCCTGGAAAGTTTTCCCATAATTCTCTGGAGGTCGCCGGGTCGTCTGTGAGCATCAGAAAGCCCGCATCGAGACCGGCCTGCGTCCATTCGATTCTGCGGATTTGAACGGCTTCTTCATCCAGGTAATCCCGTACGAAGGAATTGATTGCTACCGGATACAAGTCGAGGACCGGTTGAAACTGTTCAGCGTCCTGTGCGAGTTTGGGCGTGTAAACATCGCCGGCAATGAGCACGATTCCCCCGCCTCCTGTGGCAACCCATTCGTTCAACGTTTGCATCTGTTCCGGTGAGAGCAGTTCCCAATTGACATCAAATGCGAGGACCACATCATATTCAAACAGATCCGCTCGTTCCGGGAATTCATAGAGCAGTTCGTCCGCATCCTGGGAAACTCCGGGTGACGCTGATTGCAGCCAGACGTCAGATTTGATGGAGGGGTGTCGATACAACATCGTGCGGACAAACCGATAGTCCCGCATCGGGCCGCCGGCTAAAATCAGAACGCGTGTGGGACGGCTGAAAACATTCACGCTATGTTCCAGTTCATTATCCATCGCGTTGGCATCCTGTGCCAGCTGATTGCCCCGCACACGAATCAGATAGCTGATCTCGCCTTCTTCGCTGGGCGTGCGTTCGAATTTGACATCCAGCGGAAGTCCGTCTTCGGTCGGGAGCAAAATGTCACGAGATTCCACGACCGTCGGCTGTGCTTCTCCCTTGAGTTTTTTCAGTAATTCAATTGTGATGTTTCGTCCCGGCATCCCGACCGCCTGGAGCAGTGCGGTGATTTCAAAACCGTCACCAAATTGCACGTCTGTGGGGGCGATGATTTTTGAAACTTGAATATTCGCGGGCTTAGTGGGACTGCCTACGCCGAGAGTAATCAGTCGGACTTTGGATTCTTTCGCGACTTCGTTTGCCGTGATTAAATCAGTGCCTGCATTCGAAGCACCATCGGTGGCAATAATGATTCCGGAGAGGGTGGAACCATTGATGTCCCGAATCAACTGTCCCAATGATTCTCCCAGTCTGGTTTCCAGCCCCTGAGGTTGCAGCAGGCCGCTCCAGTCGATTGGAGTCTTGGGTTTGATTTCCGCATTTGGTTCTGTCTTCGCAGCCGTCGGGGACGCTTCTGCCTGTTCTTTGGGGAAGACTTGATGCGGTCCTATTAATGTCTGATCGAATGTGTAAACGCTGACCTGATGTTTTTTTTGCAGATCCTTGATCAACGGTAAGTCCGCCAGTAATTTTTCCACAGCCTGCATGCGGCTGGGGACCGCTTGATTGGCTGGGGAACTGGTGTTGGCAGGAACCATTTGATTAGGATGTCTCATCGATAGTGAAGTATCGACCAGAACGGCCACGCGCGAGGGGCGAAATGACATTTTTTGTGTTCGTTCATGAGGATTGAACACGATGACAATCAAGGCGGTTAATACACAGAGTCTCAATCCGGTCATCCAGCAACGCCAGAACAGGGGAAGCTGAACGGAATCTTTCCAGACGGTCCGGAAGGAAAGTACTAAAACCAGTCCCAGACCTCCCAGCAATAACAGCCATCCCCAGCCCGTTTCGGGCGTATCGTACTCGATCGAACGAAACGCCGTCGTTTCGCCTGCGGCGAGGATTAAAGAGTCAGGGATGAGGGAAAAAAAGTTCATGCGGCTGCACCCGCTAATGTGGGATGGTAGCTTAATCGATAAGCCAATAATTGTTCACAAATCAATAACAGGAACAGAATCACTAAAATCGAATTCGTAATTTCCCGTCCCGCTTCCTGTCCTTGAATCCATTGGAACTCTCCCGGTTCCTGAATCTGGATTTGGGAGCGGTTACCAAGTTCTTTGAATAATTCATCCGTCGATGCCAGTGCCAGATTGCTTTCTGTGACTGGGAAATTGAACGCATACATTTGCTGTTCCACCGTTTGATCCTGGCGTTTCAATTGTACGGAATAGACGCCGGGTTGATCGGTTTCACGGTAGACGGTGATTAATTTCAATGAACCATTTTCGGAAGGATCGGCCCCCTGTTGGGGAGTCGCTTTGAGTCGTATCGTCCGCTCGCCCTGAGAAATGGGGGTTTGGATTTGGATTTCATCAGAGAACAATGCCGCGTCGAGCGAAAATGTAATCGGTGCGCCGACAATTTCTGCTTGATCGTGGGATCGGGACTGGACCAGATATTTTTGCAGTTCCAGTTGGAAGACAATATAGCTTGGGTTGAGCGCCCAGGAATTCCAGGGCTCACCTGCATTGGTCACTACCGGCCCCGCCGATGTTAGACAGGTAATAATGCGGCCTTTGCCAAAACGATGCTCAATGATGAAAGGTGCCTGATTTCTGAGAGTGGCGATGACATTAACTCCCGATGCATCTTGTGCCTGCGTCCGCAGCCATTCCTGCGAGAGAGGAAAGTATTTGGAAATGGTGACTGCCTCAATCAGAGGGTTGTCCTGACCCGCAAATACGGAAAACAGGGGGTGATCGCTGACCTGCATGTCTACAGTCGTATTGGTTTCACGGGGGGGAAGCTCTCGCGGTGATAGTTCCAGCGGTGCGGGAAACAGGCCGTTCCCATTGTTAAATAATTTGTCGTTATAAAATCCGGGTTGGATAGATGGGCCGACGAACCAGATCAAGCCGCCTCCGTCAGAGACAAACTTTTCTAATACAGCCACTGTATCAAGGGGAAGTTCGGCCACGTTCAGCAGGTAGATATTTTTAAATTGGTCCAAGGGATGTCTGCGGAGATAATCCACGCTTTCGACAGAAGGCGCAAAGCCGGTGGTGGAAGCATCGGGGGCGATTGCGGTCTGGATATACATCGACTCGTTACCCGAGGGATTCCCGTCGATGATCAATATCGGATTTGACTGTTTGACGGCAATAGACAGAAAACGCTGGTTGTCAGCGTCCAGAGCGTCATTCGTTAAACTGACATTAACCTGATGCAGGTCCGGCTTGTTAAAGACAACGTCAAAGTCCTGCGAGATTTCCGTTCCCGCTTCAATTTTGTCAAAGACAATACTCATCGGCAATTTGTTCTGATCGACGAATGCGGAGACACGTACATCCTGAGCGACCTGATCCCCAAAATTCCTGATGCTGACTCTCAGACGCAGGGGGACATCGACCGAAGCCACTTCAGTCGCCCCGGACAGTTCTGTGATCGCCAGGTTGGGTTGGGAATCGGGGACCGTTTTGACCAAGTTAATCGCAACGTCATTGTTGCTCATATTTTCGATTGTCGAAGCAACGCCTTTTTTCTCCTGCCAGTCTGATTTTCGAAAATCGGAGATCACGTGCAGTGTTTTGATGACGGCACGGTCTTCGTCCAACAAATCCGCAGCCGCTTCCAGACCTTGATTCAGGTCGAGGCTCTGATGCGAACATGACAGATTCGTCAACTTGGTGTCCAGTTCATTAATCAATTCTTCGTTGATGTCTCTTTGTAAAAACAGTGGCGCGTCGGCACGAGAGAGTACGATCAAGGACATTTTTTCGGTATTGGGCCGATTCGCACCTTCTGCCGCAATTTTTCGAATCACCTGCAGACCTTCATCAAAAGCGGTCTGTTCGCCCCAGACATTTCGCATGGAGCCGCTATCGTCCAGCACGATGACATGGTGCGATTTGGCGCCATGAAACATTGATAATTGATTCGGATCAAGAATCAGTCGTGCGATTAAAAATAACAGGCAGATAATGATGAGAATTCGCAGCAACAGTAACAGTAATTGTTCGAGCAGCACCCGTCTTTGATTCGTTTGCTGACTCTGCAGCAGGAATTCCATGGCTGCGAATTGAACGCGTTTGTACTGGAAACGGTTAATTAAATGAATGATGATCGGCGCAGCAACCATCAGCGCACCGGTGTAGACCAGCGTCGAATTTACAAAATGTTGGGTTAACCATGCTTCCATATTATGTGTCGTCAGTTAGTGTCGTTGAGGTTTGTGGAGACCAGATCACTTTGCTGTCTTACTGTCTAATTGATTGCTGCATGCCGATGCGGTGGTTTAAATAGTGCGATAAGGCGGCATCAAGGTGTTCACTGGTTCGGATGGTTTGGTAATCAAATTTATTTTTGGCACACCGCCTTCTGATTTCATTCAGGAACTCATGCATGGCTTTGAGGTAACCCTCTCGCAATGAACGGGGATCACAGACCAGTTCCCCTGTCTGTTCCATGCCATCAAAACGAGTGGTACCCGCATAATCAAAATCGAGTTCCTGATCATCCAGAATATGCAGCAGCATGATATCGTGTCCTCGATACTGCAGCAGGCGTAGACCTTTGAACAAGCTTTCTCGATTCACAAATAAATCGGAAATCAGGATGATCGTGCCTTTTTGGGACCGTGTTTCGGCGACCTCTTTTAATACGTCAAAAATGTCGGTTTTTTGAGCTGGTTTTTCGGCAGCCAGTGCGGTGATCAGTGCGTTTAAATGATTGCGTTTACTAAGCGCCTGGACTTTGGAACGAATCGCGTCATCAAATGTCACTAAGCCAACGGCATCCTGTTGTTTGAGCAGTAGATAAGCCAGAGCAGCGGCAGCCGTGCAACCATATTCATATTTGTTGAGCGGTCCCGTCCCGAACTGCATGGATTCACTGACATCAACCAGCAGTGTGGTTCTTAAATTCGTGTCTTCTTCATACTGTTTGATGTAGTATTTGTCGGTTTTTGACCAAACTTTCCAGTCAATGTTGCGCGCATCATCTCCGGGGGTGTACTCTCGGTGTTGAGCAAATTCCACCGATTGGCCAAAAAAAGGACTACGGTGCAACCCGGATAAGAACCCTTCGACAATGGAACGTGCCCGGATCTCCAATCGAGAAATTCGGGAAATTGCTTCAGGCAGCAAAAATTTTCTGTAATCTTGGGTCACTGGTCAGTTCGCCTTCCTTTGACGGAGTCTCATCAATCAATCGCTCAATCACATGGTCTGAAGTGATCCCTTCAGACTCGGCAGAGAAGTTCGTTACGATGCGATGACGTAACACGGGGGCCGCTAGAGCGCTGATATCCTCCGTAGAGACGTGGGTATGACCATTCAGTAACGCTCGAGTTTTTCCACCTAATAACAGGTTTTGAACGGCGCGAGGTCCTGCGCCCCAACTTAACCACTCGTTAATGAAGTCCGGAGTCCCCGGTTCATTAACACGCGTTTGCCTGACCAGTGCCAGTGCATAGTCAATCACATGGTCTGAGACAGGAACCTGGCGAACAATTTTTTGAATCTCCAGTACATCGACGGTGTTCAGCACCTGTTCGATTTTCTGATTCATTCCCGAAGTGGTGCGTCTGGCAATTTCGCGTTCTTCTTCAAACGAAGGATAGCGCACGTAGACTTTAAACATAAACCGGTCTTGCTGGGCTTCCGGCAGAGAATAGGTTCCTTCCTGTTCGATCGGGTTCTGCGTCGCTAATACAAAAAAGGGATCACTCAGCATGTGGCGCGTCTGGCCGACACTCACTTGATGTTCCTGCATCGCTTCCAGCAAGGCTGCTTGTGTTTTGGGAGGCGTGCGGTTGATTTCGTCCGCTAGTACCACATTATGGAATAAAGGGCCTTGAATGAATCGAAATTCACGTTCGCCCGTTTCGCGATTTTCCTGCAAGACGTCGGTTCCGGTAATGTCGGCCGGCATTAAGTCGGGGGTGAATTGGATACGGCTGAATGTCATTGACAGGGTTTGGGCCAGCGAACTGATCATCAGCGTTTTGGCCAGCCCGGGGACACCTTCGAGTAAACAATGGCCGCGGCTGAATAATGAGATCAGGAGTTGTTCAATTACCTTATCCTGGCCAACAATGACTTTTGACATTTGCTCGTGAATCTGTCGATACGCCGAACTGAGTTTATCTATCGATTCCTGAGTAATTTCAAACTCATGAGAGTCTGTTGAATCTTGATTTGTTTCAGACATCCGTTTTTACACCTTTCCACAAAGGTAAACACTGCTGAGTGCAGATAGTTCCGTAGATTCTATCGTAATGTCTGAGAAGGGACTTTGCGACTATAAACCGATAAATTACAGGGGTTTCCTTCCAATCAACGAGCGCCGTCAAAGGTAAGGATTCACTCCCAAATCTGGTTCCACCGCAACAATCAGAATATCAGACCTTTCCCTGTATTTTACTCGACCGGGGCAGGTGGGAAAGCTTTATTTCTGGGCTTCCTGGCGAGATCACCAGAAAGCGTCTGTTTTCTCGGTCTCAGCGAGAAAATATTCCAGAAAGAATTCGACTGAATGTACTGGCAGTCTTTGAGACGCGGTCAGTCCCATGCCAATGGATTTTTCCAGGCTGCTTTTAGTTCATCCAGGCTGGCATTGATGACAGTACTGCCTGATTTGCCTTTCACGGTGAACTGTCGACTACTGATAACTTCGCCAATTTCAACGAGTGGCAATTCATTAAAGCAGGACTGCAGGTCTCCAATTTTATCGGGGGAGACTTCAATCAAAAACCGTGTATTACTTTCTGAAAACAGTAAACTGGGAGTCGAAAGTTCGAGCGCTTCAGAAAGCCGGGTCGGATCCAGTTTCATTCCAAAGCCACCTGCAAAAGCCATTTCAGCCGCCGCCACTGCCAGGCCGCCTTCGCTCAGGTCGTGGCAACTCCTGATGAGTCGCTTTTGAATCGCCGCGTGCAGCGACTTGAATATCTCCGGAGCCTGTTCTTTATCGACTTGTGGAACTTCTCCGCCCTCCAGCTGATTCACGAACGCGAAGTGGCTGCCACCGAGTTCGTCATGAGTCGAACCCACCAGGAATATCCGGTTACCGGGTGTCTTGAGGTCCATGGTAACCGCTTTGCCAACATCGGCGATTTGTCCGATCGCACTAATTAAGAGTGAAGCAGGAATGGCTACGGTTTCTTTTTCCCCTTGTTCGTTTTCATAAGAAAACTCGTTATACAAACTGTCTTTTCCACTGATAAAGGGAGTGCCAAAGGCAATGGAGTATTCCTGGCAGGCAAGGGCAGCTGCGACCAGGCTACCCAATGTTTCCGGACGATCCGTATTGCCCCAGCAGAAATTATCAAGAATGGCAATCTTCTCGGGATCTGCCCCTACGGCGACACAGTTTCGAATTGCTTCATCAATGGCAGAGGCCGCCATCCAGTGTGTGTTCAAATCTCCAAACCGTGGATTCATGCCACATGAGATGACCAGCCCACGGGCCGACGTCAGATCAGGACGGACGACGGCTGCATCGGAAGGACCATCATTCTGGACTCCCACCAAAGGCTTCACCACGCTTCCTGCCTGAACTTCCTGGTCATACTGACGAATGATCCATTCTTTGCTACAGACATTGAGTGAACTTAAAATGGATTTCAGGACGTCATTGTAGTTTTCGGTTTCTGTCGGCGTTAATGGAACAAAGGGGGGGATTTTATAGACCGCTTCACGTACCACCGGGGGGCGTCCATCATGCAGGAGGGACATTTCCAGATCCCCGACGATCTGATCCTCGTATTTGAGTACCAGCCGTTTTGTTTCAGTAAACTTTCCGATGATTGATGCCTCGACCCCTTCACTGGCACAGATTGCTTCGAACGCTTCCCAGTTTTCGGGAGGAACAGCCAGCACCATGCGTTCCTGTGCTTCAGAGATCCAGATTTCCGTATAGGATAGTCCGGCATATTTCAGAGGACACTGATCCAGCCAGACTTCAGCTCCCGTTTTTTCACCCATCTCGCCAACGGCACTACTGAAACCGCCTGCACCGCAGTCAGTGATTGCCGAAAACAACTCTTTGTCACGTGCTTCCAGAATGACATCCATCGTCATTTTTTCTGTGATTGCATTCCCAATCTGCACGGCACCGCCAGACAGAGATTCACTTTCGGACGTTAATTCCGCAGAAGAAAAAGTTGCGCCATGAATACCATCCCGGCCGGTTCGGCCGCCGACAGCAACGATGTAATGCCCCGGTTGTGTTTCCTGCTTGACTGATTTTCCCACGGGTAACATCGCCACGTTTCCACAGTAAACGAGCGGATTTCCCAGGTAGCGTTCATCAAAGTAAACGGCGCCATTGACCGTGGGAATCCCCATCCGGTTGCCGTAATCTCGCACGCCAGAAATCACGCCTGTGGCAACCGCCTTGGGGTGTAATACACCAGCAGGGAGATCATCATAAGAGATATCCGGGGGGGCAAAACAGAAAACATCAGTGTTGCAAACCGGTCTGCCTCCCAGTCCTGTCCCCAATGGATCACGGATCACTCCCCCCAATCCGGTATTGGCGCCGCCATAAGGTTCCAGTGCAGACGGGTGGTTGTGTGTTTCGACTTTAAAACAGACATCCTGTTTGTCGTCAAACGTAATCACGCCAGCGTTGTCGACAAAAACACTTACGCACCAGTCTTTGTCGCCAAGAGATTTCCGAATTTGGGTCGTGGCGGCAAAGATGGTTTCCTTCAGCATGTTTTCAAAATGGAGGTCGCGACTGCCATCTCGAAAATGAATGCGACCCGCCAGAGTTTTATGAGAACAGTGCTCGCTCCATGTTTGTGCGATACTTTCCAGCTCGATATCAGTGGGATCTTTCGCTTGATCCACATAGTATTTTTTGATCGTTCGCATTTCGGTCAGGTTGAGGTACAACTGACCTTCACTGCTGAGTGTTTCCAGTTGTTTGTCATTCATCGAGCGAATCGGAACCGTGACCAGTTCGAACGTATATTCGCTGCCCAGTTTGATGCTGTCCATGCGCAACGGCCCTCGGACAACCTGTTCGATGGCATCATTCGAAAGCACTTTGGAAGCCATGCGATCAATTTCTTCCGATGTGGCATCCGAATTGATCCAGTATTTGCGACAGGTGGCTACATTTTCGACTGAGAGCCCCAGGTCACGAATTGCCTCTCGGGCACTGTTGGCGACATTGTCGGTCACTCCGGGTTTGAACATGACGTTCAGCAACTGCTCTGTCTCTGCTGAATCGGAAGAGTTATCCGAGAGAATGCGAATTTCAAACGTCTCAACAATGGGATCTGACAGGAGCGACTGGGCAATTTTTTCCAAATCACCTTGATTCAGATCGCCCTCCAGCAGATAAGAGTGCGCTGTCTGAGCCGTCCGAATCGAATGTGTACCAAGCACCTGGCACTCTTTAAGGATGCGGGCGCCCTCACGGTCTACCTGGTTTTCAGCAGGTTTGATTTCGACTTCGCAAAGCATGTTGATTCCATTTAGTGTTAGATCAAGTCAGGAAAATGAATGGGCTTGTTAACTGAGCCGCCATTTCTGAATCGTTGAGAAGATTAGTTTTTGCACATTCAAAGCAGGTCTTACTGATTACGAGATGAATTTAATGCATCGTGGTTCTTTTTACCATCTTCGAGAAGTTGGCGAAGCTGATTTTCATCATGGTTAATGATGGCATCCCTTAAACATTGAAGTGATTGAGTGTACTTATTTATGCTGTTTACAACAGCTTCCCGATTGTTTAACAGGATCTCGGCCCAAAGTGAGGGGGCCCCGGCGGCAATTCTGGTCGTGTCTCGAAAACCGGTGGAGGTGAATTTTCTATTTTCCTCTGTCAGTGTCATAGCCAAAGCCGAAGAAACAACGTGCGGAAGATGGCTGGTTTCGGCCAGGATCTGATCGTGCTTTTGAGGCGATGTTTCCAGGACATGCATTCCCAGTGCTTCCCAGAATTGTTTGATTCTGGCTACGGCCTCTCTGGGGAGTGAGTCATCCGGCGTGATCACACAAGGTCGACCCTGAAACAGATCAGGGTCTGCAAATTCAAAACCAGTCTTTTCGGAGCCTGCCAGAGGATGTGAGGCGACAAACGTCACTCCGGCGGGCAGGCTTCCATAAAGGTCTTCACATATTTTCTGTTTCGTGCTGCCGACATCGGTGATAATGGTTCCCGGTCGGCAGTTTTTCGCGACAGTTCGAATAAATTGAACGATGTGATTTACGGGCGTACAAACTACGATGAGATCGGATTGGGCTGATGTTTCAGCGATATTCGTTGTACCGCGGTTCAATAAACCGGAATGCTGGGCAGCGCGCATCCGTGAGGGATTACGTCCTGCGCCCAGGATCGTTTCTGCTAGATTTCGCTGCCGTGCCGCAGCGGCAATGGACCCTCCCAGCAGACCGACGCCGATGATGCCGATTGTTTTAAAGAGGTAGGGGTTGTCTGTCGTTGGTTCAGTCATGCCTCGTATTGTAGAAGCCCTGAATCGGGATTTCCAGCGGCTTGGCAGCAGTATCAATGACCTGACCAAAAAGTCTCCAGGTGTTGTAAGTAGACTAACCGGAATATTTTATGGCGAATCTCATTTGTTATTTGCGATTCGATATAGATAGCCGTTTGTTCGCAGGAAAATGCTGCCTTCGCTGACGGCAGGTGAAGCGTTAAATAAGTCTTCATCGGTGGCAATTTCATTCCGGGCCAATTCCACATACTCAGGGGCTGCTTTCAACACGATCACCCCGTTCTCCCGGGTAGTGATATAAAGTTTCTCGTCGGCCAAGACAATGGATGCATACAGCCGCCCCTTGGTTGGTAGTCGGTTTTTGTATACAACTTCCCCGTTTGTGGCATTCAAACAAAAGGCGATTCCCCGGTCACTGGCCCAGTAGAGATGGTCTTTGTAATAAACGGGCGAGGTCACATTGGCGCCGACATTCACTTCCCACAGCTTGTGGGTCTTTGTCACATCTCCCCGTCCGCCGGGACGGACGGCAATGCTGCGATTGCTGCGTCCTCCCAGACAGTAGAGAATGCCCTCGTTCTGGACGACAACCGGCACAACGTAGTCCTGAATGCCTTCGCAGGTCCACAATTGTTTTCCGGTATCCGGGTCGAAACCCAGGATCTGATTTTTCTGGTTGACGACCAGCTCCTGTTTCCCGCCCGGTACATCGACAATCGAGGGAGTCGTCCAGGCACGCACAACATTCTCAGCCTTCCAGGCAATTTCACCGTTCTTTTTATTTAATGCATATACAGTCGAACTTTCGATGCTGGCATTCACGATGACAAAATCTTTATACAGAATTGGAGAAGAGGCAGAACCAAAGCCGGCCTTTCCCTCGCCAACGTCGGCTCTCCACTTGAGTTTCCCTTTCAGATCGTAAGCAACAACGCCGGATGTTCCAAAAAATGCATAGACCCCGGTTTCATCGCAGGCAGGAGTTCCGGTGGCATAGCCGTGGTCGACAATTCGTTTTGTGATTTTCTGAACCTGGTTCAGAGGAGTCACCGTTTCATCCCACATGATTTCACCGTTTTGACGGTTGATAGCAATAACGTGTAAACGCAAATCAGCCGTGTTACCCTCGTCTTCAACCTTCAAGCCATATCCGGAGTACGCGGTGAGAAAAATCTGGTTGCCAAAAAGTACAGGGCTGGATGAACCATGACCGGGAAGTTTGGTTTTCCAGGTGATGTTTTTTTCGGCACTCCACTCTGTCGGGAGACCCGTGGAAGTGGAAATCCCATTGCCCGCCGGTCCACGAAATTGTGACCAGTCAGCCGCCTGGAGCTGAGTCCGATTTTCAGACGAGAAGACCAAAAACAGAATCACTAAAGGAAGAATGCGGCTCATGTTCAAATTCCATTGGAACGTTGAAGGGGGGAGATCGGTTACTGCCTAATGAAACAACGCAAGCGGAGGCAGGTTTCGCTGTTTCCTCAAATTAGAGTGTTTTTCGCTCCCAAGCAAGCATTATTCGCGATTCAGGCCAATTTTAATTCTGGTGAGCCGGGCTGAATTCAACTGAACTGTCCGTTTCAAATCAGTTTTTGAATCGGGGTTCCGTCACTGAGTGCCAACGGACGACCGATGGGGGAAATTAATTCCTGCGTATAGTCAATATTCAGCTTTTGTAGAATGGTGGCATACAGATCCTGTATCTGAACCGGTTCCGTCGGCTTCTTTTCTTTGCCGGTCGGGTCTGTTTCTCCGATGATCACATTACCTTTCAAGCCGCCACCGCCCACGATACAGGAAAAACCGGTGGGCCAATGGTCTCGACCATCCAGCGGGTTGATTTTGGGGGTTCTACCGAATTCGCCAATACAGAGCACAATCGTTGAGTCCAGCAGGTCTCTGGCTTTCAGATCTTTGAGCAAACTGGCAAAGGCAGGGTCAAGCATTTTAGACTGTGTCTGATGTCCGGTGAAATTATTAGCATGGCTGTCCCAGCCACTCAGATTGACTTCAATCGAATGGACGCCTTGCTCGACCAGTCTGCGTGCGATGAGGCAGCCTCGGCCGAAGGAAGAATCTCCGTAGGCTTTTCGAACCGCTTCCGGTTCTTTTTCAATTTCAAAGGCGTTCAGTTGTTCGGAACTCATCATTGTCAGCGCGCGGTCGATTGTTGACTGATGCAATGTTTTTTTAGATTGAATCAATCGCCCTTTTTGAAATGCCTGAGAAACGACATTCAAATTATCCAGACGCCGGTTTTGTCGCGGAGTTTCTACACTGGCACGCATGTTACCAATGTTTTTTCCCGGGTCGGGAACACGGAAGGCATCCAGGTGTCCGCCAAGATAACCGCCTCGCGCCGGGAATTGTGTGTTCCCCATCGAAATATGCTGGGGGATTTCGAGTTTTAAGTTCGGAGACTGTTGTGTGATGATGGCACCGAGTGCAGGGTAGACGGTCGTTGGTTCAGGCCGATAGCCGGTTTTAAAATATTTGGTGCCTCGTTCGTGGTCTCCTTCTTTTGAAACCATTGAACGAATGACTGACATCGAATCGAGCTGTTCTGCCAGGAGCGGATACATATCGGAAATCTGCAGTCCGGGGACGACGGTTTTAATGGCGCTTCCCGGTCCTCCGATTGCCGTTCCGGGATGCGGGTCCCAGGTCTCCAGTTGGCTGGGACCTCCCCCCATCCAGAGGATGATGACTGATTTCCTGCGCTCCGGTCCTCGTTTTTGCGCTGCGATTAAATCAATGCCGGGTAGCATAAACGACAGCGTGCTGCCCACGGTAACTTTGCATAAATCGCGACGACTGATTTTGCTCGATAAAAAAGTGGAATCAAACATGGTTCAATGGTTCCAGGAAAATTCGGGTGAATTATATAAAGACCAAAAAAGGTCTTCAGTCAGTTTGATACGTTGATTTTGATCTGAGGCTGTCTGAAACTGTTTCAAAAAATGTTCGGTTTCCTGTGGCGTGGGAACGCGTGTCAGACAGACTAAGAAACAGGTTTCGATTCGTTTTTTATCCGAAATATCAAATCGCGCGATGCGTCCGACGGAGTTCAACAGTGAGGCACTGCCGTTGTCTTTGGCGAATTCCCCATTCATTCTGAGTAATGCCTGAGGAATTGTGCCTGGGAAATCATTGAGTTCGTCACTTCCCAGGTCGCCGTATTCACTCACAAAATCAATTTCCGAGAAAAACCGACGTCCTCTCATGAAAATGTTTGAGTTCTGGTCGATCGTTTTTAACGAAGAAGCCTGAAGCATTGAACCGATAATTTGTTCGGGGCGTAAACGGACCAGGGGGAACAAAGCCCAGTAGTCGGTCGCCCGTTCGATTTGTTCGGCGTCATCGCTTTGCGAGGTGGAAGACAATCGAAATGGTTTTGATGCAACAATGATTTGAATCATGCGTTTGATGTCATACCCGTTTTCGCGGAAGTCCTCTCCCAGCAGATCGAGCAGGTCAGGTTCAGATTTCGAGAGATCTGTGGGGGCAGGGAGGTCATCCACGGGATCGATATAAGGTACGCCGAATATTAATCCCCAGAACCGATTGGCCGAAGCCCGTTCAAATCTTCGGTTTTCAGGATGCGTGACCCAGGCAGCCAGTTTCTCGCGCAGGGTTCCCTCTTGAGGCAGGCACTCGTTCAAAAAGGGGACCTGCGGAGAAACGGTACGTTTTTCTAAAGTTTGACGGTCCTCCACTTCGTATTTCAATTTCTCATTTTGCCGCACGCCGAGAACCTGAATTTCTACTTGCCCGTAAAAAGCAGTGAGACCTTCAAAGTCAGACTGTTTCCAATGGTCAAAGGGGTGGTCATGACATTGTGCGCAATCAATCCGTTGGCCGAGGAAGGCACGCACCGTGCTGCCGGTTAACTTATTGCGATCGAGATTGCCGTCAGCCATTGCTGCCGTGATATAATTCGTTTCGGGATCACCGGTCCAAAGACCTTCACCTGAGATCAATGTTCTGACCAGTTCATCGTAAGGTGTATTGGCTTGAATCTGTTCGCTCAGCCAGGCTTTGAGTCGATCCCTTCGGAAAACAATAAACTGACCCTGCGAAACGCCGACAAAGGCACGCGTTAAGCGTTCGGAAAAGTAGTCTGCGAATCGGCGGTCTTCCAACAGCTTTTGCGTCCAGCGTTCCCAACGATTCTCCCCCTGCATGTTTTCGAACTCGCGGATTTCCTCCAGTGACGGAATTGTGCCATGCAGTGCCAGCGAGAGTCTTCTTAGCTGGATGAAGTCGTCGGCGATTTCGGAGGGGGGCGTTTCTTTCTCCGCCCATTCATGTTCAAAAAATTGATCAACCTGTTTTGCAGTCCTGGTGAAAGATTTTCTCTGTGTCATGTCAGGGGCTTGGGGGGAATTGTTAATGGGGCTGCTGGAGGCCCAGGTAACCACTGAGACGACCAGACCGACGACGCAGAAGGGCAGGCAGGCTATTTTCCAATTGTGTGAGCTAAGCTTCATGAAATCATCTCTGAGTAAGTGTGAAGGCACTCCCGTCGAGTGAAAGGAAGAACCTCTCACTCTATTTAACTAATCATACCAGATTGGTAATTCGAAAGTTTCAGTGAATTCTTGAAACTCAGGACTTTTTTTTGAGTACCATTTAAAAGAGATGTTGGCGAGTCTCCCTGTTTGCTTCTCGATACATCGAATAATTTCTGTTATAAGTTGGACTTACCTATTTGCAGGTGGTACTTTGAAAATGCAAGCCAATTCTGGGGAAGCCTTACATTTACGATCAACTCCTCGGAATTCTGAGAACCAGACGGAGCTTCTTGTGAATGAAAACATCACGCAAGAGAATGAGTCTGATGGTGCACATGCGGGGAGTTCTGAGACTGCTTGTGAAGTCAGGGACTTTATCTCGGTTGAAGTCGAAACGAAGTCAGTGACCTCTGAGATTGACCAGTTTTATCCCGATGAAGTTGTGGGAAACATTCCCCCCTTTCCCCATCTGTTTCGGCATCCGATCAAAGCGGGATTCTGGCTGGCACGCATGAGCTTCGGAATTACGTGCTTAGTCATCTTTCTGGCTCTGATTGCCGCTGTCCCGATTGTCAACTTCATTGCGCTGGGATATTTGCTTGATGTCGAGGGACGTGTGGCTCGAACCGGTAAGATCCGGCTGGCATTTCCTTTGTTAGATATCGCACCTCGCATGGGAACGATTGTGATTGGTGTCGGGCTGTGGCTGATTCCATTATTTTTGCTGGCAGGCGCCGCCGCCGATGCCCGGTTAATCGAACCGGGAGGCAACAGTGATCAGACTCTGCACCTGCTGACTGTGATCGCCTCGATTGCGATTTCGATTCATCTCTGTCTGGCTCTAGCACGTGGGGGAACGTTTCCCTGTTTCATTCGTCCCTTCAAAAATGCGATCTGGTTGTTCAAACAGATTCGATCGGGTGGCTATTTTGAACGAGCCGCTCTGAATGTCAGTTCGTTTGTTGCCTCACTCAAATTGGGTAAGAACTTTTCCCTTGGCGTGCGTGGTTTCCTGGGCGCGTTTTTGTGGTTGGTGATACCGTCGTTGATGTTTGCTGCAGCCAGTGCGCCAGAGGGAGGACAGGGCGGCCCTGTCGCAATCACATTGCTGGGAGGAGTCAGCCTTGTGATTGTCCTTGGTTGGTTGCCTTTGTTGCAGGCCCATTTTGCCGCAGAGAATCGATTCTCTGCGATGTTTGAATTGCGCACGATCAGACGCAAATTCAAACGCGCTCCGTTAGCGTGGATGGTATCATTAATCGTGGTTTATGTTTTGTCTCTGCCTCTCTATCTGTTTAAAGTGGCTGCCTTGCCGCGTGATGCGGTTTGGGGAATTACCCTGATCTTCGTAGCAACTATTTATCCGACAAAACTTCTGTTGGGTTGGGCATATTACCGTACTTCTTCCCGGACGGAAAACGCCTGGTTTGGTTGGCGTTGGTTGAGCCGTACGATTATTCTGCCGCTGTTGGCCGTTTATGTGTTCATCCTGTTCTTTACACAGTTCATCGGAATTCATGGAAGTGGCGTGCTGCTTGAGCATCACCTGTTTTTATTACCGATCCCCTATTAAATTCACCCCGACTGGTGTTTAAGCCTCGCTGTGTGCTTGCTTTGTGGAAAATGCCGTTGCCGTTCGTTGCCTGAACTCAATTACCCATTTTAAACGAAGCCGCTCGATTTCTAACTGCAAGTCGATTTTTGAGAAAATCCTTTCGCCTTTTGAAAATCAAAAAGATATGATTTTATCAGAGGCTGATTCGGTTAAAATCAAAGTGTACCGAGCATGCTTTTTGTCATCGATCGCTGAATTGATCCGGTTTTCTTTTGGAAATCCGGTTTAAGGATATGCGGGGAAAGCTTCGTTTTTTCCCGGCACACGTTCGCATCATTTCCTGGCTTAGCGTGTTGCCTTTAACGGAACGGAAGACAATTGCGCCTGGCCAATCTCTTGAAAGGCAGGACAAGCGATGAACGAATACAAGGTAGATGACGTTAGGAATGTGGCATTGGTCGGCCACGGGGCTGTTGGCAAAACAACTGTAGCCGATCTTTTACTTTTTCAATCTGGTGCCTCTCCCCGACTGGGTTCGGTCGATGATGGCACGAGCCTGCTGGATACCGATGAGGAAGAAATTGATCATCGAATTTCGATCGCTTCCACTTTGATTCATTTCGATCATGGCGGTCACCATATCAATCTGATTGACACCCCCGGTTATCCTGATTTTATCGGGCAGGTTTCCGGCGCTTTGCGGGCTGTCGAGACGGCTTTGATTCTGCTGAATGCCGGTCATGGTGTTGAAATCAATGCCTTGCGGGTTTCCAAAATGTCGCAGGAAGCCGGGATTGCCCGCATGATCGTACTCAATAAATGTGACACTGAAAATATTGACTATGATTCCCTGTTGAATTCGATCCGAGCAACATTTGGCTCTCATTGCATACCTATTAACTTACCGGTTGGATTGGGGGCCGACTTTAAGGCCGTCCATGATCTTCTGCAAAATACGAATTCGCCGGAAGAAGGTGTTTTAGGAGATCCGGAGGGCACGCGCCAGGCATTGATAGAGGCGATCGTAGAATCAAATGAAGAAATGTTAGAGCGTTTCTTCGAAGGGGAAGAAATCAGTGATCAGGAACTGTCTGCGAGTATCCCAAAAGCAATGGCCGCTGGAACCTTGATTCCCGTTTTATTCATGAGTGCCAAAACCGGCGTTGGTGTGACGGAATTTATGAATGCGATGTCGAACTATACTCTATGTCCGCAAGATATCAAACGCATGGAGCAGACCAAAGATGGTCGTTCCGTCATGCTGGATCCATCCCCCGATCAACCATTCGTCGCGCAAGTCATCAAAACTCGTATTGATCCGTTCATTTCAAAAATGAGCTATTTACGAGTCTTCTCTGGCAAGTTGAGCAAGGACTCCTCAGTCGTCAATGTGCGTACCGGAAAACCAGTCAGGTTAAATCAGTTACTCGATGTGCAGGGAGGAAAACAGGAGCCCGTTGATCAGGTTTCTGTGGGAGATATTTTCGCTGTTGCGAAAGCCGACGATTTAAAACTGGGAGATACGATTACCGCAGACGCGAATGGGGAGGGGCTTTCTCTTCCTGAAATCACGTTTCCTCATCCTGTGGTGGGGCTGGCGGTCGAGCCAAAAAGCCAGAATGATCAGCAGAAGATCTCCGGTGCGCTGCATAAAATCGAAGAAGAAGATCAGACATTTCATGTGATTCACGATGAAGAAACACATGAAATGGTAATGCAGGGCATGAGTGATTTACATTTGAAAATCGTTCAGGAGCGACTCTTGCATCGTGATAAAGTGGAAGTCGTCACGCACCAGCCCAAAGTGCCGTATCGCGAAACGATTCTGACAACCGCGGAAGGCAGCTATCGTCACAAAAAACAGTCGGGCGGGGCAGGGCAGTTTGCGGAAGTGCATTTGAAGATCTCTCCCATGCCACTCGATGTGAATCAGGAAGAATACTTTACAAAAGCAAATTTTGATCATCTCAGATCCTATCATTATGATCCGGAGTTCAACTTCGCGTTTATTGATCGGATCTCGGGTGGTTCGATTCCGAATCAATTTGTTCCGGCTGTCGAAAAAGGGGTGCGGGAACGCATGCAGCAAGGGGTAATCACCGGTTGCCAGGTGCAGAATCTGATTTGCGAACTGTACTTCGGCAAAGATCATCCGGTGGATAGTAATGAGACAGCTTTCAAAATTGCGGCCAGTAAGTGCTTTGCCGAGCTGTTTGAAAAAGCGCGTCCTGCTTTGCTGGAACCGATTGTCAAAATTGAAATCCTGATACCAGAAGAAAATGTCGGAGACATCAGCAGCGACCTCTCCAGTCGTCGCGGGCGGATGGAAGGGATGCAGATTTCTCCCGGCGGATATGAAATTATCCAGGCCCATGTTCCGTTAGCGGAAGTCATAACCTATGCTCGCACGCTTTCCAGTATGACGGGAGGGCGGGGCACTTATGATATTGAATTAAGTCACTATGAAATGATTCCGCCTAACGAACAGGCAAAAATTATTGAACTGTTGAATCAGGCCAAAGAATAACAGGCCGCTCGTCCCACAGGGGTGAAGGTGCCAGTAGTGAGTCATCTACAGAAGTATTACACTTGCTTCTGTAGATGGCTGGAAAGTCACTGGCGAGCAGGCCGTGATCAAGCATTTGCTGAGTTACCGTTTCGAAAGTTTCAAACACCACAACAAGTGTGCTTACTCTTTCTTTTTCTTGCGTTGGCGCGTGAGTGGTTGATTCCACTGTTTCAATTGTTTTTTAATATCTTCCAGGGACATCGGTACGGGAGAGAGTTTGATTTCCGTTTCGATATCGTATTGCTCACTGGTGACTTTTTCATCCAGACGATCAATTTCATCTTCCAGGCTTCTCATCCAGTCTGGCACATCGATTCCCGAACCGATGGTTGATTCCAGATAACGTTCGATTTCTTCCTGAAGAATTGAAAACGCGGCTGATTCTTCATCTCCACTTCGGGCGTCTTTCATGGCACGGGGAACCAGTGCCATCATGCGGTTCACAGCCAGCGGCTTGACAAACCGTTCATTCAGATGGTCAGAGATCAATGGGAGATTGATTTTGTATTCTGATTCAGTCTGTTTCAGTTTCTTCAGATGTTTTTTTGCCATCTCTTCCGAATTCGCTTCAAAGACGGCCTCCCAAATCAAAGCCGACTCGTTGCGATCCTGTTGGGCGAGAACTTTGTGGGCAATCAGTAAGGGCACCATTTTCCAGTCGTCACGTTCATACGCGGCCTCGATACGCAGAAAATCCAGCAGACAGTAAAACATTTCGCCATAGTCTGATTGAGTGGTCGTGCTGTTATATTCCACGAAACGGTCAAATTTATCGACAATGGATTCGAAGATCACCTTGAGATTGGTAACGGCCTCATCCATGTCGATGTTGCCCTCTTCAAGATCAGTCAGCAGGGCCATCGGCTGGGCAGGGTCCTGAAACTCTACCAGGTAATTCAAATACTGTTCGATTCCGTTGTGAAGAATGGCGCGGAGATTTCCCAGTGTCAGGTACTGGGCGTGGAACAGGTCGGCTCCATAGAGCTCAATAAACTGTTTCACTTCCTGCCAGACAAAATCCTGGTTTAACGCTTCCGCGCTGGAGAGCCGCATCGTGCGACTATGCTTTAACCATTGTTCACGATATTTATCGACGAGTTTCCCCGCAATGTCAATCAGCTTGTCGTCGTCGAGTTGTTCAGTTTCCCAGGAATGAGATGAGCGAATAATGGCAGAAAGTGAACTTCTTAGTGCTGTTCGGAACAGGCGATCAAATTCGCTGACGGCAATTCCATCAGGACGTGAGCAGCGTTCCATGCGATAAGCGGTTTTCAAAAGCTGCCAGGTTTCACGCAACATTCCCAGGCAGGGAAGCTGTGAAAGCAGAAAACGAAGGATCATTTGTAAAGACCGAACCTTCAGCACAACGTTCGGTTTTCCTCCCTGGTCAATGGGAGTATACAGCAGAGGGGTTTCTGCAATACTGCTCAAAAACGTGGGGAATTCTTTTTTCACCAGCTCAATGTCGCGTCTGAGAACTCCGCGATAGATGGAAACGAGTAATCTTTCAGATTCAGAGAGCTCTGATTCCGCCTCCGGTTGCGGAATGGTTGAGAGCAGCATTAAGCGTGCAGAGCGACAATTCACGGTCGTGATAATGATGGCATGCATCAGATAGTATTTCGTCTGGAGCTGCAGGTCGTATTCAATATTCGAATCATGATCGCCACTCGGTTTGGAGATCTGATATTTCCAAATGGAATTGAGCAGAACCACTAATTCCTGTTGAACGTGTTCGGCATGTTTAATCCAGTCTTCAATTGATTGCCTGGTTGCCAGATCAAATGGGGATGACTTTTCTTCAGCATCTGCAGCTTGCTCTGAGCGAGTGGTCTCTGCTTCACTGAAAAAGGCGGCGGACAATTGCCAGAGTTGGGAAAGTGTGTTCAGAAACTTGAGACGCGGTTCCAGTTGCCGATTGATGGACTCGATTTCCGAATTCGTTGAAGAGTAACCGGAGTCCATCATTTCGCCTTGAACACCATCATCGGCACTGTCGCGAAACGTGACATTTTCATAAGCGGCACCAAACAGGGAATCTTCTTCGTCTGGTTCTTCCGGATCAATTTCAAAAGGGTCTTCGATTTCTTTTTCTGGCACAGGTAGAATGGCATCGAAGTTTGGTACCGTCCAATAATCGGCCGCGTTGGCTTCCAGGTAGTCGAACATTTTACGAATCGAATAACTGTTTGCCTCGATCGATTCAGCATCGACGCTGGAAGTGAGTTGCCGCATCCATTGCAACAGGACGGCGTGGATTGAGTAAGGCCCTGATTCAAGGCCCGTCTGATCGACCTGGCTGAGCCATTGCATAATCAGTCCGATCGCAGCGACATGATCCCGTTTTTGCAGGAGTGCATCGACGGTGAGTGCATACGCCTTGGCTGATTCAAACCGGTCGACATGTTGTCGCCAGAAGGAAATGTCTCCCACCGATTCTCCACCGTTTTTCCATTCGGTCAAAATTTGAGAAACATGCGCCGCCGATTCGAATGAATCCTGCCCGTTGACATGCGGCAGATCTTCGACTGTTGTCGTGGCATAGCGATCCCATTTCTCAGCCAGTTTTTGAAAACGGTCGGAAATTTCCAGCTTCAGTTGATTGTTTCCCTGCGCGGCTGCTTCACTCAGGGTTGCTGAATAAGCAGAGAAAATTTCTTCCATCAGATCCAGGAGCACTTCGCTGCGCTGATCGGGAATGCTGTCTTCGCGAGAGATGAACAGGGGGAATAAACCCTGAAATCCCAGAATATTCCAAGGGTCGATCAATGCACCACATTCGATGCCTCTTGTCAGATGTTCTTCTATTTCGGGTATGAGCTGCCAGGCCTGATCCAGTTCATACCGTTCCAGATGCAAGTGGACCATTGTAATGCGCCATTGAATCTCACACTCAAATCGCACCGAAGTACAAGGAATGACTGCCGCTTCACAACGTGCGGCTGATGAAAAACCCATCCGCGCATAAATTCGTGAAAGCTGCCGATGTTGCACTTGTTGCGCACCATAACGTGCCAGATGTAAATTCAAGTAATGCCGAATATGTCCAAAGGGTTGCTGTGACTGTTTTGCTTCTTGAGCAAGCCGCTCTGCACGTGGTCCGGATGCCGATGCCAACAAGCGGTTATAATAATCGTCCCGCTGGCGGGCTACTTTGGGAAGTAATGAAGTTAAACTGGTATCACCGGAATGCGTGTCCGGGCCAGAGCCGCTAATGGATGAGGCCATCAACATGGTACCGCTCAACACAGCAGCAGCATCCTGTAAACGTTCCTGCAGTGGAATTTCTTTGTGTTCGTCGATCCAGGCTAACAGCGAGTCGAGAATTAATTTTCGGATGACGAAGCGGCGAAAATACCCCTGATTGTCAATGACGTGCGGGTCCCATTCTCCAAACATATAGTTGGTTCGTTTGTTAACAGGATGCAGGTGATCGTGCGCCCGAAGATCAATGGCGATTTCGTCCATTTTATCCAGCCCGAAATGAGCCTGGTATAACAGGTCATCCGGAGTGGTTTGTAATGTTTTGATTGTTTGTTCAATCAAACGTTGGTAAGGACCAGAGGCAACACCACACTCACGAAAGTAGAGCGGAATCGGTCGAAATTTTTCATGAGGATAAACCTGCATCTGTCGGCCGTTCTCAAGCACGGCGACAGGGCGGAACCCGACAAAATCGTTCAGTTTGTCAATCGTTGCTGCGACAACACGTTCGGTTGGTTCCCATGAGGGTCCCTGTTCAAGCAGTGCTTCAAAAAGTACTGCCAGAAAATAAGGCTGTAAGAATTCCTGCGCCGGAACATGAAACAGCAGGTCATGGTGATGCTGTCTGTATTGCGGCAGGCATTCCTGGAAAGCGATCCGGAGCACACTTTCTGCCTGCTTGATTTCCTGAAACGCCCCCGTGGTACCTTTGAGCTCTTGTAAGTGTGAGCTCAAGAGTGCTTCAAGCATTTCTGCCGTGGGCGGGTGATCCAGTTCGGAAAAGAGCTGGTTCCAATTAAAACGAAATTTCGAGTCTGGTTTTCCATTAGAGAAATTCAGATATCCCAGAATCTCCCGTGTGATGAGATTGTCAACAGACGGCAATGAGTTCTGGTCCGATTTTTTATTACGCGATACATTCATATTGGCAGACGTGGTGGTGGAGTCAGTTATTAGAAAACGACGAGATTATGATGATGCTCGTCAGCAGTAAAACAGGCTATTTCCTCGTTGAATAGTCCAAATGGACTGAATCCCGGAATCAATTATTTTTTTTAGCGAGCTGTGGTAAAAGTGTATCCAGTCTGTGATTTCTAACTGCTAATGTCAAAGCACTTTATAAATAAAACTCCCCCCTGAATCTTCCCTTTGATATTACGCATTCCGTGTGGTGTTCGCATGGATATTTTTGATTACTTCACTCTTCTTATTCTGATGCCGAAGTTTTCTTCAACTTGCTAATCACAATATGACGATTATACCGGATATGCGTACAAAATCGTTGAGTTTTATTGTGTGACTTTCAATCAATCGGATCAAGGCTCACGTTCGTTAGTGAACACTGGCAGGGGAATTTCCCTACCAGTTTAGATCCGATCTTTGCGGAGCCTCAGCCAGTACCAATCAGATCTACCTGAGAACTAAAGGAATTGGAATCTTTTGAGTTCCCAGTGGTCTCACCCTGAGCCTCAGCTCTGACAGCACACGAGTGTCTTTAAGGATGTGAACAGACAGATGGAACACTTGGAATCACTGCCAGAAAGTGAAAGAGAAGATCACTTTTTAAATTGGTCGAAAGCAGTCCTGGTATCTCCGCTTTTTTGGGGAATCGGTGCCACATTCGGTTTTTATGCCCTGATTCCATATCTCCCTGTATATCAGTCGCTCATTGAGCGCTATTTTTGCAGCCACCCTCTCGAATATGCGACAGCCGCCCTGTTCTTTATTGGCATGTCCATTATCGGGGTGAAGGGCATGGGCATGCTCAGTCAGAAAAAGTCGCTCACGGAAACAAAAATTGACTGGGAAACGATCGGCGAAATCGAAAATCTGAATGATCGAATTGATGTGTTTGCCGAGCAGGTTCAGTCGCTTTCAAGTTGGATTGGAGAGACCTATCTCGGCAAAAGATTGCAGGATTCCGTTTCCTACGTGAAAAGCCGTCATTCTGTCAAAGACCTCGATGAACATTTAAAGTACCTGGCAGAATTGGCTGCCGAGCAGATGCATGCCAGTTATTCACTCATCCGAACGATTACCTGGGCCGTTCCGATTATCGGATTCCTGGGTACAGTGATTGGGATTACGATCGCGATTGCGAATGTCACGCCCGATCAACTGGATACCTCACTATCCGAAGTGACCGGCGGTCTGGCGGTGGCCTTTGATACCACGGCTTTAGCGTTGGGACTTTCTTTGATTCTGGTCTTTTCCACATTCATCGTGGAACGCATGGAACAAAAACAACTCGAGCAGATCGAATTATTTGGCATTCAAAACATTGCGTCTTGCATGAGTGTTGCAGAGAGTTCGATCAGCCCGTTGGAATCAGCAGAAGTAGAAGCCGCTCAACAATTGGTTCTGCGTACCGAAGAGATGATACAGCGCCAGACAGATCTTTGGCAGAACAGCCTGGATGGGTTACGCAGTCGCTGGTCTGAGATGATGGAACGGCAGCAGTCAACTTTTGATGATTCGCTGCAAGCAGGGATGTCCAATACGCTGGGTAGCCACTCTTCACAACTGGAATCTCTCCGGAATGAATTTTTAACCGCCTATCAGTCAACCACGGAACAAATCGAATTGACACTGACGCGCTGGCAGGAAAATCAAAAAGAATCAAACAGCCGATTTTCAACGCATCTGGCTCAGATATGGAATGAAGTTCATCAGGATGTTATCTCTGCCCAAACCCGTCAGACCACACAGATTGAGCAGGCAACAAAAGAAATTGCCGGTGAAGTCAGGCAGTGGAATCAGCAGTTAAAAGATACTTCAGAGGTATCTACTTTACAGATTGAAGCACTGAACTCTCAGGGTGAAAATCTGTTGAAAATTGTAGGCCAGGAAGAGCATCTGGTGGGCTTACAGAGCAGATTGGCTGAAAATCTGGATGCCATTCGCGCTACCGAGACGTTCGAAGAAACGCTACACAGCTTGAGTGCCGCCGTACATTTACTGACTGCACGATCCAGTAGAAATAACGCTGCTTAATAGCAGAATACGGATGTTGTGATTCTCAATTACTTTATTCTGAACGAAGTCAAATTCCCGGTCTAACTCATGAGCAGACATCGTCACGAAGCACGTTCCGTATCGCTCTTTCCATTCTTGGCGGTTCTTATTTGTGCTATGGGGGCTTTGATTTTCCTGTTAGTGGTTACAACACGTCGTATCCGTCATCAAGCCGTCCTGCAGGTTCAGAAGGTTGTCGTGGAAGAAATTGTTGAAACCGATTTCTATCCTCCGGTCTTATTTGCTGCAGAGATCGTCGAACCGGAAGTGGCTGCACCGATCATGATGGCAGTGGAACCGCCTGCGGTCATTCCCGAACTGGAGCCACAGGTGATCAATCTTGCTGTGGAACACGAGGCGCGCTTAAGAGCATTGAGCCTGCAGAAAGCAAAAAAACTGGAAAATTTGAAATTGCAGAATCTGAATCTGATCCGTTTGAAAAACGAACTGAATCAATCGTCAAGTATCTTATCCGAGACCAAACAGCAAATTCAGTCATTGCAGGAAAAAGACGAAGAACTCAATCAGAAAATGGTACAGGTCAGGCGACAGAAATCCCAAGTTGCTGAAATGCTGCAGGAAGAATTACGAACACTGCAGGAGAAAAAGCAGTCACAAAAGACAGCCCGCAGTAAATATTCGGTCGTTCCCTATGATGGCCAGACGGGAACAGCCAAACGGCCTATATTAATCGAATGTACGGACCAGGGACTAACATTTATTCCGGAGGGAATTACATTGACTCCCGATGATCTCATGGAATTTACACCGGGATACAATCCACTGTTGGCAGGGACACAGGCTTTATTTCAATACTGGAAGACCAAAGATCGGCAATCAAGCAAGGAACCCTATGTCTTGATTCTGGTCAGGCCCAGCGGCAGCGTGGGGTATTATGTCGCAAGGAAATTATTAAATAATCTAAATCTGGATTCAGGTTATGAGTTGATCGATGCTGATTGGGAGATTGATTTACCAGAGAAAGATCTGAATGCGGAACGGATTTGTCAAGAAGCCGTGGATCGCGTATTAAAGGAACGAAAAACACTGGTGACGCAACTTCATCAACATCAGGCGCGACCAGGCCCCGGCGGTCGCAGATTGCAGTTTGATGCGCGTACTGGCATGGTACGTGTGATTGATCCCGAAGCTGGAACAGGTACAAGTGCAGGTGCTGGTTTATCCCGGGAGCCAGGCAAACTGGGAGCGACTGGCAATAGTGCTTCATCCGGCACGTCTCGCTTTAGCGATGTTCTAACCCCCAAGCAGCAGATGACACGGGCAGACTATCTGAGAAGGGTTGCAGATCAAAAGCACATTGTCTTTAAAGAAGGTACAGAAAATGGTAGATCAGATCAGCGCGGATTGACTCCCGGCGATGGTACTGGAGCAGAACAGCAAAAAACGGCTGAATTTAAAAATCTGCCTGGTAGTCGGCAGGGGGCAGAGGTTTATAACCTTTCAGAATTAAGAGAGCGAACAGGGGGAGGCGGAGTTAAAGGGTCAGGGCTGAAACAGGCCAAAGTGATGGGCCGCGAGGAGCTGGATGAACTGGCTGAGCAGCATCTTGTCTCAATGGATGAGATTCGGAAACAGAGAGAGGCAGATTCGCGAAATCGACAAGGTCAGTCTGAATCGGCTTCGCCGTCTGCAGAGAGTCGAATGAGCGAAAGTTCATTTCGTAAAGCAGAAAAACAATTCGGGTCAAGTCAGTCGCAGCAACAGGCCAGCAGTTCTCCGTCTCAAAAACGCCTGGAAGGGATTCCACCAGGGAGCTCTGCTTCAGGAGCAGGGAACGGGAGTTCGCTGTCACTCAATCTCAATAAACGCTCTAGAGCGCAGTCCGGGAGTGAATCGACAAATAACAGGCAATGGCAACCGCGGCAGTCGCGTTCAGGAATTGGTTTTGAGAGAGAAATTACTGTTCAGGTTGGGGCGGATCGCATTATCGTGGGGGATGAAAAAACGATTAATGTCAATCAGGGGGTGACACAGGATGAATTGTTACAGTCCATGATCGTTGTCATGGATCAACATTATAATTCCTGGGGACCAGCGCCAAAAGGATTCTACTGGGTGCCAACCATTCAGTTTACAGTCAGTCCGGGCGGCAATCAGTACTATGAGCGATTGAAACAATCAGCCCAGAAAATGGGGCTCCAGACAGAGGCGAAATTTACTTTAGATCCTCTACCGGTCTCTTCCGCTCCTTCATCCGAGATGGAGAATTAATATGAGCCGTCGCGCACCACAGGGAGAAGTTGGTTTTGGTTCAGATTCCTTTCTGGATATCGTGGCCAACATTGTCGGGATTCTGATTATTCTGATTGTCATTGCCGGCGTCAGAATGAGTCAGGCTCCGGTGACTGTAGCTGAGAACCAACCAGAGAATCCTCCACAGCCGCAAGTCATTGATATTGATTTAGCAGCGTTTCCTCCAGAAATGGAGACAGACCCTCCGGTACGGGAAGCGCCTGCTTTAGTATTGAGAGAACCGGATCCCGAGCCGAAGCCAATCCTTCCTCAAAAACCAAGGATTATTTATCAGCATCCCTCTCAGGAATTACTGGGCGAAGTACAGAAACTGGAATCAGAACTCTCCAGCCTCGACCAAGTGATGCAGAGTCGTGAATCCGGTGCACAGGAATTATTACTGCAAAAACAGACAATCAGTGGGCAAATGCAAACACTGGTTTCTCAGATTGATCAGAAAAGCAACCGCTTAGAGCAGGACTATCAGCAGTTGTTGAGTCTGGTTGACTCGAAACAGGAAACACAAAAGAAGCTGGAGCGGATCGTGGCTCAAGCCAGACAGGTTTCAGCACCGCGAGAACAGGTGAAAGAACTGAAGCATCGGCTCACTCCTGTCAGTAAAGTCGTAACAGATAAGGAGTGGCACTTTTTGCTCTCTGAAAACAAAGTATCGTACGTGCCGATCAACGAATTGCTCGCTGATTTGAAAGATCAGGTAATGAAACGAGGTAGTTGGCTTGCCAAGTATCGGGAGCATCATGGCAGCGTGGGGCCGATACGCGGTTATACAATGAAGTATGTTGTTGAGCGCCAGGCTCTCTCGGCAATGGACCAACTCAGAAATGGAGGGAGTGGTGGTTTCCGGGTGGGGGTCACCAAGTGGGAAATTGATCGCAGTGACGATGCGTATGCTGAGAACCAGGAAATGGCACTTCAGGTTCAGTCCCGATTTTATCAGGCGTTATCTGGCATCGGAACAGGTTCCACAATCACACTTTGGGTTTACCCGGATAGTTTTGAACTCTATCGTTCCTTACAGAAACACGCGCATTCACTAGGCTACCAGGTAGCCGGGCGTCCTTTGCCGTTCGGCGTTCCGATTGCAGGCTCTCCGGCAGGAACCAGGTCTGCCGGTCAATAATGAATGACAAGAGTGCATTTAATAAAACCGGAGTGGCTACGGGCTAATACAGCAGAGTGGCTAGTTTTCTGCGATACGTGCCTGTCAGGGTCGATTCGGGTCCCAGCAGATCAAAGATTTTGAGCATGGTGGCTTTGGCTTCTACGCCGGCTCCCGCTTTGTCTTGTTCGATTATCGACAGGCAGATCTCAAGTGCTTCTTCATGCTTGTTGGAAATGGCTAATGCATCTGCTAATGCAATTTTGAATTCCGCATTTTCAGGGTCGGCAGCTAAAGTGGCTCTGGCGACTTCGACACCGCCGGCTTCATCTGATGCCGCCTGTAGTTCCAGTTGTGATTTAATCTGCTCTGCTTCGGGTTCCAGAAAACCCCGTGTTTCGAGTTCGTTGATGATTTGTGCGCATTCATCAAATCGAGACAGTTTCACCAAGACTGCTGCCATCCGCAATTTAATCGCGTCGTTTCCGGGATCAAGGGCGGCTGCTTCGCGGTACTTGGTCTCTGCCAGTGCAGGATCTGTCTCTTCGGCTGCCTGCGCTTCCTGTAACAGGATTTGAAGAGGCGAAGGGATCAATTGGGTGATCCACTCTTTCAATGTTTCTTCGGGGAGAATCCCCTGAAAATGATCAACGGGCTGTCCATTCTGGAAGGCAACGACTGTCGGGATGGATTCTACTCGAAACGCGGCTGCCAAACCTTGTTGTTCATCGATATTGATCTTGGCTAGACGAAATTTTCCCTGAAACTCCTCGACCAGTTTCTCCAGCAGCGGTGCCAATTGCTGACAGGGACCGCACCAGGGAGCCCAGAAATCAATCACAATCGGTGTCTGTTCCGACTGTTGGATGACTTCTGTTTCGAAGTTTTCTTCAGTGATATCAATAATCCATGCCGAGTTTTCTGACATTACTTGATTCCTTGGCTCATTCACTTCTGGGAGGTATTGCTTGATGGTATTGAAAGTTCAGGATGGGGGGACTGCAAGCTGGCAGATGGCCCATTGACCGAAATTTTCTTCGACTTCAATCTGTACCGATTCAATCTGGTTCGAACCATGTGATCGTATCACAGTCATCAATTGTTGGCCAATCCAATGTGCAATTAATTCTGCGGTTGTGTTTTCCATGGGTAGCAAAATGCAATCTTCCTTGGGAAACACCCAGCGTCGCTTTTCAAAGGTGGCCTGGATTTCCTCATTCTCTTCCGAGACTTTAATCATCTGATGTTGCGTGGGGAGCAAGACGCGGTGGTCCAGGGAATCAACGGTCTTTTGTAGTTGATCTCTTAACGCGATAAAGTCAAATACATATCCATTTTCATCTAACGGGCCGGTTAATTCTGCAGCGACCCTCCAGTTATGGCCGTGTAGACGCTCGCAAATATTTCCGTTGAATGTGATAAAGTGTGCAGCGCTGAAAACCAAATGATCTTTGGTGACGCGTACTTTATATCGGGACAAATTATTCATGGCTTGGCACTGTTCTCAGGTCGTGTTCAAATTTCTGGGGGATCTGTTTCCTGATTGTACTGAGATCGGGGGTGGGAATAAAACCATCCCGCATCGCGATAAACAAGCCAGCCACAATCAAATCTGCCGTCGTACCGGGATTACGCTGGTTTCCATTTTGTCGTAACCACGCATCAAAGTTTGTCAGGCCTGTTGTGAAATCGTCTGCTTTCAGTACTGCCTGCGCATGTTCTGCAGACTGTTGTGCTGCTTCGAAGCCGCATTTTCGCGCGATTAATGTATCCGGAAAATCAGACATTAATCGAAGCTGCAGCCGAATGACGGCTTCTTCCCAATCCGCAGATTGACTCCATAATTCTTTGAGAACCGGCGCTGCAGTACCTACGCCGATTCGAAAATTGTTGGCATATTCGCTGGCAACAGAATCACGGTCGGCAGCCAGACACATGACTTCCCGGAGCGTTCCCACCGGTTCAACAGAGACATCTTCTGATTCCGTTTGCCCCAGGCCTCCCGGATTGGCAATCCGAATTGCTTCATAGACTTCTCGGGCATCCTGAACCGTTAATTGCTGCAAGACCGAGTGAATGCCTGCTGCAATCGAATTTTCGAAAGGGACTGCCGCCAGTGGAGCCAGTAATAATACCATTCCGAGGTTGGAATTACTGGGAATGACTTTCTGGGTTTCACTGATGCTTTCTCGGATAACAGAACCAACAGTACGGGGATACGTGTTGGCCAGCAGGGGGGCAATCACCTTGGCTGATTTCAAGAAATCGGGATAGGTCAAGTCGTGAAATGAGGCTTCCGGATGTACGTTCCCCGGCTTTCTGGCAGTCGCTTCCATCAGGCATGCCAGGTAGATCCAGTTTTCGAGTTGTTGATTATTTTGACTCATGGGGGTCGGTTTGATTGATGGTCAGCAGAATTCTGCGTACAACAGTATGTAAAGAGTCTTAAGAATTCTGTGAAGTACCGTTTGGAGTTTCAATTTTGCAGGATAAATCCAGAGAAATGAAGTCTCTGGCAACTTGATCTGCCCAGGTAACAGGAATTGTTTTATGAGCCCCTCAATCGTGCGTCAACAACTGCAAACCGTTCATATTGTACCTCTGACTGCTTTCGATCAAAACGATCGACTCAATCACGATGCACAAGCAGCGCACACTGCCAAATTATACGAAGCAGGGATGCGTGTCTTTTTGCCTGGAGCCGGTACCAGTGAATTTCACAGCCTGCTCCCCGCAGAAATTGTCGAACTGGTAAAAATAACGCGTCAAGCGGCCGGTCCCGATGCACTCATTTTTGCTCCGATTGGGTATCAGGTGGGTGTTGCCCGGCAAACCGCCATTGATTCGATTCAAGCCGGTGCCAATGGGATCATGTTCATGCCATTTGCTCACCCTTACATGAGTGATCGTGGTGCTGAAGAATATTACTTGAGTGTGATGGACGCCGTCGATTGCCCGACCTTGTTCTACAAAAAAGCAGAGACTCCCAGCGATGCACTGCTGTTGAAATTGGCCGCCGATAAGCGATCTGTTGGCGTTAAGTATTCGGTGAACCAGATGCATCAGTTCCGTACGACTGTCAGCGCCGATGAGCACGGTTTGGAATGGATTTGTGGCTCCGCAGAACGTTTTGCACCTTATTATATGCTGGCTGGTTCTGGTGGATTTACCAGTGGCGCCGGGAATGTTTGTCCTCGTTTATCCTTGGCAATGCATGCTGCTTTTGCTTCAGGGGACTATGCAGAAGGGATGCGAATTCAGCAACACATACTGCCTATCGAGGACTACCGGGCCAGAGCAGGGGACAGTTTTAACATCAGCATGCTGAAATATGCGATTACTTTGACCGGTGCCGATTTCGGGCCGGCGCGGCCTCCACAGCGGACTCTCACTTCTGAACAGGAAGCTGAGATTCGTCAGTTGATGGAACCTATTCTGGCAGCAGAAGCAGAATTAGCCTGAATATAGGTTTCACGGAGTGGCTTCAGAGCCACCGGGACTGAGGATCTGATTGTTGAAGCCACGCTAGTTAAGTTGAATGTACGATAGCGCATAAAAAAAGCCCCGTTTCGTAAAACGGGGCTTTTGGCTTTTATTAGAACTAGGCAGTTGCCATGCGTTCTTCTTTTTCTTTCAGACGGCGTGCCACAACTTCTTCCTGAATATTTCTGGGCACCTGGGAATAACGGGAGAATTCCATGCTGAATCCACCTTTACCCTGTGTCATCGAACGAAGTTCATTGGCATAGTCAAACATATTTGCCAGTGGTACTTCTGCGATGAAAATACTGGTTCCCAGACGGGTTTCAGAAGTATTGATCACACCACGTTTTTGTGCAATATGACCGGAAACGGGTCCCTGATATTCTTCAGGTACTTCAACTTCCAGCTTCATGATTGGCTCCAGAAGGGCCATGTTGGATTTTTTCAATGCATCACGCATACAGTTGAATCCGGCAACGTTGAACGCCATTTCTGAAGAGTCAACATCATGGTAGCTACCATCAGAGAGTGTGGCTTTGACTCCCACGACTTCGCATTCGCAAAGCGGACCTTTGACCAACGCTCGTTGAAAACCTTTATCAACGGCAGGGATGTATTCTCGCGGAATGCGTCCCTGACTGATATCGTTGACAAATTCATAGCTCTCGCCGTCATTTTCAACAGCCATCGGTTCAATTTTACCAACCACGTGAGCATACTGACCTGAACCACCAGTCTGCTTCTTGTGCTTGTGATTGTAGTCAACAGGAATTGTGGGTGTTTCACGATAAGCAACACGTGGCTCACCAATGATACATTCCACTTTGTATTCACGTTTGATGCGTTCGATGTAAACATCGAGGTGCAACTGTCCCATTCCAGCAATGATGGTCTGGTTGGTTTCTTCGTCGGTCATCACATGGAAGGTAGGGTCTTCACGGTTGAAGCGCTGAATGGCTTTAGCCAGACGGTCTGCACCGTCCCGGTCAAGTGGTTCGATCGAAAGACGAATCACAGGCTCAGGCACAAAGATACTTTCCAGAGCGAAGTTCACTCCATCACTACAGAAGGTATCCCCTGAAGCACATTCCATCCCGACGGCAGCGATAATATCACCGGCTTCACCGCAATCGACGTCTTCGCGGCTGTCGGCGTGCATGCGTACCAATCGGCCAAACCGGGTAGAATTCCCGGTTCGGGTATTCACATAGCTTTGGCCTTTTTCAATTTTACCCTGGTAGATACGCATATAAGTCAATTGACCGAATGTTTCATCGACAATTTTGAACGCCATCGAGACCAGAGGTTTATCGGAAGAGTGTGACAATTTGGTTCGGAAGTTATCGCTGTGCGTTTCTTCTGCACCTTCTTTGATTGCCTTCTGTTGTGCATCCAGGTCAATCGCAGAGATTTCACGGTCAAGCGGGCTAGGCAGGAATCGTACTACCGCGTCGAGCAGAGTTTGAACGCCTTTGTTCTTGAAAGCGGTTCCCATCATCACAGGAGTGATTTCGTGAGAAAGCGTCGCTTCGCGGATGACTTTGTAAATATCATCAACGGGAATGTCTGTTTCTTCCAGTAAAGCGACCATCAAGTCGTCGCTGAACATGGAAAGCGTTTCCAGCATCGCAGCGCGGGCTTCTTCAGCCGCTTCTTTAAACTGCTCAGGAATCTCGCCGAAGACTTCTGTTTCGCCTTGCTCGCCAGTGTAAGTGACTGCCTGCATTGTGACCAAGTCTACAACGCCGTCGAAATGAGCACCTTCACCCATTGGGATCTGCAGTGGCAGAGGAACAACGTGCAGTTTATCTGCAATCTGCTTAATCACGCTGGCAGAGTCTGCACCAGTTCGGTCCATTTTGTTGATGAACGCAATCCGGGGAACGCCGTAACGTTTCATCTGACGGTCAACAGTGAGTGACTGACTTTGTACGCCACCCACAGAGCAGAGCACCAGCACAGCACCATCAAGTACGCGCAAACTACGTTCTACTTCTACGGTAAAGTCAACGTGGCCCGGGGTATCAATGATGTTGACTGTTGTGTCTTTCCACTGAACCTGAGTCGCAGCCGAGGCAATGGTAATTCCTCGTTCACGTTCAAGATCCATACTATCCATCGTAGCGCCACCATCGCCGCCCCGAACTTCACGTACCTTGTGAATTCGTCCTGAATAATACAGAACTCGTTCGGTAAGTGTCGTCTTACCAGAGTCGATGTGAGCCGAAATTCCAATGTTTCGATACTTGTCCAGATTTTTCATGGCTTTGATGCACGTTTACTAAGGATAACATGTTATGGATATAAATCGGACGGCAACATACCGACCTTGTTTAAAGAGCTCAATTCTTATCGGAAATTTTTTGTGAGAAGAAACACTCAAGCATTTTACAGGGGGATAGGCCCTGCAAAATCGCATCACACTACTGTTGTGATGGTTGATCCAGCAGGTTAAGTAAACAAGGGATCACTGACATCGAGATTATTTCGCAAGTAGACAATCTGAGCGTAAGGTGTGAGCGTAGAATCTTATCGTTGTATCGTCCCCGGGGGAAGAGGATTTTTGGTTAAATTCCGAAAACTCGCTGATTAATCACGTATTCAGCGTAAATAAAATAGAGTGAAATTCAAGGTAAAAGAAATCAGGGAGAGATTCCAGTGAGTCTCTCCCTGATTCTAAATATAGATAATAAAAAGCCTTATGCTTTTTCTTCTAATACAGCTTGAGCAGCCGCCAATCGAGCAATTGGCACTCGGAATGGTGAGCAGCTCACATAGTCAAGACCTAGTTCGTGGCAGAAAATAACACTGGCAGGATCACCACCGTGTTCACCACAAATCCCGATTTTCAGTTCGGAGCGGATTCCACGACCACGTTCGACACCTGTCTGCATGAGACGTCCGACACCATCCTGATCGATGGTCTGGAAAGGGTCGGAAGGAATGATGTCGTTTTCACGGTAATGGCCAATGAATGTACCATAATCATCACGGCTCATTCCCAGTGTGGTCTGAGTCAGATCGTTTGTACCAAAGCTGAAGAATTCCGCGGTTTCGGCAATCTGGTCAGCACAGATCGCAGCACGGGGAAGTTCCACCATCGTTCCGACCATGTAATTGACTTTGACGCCTTTTTCTTCAAGCACTTTTTCGGCTTCGGCACGAATGATGGCTGCCTGGTTATCGAATTCGGTTTTGAATCCGGCCAGGGGAACCATGATTTCAGGATAGACGTCAATGCCTGCGCTTTGAACGTCACAGGCAGCTTCCATGATGGCTCGTGCCTGCATGGCTGTGATTTCAGGATAAACAATTCCCAGACGGCAACCACGGTGGCCGAGCATCGGGTTCAGTTCGTGCAGTTCTTCAACACGACGTCGAATGAAATCAACGCTCACACCCAGTTCATTGGCCAGTTCCTCACCCAATGTGGGGTTTTCTTCCAAGTGGCGGTCTGAAAGGAACTCGTGCAATGGTGGGTCTAACAGACGAATGGTCACAGGCAGACCATTCATGGCTGTGAAAATTCCAGCGAAGTCTTCCCGTTGGAATGGCAGCAGTTTGTTGACGGCTTTCGTTCGGGATTCCACGTCGCCGGCCGCAATCATTTCGCGAATTTCAGCCAGATGATGGAAGAACATATGCTCGGTTCGGCAGAGTCCGATACCTTCAGCACCGAAGGAAATCGCTTCTTCAGCCTGATCGGGCTGGTCGGCATTCGTACGCACTTTCAATTTGCGAATTTCATCAACCCAGCTCATCAGTTGCTGATAACGCTGGAATGTTTCCGAATCTTCCGGTTTCATTGTTTTTGAAATCAAGACTTCGACAATTTCACTTGGTTTTGTTTCGACCTTACCAGCGAAAACTTCCCCTGTGAAACCATCAATACTGATCCAGTCACCTTTTTTGAGAACCTTGTCTCCTGCGATAATTGTACCAGCTGCACTGTCAATCTGGAGCTCTGAGGCTCCTACAATACAGGCTTTTCCCATCTGGCGGCTGACGAGAGCCGCGTGAGAACTGGCACCACCCAAAGCGGTCAGGATTCCCTTAGAGACACGCATACCACGCAAGTCTTCGGGGCTGGTTTCACGACGAACCAGCACCAGTTGTGCCGAGTTGTCACTGTTGTAAATCGCTTCTGCATCTTCAGCGCTGAAACAGACATGGCCGCAGGCAGCACCCGGACCAGCGTTGATCCCTTTGGTGAGTAGATTACCTTCTTTTGCCGCTTTTTCTTTTTCAGCAGGATCGAAAATTGGCTGCAGCAACTGGTTCAAGTCGTCTGCAGGAATACGGCGTTTGGTAATGGCCTGTTCCTTACTGACCAGACCTTCGTTGACCATATCGACGGCGATACGGACAGCGGCAAAACCGGTTCGTTTTGCATTACGTGTTTGCAGCATCCAGACTTTTCCACGTTGAATTGTGAATTCGATGTCCTGAACATCTTTGTAATGTTGTTCCAGCTTCTGGCCAATTTCTTCAAGCTGCTTGTAACCTTCCGGCAGGTCGGTGCTCAATGTCGATTCAATTTGCAGGGGAGTACGAATTCCGGCAACCACATCTTCGCCTTGAGCGTTGATCAGGTAGTCGCCACAGAACCCAGGTTCTCCCGTGGAGCAGTTTCGAGTCAGGCCAACACCGGTTGCACAGTCATCACCGAGGTTACCGTAGACCATTGCCTGAACGTTGCAGGCAGTTCCCCAATTGTGTGGGATGCCATAATCACGGCGATAAACGGCAGCACGGTCGTTATCCCAACTGCTGAAGACCGCTCCGATGGCGCCCCAGATCTGCTGTTTGGGATCTGTGGGGAAGTCGGCGCCGGTTCCTTCTTTGATCAGTTTTTTGAATTCAGCAACCAGCTCTTTTAACTGATCGGCATTCAGTTCAGAGTCGAATTTAACTCCGGCCGCTTTTCGCTTGGCTTCCAAGGCATGCTCAAACGGATCTTCGTCTTCACCTTTCATGCCCATGACCACTTCGCCATACATCTGTACGAAGCGACGGTAGCTATCCCAGGCAAATGCTTCATTGCCGGACTGCTTGGCCAGTGCTTCAACGGTTGTATCATTCAGCCCGATATTCAATACGGTATCCATCATACCAGGCATTGATTCACGAGCACCCGAGCGGCAGGAAACCAGCAGTGGGTTCGTGTCGCAACCAAATTTTGCTCCCATGGCTGCTTCTACTTTGGCCATGGCTTCATCAACCTGGGCTTCGATGCCTTCTGGATATGCTCCCTTGGTTGAACTGTAATGGAGACATACTTCGGTATTCAGAGTAAATCCGGCTGGAACGGGGAGCCCGATGTTAATCATTTCTGCCAGGTTAGCTCCTTTACCCCCCAGGGTATTGCGCAATGTGGCGTCGCCATCTGCATTTCCAGCACCGAAGAAGTACACATACTTATTACCTGACATACTTAATTCCTCTTAATGTTAATCGATTAGGACTTCGGTTCCTTCACGCAAAGAAACCGGTCGCTAACCAGTACATATCTATTGTCTAGAAGCTTAATGCTTCCTTTTAAGATGAGGGGCTGAGATACAACCCCCTCTCATGCTCGTTTTCGGAACTCGCGGCAGTTGGTAAAGAAATTTACCAATTGCTTTTGTCTTTGATTAGAAGACAGATTCGTATCTGGCGGTTGATATCCCGTTGATCCGATTTGACTTCGATTACTGCAGAATTTCATTCAGGCTGGTCAATCTGATTGATTGTGACTGATATCCTGTACGTTAAGCCATCGGTTTGCAGCACATTTACTAGGGACACTACCATTGCTCAGTCTCACCGTCAAGCGTCTGGCCTTAATCGGGTTAAACGACATTCGAATTCTTCCCATCCAGCCATTCACCCGTCTGGAATTGTCATTCAGAGCTTCACTTTGTAGTGATCTGAGTGAATAAGCATGGAATTTGCCTCTGGCTGTGTTAACATGACCAAAAGACTCCAATTTCCTATTGATTTTGCCCATCTCTAAAAATCACAATAAATCTAGTTTTAAGTCATTACTGACGTATTTTCTGTTTTCTTGCGGGCTGGACCCATGATAGCACGATTGATTCCTGTCAATGGAGGTCAGCCCATTGTATTAAAAAGAGATGTAACCGTTGTTGGTCGAAAATCAGAACTCTGTGATATTCAGATCGATAAGAACAGCATCTCTAAGATTCATTGTCTGATTATCAAAACCGACGGACTGCTTTTTGTTCGCGATCTCTGCAGCACGAATGGGACGCGCGTGAATGGCCAGAAGATTACGCGCGGTGCATTGTTACCGGGGGATGAATTGTCGCTGGCATCGACAAAATTCGAAGTCGAGCTCTCAGGAGATCCCAAAGCAGGCGAGCAGTTAGCCGGGCCTCACCAGAGAACGGAAATGCTGACGGCATTTAATTTGGAAATCGAAGGCAAAGTGGATCATCTCGATTCAGACAGCGGTAGCGACAGTATCAGTGGCAGCGAAATCAAATTGATTTCTGAATGAATCCGTTTCCGGGGCACCCTTTAGCTGGCCATTTGTAAAGTCAGCTCTTCTTCATTGAGCGAGACGATGGCAATCCCCAGTTTGTCTGCCAGGTCAGCAACTTCCTGCTGATCGATCATAATGGTTTGATTACTTTCGATTGCCAGAACCCGTCCTCCCGCTTCGTGCATCGTTTGCAGCGTTTTAATGCCGACTGTGGGAACATCAAATCTGCGATCTTGTTGTGGTTTCGCGACTTTGACGACTGAAAAACCACCTCGTTTACACAGCTCGCCCGCACGTTGGATGGCCCGGTCTGTCCCTTCAATCGCTTCGACGGCAATCACAGCCTTGTCATTGATCACAATGCTCTGACCGATATCCAGTTTGCCCATTTGTTTGGCGATATCCCATCCCATTTTAATGTCTTCCCATTGGGACTGACTGGGGTGTCTTTTCGTAAGGAATCCATGTTTCACAAGTAGCTCCGGGCAATAGTCCAAGGCAGATTCAAAGAATAGATTGTCGCGTTCAAACTCTTTAATGACAGCCAGCAACAGGGTATCGTCTTTTCGATCTTTTCTGGCATAACGATACCACATGTGCAGAGTGCGAAGATCTGGCAGTAATTTTAAAATTCGGAACGGGCTGAATAATACGGTTTTTTCGATTTTCCCTGCCATCACAATCCGACTGACATTTTCACGCTGAAATAGCTTGATGGCTCTCCCGATACGCGCCAACGGAACCCAGTGGAAGGTATCACAGACATCTGTTAATTCTTCATTAGCCATTCCGAATATACCGAGACAGCAGACGGAATATCCCTGCTGTCGCGCGTGCTCGGCAAATACAATCGGGAATCGGCCTGCACCGGCCAACAGGCCAATTTGTCGGGAAGTCTTTGGGTTAGATGTTTGCAAATCTGTCATTGATCACTACAGGGCTTTATTTTAATAGATACATTATAGGATCAGGTCCGCGCTGATTCATCGTTGGCCTGATTTGAGTTTTTCAACTCCTCTAATTGTTGAGTCAGCTCGTTGAGCTGTTTTTCCATTTCACGCATCTGCTTGCGCATTTCTGGAACTTTTCGCATGGCCATGACGATTTTTCGTTGCTCTTTTTCAGGAGCAGCGGGAGTGCCGATATGAATTTCCCCTGGCGGAATATCACGGTGAACTCCAGCACGGGCTCCCAGAGTTGCGCGATCTCCGACATGAACGTGATCCGCAATTCCGACTTGACCCGCACAGCGAACATAGTCACCGGTTGTAATAGAACCGGCGAAGCCCACTTGCGAAGCGAATGCGTTGTGTTTTCCAATTTCGCAGTTGTGCGCAATCATGACCTGATTATCGATTTTGGTTCCTTCTCCAATCACCGTAGCACCGATCATGCCCCGATCAATTGTCGTACCGGCTCCGATTTCGACATCATCTTCAATTCGCACACTTCCCAAGTGAGGGATTTTAATATAGTGCCCGTTTTCGAATCGATAGCCGAAACCGTCACAGCCTAGAACTGCAGCGGCGTGTATCAGCACGCGATTGGCAATTTTGACATCAGGATATAAGATCGCGTTTGCGTGAAGTGTGACATCATCGCCGATGACACAATCCTCTCCAATATAAACGCCGGGATAAATTCGGCAGTTATTACCGATTTTCACTCCGGCGCAAATCGTAACCTGGGGATAAATGTGACAATTCTCTCCCAGTATCGCTTGGTCGCTGATTCCTGCCTGGGGGGAAATTCCGATTTCAGGCAGTAAGCGTGGAGGACGTAATTTCTGGATAATTTGAATGAATGCAGCCTGGGCATCGACCACGGTGATTGAGGTAAAAGGTGCTTCCTCAAAACTCTTCTGGAATGACTCTTCCAGTCGTTTATCAACGATGACTGCGCCTGCGTTACTTGATTTGAGTCGCTTCAGGTTGAATTCATCACCAACGAAGGTAATGTCATGAGGGCCTGCTTTCAGAACTGATTCTGCGCCATGTATTTCCAGCCTTTGATTGCCTTTCGCAGGGCAATTCAGCTCTTGAGCGATCCACTCGATGGTCGTCGACATCAAGGAGTCCTTTCCTGAAGATGCACGTTTTGAATTTCTATTGATAAAGGGCAACGAGAGCACCATCATGGTGCCATCTGCGGTTCTGTTTCCCTAAGATCCTGTAGTGAGGCTGTTTTTTACCTGATAAAGCGAAAGTAACGCAAGAGCATTTTTAAAATAGGTAATGATCCCATTTTGGACACTTTTTTATGATACAGGATGTTAAGTAGTAATGGTCATTACAGTTAAACTTGATGTCGTGGGGGCGGACTGGTCAGAATTGGGGAATGACACTGGTGGCGAATCGCCGAAGAATTAGTTAGGATGTGCTTTTAGGCTGTTTTTGCCATTTTTGGTGAAAAAAATCTTGTTCTTTGCTTTTGAGCGTATAGCCGGGCTAATAATAAACCTTTAAAGATACATGGTATTTGCGATGTCGGTACGTGGGATTCGTGGTGCAACAACCGTAACTCAAGATAATTCTACAGAAGTCCTGGCTGCGACACGCGCGCTGCTGGAGCAGCTTCTTAAGGCAAATCAAATTGAGAACTACGACGATATTGTATCGGTATTTTTTACAACGACACCCGATTTGACTTCCGCCTTTCCAGCAGAAGCGGCGCGTGATCTTGGGATGAAATCGGTCCCATTGATTTGCGCTTCAGAAATTGCAGTCAAAGGAGCAATGCCGCGCTGCATCCGCGTCATGATCCATGTGAATACGGAACAAAAGCAATCAGAGGTCGTGCATGTCTATCTGAACGAGGCACAAAAACTCCGCCCCGATGTTGCCTCGGCACAGTAATCTCACACAGAGTTATTGGATCTTTTGAGGTTGTGGATCGGGTGGATCGGTGCCGATAATTGCATCTGCGGAAGTCCACTGCAGGAGCGCATCAGAATCTTCTTTCTCTACGGTGCTGAATGGGATGCCACGTTCTTCAAGTGTATCTGTCAGATCGTCAAGCGGATTTTTCAGGAATTCCGGAGGCAGTACTTCTTTCAGTTGATCCCAGTAGCTGATTACCAGATTGATATTTTCCGGGGGAACCTGGTTTAAATGTTCTGCACGATTCACGCGCGCGATCCACATGGCTTCATGCAGCGTGCGATGCCGTTCTTCCAGTGAGAGCGAAGAAAATGGACGTTTATCCAACAGAAGTTGATGAATGGTCTTGTTGCCTTTTTGGATTGTCTCCTCCAGGTTTTGATCTGGTCTCAATTGATGCCGACTGGCTGCCAATCCGATTGCCAGAGTAAAGCTGATGAACTGGTCCTTGGACATATCCCTCCGGTGGAGTGCTTTTTTGAACGTTCGATTTCGAGTTCCAAAGTGGTCACTGATCCGTTCAATATCCCAGAGTTGTGACAGATTAATTTGCTCACTATTGACAAGGTCTTGAATGGGTAACGAACGGATATGACTCCAGGTCGCAGCCGGGGCGAAAACCGAAGGAAACGTTGGCACTTTCTTTTGCGGTAACAGCTGGATCACTCTGAGGTATTTTTTCAGTTCGCTTTCAGTCACCTTTTCGTTGATCTGTTTGAGTTCGGTGTAGTCCAGCGATTTCCCGGAACAGCCGACACCGAACAGCGTCATTGTGAAACAGAGGCAGCAACAGACCACAGACTTTGTGGTACTGACTGAAATACTTTTCATGTGGGCCATAAAGAAAATCCAAAACATGACTGCTATTGAATACGAGTTTCAGATCATGGTTTGATCGAACAGCAGATATACCCTCATCAGTGCCCAGGCAGAGCTGATGGCATTGTTTGAGAGCGTGAGCGTTATGATGCGACAATGTGTGATACTCAAGCGTTGCACATTCAGAAAGCGCGCACGTTATTAATATCGACGCATACAAACGGTGATGCAGAAACTCTCGCAGAAATTAGGAATATCGGGATTATGCTGAATCTGCGGGGCGAAAGGCTGGCTACGCAGGGGGGAAATGAAACCCCGTGATTCTGTTTACTGTTGCAATACAGACGATTGCCTGGGCCAGCAAAGCGACAATCCAGATCGACTGGAGTTTTAGAAAAGAAGCTGGATGGGAATCATTCAGAGACGCATCCATTTGGATGATTTGCCAGTACGGGATTGTCATAATCAGGAACCAGGGAAGAAAGACGAGCCAGAGTCGAGCGGCTTCTCCCATATTTTTTCCTGAGAGCCAGAGAAGCCCTAATACAATGAGGCAGGACAGCAGCAGGTTTTTTAATCCGGGTTGGAAAGGTCCTGCTTCAGGGTTATTGATTAATAACCTTCGACTACAAAGCGATTTTACGACCAGCCAGGTCACAGGCAGGCCGAGCGCCAGGCTGATTTCAATCGGGTTCACCAGTAACCATTTCCAGTAGGTACGCGGGTATTGCAGATAAAAGCCCGCATGATTTTGCAGGTTTAAAATCCAAACTTTGGGCAAGTTGATTTCGAACACGAGCCCCATCAATATTGTGGGAAGAATCACTCCCAGCAGACCAAAAACTCCCGCTGCGAAAAACTGTTTCCTGGCAGAGCGGGAGCGGTTTGTGTCAGATCGCAACTGCCAGACTTCCAGGATGGAATAGCAAACAGCACACAAGGCGACTGGCAGAAAGGCAAGCGTCAGAAAAAAACCGATCCAGAGGACGAAACCGGACAGGAGATACAGTAGCTTGGAATTTCGTCTCCAGGCCGCCACCCAGAAGTATAAAAATAGAATCGCCATGACTGAGTAGAGCGCATCTGATTTGGGTTGGAAAATTAAGGCCGCTGGTATCAAAGGCCAGAATGACGCTACTTGCCAACTGACTTCGCGCGAGCTGAATTCCCGCGATAATAAAAACAGAGGAATTACCGTCAGCGCAGACATGGTCACTGTGATGAGTGTTGCCAGCCAGAGAACGGCGCTGTCGAGATCTGTGAAAGGCTTTCCAGATGAGGCAGACACGTTTTCAATGATTTCGGTTGCTTCCTGAAATGAGGTCGGTTGAGTATTTAGAAGCGATGTTTGTAATCCGGGAACTTTTTCACAGATTTGAATCAGTGCCCGATAGAAAAGCGGAAGTCCGGGGGGGTGAGTCCCTGCATGCAGCACATCTCCCTGTTTCATTTTCTCTTCATAATGTGCAAGGTACTCTTTCACGTCGGGAATACCGTCTCGTGCTTCAGTGAAATAACCTGAGGAACCTTTGTAATAGAGTACGAAAGGGGCTTTTGACATTCGGTACTCAGCAGAAGGGGTGTCTTGCAATAGCAGAGACCAGGCGATTCCCAATCCTGCCAATCCGAAAAGCCAGACTGCTAATTCCCAGCGGTAGCAGAACTTGATTCGGGAAAGACCGATGAGGATTGCCAGGAGGTAGACGGCGAGAGCAATTCCAGAAACAATCCAGCCGGGAATCATTTCCGATTCCACAAATGGGATTCGATGCCAGGTCCATTCTCCTGTAATTCCCAATGGAATCTGTGAAAACCAGAACAGGCCGATCGCAATAATGGCTGTGAGCAGGAAGGGTAAAAGAGATCGTAATCGCATTGATCAGCCAGATTGAAAACCGCAGTGAAACCGTTTTCAAAGAAATGTGAGGAGGTTACCGCTTCAAAAATGAAGTGTCATAATTCGTTACTCAATAAATAGAACGATACAGGTAATGTTATCTTTGGAGCCTCCTGCTTGTGCCGCTTTCACAATTTCTTCAGCCGTCGTCTGTGGATCATCAAATTGTCCCAGCAGCTCTTGCAGTTTTTCATCCGAAATTCCATCGGTTACTCCATCGGAGCAGAGGAAAATACGATCCTGAGCGAGGGGGTCCAGTTGTCGCGCCTGGGTGCCTGCGCTTCCATCTTTTGTACCCAGGTATCGATAGAGTACATTTTTGTATCGATGTGTTAACGCCTCTTCAGCAGTGATGGTGCCGGCGTCGACCAGAGCCTGAGTCAGGGAATGGTCAGTGGTCAGCTGGTGTAGCGTATTGTTTCGCAGTAGGTAAACACGGCTGTCTCCCACTCCCCCAATGAAAAACTTTCGTCCGGCCTGGACCGCAAAAACGATCGTGGTTCCCATACTGCGACAGTTGGGGTCTACTTCTCCGAGCGCCATAATTTCCAGATTGGCGTGCGAGACCGCTTCGTCAATCGACGGGATGACATTATCCGCCTGGTCACTCTCAAAATTGATCAGTTGATTCAGCTTTTGGGGAATCAACTCGACCGCTAACTGACTGGCTTTTTCGCCTGCGCTTTGTCCACCCATACCGTCTGCGACCAGAAAGTATTTGTTGAGTGAATCAATGTAGTAATTGTCCTCATTATTATCACGGAAATTTCCGGTAATGCTGACTGTGCCGTAACGAATTCCAACCATTAATAAGCCTGTTTAGTTCGCCGATGATAAATCAAATTGAGTTCGAAGTCCCATTCTCCAAATGCCAAGCAAATGCCAGATTTCTTTGTTGTATCATAGCATCTAATATCGTAGATGGAAATTTTAAAAATGCCGTATCTGCTTGTTTTTTATTGTCTTAGATAAATTTCAGGGGCAAACCGTCTGGACAAGATCACGCACTCCCAATGTGGTTGAGCAGATGAAGAGTTCTCCTGCTTCAAAGCCGGCACTTGTTCCGAGCAGGCTGTTCTGGCTCTCAACCAGCCGAAATACCCGTTTTTTGTCAGGTGGGAATTGCGATTGGTAAGCACGAATGGAATCCATCTTTTGTTCCATCGTGTCGGAAATGTCGACTACAAACTGTCCACTGCCCTCGGGGTAATTCAACGAGCCAAACCCTAATGGATACCAGATTTGCTTTTTGATGGTGTGAGGCTCTGTGTGGCTGAACTGATCGTTCCACTTTGTCAGCCGGGAATAAAAAACGGCAGCATCAGTAATCTGCATGGCTTGCCAGTGGTCTGGAGAGGCCATCGGTGTTTTTCCTGCCAGCCCCAGCACAACCTGTGGACGGTATCTGCGAAATAACGTGGCTAAAGCAACACGGTTTTCAAAGTTGTCAAATAAGCGTCGATTAGTCAGTTCCAATGTCTCACGGACATGAACTCCCAGGATTTCAGCTGCTTTTTTTGCTTCGGCCAGCCTGGCTTCCGGATGGGGACTTAAGGGAGTTGGTTCCCCATCGGTCAGATCGATGATTCCCACGCGATAGCCTTGTAAGACGAGTTTTGCCAATGTTCCGCCGCAGGCAATTTCAACATCATCGGGGTGTGCGCCAACGGCGATCACGTCAAGCGGTTCCGGGAGTTCTTCATTCATTTTGGGTTCTCATACGCGCTCGAAAATAAGTTTCGCGATTTTTGTGATCTATAAAAAGTCTAATGACTTTCCATTCAGAAATGATGACCGTGAAACGAAATGGCATAGGAATCTGTTTCCTGCTTCATTTCTGTGATAAACAATGAAAACCATTCTTTGTGCTCAGCGTGCATTCGTCAACGATGGAAACTCGAATATCTTCAGAATCGTAATAATCATTGCGATTGATTTCACGAACTCAAGATGAATTCTTCATGTTTTTGGCTTCAGGGGAATTGCGGGGTTTTCCACTATTTCGTTCAGGCAGGCTTTGATGCCGTGGGTTGTCGTTCTGTCAGAACGGGGGCAGGGCCGCGGATTCATGATCCGGGTTTAGGGGTAATGGGTTTATGGATAAGAAGATAGACAAGGTCTGATAGAGGCGGTGATGCATCTCACCGGCAAGCGAGTGATCAGAGCAAGATTGACCAAAACTGTCTTTATTTGCACCAGAGACGCGACAGGCAACCCGGGAATGGGTTAGCTTTCTGCGATTATTTTTTCTGTTTCGAGAATGATTTGCCTGGTTTCTTGCGGGGTAGACGCTTCGCGTAATTGATCAACAAATTCAGGAAGCTGCAGCATTCTCCCCAATCTCGCGAGAACCGAAAGGTGGGTTGATGCATCGGAACAGATGACAAGAAAAAAAATATCTGTGAGTGCTCCATTTTGCGCGCCAAAGGGAATTCCGGAAAGTGTGCGTCCATAGGCAATCAAGGGTTCGCCGACTGCATCTGGAATGGGGTTTCTGGGGTGGGGAATTGCAACACCATTTTCAAAAGCAGTAGGATAAGCCTCTTCGCGCTTCTGAACTGCCGTCAGGACGGTCGCCGGTTCCCAGATTTGCCACGTTCTTCCCGCAACTTCAATCAAGCTTTCCAGAACGGACCGTTTGGTGCGGGCATTCAGAGGGACTTCGATTAGCTCTAATGGCATTAAATTGCTGATCAGGTAATTGGAGTCGAGTTGTGCGGGAGAATTTGTTTGTTCTACACGTTCCAGTTCTGAAGTCGTGTAGCCCCGCATTTCTTCTTCCAGCCAGTGTGTTATTTCTGATGGATGGAACTGCCATTCGCCTTTTACTTTACGTCCTGGAATTCTTCCTCGGTTGGCGAGTTTTTCCAGTTCGCGGCGGTCTCTGCCCAACTGCTTGGACAAATCATTCAGGCTAAATGGTTCATGAGCCATTGCAGGTTACCACGTTGGGGTAGAATTTGAGGAATGTCAATTCAGCGAGAATGATTACCAGATTCAATTTGCTAACGAATTGAAGAAGCTCGCACTTCTCAGTTTCATCGAAAATTGAAGGAAGTAAAATTCATGGGAGTGAAGCATCAGGCTGGAAGAGTTCAACTATTGTGTATTGTTAGCACCAGGTTCTTCGCACCATAGTAACCCAAATATGAGTTTGTAATCAATCTTAAGGGGCAAGTTATCACGCGATATCCTCGAAAACAGCAGTCGCGAGACAGAGCCAGCTCAATCAGAATTGAGAGGATGCTTCACTCTGACATGCCAAACGAAGTTGTGCGAGAAGGTTTTGGTAATCTGATTGCCAGATTTGTTCTGACCAGATTTCCAGATCAAAGAAGCCTTTATAGCCGGCATGGTCGATGGCTTCGATCAGATCATAATTAGAAAAAGCAGTTTCGGGTGCATTGTCCGGCTCAAATTCAGAGATTTGTACCGCAGTAATTAAGGGGGCAATTTCAGGGAGCAGGTTTTTTATGTCTGCTTCGTTTTCAAGATGAGCAGGGTTGATAGAAATTCCGACTGCCGGATGCTGGCAGGCGTCGATGAGTTCCAGCGTGGACTGCAGGGAATTGAGAAAGGTCCAATTCTGTGCGTGTGGTAACTCCATGGTTTTTAACGCCAGTTTCGTACCATGCAAGGCGGCTGCATCCCCTAATCTTTTGAGTGCATCAAGGGTCAATTCCCGAGCATGATTGAGGGTATGTCCCGCACGGGGGCCACTCACGACCTGTATGGCAGCCGCATTCACTTGTCCTCCGAATTTGATCAATTCAATGGCATCGGAAATGGCTTCTTCATAAGAGTATTCGTTACAGCCGGTAAATCCTCCCGCAAGCGAGATGGTTGAAACCTTGATTCCCGAATCGATGACCAGTTCCGCTGCCTGAGCTGGTTCTGCATCAATGATTTTTCGATTCCAGAGTCCAACTGCCGGGGCGCCGATGGCAAGCAGACCGAGCAGGCTTTCTTTAAATGACCAGTGATAGGTCGTGATCTGATTTACTGAAATTCGATCGAAAAGAGAAAGCGAGCTGCTGTTTTTTTGAGATTCAACAGTGGAAGAAGGAGTGGTAGAGAACGAATCGACTTTACGCTGTGAGAGAAGCTCTTTAGTCACTCGGGCACCTGCTGTCTTGAGAGGAGATCAGGTATATATTTTCAATTAGAGTTTATTTTCTAATTGTCAATAACAATAATTTTATCGCCGGAAGGTTTGCTGTTATGCAAACCTGATTCTGATTTCAGCCCGGCTCGTCTGTAATCAGAGTATCATAAGTAATCACAAAATATTTTCCATAGCAAAATGAAAAACAACTTTTGTTAATGACTAATATTGCTTCTCAACTGAGAAAGTCAACCGACATTGGTAACCGTTTTAAAGAGTTAAAAAAAACTTTCAATTTACGATCTGTCTCATGAAGTTTTTGAAGAAAAAAGCACAGAAACCGCTGGGGTAATCTGTCAGAAAAATCGTTTGCTTTGAAAAAAATGTATTGGAGGGCTTTACATGGATTTTGAAAAGTGAGGCTGGATTACGAGAGTGATTCAACTCGAATTAGATCACGCAACCTCATTTTTGAAAACGTAATACTCAGTTTGCAGTAAGCAGCCTATCTGAACAGGGCAGGTAAAAAGACGTTAGGTTTTTCCTGCCCTGTTGATGAGAAACTGCCCCAAACAGAGAATGTTTCAAAGCGTTTACGATTCTGAGTCATCCGCAATTTTGTCACATAAATTAATGGCAATGTGACAAGAGTAGTACATTGGAATCGCGAATTCTTCGCCCGCGAAATTAACTGGCAATAATTTGCGTATGGGGGTCATCTGAAATATTGACCCAGACATGCACATGAGGTGCACCTCGGTAATGCCAGACAAAAGCTGGTCCTTCGAGACGCCAGTTATCCCAGACCTGATCGTTACCGATATCACCGGATTGGTAGAAGGAAATTCTACATTGGTCCAGACCTCCTTGTGCCTTGATGCATTTTCGGACTTCCGTTTGGTCAGAAGTTCGGAATGGTTCAATTAACGAGCTAAGAACTTTCTGCATCTCCTGTTTTTGATCTTTGGTCATCTCAGAAATCTGCAGGCCTGTGATATCGTTCGCGGATTTTTTGAACTGGATCTTTGTTTCAGCCGGTGCAGCCGGGATCAGGGCGGCTTGACGCTGTTTTCCGTCAAGGATTTTATAGACTTGATTGGCTTTTATTGCCTGTTCCCAGAAAACATTCCCCGGATGGTTGGCTTTTTCATTGAAATCATCTGCCGCATGTCCATAAAAAATCGGGCCACCAAAGGCAAGGTGCTCAGCGCTGTCCCCATCGCAGCGAACGGTAGTATGCCGTCCGGTCATCACAAACTGAAACTGATTCGTTCCCGGTGTTCCAAAAATGGCAATCGATTGATCTTCACCATAGCCTCCCTGGTCATCCTGTAGCTGTTTGCGGATTTTCTTATGCCAACTGGGGTCGAAGTGGCCAAAGAAAATCGCTTCAATCATTTCTTTCTGGTCCTTCGTAAAGTAATCGCTGTTTACAATCGGTTCTGTGATATTCCAATTGGCACGGATGTGTTGACGCAGAAGACCATGCTTGTCTTTGTGATCCCAGTTAAAACAGACTTTTGATTTTTGTGCTGGCGTAAAACTTTCATAGAGTTTTTTAACGAGCGGTTCGGGAATCGCTGAGGGAATGCTCTCTGGTTGCCCTGCTGTCAATAGTTGGTTTGTTCCAAGAAAAGGTGTACCCGCAATCGCAGCCCCGACTGTTCTGACGAAATGGCGTCGTGAGATTTGTAGAGAGTTTGGGGTAAAGGAATGCAACGGTGAGAGTGAGTTCAATTCCATGGGAACACCAATCTTTGTTAATGAAAGGAGGGGGGAGTCGAGTCTGTGAGCTATCAGTTTATCAATCATTTGGCTTGGGCGTCAATTAAATTCCGCCGGGATTACGATTGCGCTGCTTTCGTCAAAATCTGCCCCATTGTCGAAAATTTCATAGATTCGGCTCTGTTATCACCAAATCGGGGGTGCGATCTCTTTGGGGTGTGTTCTTGCGTGCAGTAGTTCTGGCCGGCCATTTGTGAAATCTCGTGGAAGCTGATACGGACATAATTGAATGTTGATGAGTCTAGGTTTAGAATGTTTGGTTCTCTTATCTACATTTCCATAACCGAGTTCTTTTAACAGTCTAGTCGGGCCACAAATAGCGTGCTGAATAATTATCATCATAATAGGGATAAGCGAGGACAGACTTTTGTCTGTTGGAAGCGAAGTGCAATGAGAAAACGAATTTCTTCGCTGCTTTTAATGGGGGGCATTGGGTACGCTCTCTCTGTCCTGGGGGGATTTTCCGCTGTCGCGCAGGAAGTAACTCCTCCTGTAAAAGCCAGCCCCGCAAAAAACAGTCCCGGTGAAAAATCCGAGAAAGCGCCTTCAGCACCGAAGTCATTGCCTGGTCCGGAGAAATTATTAAATGGCGGTAATTTCTGGGACCACTGGAAATTTATCAGCGAAGAAGAAAAAGTCGCGAATCGAAACGTCACCTGGAAGGTGGTGAGTGGAGGCAAAGGTCAGCCCAGCATTTTGATTTGTTCCGGGAAACCCTACGGTTATATTCGTACACAAAAGTCATACGAAAATTTTCAATTCAGTATGGAATGGATGTATCCCAAAGATCCCAATGCGAATAGCGGAATCTTGTTGTTTACGACTGAGCCCGATAAGGTTTGGCCTAAGGCATTTCAGGTCCAGCTACATCGACCAGAGGTGGGAAATGTGTTTCCCACACCAGGGAGTGGTGCCAAGTCTGCGAATACACTCTCGCCTGCGACCCCTTTGAACTTGCCTGTCGGAAAGTGGCATCAATGTGTATTAACCTGTCGGCAGGGAACCATTTCCGTCATGATCAATGGGGTTAAATTGGGAGAAGTCAACGGCTGTGACCCCAGTACAGGGGCGATCGCACTACAAAGTGAAGGGTCTGAGATTCATTTTCGGAATCTGGTAGTGGAAATTCTGCCCGCCGCGCCAGCGGCCCCGCCGGAAGCCCCGCAGAAAGAACCGGTAGCACAGCAGAAAGCCAACGGTTCCTGAGCCTGAGGTGCGACTGTGGCCGGGGAAAGGTCTCGTGTCTACGAATGGGCTTACGTTTTGGGTTGACGCAATACTAATGTCGGGCAGGGCGCATGTCTGAGAACACGTTCTGCGACAGACCCCAGTGCCAATCTGGCGATGCCTGTGTAGCCGTGTGAGGGAATGACGATCAGATCCATTCCTTTATCTTTCGCGAAATCCGCAATCTTGATGCCCGGATCACCAATCAGAGTTTCGAGTGTGACACCTTCGATCTGATGTTTTGCAAATTCTTCTTTTGCAAATTTCTTGACGTGCTCTGTTCGTTTTTCGTCTGTCAGGCCTCCGAACAGTACCCCCGGAGATACCAGATCGAGTGGAACCATCACGTGCACAACGGTAACAAGCGCCGCGTCCTCTGAAATCAGAATCGCCTTCTTGATGGCTTCCAGCGAGCTTTCAGAAAAATCGACAGGGACGAGAATCTTTTTTCCTTGGAAGTAGCTCATATTGCAGTGCTTTCATGAATGTAAAATGTCAAATTTTCGCAGGCAATCTTGATTGTATGAAATTACGACTGCAGCGAACAATGGTAACCTCATTGGTGCCTGAATCAACTGGTCTGGTTGTCGAATTCCCCGGACTTGTATCGTTTCCAGTAGGCGTCCAGTTCCCGCTTGACCCGATTCGAAAGTAAGAGGACACCCAGGATGTTGGGGAACGCCATGCCCAGAATCATTAAGTCACCAAAGTCCAGAACATTGGTTGCAGAGACAATCGAACCCAGCACGACAAATATCAGGAATAGAATGCGGTAAGACAGCGATGCTTTCTTGCTGTCGCCGAACAAAAATGCCCAGCAACGCTCTCCATAATAGGACCAGGAGATCATGGTGGAATAAGCGAATAGAATGACTGCGACAGAGAGTACATATTGAAAGTAGGGGATCTGCGAATCCATGGCTTCTGAAGTAAGTGCTGCACCGTTATTGCTCTCGATCAGACTCGCGTATTGGGGGTCGTTATAGGCGCCAGTTATAATGATCACGAGTGCTGTCATAGAGCAGATGACGATGGTGTCGATAAATGGTCCCAGCGAGGCAACGATGCCTTCTCGCACGGGATACTCGGTTTTCGCAGCCGAGTGTGCGATTGCAGCAGAACCAACGCCGGCCTCGTTAGAGAAGGCGGCCCGTCGGAAGCCCATAATCAAGACGCCCAGGAAACCGCCATACATGGCATCCGGATTGAATGCTCCCTGAACGATTAGTAAGAGAGACTCAGGAACTTTTTGAATATTCAGCACGATAATTGCCAGGCCGGCCAGAATGTAGATCCCACACATGAAAGGCACGATTTTTTCGGTTGTCTTTGCAATACTGCGGATGCCACCAATGATGACGATCCCTACAAAAAATGCCATGACAATCCCATACACCCAACTATAATCTTTGAGGATGGGAATCGTTTCTTCAACGGCACCCAGGGAGAGTTTAACTTGAAACGCATTTCCACCTGCCAGGGAACCGCCAATGCATAAGATGGCAAACAAGACAGCCAGGACTTTTCCCAGCGAAATCATGACAGGGTTGGAATGGAACTGTTCTTTCAAGCCTTCCGAGAGGTAGCACATCGGCCCACCCATAACTCGTCCGTCGGGATTAATACGGCGGTAAATTTGTCCCAGCGTACATTCAGCAAATTTGGATGTCATTCCGATCAAGCCTGCCAGGATCATCCAGAACATGGCGCCCGGGCCGCCGGTACTGATGGCAATGGCGACACCGGCAATGTTGCCCAGCCCTACTGTCGCGGAAAGAGCAGCCGTCAAAGCTTGGAAGTGTGTCACTTCTCCTTCGTCTTCCGGGTTGTCGTACTTTCCCATCGTTAAAAGGATGGCATGTTTGAAGGCACGAATATTAATAAAGTTCATGCGGAAGGTGAAATAGGTCGCTCCAATAATTAACCAGAGTACGGCAAGAGGAAATCCTTCGCCTGTTTTAAGCTGTTCTGGAGTTAATGGAATGGGGTAAAAGATCAGGTTTCCTAATGTTTCATTGAACGTTCCGAATGCGTCATCGATCTGTTGTTCGATTAGAGCAATTCCTCCCAATGCCGGCTTTTCTGCTTCAGCTTGTGCCTCTTTCAGGGCTTCCTGGAGAGTTTCCGTCGATGCGGTAGGGGCTTGCGAGGCTTCCAGGGGCATGTTACCTGGATTGAGAATCAGGCAGATCAGAACTGCTGCAAGTCCAGAACGGATCGCGATTGTGACAGGGTTGGGGCGCCGGTCGAAATTCATATCAGTAGATTCCCATTCGCAAATGACTGTTAGCATAGATGAAAAGATCAAATTTGAGTTCGATCTTTCGATAGAGACTAAAGCGAAAAAAAACTCAATACATTACAGCATTTCATTGAAATATTAATGGAATTGGGTTAGTTTTCAGGGCAGGTTAAGGGGCCGTTGCACAGCCCCCGTGAGCGATACTTGCCGGGTAGTTGTCATAATCGTTGTATGAGACTATCAAATAACAGTTTACGTTCCAAGCCGTTTCTTGAAAAAGCCCCAAAAGCGAGTGGCTTTTGAAACTGAATCTCAATTGTTGATTTTTGACAATATTAGTTGTCAAAAATGCAAGATGTGCCTACGATGCTGGTATAAAGAGAATTGAGTGTGTAGTAGCTCTGATTTGCTTAGGCTACTGTATTCACAAGCAATAAGTTCCCTTTTATCCAAGTAGAAAACGACCCATGCGAGTTTCGATTGATGAAAATGATCGTAGTTTTTTGCTGGGGCTCAATCGTCTTAAGTCCGCAACCATTCACGAAATATGCGAACAGGAAGGTGTGACAGCCACGGCAGTGCGTCAGCGTCTGGTACGTTTGCAAGGGTTGGATCTGATTACGCGAACCCAAGTGAAAGAAGGCCGTGGACGCCCGCATTACACTTATTCGGTGACCAGTTCGGGAATGCGTCTTCTGGGCGATAATTATGCCGAGTTGGCTAATATCCTGTGGGAAGAACTTAAAGGGATTGATAACGAAGAGTTACGTTGCCGACTGGCCGCTCGCATCCAGACCTCTCTGGTGCAGCAGTATGGGAAAAATGTTGATGCGCCCTCTTTGCAGGGGCGGATGGAGCAGTTGAAGCAGGCTTTGGGAGAACGCGGGTTTGTTGTAGAGCTGGATCACTCCGGCCCCCTGCCGATCTTGCGGGAGCATAATTGTCCCTATCACGACATCGCCAGTGGCGATCCTTCGATCTGTGAATTGGAGCAGCGCGTTTTTGAGCGGGTTTTGGGGACGAAAATGCATCTGGCAGAGTGCTGCCTGGATGGGCACCATTGTTGTGAGTTTGAAGCGCAAACAAGTTAAGTAAAATACCGTTAAATTTAATTGATGTTTCTGAATTCGTTCAGAATTCCGGATGACAGGATGAAATACGAAAAATGAGTTTGTTGAAAATTTCAGATTTACATGTATCAGTCAGTGGCACGCCGATCTTGAAAGGGGTCGACCTGGAAATTAAGCAGGGGGAGGTCCATGCGTTGATGGGCCCCAATGGTTCTGGAAAAAGCACACTGGCGTACGCGATGGCAGGCCATCCGAGTTACGAGATCACAAAGGGGAAAATCGAGATCGATGGAACCGAGATCTCGGAACTGGATCCTAATGAGCGTGCCCGATTAGGACTCTTTCTGGCGTTTCAATATCCTGTCGTCATCCCTGGTGTCAAGGTTGCTGATTTTCTCAGGCACGCAATGTCGAATGTCAGGAACCCTGATCGTAAAGAAGGGGAAAAACTGATTCCCATGCGTGAGTTTCGTAAAGAACTACGAGACCGGATGACTGAATTGGGCATGGATCTTGAAATGGCACGGCGTTATTTAAACGACGGCTTTTCTGGTGGTGAAAAGAAACGTATGGAAATTCTCCAGCTCGCAATGTTGAATCCAAAATTTGCAGTTCTCGATGAAACAGACAGTGGGTTAGATAGTGATGCAGTCAAGGTGGTCAGTGAAGGACTCAGCCGTTTGGCTGGTCCGGAAATGGGAGTGTTAATCATTACCCACCACGAACGACTGCTTGAGTTCAATCAACCTCAATTTACGCATGTGATGTTGGCAGGCAGGATTGTCGAAACGGGAGATGCCAAACTGGCTGCGGAACTTCATGAACATGGATATTCCAGCGTCCGCGAACGACATCCTGAAGCAGCAGCAGAAGAAGTTGTGGAGGCCGTTTAGCCTTATGGCTCTGAGTGAGCCTGTTAAGTTAACACGATCAGTTATGAGTTTACATCAATCACAAATCAATGATGCGAGAGTGTCCCTGGGTTTGAGATCGTTTGAAATACACAGCGGGAGAATTTGAAATGGCTACCAAGTTGGATACCAATTCTGAAAATGAGAACGTCGATATTGGTGAGTACCAGTATGGATTTCATGACCCTACAGACAAATACGTGTTTTCCGGCAAAAAAGGTTTGAGCGCCGAGGTCGTTGCCCAGATTTCAGAAATGAAAAATGAGCCAGCCTGGATGCGGGATTTTCGTTTGAAGTCCTATGAGATTTTCGAGCAAAAACCAACTCCTCAGTGGGGAGGAGATCTTAACCAGCTCAATTATCAGGACATTCATTATTTTGTTCGTGCCTCAGAAGGGCAAGAGCGAAGTTGGGAAGATGTTCCGGATGATATTCGAAAAACCTACGACCGTCTGGGAATTCCGGAAGCAGAGAAAAAGTTTCTTTCCGGAGTCAAAGCCCAGTATGAATCAGAAGTGGTTTACGGTAGTTTGCAGGAAGACCTTGCTAAGCAGGGAGTGATTTTTACGGACACCGACTCTGCTTTAAAAGACCATCCAGACCTGCTCAGAGAATATTTCGGCAAGATCATTCCCCCGGATGATAACAAATATGCTGCTTTGAATTCGGCAGTCTGGTCGGGTGGTTCGTTCGTGTATGTGCCTCCCGGGGTTCATATTGAATTTCCACTTCAGGCGTATTTCCGAATTAACTCTGAAAACATGGGGCAGTTCGAACGTACTCTGGTCATCGTTGATGAAGGGGCCTCCTGCCACTATGTCGAAGGTTGTACGGCACCGACCTACAGTTCTAACAGCCTGCACTCCGCTGTGGTGGAGATCATTGTGAAAAAAGGAGGGCGGTTCCGTTATACTACGATTCAGAACTGGTCAAATAACGTATATAACCTCGTCACAAAACGAGCTTTTGCCTATGAAGATTCACTCATGGAGTGGGTTGATGGTAATCTGGGATCGAAATTGACGATGAAGTATCCGGCGATCTTCCTGATGGGAGAACGGGCGCGTGGCGAAACTCTCTCGATTGCCTTTGCCGGTAAAGGGCAGCATCAGGATGCGGGCGCCAAAATGGTGCATTGTGCTCCTAATACTTCGAGTCGGATTATCTCCAAGAGTATTTCCAAGGATGGGGGACGTTCCAGTTATCGTGGTCTGGTCAAAGTGGATCCTGGAGCCCACGGCTGTAAATCGAATGTGGTTTGCGATGCTCTGTTGTTAGATCCTGAAAGCCGTAGCGACACCTATCCGTATATTGAAATTGAAGAAGACGATGTGGCAATCGAGCACGAAGCCAGCGTTTCCAAAATTGGCGAAGAACAGTTGTTTTATCTGATGAGCCGCGGGTTAAGCGAAGCGGAAGCTTCGTCCATGATCGTGACGGGCTTCATCGAGCCTCTGGTGAAAGAACTGCCGATGGAATACGCGGTGGAAATGAATCGGCTCATCGAGTTACAGATGGAAGGTTCGATTGGTTAAGGCGAGAGATCGGTTCCTGTTGCCAGCTTTAATTTAACAATCATGAAGCGCGTGAAGGTGTTCCGCCTTTAAATGGTTCAATCTACAAGTAAGATGCTGAAGGCATAATAGATAATAGTATGAGTACTCCATCGGTAAATACATCTGCTGAGATCCCCGCTGGGTTTGGTGAAGCAGCCTTTGAAGCGTTTCTGGCAACTCGTGAAGAACCCGATTGGGTGACTCAGTCGCGTCGGCAGGCCTTCAAACGCTATTCTGAGCTTTTGGAAGCTGAGCTGGATCCCGAAGAGTGGCGTCGTGTTGATTTACGTGCGATGCGTCCCGATCGTTTTCAGTTGAATGCCAGTTCGGAAATCACCAACGATTCGACAGACTCGAAAAGCACGGAGACTTTACTGAAAGGTCAGGCCGAGTTCGCCGGCCAGGTCACTCATGTTGACGGCCAATTGGCTTCGAATGATTTGTCGGCAGAGCTGGCAGCGAAAGGGGTTATTTTTGGCGATCTGGCCGTTGTTGTCAGAGAGCACAGCGAGTTAATTCAGAAGTATTTCATGACCAAAGCCGTTGATAGCGAGACTGATCGGTTTTCAGCCTGGCATGCTGCATTCTGGACTGGCGGTACGGTTTTGTATGTCCCACGTAATGTGGTCATCGAGACTCCCTTGCATAGTTTAATTACTCTTCAGGCTGAGAAAGCCGCTGATTTCAGTCATACGCTGATTGTTCTGGAAGAAGGGGCCTCTGCTACCTTACTGGAAGAAACGGCTTCCACTACGACAGACAATCTGGGCCTGCATGTCGGTGCGGTCGAATTGATTCTGGCTAAAGAAGCTCGATTGCGATATGTGCAGTTACAGAACTGGAATCACAATGTCTGGCATATTGCTCATCAGGTCGGGCGTGTTGAGGCGAGTGGGTTCCTGCAGTGGACCGTAGGGGGAATTGGTGCCAAGCTGGCCCACATTCATCAGGACGTAGTACTCGACGGTCGTGGTTCAGAAGCAGAAGTAAATGGCGTTACTTTCGCAACAGATAAGCAGATTCATTCTTTCTATACACAGCAAGTTCATAATGCTCAGGGGACGCGTTCTGATTTATTGTATAAACAGGTATTACGCGATCACGCTCGCGCCATTTGGCGGGGAATGATTCGTGTGGAACCAGAAGGGCAGCAGACAAATGGGTATCAACGAAATGATTCCTTGATGCTTTCTCCCACCTGCCGCGTCGATGCGATTCCCGGATTAGAAATTGAAGCCGATGATGTCCGCTGTACTCATGGTGCGACTGCAGGTCGCGTCGATGAGGAGCAAATCTTCTATTGCATGTCACGCGGTATGTCAGAGTATGAAGCGATGCACATGATTGTGGAAGGTTTCTTTCAGACCGTCTTTGATCGGATTCCAGTTGAAGTTGTGCGTGAGACTCTAAATCAGGCAATTATCAAAAAATTAGGATTTGGTCGGTAGGTTTTTAACGATTCTAGACAATTGATAGTACACATGTCAGATTTTGAAGAAATTGCTTCGATTGATGAGTTTGGTTTGGCTGATCGGCTTGAGGTATTTATCGATGATACCCCTGTCTTACTGATCCGGCTAAACGATCAATATTTTGCGATAGAAGATGTCTGTACGCACGATGGTCAGCCGCTGACAAATGGTTGTATTGAAGAGGGGGCAATTGTTTGTCCACGTCACGGTGCTCGTTTTGATTTAGTGACAGGAAAAGCCCTTTGTATGCCTGCCACAAAGCCAATTCAGATATTTGAAGTTGAAGTGCGAGATCACAAGATCTTTGCACGTCTTGGTAAATAGTTGATAAATCAAAAATTTATATATATTTATGCGAACAATTTTGATTTAAGTGGTCGTTTTTTAATAGTCATTTATTTAATCTATATTTGGGCGTCATTAAATAGTTAGAGGAGATAGGGATATGTCGAATGAGGCGAATAGTGCTTCTGATGAAAATAGCACAGATGGGCAGTTGCCGGTTTTCTCTGCTCTGAAAGGGGTTGGAGGCGAGGATGCGTTAGTCGATGCACTGAAACAGGTGATCGACCCGGAACTGAATATCAACATTGTTGATTTAGGATTGGTTTACGAAGTTCAGCGAACGGAAGATGACAGTGCGAAGGTGACTGTTTCCATGACATTAACCAGTCCCGCTTGTCCGGCAGGTCCTCAAATTATACAGCAGGCAAAGATGGCTTTGGAGCGTCTTGATGATGTCGAAGAAGCCAGCATTCAATTAACAATGACGCCTCCCTGGTCACCAGAATTGATGACAGAGGACGCGCGCGATGAACTGGGGATTTTTTAATATCTCCTGTGACTGAACTGGGGCATGAAAATGCCCCTTTTTTTGTGCCTGCTTAGTCGTAATGGCTCTGGTCTTTAAGGTGAGATAAAACCGCGAGCAGGCTAACTCATTTTTTCGACTAAGAGTTCGCGAACCGTTTTTGGATCGGCGCCTTTGATTTCTCGCATGACCTGGCCAATCAGTGCTCCCACGGCAGCTTGCTTTCCGCTTTGAAAGTCAGCCACCGCTTTCGCATTTCTGTCTACGACTGCTTGGACGATGGATTCAAGTTGACCCGTATCAGAAACCAGAGCCAGCCCTTTTTCATCAATGATGCTCTGGATCTGTTCGACTCCACGATTGCCTTCAGAATCGCTCAGTAGTTCTTGAAAGACAGTGCGTGCGCTCTTAGTCGTGATTTCGTTTGCATCCACTTTTTGTAAGAGCGCTGCGAGTACTTCCGACTTGATGGGGAACTCTGAGATCTCATATTCTCGCTCTTTTAATTCGCGGAGAACATCTTGAGTCACCCAGTTGGCGGCCTGCTTGCCATTTCCGCAACTTTCTGCCACGGTTTCGAAATAGTCAGCCAGAGTTGGTCCCTGATCGATAATGACGGCAGCATCATAGACGGAGAGTTGATAACTTTTTTCAAAGCGGGCTCGACGGTCAGCCGGTCGTTCGCACAATTCTTTTGAGACACGTTCACGTTCTGCGTCGGTAACAGTCACCGGGGCCAGATCCGGATCGGGGAAATAGCGGTAATCCGCCGCATCTTCCTTGCCCCGTTGTTCCAGTGTCACGCCACGATCTGCATCCCAGCCACGCGTCTCTTTGGGAACGTCTTTCAGACTCAGTCCTTTTGCCTGCCAATCTTTCCATTGCCGTTGCACTTCATATTCGATGGCCTGTTCCACGCCACGAAAACTGTTCAAATTCTTGATTTCCACAATCGGCGTTGGTACCGTTTCGCCGTCTGCTTTATGGACATGAAGATTCACATTGGCATCGCAACGCAGGCTGCCTTCCTGCATGTTGCAGTCGGAAACATCAATATAGGTCAGCAGTAACTTCAATTCTTCAAGGTATGTTCGTGCTTCCTGGGCCGATCGTAAATCCGGTTCGGAAACAATTTCAATGAGCGGGGTTCCGCAACGGTTCAGGTCAACCTTGCTGTCTTGGCCTCGTCCTGATTCATCGTGGCTGTTTTTGCCAGCGTCTTCTTCAAGGTGAGCGCGGATGATACCGACTTTTTTCTTCTCGCGGGTTTCGGGGTCAAGCTCGATTTCGAGCCAGCCATTCTGGCTCATGGGCAGATCAAATTGGCTGATTTGATACGCCTTCGGGAGATCGGGATAGTAATACTGTTTACGGTCCCACTTGGTGAAGGAAGGGATCTCGCAGTTAATCGCTAATCCTGTTTTCATTCCCAAGTGAAATGCTTCCCGATTCAGGACAGGTAGTGCACCAGGCAGCCCCAGGCAGACCGGGCAGGTCTGCGTGTTAGGGTGGTCCGGGTTGAATTTTGTCGAGCAACCACAGAATAGTTTAGTTTTGGTCTGTAACTGCACGTGGACTTCAAGACCGATGATGACCGTATAGTCCATTATGTCACGCTACCCTTTATTTCAATGTCCAAGATTTAATTCTAATTCAGTTCGTATGCAGCAATGTTGTTGTCGGCGTTTATTCCGGACGCTTTCGATGCCATTCGGTTTCGCGTTCAAACATGCGGGCGGCCCGTAAGAGACGCTCCTCTTCCAGTGGTGGTGCCAGCAATTGGAGTCCGATGGGCAGATTGTTTTTACTGAAGCCGGCAGGGATTGAGATTCCTGGAATACCGGAGAGGTTTGCACTCGTTGTGAAAATATCAGCCAGATACATCGCCAGAGGATCATCCACCAGCTCGCCAATCGTAAAGGCGGGCGTGGGGGTCACAGGCGTTGCAATGATGTCCACACTTTGAAATGCCTGCTCAAAATCATTTCGGATCAACCGTCTGACTTTTAATGCTTTGAGGTAATAGGCATCATAATATCCAGATGAAAGAGCATAGGTTCCCAGCATGATGCGACGTTTGACTTCATCGCCGAATGCTTCTCCCCGACTGGCGGCGTACATGTCAATCATGTTTTCGAAATGTTCAGCGCGGTAGCCGTAATGCACGCCGTCATAGCGGGCCAGGTTACTGGAGGCTTCTGAGGGGGCAATAATGTAATAAGTGGCGACGCAATATTTCGCATGTGGTAAGGTGATGGGAATCAGTTCTGCTCCCAATGATTTGTAAACTTCCAGCGCCCGGTGGGTAGCTTCCTTCACATCTTCGTGAAGGCCTTCCTCATGCAAATGTTCGACATAGCCAACTTTGAGGTTTTCGAGCGGCTGCTCCAGGTGAGAGGTGAATTCCGGAACAGGAGCATCAAGACTGGTGGTGTCGCGCTGGTCTTTGCCAGAGATCGTTTCCAGGATTAAAGCAGCGTCGGTGACATCGCGGGCAAAGGGACCGATCTGATCGAGCGAACTGGCAAACGCGACTAAACCATATCGAGAAACACGGCCGTAAGTGGGTTTTAAGCCAACCACCCCACAGAAGCTGGCTGGCTGGCGAATCGAACCACCGGTATCACTGCCTAGCGCAAGTGGAGTGAATCCCGCGGCGACGGCTGCTGCAGAGCCTCCGCTTGATCCGCCGGCGGCATAAGCGGTATTCCAGGGATTGGTTGTTGTTTTGAAAGCGGAATTTTCTGTCGATGAGCCCATCGCAAACTCGTCCAAATTCGTTTTCCCGATCAGGACTGCGTCGGCTGCTTTGAGTCGTTCTACGGTGTGGGCATCGTAAGGGGAAACGAACTGCTCCAGCATTTTGCTGGCACAGGTGGTGGTCACTCCTGCGGCACAGAGATTGTCTTTCAGTGCAACGGGGATGCCTGCCAGTTTTCCCAGCGGCTTCCCGGACTTTCGTTTCTGGTCAACTTCGCGCGCTTTTTCTAATGCTGCTTCGTGCTGTACCGAAAGAAAGGCATTGATGCTTTCGTCTCGGCGGGAGATTTCATCCAGGCAGGCTGACGTGATTTCTTCACTGCTGAGTTCTCCGGAATTCATTTTCGCAAGTAGTTCGCTTGCGGTAGCTGACGTGATAGACATGGAATGTCGAGTCTCCATATAAGTTTTAAAGGCCCGGCTTGTTAGCAAGCCGGGCCTTGGATTATTGCTTTTATGTGCTCAATGGTAAAGACGCCGGTCAACTAGAGAATTGCAGGAACGAGGAAATAATTCCCGTCCGTCTGAGGAGCATTGGACAGCGCTTTTTCTCGTGGGAGACTTGTTTGAAGCTGATCGTCACGAAAGACGTTGGAAATTTCTATCGCATGGGCCATAGGCTCGATTGCTTCAGTATCCAACTCGTCCAGCATAGCGATATACTTGAGTACGGACCCCATCTGTTGCCCCAGAGCATTCACTTCCGCTTCAGAAAGTTTCAACCGGGAGAGTGAAGCAACTTTAAGTACGTCGTCCTCAGAGAGTGGGGTACTCATCGTTTTTCTACTTTAGAGCGTTCGTTTTATTTTGCAGGTAATGTAAACGGCTTTTTGGCAACAGCTTTAGTCACTTTACCAGATCGAATACATTGGGTGCAAACGCGTTGCGTTTGAACGCTACCACCCGCCTGAACCCGGATTTTTTGCAGGTTCGGACGAAAGACTCGTTTTGAAACTCCCGTTGTCTGCCGACCGTTACCACCCAGGTATTTGTATTTACCACGTTGGCGAACTCGATTACCGACTACAGGTGCCTTACCGCAGGCTTCACACTTTTGACCCATTGTAAACTCTTTGACTATCTAGTGGGTTCTAAAAACTCAGCTTTTGCTGATCTTAATTGACGTAAACTGACCGCAGTTTAAAGGATTCGGCCATTAAAGGAACCCAATAGTATATTTGCCCTGCCTCATAATGCAACCGAAGCCACTGACATATCGTTTCTTGCTCCTGGAAAAGTTGAAAATAGTGTCCCTAAAATGATGCTTAAAAATTGAAAATTGTACTATTGGGGACACTATTTTCAAAATCTGAGCCTGTCTGATCAGGATGTAGAGCTGTTTTATATTTTTTAAGTGAATGATACAAAACGGTTTGCGCGATATCGTTTTAGAGGGGGGCTGAATTGGCATGCGAATCGCATACTCTTTATCAATATGACCGGGAAGTGGCTTGTGGACAAGCAGTCTTGGACAAAAGTAAACCTGAAACTATATCTGAAACAGGATCTAACGATAAAAAGGGAGTGACAATCATGCTGGTTTTGACACGGAAGTTGGCTGAAGGAATTCGAATAGGCGATGACATTCTTGTGAAAGTGATTCGCACGGGAAAAGGTTCCATCAAAATCGGCATTGATGCTCCAGACCATTTCAGGATTACCAGAGAGGAATTGTTTGACGAAGAGGAATGTGAACCAGTGCTTAAGGGGCGCGGAGAGCATCAGGACGGGGGTTGTCTTCCCGAACATGCACCGCTCGGCGTACTTTCTGTCGCCGAGGCAGCTCGATTAGTTTGTTAGACGAATATGATGTGTAAAACCGCTGCTGACGAACTGTCTGTCCAGGGGGGGGATTTCTCAATTCAAAATATTTGAGAATGGGCAGAGAGAAGCCGGGAAGTCTATTTTGTCTTCCCGGCAGCGCGTTCAGAAAGGAGTTTGATGGAAACAGATACTGTGACAGCAGGTTTGGCTTGTTTGGGTTGTTACCGTGAAGTGGCAAGCCTCGCGATGTTGTTGCAGATCTTCTGACAGAAAATGATCGTTCCTTGATGGTTTTCTGTGATGTCATTAATTACCGGGTGTTCAAATTTGATGGTCAGTGTGTACGTGGGGTAGGTTGACTGTCTTTTCCAGAACACCCGGTAATTTTTTTGATTCGAATTGCTTGCATTAAAGTCATTCTCTGCTGCTTTGGGGCGGCTAATGGGAAGCCCCCTGGAAACCATCACTGCCTCAGAAAACATTCACTGCGGCGGTAAAAGTCAGCGTTGTAAATGCGCGAAGAAGATTGCTCTGTGAAAAGAAAAAATATCCGACGAGCTATAATTCGGAAACAACATTGACGGCTAAGGTGAAAGCGGGTGATAATCAACACCATTTTGCACTCACAACCAAGTAGTGAGACAGCCGCTGGAGTCTCAGGATTAGAAAGCACTCAATAGTTCCATGTCGCTGCATGTTGATTATCTGGTTCTGGGTTTAGGCGGGATGGGCAGTAGTGCGTTGTACCATCTGGCACGACGTGGTCTGAACGTGTTGGGCATTGAACAGTTTGGAATCGCCCATGATCGTGGCAGTTCACACGGCGAAACCCGGATTATTCGCAAAGCCTATTTTGAGCATCCCAATTATATTCCTTTGTTGCAGCGCGCTTATGAACTGTGGCGCGAACTGGAACAGGAATCGGGAAAACGCCTTTTCAATCCCTGTGGCTTAATGGTAGCGGGGCCTCCTGCGGGAAAAGTCATTCAAGGCGTGCATCAGGCTGCCCGCTTGTATGATGTCGATGTCGAGAAGGTTTCAGTCGAGGATGCGGCGACGCGATTTCCCGGATTTCAAATCCCCGATGGTTTTGAGGTGACCTGGGAACCTGAGGCGGGTTTTCTGTACGTGGAAGAATGCGTACGAGCTCATATTGAGTGTGCGAGGTCGCACGGCGCACAAGTTTGTCTGGACGAAAAAATCATCTCGGTTTCCATCACTGACAAATCCATTGAAGTTCAGACCGAGACTCAGCACTATTCCGCTGCAAACATGATCGTGACAGCGGGAGCGTGGAGCAGTACCCGTTTACAGGAACTGAATCTGCCGCTTGAAGTTGTACGCAAGGTCCTGTTCTGGAACACGGCCAGGCAGCCGGTCTACAATCTTGATCAAGGGAAGGGCGGTTTCTTTTTTGATATGCCTTACGGAGAGTTTTATGGTTTCCCTTCACTGGACGGCGCAACCGTTAAACTGGCTGAGCACACCGGAGGGGAAACGGTTCTCGATCCGGGAAATCTGAATCGGGAATTACTGGATACGGATGCGCCTGCGGTATCCCGTTTTGTCAGTGAAGTTATGCCGGGATTGGAGCCGGACCCGGTGAGGCATGCCACATGTATGTATACGCGCACTCCCGACGGGCATTTCATCGTAGATCGACATCCCCGAAACCAACGGGTGGTCTATGGAGCCGGCTTTTCAGGGCACGGTTTCAAATTTGCTGCGGTGATCGGAGAAATCCTGGCTGATCTGGCAACCCAGGGGTTTACCGCGCAGCCCATCGATTTTCTCTCGGCAAGCCGTTTCGCTTCCCGCTGAAATCAGTCAGCCGGTGTTGGGGGCAAGATGTGGCCCATTTTATCGCGTTTAGTTTGCAGATAGAACTCACGATCTTTATGCGGGGGGGCGACAATCGGTACCTGTTCCACGACTTCCAGGTCAAAGCCTGTATAAACATCGGAGTCGGTTTTTTTGGGGTTATTGGTCAGCAGGCGCACTTTGGTCAGCCCGAGATCTTTCAAGATCTGGACGCCTACCGTGAAATCGCGGCTATCTGCTTTGAACCCTAATTGAAGATTGGCTTCGACCGTGTCGTAGCCCTGATCTTGCAGTACGTATGCTTTGAGTTTGGGAATCAGGCCAATCCCACGTCCTTCCTGAGGTAGATAAACGACTGCGCCTGCTTCCGACTGACAAATCGATTCCATTGCCATGTGTAATTGATCGCCACAATCGCAGCGCAGAGAATCTAGTAAGTCGCCTGTAAAACAAGAGGAATGCATTCGTACCAGAGGGGCATCAACAGTAGAGAGGTCTCCCCAGACCAATGCCACCGGTTGCTGACTTTCATGTTCTACTGAATAACCGATAACTTGAACGGTGCCGTAATTCTTCGTCTTGATGGGAACTTCCACTTCACGATGCACCAGTTTTTCACTGATATATCGGTGGCGGATCACCTCGGCTGTTGAAATGATGGGGATGTCAAACTGCTCTGAAATTTCTCGCAGTTCGTCAGCGTCAGCCATCCCGAACCCTTTTTGGCTCAGGATTTCGATGAGCACACCTACGGGTTTTAAACCGGCCATCTGCAGTAAATCTCCCGTGGCTTCCGTATGGCCGGCGCGGCGGAGGATTCCCCCTTGTTTGGCGAGCAGGGGATGGATATGGCCAGGACGCACGAAGTCAGCAGCCTGAGCATTTTCATCGCTCAAAGCACGAATGGTGATCGCACGGCATTCGGCACTGACGCCGCTGCCGCTGTCTTTGTGATCAATGGGGATCAAAAACTGTGTTTTATTGGGAGCCGTATTTTCTTCAGGGCCGACAATGGGGTTGAGCTGCAGGCGTTCGGCGACCTCTTGTGGAAGCGAGACACACAACTCACCACTGCCGTATCGCAACAGGAACTGCACAATTTGCGGGGTGATCGCTTCGGCGGCGACGATAAAATCGCCTTCGTTTTCCCGCTCACTCGAATCCGTCACAATGACCGGTTTGCCTGCCTGCAATTGTTCAAAGATACGTTGGATGTTCGGAATGGGCTTGTAGGTGTTTGCAGGATCAGACATTGGTATGTGTTGTAGCCGCCTGGAAAATTGGTAATAAAGCGAATTTTCAAAATTTACCCCGAGGGGAAGTCCTGAAGCAAAATCTGTGCTAACTTTATTCTATAGAAGAGACTTTCACTGGCAATCAAAGAAATCCTGTTTTTGAAAGAACGGTCTGATTCCCTTGAAATAATTAGGACAGAACACTGTTTTCAGGGAGATATTTTGTTTTAACGATCATGCCGGATTTTTGAATGTTTCGATTCAGGACAGTAGTGCCGGTTGTGAAAAGATGAAATGTTCGGGGCATTGGGTATGTTCTTATTACCCAGAATAGTGGACTAAATGCCATTCTTGGAGTGAGTGACTGGTTAAAACGTTGACAATTCAATAAACTTTGATACATTGAATTAGACCGAAAAAGCCCATTCAGCAATGGGCTTGGACTCGCCCGCAGAATTCAACCGACCAGTGAGTACTGATTGGTTAACTTACCTAAAAAAACTTCCCTTACAAACCAGCCACTTAATAAGCGTTTTCAATTACACTTTGAAGAGGGTCTGCTCGTAATCGCGCAAAATCGTTTGCTATCAGACCTGAAGTAAAAACGAAACCAGTTGCACAGGAGTTGATGTATGGATTTCCAAATCAAGGGCCCTCGGATGCCCCAGATCCTTATGCTATGTGGAGTGCTGTTTCTTGTCTCTGGTAACCGGATCTCGAATGTGTGGGGGGCACCTGCTGCCGCTGCACCGGAGGATTTTAAAGAAATACAAATCGGGCCGCATCCAGGTGAAAAAGAATTGCTCCTGTTAAGAGGACCAGATTCCCGACAGCAGGTTGTTGTCACGGGGGTTCTAAGAAATGGCAAATTACAGGACCTGACTCGGGACGTGACTTATACCGTCGCCCATCAGGATATCGCTTCCATTTCAAACGATGGTTATCTCACACCTCATAAAGATGGTCAGACCAAATTAACGGTAACAGCCAAGAATGGTAAGACCGCATCGATCCCAGTTACGATCCAGGGGATTGCGACACCAGAGGCGATCAACTTCAAGAACCAGGTGGTTCCCATTTTTACCAAGTTGACTTGTAACAGTGGCGGATGTCACGGCAAAGCCAGCGGACAGAATGGTTTTAAACTGTCGTTGCTTGGTTTTTATCCTGAAGATGATTATGAATTTCTTGTCAAAGAAGGCCGTGGCCGTCGACTGTTTCCTTCTTCGCCTGCAGAAAGCCTTTTGCTGATGAAAGCTACCGGCATTACGCCGCACGGCGGTGGTAAGCTGGTGAAATCGGATTCCTATGAGTACCGTGTGCTTTATCGCTGGGTTGAGCAGGGAATGCCTTATGGAAGTGACAAAGACCGGACTGTTGCCTCCATCGAATGTTTTCCTCCCACCCGCACTATGGGACAGGAAGCCGATCAGCAGATTTGCGTGATCGCCACTTATTCCGATGGTTCTACCGAAGATGTCACACGCATGGCTCTGTTTGAAGCCAACGATACCGAGATGGCGGAAGTCAATAAAACGGGCTTGGTCAAAACTTTGAATTTGTCAGGCGAAGTCGCCATCATGGCACGTTATCAGGGGCAGGTTTCAACTTTTCGGGCTACGATTCCTTTGGGAATCAACATTGCGTCGCTGCCAAAATCGCGAAACCTGATCGATGAAGCGGTCTTCAACAAATTGAAAGTGCTGGGGATTCCTCCGTCACCGCTATCAGCCGATTCTACTTTCATGCGAAGAGTCTACATTGACATTACAGGCACGACACCCAGCGAAGACGAAGTCAAAGCGTTCCTGGCTGATAAAGATCCTGCCAAACGGGACAAACTGATTGATCGCCTGATCGACAGTCCTGCTTACGCAGATTACTTTGCCAATAAATGGAATATGGTTTTACGCAATAAAAAACTTCAGCCCGTTGATATCGCAGGCACGAATGCCTTCTATCAGTGGATCTGGAACAGTCTCTATGAGAACAAACCCTACAACGAATTTGTCGGCGAGATTCTATCTGCTTCCGGAGAATTTCGACAAAACCCTGCCGTTGTCTGGTATCGTGAAGTCAACACGGTTGAAGAGCAGGTAGAAGACACGGCTCAACTATTCTTGGGTCTGCGGATTCAATGTGCCCGTTGTCACCATCACCCCTTCGAAAAATGGAGCCAGAATGATTATTACGGTCTGGCTGCCTTCTTCAGTCGAGTGGGAACGAAAGATCCGACAGCCGGGTCAATTGGTACACGTGGATTCCGGGATAAGCGAATTTTCCATAAAGAAGGCGCAGCCTCTGCTAAGAATATTCGTTCGGGAGAAAATCTCAAACCGACGGCTCTGGGAATGCAGCCTCTGGAAATGAGTCCGGAACGCGATCCCCGTGTGGCGCTCGTGCAATGGTTGTCTCGCACAGACAATCCTTTCTTTGCGAAAGCACTGGTCAATCGCTACTGGAAACACTTCTTCGGTCGAGGGATTGTAGAACCGGAAGATGATATGCGTGCTACGAATCCTCCTGCCAATCCGGAACTTCTGGATGGTCTGGCAAAACATTTTGTAGAAAGCGGATTCGATATGAAGGAACTGGTGCGTGCGATTTGCCGTTCCAACGCCTATCAGCTTAGTTCGCTGCCTAATGAGCATAACCTGAAGGATAAGCAGAATTTCTCCCGCTATTATCCAAAACGTCTTTCTGCGGAAGTCCTGTATGATGTATTTCATCAGGTCACGAATTCCACACAGCGTTTTACGGGCTTACCTGCGGATACCAAAGCGGTTCAGATTACTGACGCGACTTCAGCTCCTTACTTCCTGAAAGTGTTCGGGCAGCCTCAGGCGGATACCGCTTGTGAGTGCGAACGCTCACAAAGTGCGAATCTTGCTCAGAGCTTGCATTTGCTGAATAGTAAGGAAGTGCAGGATAAGATCACCGGTGGTGCCAGCCGCGCTGCGATGCTTGCCAAAGATACCAAGCGATCGAACGAAGAAAAAGTACAGGAACTTTATCGCTGGGTTTATTCGCGTGCCCCTCAAGAACAGGAAATGAAATTTGCACTTTCCTATATTGAAAGGCACAAAGAGAAACCACAGGTTGCCTACGAAGATATCATCTGGGCCCTGATCAATACCAAAGAATTCCTGTTTAATCACTAAATTGGAAGACTGATAAAAGTCTCTGAAATTCAAGCTGACAGCTATTTTAGGTTTAGACAATGGTTGTCAGCTTTTTTACAATAAAGTTAAGATAGCCTGTGGCTCCCGGTTCTCTTGTTGAGAATCGGGTTTGTCCGCGGGCTCCCTCCTGAATTCCTCCCAGAAACTTCCATCCAGAAAATTGGTAGCAGTACTATGACGCATACGCGATTTTTTGACCAACGTCGTTTTTTTGCGAAGGTTGTTTGTTTTCTCGCTGCAGGAATTGGTTCCGTCTTTTTGATGGGCATTTCAACAGTCCAGGCACAGTTGCCTCAAACGATTGTGTATGCGGTTTCGCCATCAGGTGGTCAAAAAGGCCAGACTGTTGAACTAAAAGTGACGAATGGAAAAGACCTGGATGAACTGGACGCGCTGTGGTTCAGTCATCCGGGAATCAAGGCTGTCCCCAAAATGCAGGGGAGTAAAGAGAAACAGACCCCCGTTGCCAATACCTTTCTGGTCACCATCGGCAAAGACACTCCTGTAGGCGTGTATGACGTCAGAGCGCATGGCCGGTATGGGCTCAGTAACCCCCGTTCATTCGTGGTCGGCGATCTACCCGAAAAAGCAGAAGCAGAGCCGAATAACAAGCAGGCACAGGCGACACCGCTTGAAATGAATTCGGTTGTGAATGCTGGGCTTCAGGCCGCCACTGATGTCGATTACTTTTCATTTCCCGGCAAGAAGGGCGAAAAAGTTTCTATTGACTGTCGGGCGGCCCGGATTGATTCGCCGATCGTGGCGGTTGTTGAACTTTATGGACCTGATCAAAAACGGCTGGTTAGCGAACGTGACACATTTCGTCACGACCCTTATATCAATTTCACGCTGCCTCTGGATGGGACCTATCAAGTCAAAGTTCATGATCTGACTTACTCGGGGGGAGTACAACATCTTTATAGGTTGAGTGTCCATAAAAGACCGCATATCGAATTCATCATGCCGCCTTCCGGAGCACCGGGAACCACTTCGGATTATACCTTATACGGCTATAACCTGCCGGGCGGAAAAATCTCGGATTTGAGTGTCGGCGATGAGCCTCTTCAGGAAGTGCAGATTCAAATCGCGCTTCCTGCCAAGCCAACGACATTGGAAATGGGAGAACAGGGGTTTCCCCATGAAGCGAGTGCTGACGGATTCTCCTATGTCTGGGAAACACCAGCCGGAAGTTCCAACCCTGTGACCGTCTTCTTTGCAGAGGGGAAAATCATTCGAGATGAGCAGAACGTGGAAGAGACATTGACCCTGCCCGGAGAATTTGTCGGTCAATTTGAAGCCAAAAATGATGTTGATTCGTTTCGTTTTGCAGGCAAGGCCAAACAAAAATATTCGATCGAAGTTTATGGTCAGCGTAACGGAATGGTGATGGATCCTGTGATTGTCGTTGATCAGGTCATCAAAGACAAAGCAGGAAAAGAAACATTCAAACGGCTGGCCAATGTGGGAGCTACCAGTGTGTTCCCGGACTTAGGTGGCAAGCTATTCGATACACGCACCGATGATCCTTATTACTTGTTTACCGCTCCCGCCGATGGAGTCTTTCGGGTTACACTGCGTGACCTTCAGTTTGAAACGCGTGGCAATTCTCGCATGGTTTATCGGGCGGTGATTCGACAACCCAAGCCCGATTATCGGTTGGTGGCATTGCCACTGTATCCTCAAGCAGTGAATACCGGAGGCGCTCCCGCCGCGATCGCTTTGCGGAAAGGTGATTGCTTCAAAATTTCGGTCATGGCTTTAAGACAGGATGGATTTAATGAAACCATTGATCTTTCGGTCAAAGGCTTACCCGCGGGTGTCACCTGTAAAGCTGCCAGCATTGGTGCCGGTAGTAATACTGCAGAGATGATTATTCAGGCTGATGAGTCGGCGAAAAAGTGGTTAGGTCAGATTGAAATTGTCGGTCATGCCGCTGGTGCAGACCCCAAGAAAATGGAGCGAGTGGCCCGCGCTGCGACTGTGTTACGGCCCGTCGCGGTTAATATTCGTGCCGAGTCGCGTATTGCCCGTTCGTTGGGGTTATCTGTGCTTGATGAAGCGGCCCCCTATCAAGTGGTGGCTGATGTCGCAGAAGTGAAAGTAAATCAGGGAAGACAGATTCTGGTACCCGTCAAAGTCGTCAAACGTACTGGCTTTGATAATGCGGTGGCGTTAGCCTGGAGTGGAATTCCCAAAAACAGCAATATTACCAGCCAAAATAAAACGATCGCGAAGGGCAAGCAGGACGAATTGTTCCAGCTCTTCGTCAATAATAATGCGAAACCTGGCGTGTATACGACTTATCTGCAGTCGACGGTTGACGTTTCCTACCGTCGGAATCCCGGTCAAGTGGATGAAGCCAAAAAGGAACAGGCCGCACTGGCGAAGAATTTAACCGAAGTGCAGGCAGTTCTTGCCGCTGCTACGAAAAAACGCGATGAAATTGCGAAAGCCGCGGGAAAAACGGCAGAGCAAAAGAAAGCGGAACAAGCCAAAGCTGAAGCAGAGATCAAAGCAGCCACAGCTGGCGTCAAGGCCGCCGATGCAGCCAAGAAAGCGTCGGACAAAAAGGTTGCTGCTGCGGAAAAGGCGGCTGCTCCCAAGACTGTGAAAGTCTATGCCCCTTCGACTCCTTTGGTGATTCGCGTCACTCCGGCACCTGTCACGCTGACTTTAGCTGTTCCCGGTGGTGGGGCGTTGAAGAAGGGGGCGGCGATCGAAGTGAAAGCGACGATCAAACGCATCAATAATTTTAAAGGCCCGATTGAATTAACGTTACCTCTGCCACCCGGCGTAAAGGGAGTCACCGCGGAGACCGTACAGATTCCCGCGGATAAGACAGAAGCGACGTTTCCGATTAAGGCGAGTGCGGAAGCCACTGAAGGCGATCTCACAAACCTGGTGGTCCAGGCGAAAGCAGACTTCCAGGGTGAAGCGTTAGTGGATGCACCAATCAAGTTAAAAGTGTCAAAGTAGTAGAAGCGCAATCAGGCAAAGTTTCTTTTCAGATTAAAACAAAGACAGTTGATCGTTTATTTTAACTGTTCAAACAGTGATAACAGAGGGGCACGTTATGCGGAACCGGTTTGCTAATTTATGTGTGATGTTAGCTGTAGTCATCGTCGCAGGGCGATTCGCAGCAGCTGAGGAAAAACCGATCCAACCTGCGAAAGTAGAGTTGGGACGCCCAGTCAACTTCGAAAAAGATGTGTTTCCGATTCTGGATGCCAATTGCATTGCCTGCCATAACGTTGCCAAAAAAGAAGGGGCACTCGTTCTGGAAAATGTCGAAGCTCTGCTCAAAGGGGGAGACAGCGGTGCTTCTGTTGTACCTGGTAAACCCGATGAAAGTTATCTCTACAATGTCGCTGCCCGCATCGAAGAGAGCTTCATGCCTCCTCTGCCGAATAAGGTGGGAGCGAAAGCCTTAACTCCCCAGCAGGTTGGTATTCTGCGTCAGTGGATTATGGAAGGTGCCAAATCAAGCGGGAAGTCCGCAGATGCCGGAATTGTCTGGCAGTCATTGCCACCCGGTTTGAACTCCATATACAGTACCGCGCTTTCTCCCTGGGCACGCTATGCCGCTGTGGGACGTGCGAATCGGATTGCCATTTATGATCTTGCCTCTGGTACAGAAGCTGCAACGTTAAATGATCCGGCTCTGCTGAAATTACAAAAAGCGGGAAAACCATTTTATCCGTTGGGCGCCGCTCATCGGGATTTTGTGCATTCGCTGGCGTTCAATTCGGATGGCAGCCTGCTTGCCTCAGGTGGATATCGGGTTGTCAAACTCTGGAAGAAATCATTAGGTAATGTTGTCAAAAAGATCGATCTTCCCGCGGCAGTCACCGGTTTAGCACTGAATGCAGACCGGAGCGTATTGGCTGTCACAACAGCCGACAATTCCGCGTCACTTTGGAAATTGCCCGCAGGACAGAAATTGGTGGATTTAAAAGGGCACGCCGGTGAAATTAAAGGGCTGGCTTTTACGCCGGATCGTACCAAAGTGGTGACTTCATCTGCCGATCAAAGTTTGCGTGTCTGGAATGCCGCTGATGGTAAGCAAATCTCCACCATGAAAACTCCTGCCATCATCAATACATTGACAGTCAGTAAAGATGGAACTCAAGTTATTGCCGGTGGCGCAAACCAGATCATTTATGTCTGGCCGCTGACGATTCCTGCACCAAAAGCAGGCGAGAAGGCACCAGAGATTCCTCCCGCACTGTTCGAACTGAAAGGACATACCAAACCCGTTACATCGGTCAAACTTGTCATGCCAGCCGGAACGCAACTGGTTTCCGGCAGTGAAGACGGAACCGTTCGGGTTTGGGATTTAAATGGGAAAAAACAAATTCGGTCTATCAATCATGGGGCTCCCGTGAGTGATGTCGATGTCAGCCCTGATGCGAAGACGCTGGTGTCGGTTTCCGTGAATGGAACCGGAAAAATCTGGCAGTTAAGTGATGGCAAGATGCTCAAGGAATTCCGTGGTGATTTGAGCAAAGAACGCCAAATGGTTATGGCTACTGAATCTCAGACTGTTGTGAAACAGAAAGTCGCATTAGCGGATGCCGCAGTCAAAACCGCTGATAAGAACGTCAAAGATCGCGAAGCGGAATTAAAAAAACGAAATGAAGAATTAGCGGCAGCCAAAAAGGCATTACCGGAAGCACAGAAGAAGGCCGCTGATTCTGCTGCGAAAGTCAAGACTGCTAAGGATGAGCACGCAAAACTTCTGGCAGCTCACAAGAAGAAAGGCGAAGACGCCGTTAAAGCAGCAAATACGCAAAAAGCGGCTGCTGATAAGGCCGTCGCAGATGCGGATGCCAAATTAAAGCAGGTTGCTCAAGCGAACCAAACTACGGTTGCCGCTGTTGAGAAGGAAGTCGCTGCTGCGAAGAAAGCCTTCGATGACGCGAATGCCGTCAAACCAGACCCGGCGGATAAAGCCGGTGAGCAAAAGAAGAAGGACGCCGTTGCGAAAGCAAAGGCCGCCTTTGATGCCACGCAGCAAAAATTAACGGCTGCCAAAGCGAAAAAAGATACCGATGAAAAACAGGCGACGTCGGCTGTTCAAACCGCAAAAAATGCAGTGCCGAAAGCGACGGCAGCGGTAGCCGCTGCTGCCAAGTTGGCTGCTTCAAAGCCTGATACCAAAGCTGCTGACAAGAAAGTAGCAGACGCCGAAGCCGAATCGAAGAAATTAACGGATGCGGCTACAGCGGCAGCGAAAAAAATTACTTCCTCTGAGCGTTCAGTCAAAGTGGCTGAGGGGACTTTGATCAAAATCAAAGGGCAGCTTGTAGAGCGTACTAAAGAGAAAACCGCTCTGGATGCAAATGCCAAACAGGTTGACGCGGCTTTAGCAGAAGCGAAAAAACAAGCAGCCGTCTTGACCCCCATTCAAGCGGTTGCCTTCTCTGAAGATGGCAAGCAGGTTGTGACCGGCGATGATAGTCAGAAAGTTCGGCTCTGGGATGTCACTTCCGGCAAAGAACTGGATACGTTGGCTGGTCATACGGCAGCTGTTTCCTCCGTGGCCTATACCTCAAAAACCACAGTGGTTTCCGGGAGTGCAGATAAAACGGTTCTGATTCAAAGTATTCAACCTGTCTGGTCGCTTGTGGCTCAATTAGGCGCTGATGCAAAAGACCCGACGAAAGTGGGAGCATCACCAATTTCCAATCGGGCACTTTGTCTCGATTTCAGTCCCGATGGTAAATTATTGGCTGTCGGTGGCGGAGATCCTTCCCGCAGTGGTGAAATCATGTTGTGGGACGTGACGACAGGCAAAGTCGTTCGGACATTCACTGACGCTCATAGTGATACCGTTCTGGGACTCCGATTCTCCCCGACAGGCAAATCTTTGCTGAGTGGAGCCGCTGATAAGTTCGTGAAGATCTTCGACGTGGCGACGGGCAAGTTTGTCAAGTCGTTTGAAGGGCACACACATCACGTTCTCGATGTTGCCTGGAAAGCAGATGAATCAACGATCGTCAGTTCCGGTGCAGATAATGTGATTAAAGTCTGGAACATCGAAACCGGCGAACAGAAACGAACGATTGCCGGCTATACCAAGCAAGTGACATCCATTTCGTTCCTGGGGCTGGGTAATAATATTGTCAGTGGTGGTGGCGATAAGACCGTTCGCATGCATCTGATCACGAATGGCTCTAATTTCCGAAATCTGGGCGGTTCGACTGATTACGTTTATAGCGTGGCCGGTAGCCGGGATGAAACCATTGTCATTGCCGGTGGCGAAGATGGGATTCTGAGAGTCTGGGATGCGAAAACGGGTAAGCTACTCAAGAGTTTTAATCCGCCCGCTGCCTCCCAGAATCAACAGGCCAGTGCCAAGAAATAAGTGATTTCGAATACAAAGATGTGCTGAATGACTTTGAGCGGCTGTGCGATAATTCGTCGTAGAGCCGCTTTTTTTATGTATTTTGCTTGATGGGTTCCACGGGAATTCATCACCTGATTGCACTGTTCCGGCTGACTGATTATATTCGCGTGTAAACCAAAATATTGTTTAAAACAGCAGGAACCATCTCACCATGTCTGAACAACTTAGCAAACGTATTTTCGCGGAATTAGAGAGTCTCGTTCTGATCGACCCTCATACGCATATTAATCCTCATTCTGCCGCTTCAACCACATTGGCAGATATCATGGGGTATCATTACTATACCGAATTAGCACACTCGGCTGGGCTCCCCAAAGAATTGATTGAAGAACCAGGTATTGACCCCAAAGAGAAAGTCGGGCGGCTGGTGACTCAATTGGGTGATTTGGACAATACGATTCAGGTTAGTTGGTTGCTCGATATCTGCAGCGAGTTTTTCGGGTTCCAAGACGAAGCGATCACAGCATCCAACTGGGAGAAACTCTATGACACGGCTGCCGAAAAAATGGCACAGCCCGATTGGGAGCAGCAGGTCCTAAAACAGAGTGGTCTAGAACAGGTCTTTTTGACAAATGATTTCGATGACCCTCTGGAAGGCTTCGACACAAATCTTTATATTCCCTGTCTCCGCACGGACGATCTGGTCTTTCATCTGGCGAAAAGCGAAACGCGTGAGCGTCTGGCGAAAGCCACCCAGATGGATATCGGATGTGCCAGCACGTTACGGGAAGCCATCGGCAAGTTATTTGCGCATTTTACTGCCAATGGGGCGCGGGCTTGTGCGATTTCGTTACCGCCTGACTTTTCTCCAGTTCCTATTTCGGCCAATGAAGCCGATTCGGTTGTGAGATCACTTTATGCTGGGAACGAATTAAGTTGTGGAGAGGCGCGGACAGTCAGTCAATTTGTGTTCTGGACGCTGGCGGAATACTGTGCCGAACATCAGCTCCCGTTCGATCTGATGATCGGCGTGAATCGTCGGGTGTATGAAGCGGGCGTCTATCAGGGGCAGGATCTGTACGACAAACGCACCTCGTTGATCCTCTACAAGGAACTGTTCAATGCGTTTCCGAATGTGACGTTCCCCGTTTCTGTTTTGACGAGCACCAGCAATCAGGAACTGGTCAGCTACAGTTGGATTTTTCCGAACGTGGTCATCAATGGCCATTGGTGGTATTCGAATACTCCGGCCTTTATTACTTTTGATTGTAAAAGCCGTCTGGAAGCGGTGCCAAAAACAAAACAGATCGGTTATTACAGCGATATGTACAAACTAGAGTTTGCTTTACCTAAGTTCCGCATGTATCGTCGTGTATTATCGAATGTTTTGGCCAGTGATTTTGTAATCGCCCGGAATTGGTCGGAAAAACGTGCGATTGAGCTCGGGAAACTGGTTCTACGCGGGAATGTTGAGACTATTTTTGGTTGTTAATGGGGTAGCTCGACCGCCTGAGGCGATTGCATCAGGAACGCGAGAGCTCTAAAATATCACTCATATCCCGTTTTCATCATCTCATCATCGTTTCATAACAAGGGTCTCCTCTATGGCTACTCTGGTCATGCTGCAAGCTGGTCAAGCAGTTTCGTATTCACTTTCTGGAGAGGAGACAGTAATCGGCCGGCATCCGGACTGTCAGGTCCAGCTCGATTCCAATATGGTTTCCCGCCGTCATGCACAGGTGGTGGGACAAGGCGAGCAGTATTTCGTAGAAGACCTGGGAAGCGGAAATGGAACCTTTCTCAATGGCAAAAAAATAGATGGCCGAACTCAACTGGCAAATGAAGATCGTCTGAAGGTCGGTCCGATTCTGTTTCGCTTTGAAGCCGACCAGGAAGCAGCATCGAAATCGACCCCGGCGGGCCAAAATCTGGATAGTACTTTTGATGTTGGGTATTCAGCAGATGATGATGACGAGTCGGCAACGATTATGGGGGCTATTTCCGGAGCCGGAGGCTTTGGCGGCCTTGATGTCCGACCTGAAGCCAAATTAAAAGCGGTGATTGAAATCAGCCGTAGTCTTGCCGGAACGGTCGATCTCGAAAAACTACTGCCGCAAATCTTGACGTCGCTGTTCAATATCTTTCCCGCGGCGGACCGGGGTTGTATTTTACTCAAAGATGAAAAAACTGGCGAAATGGTTCCCCGTGCGTTCAAGCACCGTCGCGCAGGGGAAGATGCAACGGTGAAATTGAGCCGCACGATTGTTCGAAAGGTGCTTGAAGAAAAATCGGGTATTTTATCAGCGGATGCAGCCAGCGACTCGCAGTTTGACGCCAGCGAATCGATTTCCAATTTATCAATTCGGTCCATGATGTGTGTGCCTATGCTGGGACTTTCCGAGGAACCGATTGGCATCATCAACATTGATACTCAGAATCCAGTAAAGCAATTTCAAGAAGAAGATCTGGACCTTTTGATGTCCGTTGCGGGGCAGGCCGCACTGACCTATGAAAGCGCGCGGCTGATGTCTTCCTATATGGAAAAACAGAAGCAGGATAATGAGATGGATATTGCCCGCAATGTCCAGCAGGGGTTACTGCCCAGTTCGGTTCCCGCTGTGGATGGTTATGAATTTTTCGCCTCTTATGATTCCGCACAGGCTGTCGGAGGAGATTATTATGATATTTTCGAATTGCCCGACGAAATCATTGGGCTTTCGTTTGGCGATGTCGCTGGCAAGGGGGTTCCCGGTGCGATGATCATGGCCCGTATGTCAAGTTGCGTTCAAAATACTATGCGATTCGTAACTGAGGCTGGTCCTGCTGTCGAGGCCATCAACGACCACATGTGTGATAGTGCGGTCGAAGGGCGGTTTGTGACGTATGTGCTCGTCATTTTGGATACGCAAAAGAATCATCTCTCCCTGGTGAATGCCGGGCATATGTCTCCAATGATCTTAAAACCGGATGGGACACTTGATGAATTTCCGGAAGAGAGCATCGGTATGCCGATTGGTGTCATGGAAGGCTTTCCTTACGAAGTTGTGGAACGCGATCTGGCACCGGGGGAAATTGTAGTTCTCTTTACTGATGGCGTCGATGAAGCAATGAATCCTGCAGGAGAATTGTATACTCTGGACCGTATGCGAGAATTTATCAAAACCAACCGCGATAAAAATGCTGCTGAGTTAGGACAGGCGTTACTGGCCGATGTCAGACGGCACGCTGATGGTCGTCCTCAGAATGACGATATTACTATTATGACATTCGGGCGTGTTTCCTGAAGAATAATATTTTCGTAACTACCAACTTGATAGCCATACCATGTCTGCCAGCCTGTTTTTGCAAAATAATGGCAATTCTTCCAGACTGGAAATCAAGGGGGAGCAGGTCACGTTAGGTCGTCATCCGGCTTGTGAAGTCTGTCTCAAGTCAAACACGGTATCCCGTTATCACGCGCGGATTACTGTTGCCGAAGACCAGCAGTATCTACTGGAAGATCTCGGTAGCGGTAACGGGACTTTTATAAACAACCTGCTTGTCAAAGATCAGGTTGCATTGCAGTCAGGCGATCAAATCTCCATTGGCCCATTCTTACTGGAATTTTCAAGTGATACAGAATACGAAAATAGCCAGCATGAAGGTCTGCTGACTTCTTATGGATTAATTCCTTCTCTGAAAAATGTTGCTGTCAGACCTCCCGCTGTTGATAAGTCTACGATTCTGAGAGAGTCGGGAACGATTAGTGATATCGATCAGTATCAGGTCAAACCGGAAATCAAATTAAAGGCGATTCTGGAAATCAGCCGGACGATCGCATCCGCATCTGATTTAGATTCAATGGCCGAGAAAGTCCTGGAAGGGCTGTTTCGTATTTTTCCCGCTGCGGACCGCGGATGTATTTTGTTACGCGATCAGGAGAATCTGCGTTTCTTTCCCAAAGCGGTTCGCCATCGCCGGGACAATGATCACGAAGCACTTCAGCTCAGTCGCACTGTTCTCAAAGCCGTGACAGATAATAAATCGGGCGTTCTCTCGGCAGATGCCGCCAATGATGAACGCTTTGATAAAAGTGAGTCGGTCTCTACATTGACAATTCGTTCGATTTTATGTGCCCCCATGCTCGGGCTGGACGGGAGTGTGATCGGCATTATCAATCTCGACACGCAAGTGGCCGGCCAGATGTTTTCCGATGACGACCTGGAACTCTTAATGGTGATTGCGGGGCAGGCTGCACTTTCGTATGAGAGCGCTCGTTTGATGATCTCGCATGTTGAAAAACAACGTTACGACAATGAAATGGAGATTGCAGCTCGCGTACAGAAAGGGCTGTTACCTGCAAAAATTCCTCAAATTCCGGGTTACGATTTTTTTGTGTCTTACGAGGCAGCTCGGGCAGTAGGGGGCGATTATTATGATTTTATTCAGACAGAGGACAATCTGATCTGGTTTGCCCTGGGGGATGTTGCCGGTAAGGGGGTTCCGGCTTCACTGGTCATGTCCAGGGTCTGCAGCGCGGTTCGCAGCACGGTAGAATTTGTGACTGATGTGACTGACGCCGTGCATCGTGTCAATCATCATATCGACGAGTCGGCGCACGATGGCCGGTTTATCACGTTTATTTTAGGTCAGATCGACCTGACGCAGAATCTGGTATCGTTCGTCAACGCCGGTCACCTGGGGCCGTTATTGCTTGAGGCGAATGGCACATTAAGAGAACTAACCGCAGATCAGCCAAGTGTGCCTCTGGGAGTCATGGAAGATTATGAATATAAAACCATCCAACATCAGTTAAAGCCTGGCGAACGACTGATCCTGTATACTGATGGTGTTACCGAGGCGATGAACCGGGAGCGCGAACAGTTTGGGGTTGAGCGTTTGAAGGCAGCCATTCGTGAATCGAAGCCGGGGTCCGATGAAATGGGCTCTCAGATCTTACGCGCCGTGAAAAAGTTTGTGGGTCAGAATGAACAATATGATGATTTAACATTAGTCATCATAGGGCGAGATCCGGTTTAATAAAAAAAGTGAGACGCGTAGAAATCGCGTCTCACTTATCGTTTTCAATCATGACCTGAGAGAAGTGAATCTCTTGAGAACATTTGGCGATAGCAGATCCGTTTGTGCTTTCGAGTGATTGGATCAAATGGTTCTCAATCGGTTACAAGCAATCGGTATTTGCTCTCTAAAGCTCAATCTCGGTTGGTTCTGCTACCTTACGATATCCCATGCTGTACAATACTTCCAGCACTTCACTCCAAGTGGGAAACTGCCGCCCACTTCGTCTTTTATAATCGTCCATGGCTTTCATGAAATCGATTTCGTGATCGCTATAGTCGCGTTCGCACGTTGTGGGATCAATCTGACGACGGCGTTCTATTTTACGCTGATCGACAACTTCGTGCTTTTCATGAATTGCTTCTTTGGTGGCAGAGTCTCTTCTGCTGACGCGACGACGATCGACGACTAATTCTGTCGGGGGATCAAGTTGATTTACCATGTTTAATTTAAGCCTTATTTGAGGGGAGTAATTTTGCCTGAATTAATTTGTATGTGAACGCACAGTGATAAAAACCAATGTGAAACTGAGAGCAAAACATTGATTTACAAATAGTATCCCTGTGTGTTCGATTACCGGTTCACAATGATTTTGTGAAGAATCGATCCACTAAGCCAAATTATTTCTGGCCAAGGAAAGAATGTGGAGCTAACCTACTCTATTAGTATTCCCACTAAAACGGGGTTGGGCAGTCTGTTTAAAATAATTAACACTGATAAGTGTGATAGACATTGCCGATTGAGTAGTTATCCCGGTTATCCCGGTTATAGGGTAACGATTGGGAGTCTATGTTCAGAATTGTGTACAGAATCGAGAGATCTCAGTTGTTGGTGGGGGCGAGAGATCCCAGGCCAATAATGATCCGAACCTGATCTTTCTGAAGCCCGGCTGCAATGAAGAGACCATCGAATGATTGGAGCAGACTTTTTAATCCGGAAAGTTTTTTTTGTCCTTTCTCCAGATCTCCGCCTTGTCCTTTGGCAAGTTGCGCAGCCAGAAAATCAGAATTCTGGTCAATGAAATCTCTGATCGATGAAATGTTGAGGAAGCAAAGTTGCTTTTCTTCCTGAAAAAACGTTTCTTTCCATGTCTGGAATAAAGGAAGTGCCGCGAGGCTCTCCTCAGATTTCAAATTGAAAAATTCTTTGACGAGCCCCGGAGAACTGGCAAAAACGATTTGTTGCTCATTAATCCCGTAAGCCGGTTGATAAGGTCCAATCCCTTCGATCCAGCGCATCTGAAACAGATCGTGGTTTTCAATCTTTAAGACGGAGGGGTGCGCAACGTGCTTTGGCTCAGCGTTATAGTGACTGAGCAGACTATTCATCAGAAAATTGGCCACATTTTCGAGAGCGATTTGATATTGAGATTTGTTTGCATCCTTCGTTTGTTGCCCGGGGGATGAAAGCTGTAAGGCAACGAGGCCGTCAAAAGAAATCGCATCGAAGGAAAGTTCCTTTCGCGGAACCGAATAAAACAGAAAACTCGGTCCCAGTGCTTTAGAGAATTCCGTTACCGGATCGAGTCCACCTAGCAGGCCGGTGCTGACAGCGTGAACTTTTTCCCATTTTTCAGGATTTTTGTCAGCATAAAAATCGACGATTTTTCGTGTCAGCAAATGGACGTTGAGCTGGCCGGAGATGACTGCCAACGCTTTTTTCGGAATCAGGGTGTATTTGTCTGGGAGTTCGGCAGAGATTTGTAAGACATCCAGTAAAGGAAGACTGATCTCTTCAGAATTAAACAGGATGATCGTTTCCAGCGCCACCGTATTTTTGAGATGGAGTCCGGCGATCAGTCCGCCTGTTTTTTTCCACCAGTTGATAACGCCTTTCTCCACTTCGTTTTTGGGTGATTTCATGTGCTCATCCCAGATTCGTGGATTCAGGAAGAGCGAGCCTGTCACATTCTTCGACAAGACCGATTGCGCACGTTGGTACATTTTTAGATTGAACAGACTCTCTTGGTTTTCAGGCGGCTGTTTGTTGCGATACTGGCTCACATACAGATCGATCGTCGATTGCAGTATCTGTTCATTTTCAGAGACGATCAGCGTTTGCTCCAGAAAGGAATAATAGATTCCAGGCGATGACTTATCAGAATCAGATGCCTGATGGCTGGCGGTGAAACAGTCGACGTCCTGGTATGAGGCTGGCGTCACCTGCACTCCTGTTTTTTCGAACCAATTTTCGAACAGGCTTTTCGTGGCGGTTGTATCTTTGACTCTGGTTAATAAGAGCAGTGAAGGGTTTTTCTTTGGGCCGTTATTAAAAACAGCCAAGCCAACTGATTCCCCAAACAGATGATTGAGAATCGGCAGTAGAGGTTGTTCTGTTACCGCTTCAATATCGCGCAATCCCTGTTTGAGATTTTTGACATCCTGACTCTCCAGCCATGACTGAAATACATGAGTGTGCCGAAATCGATTGACCAGAGGAGAAGTCAGAAATTGTTTCAAATGCCCGTTCAAATCAGAGGCTTCGAGATAGACTCCAGCTTTCTCATTGACCAGTTGGCTTAGCGGGTCAGCCGCGACAACAGGCGAAGCGGAAACCGAAACAAAAATCACTGATACCAAAACGAGTGCGCGTACTGCAGGGCTTTTAAACCTCAGGCATCGTTTCGAAGGATATCGTTTCATAGGCGGCATACCTGGTGCACTCCCGGCAAGTCTGATATAGATGTGAAATAGGAAAATAGATCTTAGATAGTAACGGAATCACTTTAAATTCTGGTCGATTCTTCAGGAACGGAATGTATGATGAAATTCCAGGCATGGCCAATCTGTTCTTTGATTGGTTGCATTTCAAGGTTGATATCATCTACCCAATTCGATTCCTCTGGCAGCGTGTCTGCTGTTTCGAGAACGGGTCGAGTGACGGGGACCAGATTCACTGCTTCCGTCATCGCGCCGGCTGTGCTTTGTGCAAGCCCCCAGGAGGCCGCTCCCGCGTTACGCAGTAATTGGTTGAATTTATTATTGCTGGTGTCTTTTTCGACTACAGGCATGGGGTGAGTAGGTGTGACACTCGTATTGGTTGCGATTGTGTTGGGGGGCACCTGTTCGGAAGGGGCAATCGAGACTTTAAGAGAAACAGCCACCAGTAATGCAGCGACCGAAAGGATGCCGGCATAAATCCAGCGGGCAGCAGAACGCGGCCTGACACTTTGTGTGGATGAAGTATCCAATGTATGAGTCTGTCCCGGACGGGATGCTTGTGATTCATCGAGTTGTAACATGACTGCCTCGACAAGGTCGACCTCGGGCAGGTCTTGCTTCCAGGCAGATAAGGCATGTTCCACGATCAGAAAGTCTTCCCAGACTCTCTGGTGTTCCGACGATCGTGTTGCCAGGTTTTCCAGTTTGGGGCGTTGATCAAAATTTTGTGTTTCGATCATGCGTTCCAGTTTTGTTTGATATTCAACGAGATTCATGTCTGACCTCTGGTACAATTCCACGTTGTCTTAATGTTGATGCTAATTCCTGTCGGGAACGGTGCAACCATGTTTTGATGGTCCCTTCCGGTCTCTCCAGAATCTTTGCGATTTCCTGACAGCTCATGCTTTCCTGATGGAATAAAATAAAACACGTTCGATGATCTTCGCGTAACAGATTGATGGCTTTCTGAAGTTCTTCACTTAAGTCTTGTACTTGTTCCGGTGATTGACTGACTGCCAATTCGGAGGCGAACTCTGTGGGAACGGGGCGCTTGGACCGTTTGCTCAGAAATGTTCTGCATCGATTGGCGGCGATTGTCAATAACCAGGGTTTTAATGTTCGGGTCGGGTCCCATTGGTGAAGGCTGCGAAAGGCACGCACAAAGACCTCCTGTGCCACATCCTCGGCATCTTGTCGATGTCCTAACATCCGGTAACAAAGTCCAAAGATAGAACTTTGAAACCGGGCAACAAATGCGCGCATCTCTTCCGTATTACCGTCCAGGCAACTTCGGACTTGCGCCGCATCTTCTTCATTCACGGAAAAATCCCGTTTTCATCATTCTTGGTAGCCGTCGATTGCAGAAGGCTTTTCCTGCTGCTTTCGAAGCGGCGTTTTTTTCAATACAGAAGTCTGAATCAAAACCTCAGGCCATTCAATTAAATATACCAACATATTCTGCCAGAGGTTTCAGAGGGGGGAAAGAAATTCCAGAAAGGTTTCAAATGCATGTTCGCATGGCCATTTAATGCGGGTGGTTTGGTGCTCGATTGATACAGACTAGGGACGTTTAGGAGCCCCGGATGTCTCGTTTTTGGCAAAGCAATACATTCAATTACATTGCCAGAGTGATCCATGGGTAATGTTTATCTGTCTTCGTATGCAAATTGTTACATGGGTACGTATTGATACTAAGTTATTGTGTTGAAAATACTTAGAGTTTAAAGTTGTTCTGTGTGAAGAGGTGAGCTTGATTAGTATAATTCATTAAGTAATTGCTGCGATATTATTAATAATTCATTACTAAATAGATGGTTTTAAATCGCGATATCATTTTATTTCTTTAAGGAACATGACTATGAGACTCTTTAACGGCCCCGTGAAACGGGGAGGTTTTACACTGATTGAATTGCTGGTCGTGATTGCCATCATTGCCATTCTGATTGCTCTACTGCTGCCAGCAGTCCAACAGGCGCGTGAAGCAGCACGACGCAGTGCTTGTAAAAACAACCTGAAACAAATTAGTTTGGCGATGCACAACTATGAGAGCGCACATGGTACCTTTCCCTACGGTCACCGTGGCGGCGGAGGGTCATATCCGACCTATTGCCATAATCGAGACACCTGGTTCCACCGTATTCTGCCGTATGTCGATCAGGCACCCATGTATAATTCTTATGAAGCAGACTGCGCGAATGTGTCTGCGAGCACGAGTAATCACGTACATAATATATCGAGCAGCCAGATATTTGTACGTACGCCGTTGCCTGCTTTCATGTGTCCTTCAGACGTAGGACCTGCATTTGCTGAACCTTCCGGAGTACGCTGGGGGGGAAGTTATCTCGGTTGCATTGGTTGGGCCAATAATCGTTCGACAGGTACGGACAACGGGATGTTTGGATATGAAACGAAAACAAAAATACGCGACGTGAGCGATGGAACCTCAAGCACAATGATGCTCAGTGAAGCAGTGCAGCGTGTCGCCGTTCCCACGGGGCATTCATGGGGATGTCCTGGTTGCTATTGGATCGGAGGCGCTCATGGCGAAGTAACATTTTCCGCCTTCGAAACCCCGAACAGTTCGGCAGCAGATCAGAACTATCTCTGTAAAAGTACAACTGATGTGAACGCGCCCTGTGTTACGAATCAATCGACCCGATGGAACTACGCACGCAGTAAGCATGTAGGAGGGGTGCATGTGGGAATGGCCGATGGTGCAGTTCGGTTTATTTCAGAAAATATCGATCGTGGCACATACCGAGATTTGTCTACACGATCAGGGGATGAAGTGATCGGCGAATTTTAAGGTATAGAAAACTAATTGTTACCAACATACCCCCGGTGTTTTCACCGGGGGTAATATTATTAAATAGGAGACGTTAAATGAAATCATTCTCACTCATCTTGATTTTAACATGCACTGCTGGAGCATTCGTTGGTTGTGGCGGCGCCAGTGATGCACCGCCGACATTTCCCGTATCTGGAACAGTCACTTTCGATGGAACACCTTTGGCCGAGGGGCAGATTATTTTTCGTGACGCTGCTGGAAAAGTAGCCAGTGCTGCAGGGAAAATCGAGAATGGAAAATATGCGTTCCAGGCAATCGCCGGTAAAAAAGAGGTTGTGATTACAGCAACGCGTGAAATTCCGGGAAAAACAGTCGTGGGTGGTGCGCCTGATGATCCCCCGGTTCCAGCGATTGAGCAATATTTACCAGAGCAATACAATGAAAAAACTACTCTGGAAGCAGACGTCAGTGACTCTGGGGCGAATGAGTTTTCATTTGACCTGACAGGCAAATAAGACTCAAGCCGGCCTGAGCGCGTCTCATTGAACCTGCATGAGGGACATAAATTCCAAGCGTTTCATGAAAGCGCTTGGAATTCTCAGCCTCTGTTTGCCGATCGCAGGGCAAACCAAACTTCAGAATGACGCGGGACGTGATGTCCTGCATTATTGTTTTTGCACGCATTCGCGGACCACAATGCGGGCCTGTTTGAAAGCATGTTTGATGGTATAAGCCCGGGCTTCGAGTTGCTCTTCCGTGTAGTATCTACCATGGTCACTTTCGGGAAGGCCTCCAAGTGACAAAGTCAGTGGCAGCAGGTCGAGAAACTCACGATAGCGTCGCTGGACATCATTGCTGGCGTTGGCTGAATCATTCACTTAAAGAATCTCCCTCTTTTGTTGCAGCATGGTTTGTGAAATGACTAAATTCAGGGGAATACTTGATTAGATCTCGACACTGGATCTATTCAAATCAAATCTCACCCTGTTTCGTTTCCTGCTAAGATTCTCGCAAACACAAATCAGAAAAGCAATGGGAACTCAGGAGAATGAAGCGGCCAATATCAGGATTCAAGTTCTGCACTTACAGGCAGATGGCTGCAGAATTGCCAGCCTGTATCCAGAATTACTGCAGTGCTTCCAAGCTAGCGGCCCGGGTATCACCATGCGGAGGCCCCTCTGGCTAAAATGCGGCGCGTTCTCACTGATGCAAAGTGAGAAATGAATCGTCTTCCACAGACTGAACGCAGCCGCTGATTGATTTCAGCGGTGCTTACTGCTTATTTTTGAGGCCCGTTTCTTCTGGCGGTGGTAGAGTTACCGGCGGTAGTTCAGGGATGGCAGGTTCGTTCTGTTCGCTTTCCTGCTGCGGTGGTTGCTGAGGATAGCCCTGTGGCGGCATCTGGTATTGTTGAGGATACGCTGGCATCGGCTGCTGAGGGTACCCTTGTTGCGGATAGTACTGCGGTGGCATCGGGTACGGATATTGTTGTCCGGGCGGCATTTGTTGTGGTGGATAACCATACTGCTGAGGAGGATAGCCGGCCTGCTGCTGCATGGCCTGTTCGTAAGCTTGCTGTGCTTGTCGCTGTTGTTCGGCAGTCAAGATCTGGGTATCCCCGTCGTAAACATCTGAACCTGCAGGTGCATTCGGAGCAGGGGCCGCTGTTTGAGGGGCCTCAGCGGGTGCTGTTTGAGACTCTTCCGTTTTATGAACGGGAATATCAAACACTGTATCTGAGCCCGTCAAAATCTCTTCGCTGGGAGTCGTGTCGACGGCTGTCGCCGGGGGCGTTTGTGTGCTTTCCGCATCGGCAATATGTGACATTAAAATTTCAAAGTCGAGCTTGCCTACCTGGATCTTATCAGCATGCGACAGTTGAACTTCACCCTTGATTCGTTTTCCGTTGACCAGTGTGCCGTTGGTGCTCCCAAAATCGCGTAAACGAACGCTATATTCATCAACAGTAAAGACACAATGATGTCGACTTACCATGTCGCTATTGGGACGCAAGTGACAGTCTTCTTCTCGGCCGATTAAGAACTTTTTCCCTTTGATCGGAATTTGTTTTCCGTCATGACGACCGCCAAGGACTTTCAACGAAATCTGCAACATAAATTGTTCACTCCATAGGTTTCATACAGAACACGGCAAAAGTTCTGGAACATGGCATGACTGAAATTTCTCAGCCATCCTATTTCCGGTGACTTGTTTTCATTTTGACAGTAGATTGGAAGAAATGAATAATAAAATGAACAAGAAACAGAAATGAGTGAAATAACTTTTCATCATTAGAATGAAAGGAGCAAATTACAATGCTCGAATGGCCCGCATTGCGTGGTTTGACTCACTTCATCGTAAGCAAAAATCCACTACTTTTCCGTAACGTAAAATATCAATAAATTGCAAATCAGTATTATATAGTTAACGCTATCAGGCGGCTGGCGCTATGTCAATAAAGATAAAAGAGACATCCGTTGTGTAAACGATTTATTAATGAACTGAAACTTCTTTCTTGAATTGAGTAACTCCTGATATCTTAACTAATAAGCTTATTTTTTCCGGGACGTCCAGGCCGCCTTTGAATATTTTTCTTTTTCCAGTTGACGGGTCAGAGAGAATTCTTCGTCAGTCAGGTTTTGCGACTGGAGGGGAAGGTCAATCGCCTGGGATATGGCCTGTGAGAATTCCTCAGTCAGCTGTGTCAGAAAGGTTTCTTGATACAGGCTGGTTTGATTAACCTGATTCAAGAGGCCTGGAAAATGGGGCGCATATACCGATGTGAGTAGTAACAGGCTGCCATGCTGAACAATTGCTCCGCGTCTTCGTCGTTGCGCACTTCCCAGAATTTTGTTCCCTTGATAGACGAGATCCCGCTCATCGCCTCGCCCAAAACAGAGAAAGGGCTCTGTTTCAACGGTTATGGGGGTGCCTCGAAATGCGACCTTTAGATCATGAGCAGACAGGACATCAATCAGTGGTTGATGAATGGTGAGATAAAGGTCCGGAAGTGATTTGGAAAGTGGGTGGCACGCAGGAACAGTGAAAGAGTAGGTTAATTCATGATGGTGTAAAATGGCGCCGCCTCCTGAGAGCCTGCGAACGCGCGGGAGCTCTTTCCAGATCTCATTCTGATCTTCGGTGTCATTCTTTTGAAAGTAACCGAGAGAAATTGTGGGCTGTTCCCAGCGATACCAGCGTAACGAGCAGGTTTCCTGAGAGGCAGCCGACTCAAGCAGAGATTCGTCAACGGCCATATTCCAGCTCCCCGTTAAGGGGGCAGGCTCAATCAACAGACGACAGTGATCCGGGATTGAAGAGTGAGTCATACCAGGAACCAGACTGTGAAGTAACACAGGAGAAGGTGTATTCAGATTGCCTATTCAGGCTCACAGCACTGCAAAATCGGGTGGCGGGCCGCGACGACTTCATCGGGTCTGCTGATCTCGGTGCTGTGTGGTGCCAGATGCAGAAATTCCGGGTCTTCCTGAAGGATCTTCCGAATTGCTTCAGCAAACGCATCCATTGTTTCTTTCGATTCTGTTTCCGTTGGTTCGACCATAATTGCTTCAGGAACTACCAATGGAAAATAAACGGTTGGTGCATGAAAACCAAAGTCGAGCAGACGCTTGGCGATGTCCATTGCCGTGATTCCATTTTTCGATTTGATCGTTGAAGCAGAAGCCACGAACTCATGCATACACAAATCGCCATTGGGAACCGGAAGCACATCCTTTAAAATAGCTTTGAGGTAGTTCGCATTCAGAACAGCATTTTCAGAGACGGCTTTTAAGCCTTCTGCTCCCAGCGTTCTCAGATAGCAGAATCCTCTCACTAGAATTCCGATGTTTCCATTAAACGTGCGGACACGTCCAATTGATTTGGGAGGATTTTCCAGCGTGTATTGATTTTCTTCCGAATCTGCTGCATTGCGTTTGATGACCGGGCCGGGAAGGAAGTCAGCCAGGAAATCACGAACGGCGATCGGCCCTGATCCTGGTCCTCCGGCACCATGTGGGCCGGTGAAGGTTTTGTGGACGTTGTAGTGCATCATATCGCCTCCGAAATCACCGGGGCGGGTGTAGCCGAGGATGGCGTTCATGTTGGCTCCGTCAATGTAGACCAGGCCGCCTGCATCATGAACCATTTGCGCGATTTGCTTGATGTCTTTTTCAAACAGTCCCAGTGTATTGGGATTCGTGACCATGAAGACGGCCGTCTGGTCATCCAGATGTGCTTTGAGGTCTGCGAGATCAACCAGTCCTTCTTTGCTGCTTGCCAGTTGAACACAATCGAAACCGGCAAGCGCGGCGCTGGCCGGATTGGTTCCGTGTGCACTGTTGGGGAACAGTACTTTCGTGCGTTTTTCGCCACGATCTGCAAAGTAGGCTTTCGCAGTCAACAAGGCTGTGAATTCCCCTTGCGCGCCGGCCGCCGGTTGCAGTGAGACCGCAGGCAGTCCTGAAATTTCAGCAAGCATTTCCTGCGTTTCGTACAGCAATTCGAGCATGCCTTGCAGGTCAGCCGGATTTTGATACGGGTGCAGATCAACAATCCCCGGCAGGCTTGCCAGTCGCTCATGGCGTTTGGGATTGTATTTCATGGTGCAGCTTCCCAGCGGGTAAAAGTGCGTGTCCACACACATGTTTAAGGTCGATAAATTGACAAAGTGACGAATGACGTCAGATTCCGTGACTTCAGGCAGCCCCGTAGGTTCTGTGGAGAGTGCTGATTTGGGAAGCAGTTCCTCCAGCGGTTTTGAGGGGACATCCGATGCGGGAAACTCCGCACCGCGTCGGCCGGGTTGGGAGAGAGCAAACAATAATTCGGTAGCCAATTGATTTCGCATGGTTTTGGTGATTGCTTCGAAATATCTGAACTAGTGAAACGTGTTAAGGAGTCTTTTAGCGGAGGCTACGCTTTCAATGCCGTCACCAGACGGTCGATTTCTTCCCGTGTTCTTTGTTCTGTGATCGCGACAAGGACTCCGGTCTGGTAAGTATCGGCATCATTCTTAAATTCAAACTGTGATAGTTCCGGTCCCAGATCAAAGCCGGCCTGACGTGCTTTACGGAGCAGGTAATCAGCACCTTCCGAGCAGCTTAAAACAAACTCTTTGAAGAAGGGACGCTCAGGGAATAAGAGATTAATGCCTGGGATTTGGGAAAGTTGTTCGGCAGCGTAATGTGCTTTCTGGCAGGACAGCTCAGCCACTTCACGAATTCCCTGTTTTCCGAGCAGGGAAAGATAGACGGCGGCGCGGATCGCAATCAGTCCCTGGTTACTGCAAATGTTGCTGGTTGCTTTATCGCGACGAATGTGTTGTTCGCGGGCTTGCAGGTTCAACACAAAACAGCGTTTCCCGTTGCGGTCAACGGTTTGACCAATCAGGCGGCCAGGCATTTTGCGGACAAATTTTTCACTACAGGAAAACAGACCCAGGTAAGGGCCGCCGAATTGCAAAGGCGTTCCCAGTGATTGTCCCTCTGCGATGGCAATGTCTGCACCATAATCGCCGGGGCGTTTCAGAACACCCAGACTGATGGGATCGTAGGAGACAACAGCTAAGGCGCCATATTTGTGGGCAATTTCCGTCAGTTGTTCGGCTTCTTCCAGTGTACCAAAGAAATTGGGATGCTGGATGACTAGACACGCGGTTTGATCATTCATGGCAGCGTCAACATCAGCCGGATCGACGCAACCGTTGACGCAGGGAACGACGATGACTTCGCAGTTCAAGTGCTTCAAATAGGTTTCCACGACCAATCGATATTCTGGATGCAGTGAGCCTAGTAAGACAATCCGATCATGGCGGTTGGTAACCCGCATGGCCATAAAAGCGGCTTCACTCACACAGGTGCCACCTTCATAGAGGCTGGCATTCGAAACATCCATGCCTGTTAACTGGCAGATCAATGATTGAAATTCGAAAAAGGTCTGCAGGCTTCCCTGGCTGGCCTCTGCCTGATAGGGGGTGTAAGCGGTATAGAACTCTCCCCGCCTTGCAATTTCATCCACGGCCGCAGGAATGAAATGGTCATAAGCTCCGCCTCCCAGCATGCAGGTGCGTGAGCCTGGTCCGACATTTTTTTCTGCCAGTTTCGAGACGTGAGCCTGGAGCTCCATTTCTGTTAAGGCGGGGGGAATATTGAGTGGGCGGTTCAGACGCAGCTCTTGGGGGATCGTAGAAAACAAAGCTTCCAGAGAGTCGACGCCGATGGCTTGCAGCATTTCCTGCTGCTGTTCTGGTGTGTTAAAAAGATAAGGCACGGTTCACTCGTTACAAAAGCGTGATTGTGATGACGTAGGTTGATTCAACTGTTTTCTGATTGTGAGTGGCGCTGGAGAAACGTTGAAACTTGGTAATTATTCTGTTGTTGTTTGTGCAGACAACTGCTTCCAAAGAGGATACGTTTGAATTAATGTGCTTCAGAATCACAAAACTTGCGATAGTCGTCTGCATTCATGAACTGATCCAGTTCTGAAGCTTTTGACATTTTCACTTTTGTGATCCAGCCCGTTCCGAAAGGGTCATCAGAAAGTGGTGCCTGATCATCCACAAGCGCTTCATTCACTTCCGTGATTTCACCGCTGACAGGAGAATATAAATCGCTGACAGCCTTGACGCTTTCCACTTCCCCAAACACTTTACCCGCTTCACAGGTCGAACCGACTTTGGGAAGCTCAATGAAAACGAGGTCGGTCAATTGATTGACTGCAAAATCGGTAATTCCGACCGTTGCGATCTCACCTTCGACACTGACCCATTCGTGCGTTTTGGTAAATTTTAAGTTGCCCTGATCCATGTTTGCAAAACCCTCTGTTCTATTTCTTGCCTCAAGAACTCAAAACAGCGCATGGCTTGAGAGAAGAAGTCTAAAGTTTCTTAATAACTCTTCGTTGACTATACAGAGATTGAGTCCGTTTGAAAAGGAATCGATGAGGGAAATTCCATGACTGCAGCAGTATATCTTTGAGATTCAGACACAGCTTGCGTAGCGGTTGACTGTCGCAAGCTTCAAGAGAGCCGTCGTCAGCCCGTCAGCAGGGAAAAGGGGGAATATCCGTTTAGATTCAGGAGGCTACCTAAGCCTAGTGTGGTGGCATGTTTTCCTGTTCGACTTTGTTCAGTTTATCTAATCGCCGGGCATGTCTGCCGCCTTCGAACTTTTCTTTCAACCAGATTTCAATCATCCGATTCACGAGTCGATCTCCGAGAAGATCAGCAGAGAGGCATAGCACATTTGAATCATTATGCAGGCGGCTCATTTGCGCAGTAATGTCATCGTGACAGGGAGTCGCTCTGACTCCTGCAAATTTATTGGCGACGATACACATTCCCATTCCGGTTCCGCAAATCAGGATCCCACGGTCAATGGCTTGCGTGCCGATGTCTTTTGCTACTTTGACAGCATAGTCCGGGTAGTCCACGCTTTCACCATCATCAGGGCCATAATCGAGTGCTTCATGTCCTAACTGGTTTAAAAGTGTGAGGATCTTGACCTTGGTAGTAAACCCACGGTGATCACTGGCAACTGCAATTTTCATCGAAACTCTTTTATGTAAATGTCGTGAGAAGAATCAAAAACGGCTTTTGATACCCGTTCTAATAGTTAACGCTGCGTTTTTTCTGTTCCCTGCGGAAGTCCTGAGAATTTCACGACACCCTTCCAGAATTTCGGAGAGAACCTTGGAAGGTGTTAAATCCTGCTTTTTGAAAAACGCAGTCATCTATTCAGAAGTGGTATTCACAATATCTTCATATTCCTAAAGGGTAATGGTTTATAACCTATTATAGCAAGGGTGCTCTTGTAGCGGATATCGAATTTTTTGTTTGTAAAAAAAATTCGACCCAGACAGGGTAAATATAGTGTTGTTAATTTAGGATACGTTGATCTGAGCGATGATCGATTTTAAGTACTTCTCGATTTCTTTTTTGCAATCAACATAGCATTGAAAGCCACCACCTATCGGATCGGAAACGTCTTTTCCTTGAGGTGAAAGCAATTGAACAACATCTTCCAGGTCAGGCCGCTCAGCGAGAATCGCTGCACGATGTCCTTGTGTCATAGTGTAGAGATGATCTGTCTGGTCGAGTAGGCGCTCAGTCAGTGGTTGACTCTCATGGCTGCGAATATCAATTCCCTGCTCTGCCAGAATTGTCACTCCCTCCGGGCTGGGTGGGGCACCGGAGGCGGCTGCAAGCCCGGCTGAGCAGACGATAAAGCCCCGGTCGGACAATTCATCTTCCTGACAGTTGAGCTTGTCAGAGAGCAATTTACGGAACAGGCCTTCTGCCATCGGGCTTCGGCAGGTGTTACCTGTGCAAATAAACATATAGATTTCGCTGGACAGTCTGGTGAGTGTGGTTTCGGTGACGACACCTGGTTGAATAATGCTCCATTGATTATCGGTAATGGAGACAATGGTAGACTGATCACCAAAGCGGGAAGGACCATCATCAATGACCAACGCGACTTGCCCCTCAAAATCCTCCATAATGGCGTCGGCGGTCTGATATTTTGATTGCTCATTCAACGTCACCAGCGGCGAGGGCGAGAGCCGCATGCTATGGAAAATAATTTCATGAGCGGGTGCCCGCAGGCGGATCCGGGAGCCCGGGCAGATTTGTGATTGGACTTCCGCTGGTAACTGAGAAAACAAGCTGTGGATGCCGGGATGATCCAGGTCCAGTATGACGGGACCTGGCCAGCAGCGTTTTGCCAGCTTACGGCCGATGGGTGGCATTTCTGGCAGATAGTCCAGGGCTTCTTCAAAGCCTTTCACACAAAGCACTAGCGGTTCATCTGCCTTGGAAAGGGATCGCAGTTTCGTCATTGCTGAAGCGCTGAGCGACTGGCCCGCAATGACATACGCGGTTGCAGTCGGAAATGCGACTAACTCCCCTTTTGCCAGATGTTGAACGGCAAGGTGAATGACATCTCGAATGTCGTCAGTTTGTTTTAGATCAATCCGTTCGGTCATGAACAATTTAAGCCTTAAATTTCTCGCAGAAATTGTTTCCCTGGCGCAATTCAACGGTCAAAAATGATAAGATTTTCAGGCCCGCAACGAATCACGATCAATGTGCAACTGCATAGTGAATATTGATTTGAATGTGTCTCGATAACATGGATCATAACCGGGCAATTTGGTTTGATCAAGCTGCTGGAATATTCCGGAAGCATAAGTTATTATCATTGGGATCTTTATGACGCTTACAAAAAGCGTGTTCTTTCGCGATTTTTAAGAAATGAGGAAATCGCAACGATTTCTTACCACGTGATGGTTAAGATGAGTACAAATTGAATTTAACAGCAATTTTCATCATCCCTATTTTTATCCAAAATTAAATAAGTGTCACGAATCTATGGCTCCATTAAGTTCTCCCAAAAAACCAAGTCAAAGACGGGTACGCTTAAAACGTTCTTTGCGGTCACTCATTGAATTTCGTGGTGGAAATCAGGTTGATCAAAATCAAATTCAGTCGACGACGCGTAAGTTATACGATGGCCCTGCGGGCGCTGTGCTTTATCTGGCGAGTAAATTATCGTTGCACGATCCGCTGGTAGGTCGCATTCTAAAGACCCGCCGGTTTGATGTGTCTGAATTTCGCAGCATTCTGGATATCGGCTCGGGAGCAGGACAGATTCTCGGGCATCTGCTACGCGAAACTCATCCTGAAGCACGTCTGGTTGCCTGCGACTTATCGCATCAGATGTTAAAACGCGCCAGAACGAGAATGGACAGCTCACGGCCCAATTATCTTTCAGCCGATCTGACAAAACTGCCATTTCTGGATGAATCGTTCGATTGCGTCACTTGTGGCTGGGTGTTGGAGTATGTGGCAGACCCAAGGCATGGACTCTCCGAGATCTATCGTGTGCTACAGCCGGGAGGCAGTTTATTTCTGCTGGCGACCGAAGACAAATTCTCTGGTATGTTAAACAGTCGCACCTGGAAATGCAGAACCTATAATCGGGTTGAGCTTCAGCAGGCGTTTGAAGAATCAGGCTTGCCTTGGAAAGAACAACACTGGTTTACGCCGATCCATCAGTTTCTGAAGCTTGGCGGAATCATTGTGGAAGCCACCAAGCCTTTGGAGCCAGCTTCCATTCAGTCTTGATAACGCACCGGACTCCAGTCTTTTGCCAGATCACACAGAATTTTCAGTGTCTCGGGGTTCGCACTGCAGGCAGTGATTCCCGGCAGACGCAGCATGTCGGCCCGCTCATCCAGCCAATGTTCGTGAAAATTCACCGATTCGCCGTTATGCACCCAGACGGCATCGCCTCCGAGAATGCGAGCGATGTGTAAGGAAACGGGAAAATCATAAACATTGGGTGTATGGATCAGCGAACCACCAAATGCCCCCGTTGCCAGATGGTCGTAAATACTCCCTGGCATTTCTTCCGGAGGCACTCCTTCGAGGCCGGCTTCCGTGACGAGCAGGGCGTTGGATGTGTCTTTGTCTTGAAATCCAATTAAATAGATCCGCGAGGAATCCGGCCGCGTTTGTGAATCGATGGCGGGCATGGCATCCAGCACCGCACGGGCAGGAAGGCTTTGATCATCGGGTCCACAGACCACACGTTGATTCACGGCTTCCACCCAGGTTCCCTGATCGCCGGTTTCCGGTATATATACCAGTGAATAATGAACCGTTTCACTGTCGCGCAAGTGGACCATGACACAATAACCATCGGCCGTTTTGTCGCGATACTGTTTCGTGCCGTCAATGGGATCAATAGAAAGTACGTAAGACGCATCTTGAGCAAATCGGTCGAGGTCTCCGGTTTTTTCTTCTGCTTCGATGCGACATTTGAGGAAAATCGGATCACGATCACGGAGGGCAGCGACAATCAATTCCTGCAGTGTTAAGTCTGCCAGGGTTAATGCATCGGTCAATGCACTTCCCGATGTTTTATTTTCGACGGCGATATTAAAGTGCCTCAAGCGTTTGGCGATGGCTCCCGACCAGCGCACGACTTCGGGCAAATGAGTTTGTAGTGCGGTGAGTAATGCGTTTAATTCCATGTCGTTGATCTTTTCAGAATGCTCAAGATTTAATGTTGTGATGAACCCATATTGTTTCGTTTCTGCTCCAGATATTCAATCACCAGCGAAGCGACATCCACGTTTGTTGCAGATTGAAAGCCGCGCCAACCCGGGACCGCGTTGACTTCAAGCAGGTAGCGTTCCTCGGGAGCATGCGTGGGAGAGAGGAGATCCACGCCAGCGAATTCAGAATGTGTAAGTTCCGCCGCGCGTATCGCCAGTTCGACTTCCCGATCGGTCGGGTGATAGAGTTCTGCATGTCCCTGGCGTGAAATATTAGTGCGGAAATCATTGTTCCCATGCCGGCGGATGGCACCGATGAGGTTTCCGTTCAGAATCAGAATCCGCAGATCATAGCCGGGGTGGGAAATATATTGCTGGAGATAAATCACTGCCTGTGTGCGTTCCAATGTGCGAAAGGAGCGATACGCCAGATCGGGATCGCTGATGCGAAAGATGCCGCGCCCCTCGGAACCGAACAACGGCTTGACGACGACATCGCCTCCCAATTGTTCAAAGTGCTGCATGGCGGCTTCGGATGATTCACACACAGCGGTCGCAGGCACCGGTAGCCCGGCAGCCGCCAGGCGGGAGGTCGTCAAATACTTATCGACCGCGCATTCGATCGCGCGTGGCGAATTGAATACGGTGACTCCCGCTTGTTCCAGCCGACCCAGGAGATCCATCCGAAAGATGACCTGCTCCAGTGAACCGGGGGGCATCGTGCGAATAATCAGGCAGTCAAAACCATTCAATTCAACAGGCGTATGTTCCGCATCATAATGAAAAGATCGTTCCTGATGCGTTCCGCTTAAATGGGAAGCCAGATCGTGGAATTCCATTTTGAAGGGTTTGTGTCCGCGTGCAAGCGTGGCCTGGCTTAATTGCTCGCAGTACCAACTTCCCTGATTTCCCAGAATGGCGATCCGCACAAAAATGTTCCATGAAAAAGACGCAAGTCGGAATTTAGAAACCAAAACTGCTTTTCAGGAGCCCGGTATTCTTCTCACCGAACTGGAAAACATTTCCCGTGTCAAGATTTTGAAAAGTAATCACCGCCGGGCTGAAGAAACTGGGATCAATCTCGTAGAAATCATGATTGGCATCTTCGAAGACTTCGAGAAACGGTTTTCCAAAACAGGCAGCTGAGCTGGAGGGAATTGCAGGGCCTATTTCCTGCAGAGATTCATCGTCGCCGGTGACCCAGAGTGTGACCGAACTTCCGTAGAGAATGGAATCGTTGGTCCGCCCAATTCCGGTCAGGTGATCTTTGGCAACAGGAGCCAGCGGGGCCGTTCCATAACCTGCCTGAATCCGGTGCACATCGAAGTCGCACTCAAACAGTTTATGCATGGCGGTTTCCACGGAGCGGGAAATGACCTGGATATTGCCTGCAATACTCGAAGTGGGAGCCACGAGTAAAACGATGTTTTTCGATTCTACGCCAGTCGCTTTGGAAATCATCTCGACGACTTTGACGCCGGGCAGCGTGTTGGCTTCCAGAATGCCTACGGTTCTCTCTGGAGACTCGCCAAAGGCCAGGATTTTATACAATTCTTCTTTTTCCGCGGCGGCTCGCATCGGTCCTGAACCCATCGCAAAAAAATCATCGACATCGATTTTCCAGCCTGCATACTGGCTGAGCAGACAGGATTCGACTGCGTGATCGGTTTGTACCTGCAGATGCGGCAGCGGTTGACCTGCCAGTTCTCCCGGAACGAGTTGCACATCACCCAGATCCGACATGCAGATTCGGGCCAGCATTAAACCGGCCTGAATCCCAGCGGGAGTTTCAACTCCACAGTCAACAACGATCGCGCCGTTTTCCAACGCATGTGGAATCACTTTCAGTTCGCCTGCATTTGCCAGCAGCCGTTCTGTGAGTAGGTACGCTCGTTTGTTTAAAACTCCGCTCATGATCTTTTAATTCAATTCAGCAATTCAAGGAGTAAAAAAAAAGAACGCTCAGGCGTCCTCCATTACAGGCAACCGACTTCTTCCATGATTCCTTTGGTGCGCGCGATCAATTCAGGGGTACAAGCCGGGAAGGGATGGAACATGGTGTCGTGTTCAATGACCCCGCGCAGTCGCAAGGCGGTTTTCATTGCGCCAATCACATAGCCCACTTTGATCGTACCATCGGGGCAGACAAACACTTCAAACAAGCGAACGATGGCTTCCTGCTGTCGCACGGCTTCCTCGTGGTTATTTGCCATTGCCGCTTCATAAAGCTTCACAAATAATTCCGGCGCTACATTTGCCAGTCCTGGAACCGTTCCGTCAGCGCCTGCCAGCACGACTGCGTGCACCAGCATTTCGGCTCCGGTAAACAGCTTCATGCCTTTGGGCTTATTGGCAACCAGACGATGGAAGCTGACCGCATCGCCACTGGAGTCTTTGACTCCAATGATGGTGCCCTCTTTCCCTAACGTCATCAAGGTTTCCATTTCAATTTTGACTTTGGTCATCACGGGGATATCGTAAGCAAAAATCGGAATGTCAACGGCTTCTCGAATTGTGCGATAATGTACCAGCATGTCTTGCTGGCTCGCCGGATAATAGAAGGGCGGACAAACGACGATCGCATCTGCGCCCTGTGCCTTGGCTATTTTGGCCTGTTCAATAATTTGTTCGGTTCCCGGTGCGATCACTCCGACCAGCAGGGGGACACTGCCATCAATAACATCAACGGCGATTTCTGTGGCTTGATGCCGATCCGCATCACACAGCAAGGGGCCTTCACCCGACGTTCCGAATAAAAATATCCCATGCACTCCCTGTTTCAGCATAAAGCGATATACGGATTCAGCCGAAGCGGAATCCAGTCTGCGTTCAGGCGTCAAAGGGGTGACTACCGGAGGAAGAACACCTTTTAATTGTTCGGAAAGGTTGATTGTCATTTCTACGCTACCAGAGTTTATGTTCAGAAAAGAAAGGGGCTGCCGTCATTCAAACGAATGAGTAACTTTAAATCAGACAGTATTTTATACCAAATTGGTTTCCATGATGCGATGATTCCGAGGTCTTGACTACCGGAATCGGGCAGGCTTATCCGGTTAGAATACCATTCATGATCGAGTCATGACAATTAGGGGGATTTTCCCAAATGTAGGGGATAACTGGGATTCGCAGCTTACGTAAAACCCTTAAAAGAGAGGGGCGGAATTCCATATTCAGAGAATTCCGTCGGCGGAAGCGATAATAAACTGGAGGTAGCAGGCACCTGTCAGATATAATTGGTAGTCATGAGCAACGAAACCACAACAACAATTTGTCTGGAACACCAGCGCGTTGAAAATCAGGCCACGCCGATTGGAATGGTATGTCCCGATTGTAAACGGCGCCTCTATACGAACCCACCGCAAGGCAATCTGATGAGCTTCTGGGAAAGCCAGCCGGTCGCATTCAGCCTTGATCGTGAGCCCTATTTTGCATATTCACTGATGTGGGAAAACTATCGTATTCGCTCGATTCATCTGCCCGAGAACGATTTGGCTGCCAAGGAATCGTCCGAGATCGAATCACATTCATAAGCTGCTGCTGACCATCTCCCTTGATCGCATCGCTTGAAATACGATTTGGGTTTGAAGCCTCTCTTACCTGGTCAGAATCGGGAATTCAGTGCGTTACGAAATCGCCAGTGCTTCGTCTTTCAGGTCGGAAACGAACATGCAACCAGGGCTATGGGTAATCGCAAATTCCAGCTTGGCCTGCATTAACACTGCCTGTGGTGTGACGCCACAGGCCCAGAACACGGGAAGTTCTCCCGGTTCCACCGAAACCGCCTCACCAAAATCAGGTGCTGCAAGATTGGTAATACCGATTTGTTCCGGAAATCCCAGATGCACGGGAGCACCATGCACGGCGGGAAAACGGCTGGTAATCTGAACCGCACGAATGGCATCGGCGGGCTTGAAGGGTCGCATCGAAACAACCAGCGGTCCAGAAAAAATTCCCGCCGGTTCGCAATCGATTGTGGTGCGATACATGGGCACGTTCACACCCTGATCAATGTGTCTGACGGACAACCCCGATTCCACCAGAGCCGCCTCGAACGTAAAGGAGCAACCAATCAAAAATGACACCAGATTATCCTGCCAGAGATGACTGATTTCGGTTGGCTCTTCAACGAGTTCTCCCTGCTTCCAGACACGATAGCGGGGCAAGTCTGTTCTTAAATCGGCGCCTGCTGCCAGCTTGCGGGGACAGGGATCACCGACTTCGGTGACTTCCAGTAACGGACAGGGTTTGGGATTCTTCTGGCAGAACCGCAGAAACTCGAATGCGTCCTGTTCACGCAGGATCACGAGATTCGCCTGGGCAAATCCGGGGGCGCGCCCCGAAGTTTGCCCGGTGAATTTTCCTGTACGACATGCCTGTCGAACTTGTTCGCCCGTCTGTAGTGAAGACCGATCAACATTCATGGCGACTACTTCTCAGTGACGACGACCTCTGACGAGGTGATTTGCACATCGTCCAGTGGGCGATCGCCGTGATTGGTTTCAACATTTCCAATTTCCAAAACCACGGCTTCGCTTTCGGAGTCACTGGTTTTACCGAATACCGTGTATTGATTGTCGAGATGTGGGACACGACCCAGGCAGATAAAGAATTGTGAACCTGCCGAGTTCGGATCATTCGTGCGGGCCATCGACAATACACCGGTTTCATGAGGAATGTCACTGAACTCCGCATCAATCGTGTAGCCTGGTCCGCCGGTGCCGGTTCCCTCAGGACATCCGACTTGAACTACGAAATCAGGAATCACGCGATGGAAGATGATTCCATCATAAAACCCGATTTTGGTCAGGCCGATAATATTGCGGCAATGTTCGGCAGCCACATCGGGATACAGGTCCATGCGGATCGTTCCTTTGGTGGTTTCGAAGACAACCTGATAATTGAATTTTTCGAAATCAACATCGGCCAAGGCGGCATCAACTTCTGCGCGACGATTTTCGGACACAGTACTTTCCTTCTTTAAATCATTAATAAACGGTTAGCGATCTGATTTCCTAATCAAAAACGGTATGTGTCACCTTACCGCCTCGCAACGAAAATCACAAAGCAGATCATCCCAATAATGTCTTGAACCCCATAATTCCCGAACCAGATATCAACGAGCGTGGATCTGAATCGGTGAACAAAATGTTGAGCCTGACTTTGCCGGGTTATGACCAGTTTTACCAGGGTTTTCTATTCTTATTCCGGTCTTAGTTCGGCTTCCCAAATCCGCCTCCGCCGGGCGTTTTGATCGTTAAGAGGTCACCGGCTTCGACCGACTGTGAAAACTTGCCGCCCAGCGATTGTTCGGAGGTCTGGTTTGCTTTTTGCAGCAGATTGTCTCCTGTTTGTCCGGGCGAACCTCCTTCCAGACCGAAGGGGGGATACGCGCCCCGTCGTTCAGAAATCAGTGAAATTTTCAAGGGCTTCAAAAATTCAATCCGGCGGATGATTCCGTCGCCGCCGCGATGGCGTCCTGCGCCTCCCGAACCTTTGCGTATCGAAAACTCATGCAGGCGGACCGGATAACGACGTTCAATGATTTCTGCATCGGTGAGTCGTGTATTGGTCATATGTGTGTGCACAGCGTCGGTGCCGTCACTGTCTGCCGTCGCGCCACTCCCGCCGCAGATCGTTTCATAATAGCCAAAGGTTTCATCGCCGAACGTCAGGTTGTTCATTGTACCCTGACTGGCGGCTGCTTTGTTCAAAGCGCCGAGTAAGGTATCGACGACCCGCTGTGAGGTTTCCACATTGCCGCCCACCATCGCCGCACACTCGGCGGGTGTCGCCCGTTCGGGAGGATTCAGAAAACACTCGGGCAGAATAATTTCGATGGGCGTCAACACACCGCTGTTGAGCGGAATATCTTCCTGGATCAGACAGCGAAAGGCATACAGGACCGCCGCATTCACAATCGCGCGGTTGGCATTCAGGTTAGTTTCCAGTATCGGACCGGTTCCCGTGAAATCGACAATCGCTGACGTTTCGTTGATCGTGATTTTTACTGTCAGCGGCGCGCCATTATCCAGATGGTCGGTAAACGTATAGATGCCATCCTCAATCTGTTCGAGTGCCAGTTGCATCTTCTTCGTCGCGGCCTGCTGAATATGAATCATATAGGCTTGGACGACAGGCAGAGAATAGCGGTGAACCAGATCATTCAGCAAAGTTACACCACAATTATTGGCGGCGACCTGTGCCGCAACATCAGCCAGATTATCAACGACCGAGCGGGAAGGATGTGCGCCTGACAGCAGTAACGCGCGCAGTTCGGCTTCCCGCGATACTCCCTGGTCAACCAGCTTGAAGTTCCGAATCAGCGCCCCTTCATCGGCCAGCGTTTTCGAGAACGGCGGCATACTGCCGGGTACGATACCACCAATCTCCGCGTGATGTGCACGACTTGCAGTAAAGAACAGCAGCTCCTTTGTTTCGGGGTGATGCACGGGAGTGATCACAGTCACATCGGGAAGATGCGAACCGCCGCGATACGGATCATTGGTCACAAACACATCGCCGGGCGCCAGGTCCGGGTTGTCGGCGATGATACATTTGACGGTTTCACTCATGGCGCCCAGATGGACGGGAATATGCGGCGCGTTCACGACCAGGTCGCCGGTTGCGGAAAAGACGGCGCAACTGAAATCGAGCCGCTCTTTCACATTTGTCGAAATCGATGTTTTCTGCAGCGTGATCCCCATTTGCTCGGCGATGGAGGCAAACAGGTTATTGAAGATTTCCAGGATGACCGGGTCGGCTGCGGTACTGAGTGTTTCATTGGGGGCTGCGTTCTTGGCTGCCTTGCGAATCAGTGTTTCGCCGCGCGATAGAATTTCGGCATCGAAGCCAGGGTCAATGATGACGGTCGAAATTGCTTCGCAGATGATCGCAGGGCCAGAAATCCGATCGCCGGGTCGTAACTCATCCCGCAGATAGACGGCAGACTGCTGCGCGTTTCCCTGAAAATAAGTTTCCGTTGTTTCCTGAGGAGTCGGAACCCGCAAAACGATTTCTGAGGCAGGCAGGTTTGGTTCTTCCATCCGTCCCACAACTTCTGTCCGTAGCGCGGTGACTTCAACGGCTCGTTCTTTGTGAGTGTAGCCGTAAAGTCGCTGGTGTTCCTGTTCGAAGAAGGCTAATTCATCCTGGCCTGTCTGGCAGAGAACCTGGATTGTGGCGTCCGTGCCCAGATAGCGCATTTCGAGTGAATGCTGGGCTTCGTCAATGCGTTCCGGCGGGATGCCTTCTGCGCGAACTTCTTCGCGGACTGTTTGATCGAGTTGTTCAAACCGGGTTTGCAATTCCTGCTTTAATGTTTCGGACCAGGGTTTGAGAACCGACTGTTGGCCGAAGCGTCGCACATCGGCCTGACCTATCCCGAATGCACTTAAGATTCCCGAATAGGGGTGAATCAGGACTTCGTGAATTCCGAGAGAACGGGCAATCGCACATGCGTGTTGAGAACCGGCTCCGCCAAAACTGACCAGAACATAGTCGGCGGGATCATAACCGCGGGCTACCGAGATATTACGAATCGCGCGAACCATATTCGCGTTGGCGATCTGCAGAAAACCTTCTGCCAGTTCGAGAGGCGTGTAGGTTTTACCCATCGGCGAAGCGGCGATTTCCTGACAGAGTTGTGTCAGTCGCTGTTCGACTGCGGCACGATCTAATGCAAAGGGAAAGCGGCTGGGGATAATTTTGCCAAGGTAGAGATTCAAGTCCGTGACCGTCAAAGGACCGCCGCGACCATAGCAGGCCGGTCCCGGATTGGCGCCTGCGCTGTCGGGGCCCACATGCAGCTTGACGCCATCAAAGCCGCAGATACTTCCGCCGCCGGCAGCAACGGTTTCGATACTCAGCATCGGTGCGACGATCCGCACGCCGGCTTTGCGCGTTTCAAATTCCCGTTCATACACGCCATCAAAACGCGAGACATCGGTGCTGGTGCCTCCCATATCAAAGCCAATCGACTTCGGAAAGCCGGCGACTTCTGCCACGCGTGAGAAACCAATCACGCCGCCCGCAGGTCCTGACAGAATACTGTCTTTGCCGACAAAATGAGACGCGTCGACCAGACCACCGGCGGATGTCATCAGTTTCAGGTCGCAGTTTTTCAGAGGCGTGCGGAGTTTTTTGATGTAATCTTTGAGGATCGGATTCAGATACGCGTCCATGACCGTCGTATCGCCGCGGGAGACGATTTTAATCAGCGGTGAGAGGCGACTGGAAACGCTAATTTCATCAAAGCCGACCTGTTCCGCGATTTTGGCTACGAGTTCTTCGTGATCAGGGTTGGCAAAAGAATGCAGCAGGCAGATCGCCAGTGATTCCACGCCGGTCGCTTTCAGTTCTTCAAGTTGCTGCCGAACGGTTTCAGGATCGGGAGCGCGGAGCACTGTTCCTTCTGCGGTGATACGTTCCTCGATTTCCACAGCCGTTTCAAATAAAGGCTCCGGTTTTTGAATGACCAGATCAAACAGACGGGGACGGTCCTGATTGCCGATCAACAGGACATCGGCAAAGCCTTTGGTGGTGATGAAGGCGGTGCGGGCACCGTTGCGGGTGAGCAGGGCGTTGGTGCCGCGCGTGGTTCCCAGTTTGACGCTGACATCAGAAATCGTGTCTAATTTTTTCAGGCCAAGGATCCAGCGAATCGCCAGCACGGGGGCTTCTTCTCCTGAAGACAGCTCATAGCCGGCAGATTCCTTGACAGTAGCGGGCAGGGGAGGTGCGAACGTCACTGTGCCGGTTGTAGTATCAAAGGTGGTCACTTGTGCCGAATGAATGGATTGTCCCTCTTCATTCAGAAATTCGATTTGATACTCTTGCCAGAACTCTGCCGGGTCTCCGCAGCGGGAAGGATCAACAATCGTGGTGGGGTCACAGATTTGTTGAATCCGGCCTTTGGTAATGCCCGAACTAAGAGTCTTAAAGGGAATAAATTCGTTTTCCGGAGACCGGGCGATACAGTCCGTAAACGTTCCGCCCACATCGATCCAGAATTCCCATATTTTGTCGATTTTTTCCGAATTTAAATTATTCATTTCACCAAATATTTCGTAGGCTTTCACACTATTTTTCTAGAATTTGTTAGACTTTTTGACATAGACTATCGTATGAAATAACAGAACGAACGGGTGGACACAACAAAACCGGCAGGACCGGCAGGTAAAGGGCTCGCTTCATGAATGAGAAAGTAAAATCTCCCCCTACTTGAATTATGTGCACCGCGACCTATAATTATCGTGCTTGTCGGTAGCAGGCTTAGATTGTACCGCCGAGTGAACAAAATATTAAATGCTGACCAAACCATGTTCGTCTGGAACATCCCATCTTACAAACTGGAGAAGACTGTCAATGAACAATTACAATCCTGATTATTACGACCAGGACACAACGGCTGGCGGCGGCGTATTTGCCATTGACGCAATTGCTTCCGAGCGTGCCACATTTATCCGTAAAACCTATATGCACCTGGCGGGGGCGATTCTGGCCTTTATGGGACTGGAATTTATCATTCTCAATTCTCCCGCCTTGTATGAGCCCATTATGGGGCTGTTCAGTGGTAGTATGTGGATGATTCTGATTGCTTTCATGGGAGCCAGTTGGCTTGCCAGCTCCATGGCATCGAGTGCCAAATCACTGGGGACTCAATATGCTGGTCTGGGGCTGTATATCGTTGTGCAAGCAGTCATTTTTGTACCGATCCTGCTGAAGGCGAGCCTATTTAATCCTGAAGCCCATGTGATTCCGGTCGCGGCGGTCGTTACGCTCTGTATCTTCGGGGGACTGACTGCCTATGTGTTTGTGACGGGGGCAGATTTCTCCTTCATGGGTGGTTTTCTGACGGTCGCTATGTTTGCTGCGATTGGAATTGCTATCGGCAGTTCTTTTTTCGGGTTCTCATTGGGACTCTTCTTTACCGGTGCAATGGTCCTCTTGATGAGCGGTTTCATCTTGTATGACACATCGAACATTCTGCACCACTACGAGACCAATCAATATGTGTCCGCCTCATTGGCTTTGTTTGCTGCTGTTGCGACACTTTTCTGGTATGTCTTGCGACTTGTGATGATGTTCTCTTCAAACGACTAAGCACAGCACTTAAGCTAAGCTGAACAATAAATTGAAAGCCCAGGCGAAGAGTTCTTCGTCTGGGCTTTTTATATTCGTAATCCGGTGTACCAGAAGACCCTTATCGGGGCGGGCTGGCTCCAATTCAGCCGGGATACAGACCCGCGACATATTCACCGTAACCGTTGTACAACTGGGTATCGTAGCGTTTTTCCGTTCCCAGCATCCATTCGGTACGCTGGCTCCAGCGGGGGTGATGGACTTTCGGATTCACATTGGCGACGAAACCGTATTCTTTCGGGTTCACGGTATTCCAGAAAGTGGCCGGCTGTTCGGAAGTCAGTTTGATTTTGACAATCGATTTGCCGGACTTAAAGCCGTATTTCCAGGGAACCACCAGACGGATGGGCGCCCCGTTCTGTTTCAGGAGCGGTTTCCCATACAGGCCGGTCGCGATAAACGCGAGGTCGTTCATGGCTTCGTCGATGCTTAACGCTTCGGTATAAGGCCACGGCCAGGTGCTGGAGCCACTCGATTCCATATACGGGGCCTCCTTCGGTTTGTTGAACGTTTCGAAGGCGACAAACTTTGCCGTGGCTTTGGGCTCGACGAGTTTCAATAAGCTGGAAAGGGAAAATCCGGTCCAGGGAACGCACATGGCCCAGGTTTCGACGCAACGATGGCGGTAGGCTCGCTCTTCGAATTTCATTTCCTTGTAAAGATCATCCAGGTCGAACGTGCGTGGCTTCTCGCATTCCCCTTCGATGGTGACTGCCCAGGGAGTCGTCTTGAATTTCTCAACATACTTCCAGGCTTCTTTGGTCGTCGGGCCTGTGAATTCATAAAAGTTGGTGAATTCAGCTGCTTCTTTTTCTAAGGTTTCGGGACGGCCATACGTGAAAGCGTCATTGTGGGGAGCCGGATAGACTCCTGCAAATGCTTCCGGCAGAGGTTCGACAGCTCCTGCTTTCTCGATTTCCTCTTGAGTGGCTTGTTCACAACCGGAGAGCAAATCGGCAAAACCAGCGATTCCCAACCCGTAACCCATCAGTTTCAGGAACTCCCTGCGATGCGCTTTACGATTCTGATAGACATCGAAGGGCGTGTGTTCGTGCTCGGGGACATTCCAGATTTTTCGGATCATATGATTCATCAATCGTTCCTTTACTCGGTCATCATAACGCGGAACTGTCAGCGGGGAGGCAGGCCCATCCTTTGTGCCTGTCGGGAGGAGTTCCCCTTCTTATGCGGTCATGACTGATATGGCATAGTCAGTATAACCGTCAACATATACGCAAAATAGCTTGTTTCGGGAATTGCTTCAATCTTTATATCTTTTCTAAACGCCCTGAACGACGAAGAAAGAGGTGGTTCTTTACGCGGAAAAGTCTGACTAGTCTTCTTGGCTTAACATTTGGGTGCGAAAGCCAGTGTTGAGGAGCCAGGTCAGTCACAATGAGAATGGTCCCATGAAATACGACATAGTGATAATTGGTAGTGGTCCTGCTGGACATAAAGCCGCAATCGCGGCATCGAAACTCGGAAAGCGTGTTGCCATCATTGAACGCAACTTTCGAGGCATGGGGGGAGTCTGTCTGCATACAGGCACGATCCCTTCGAAGACGATGCGTGAAGCGATTTTGTATCTCACCGGATATCGTCATCGTGATGTTTACAGCAAACGGTATCGGAAAAAACGCCGGATCACAATGCAGGATCTGCGTCTCAAACTGGCTGATGTGGCAGAACATGAGCTAGAGGTGATCCACGATCAGTTGGAACGAAACGGCGTCGAAATCTTTATTGGTGAGGCTAAATTCGTTGGTCCGCATGATGTGGAAGTGGATTGTGAAACAGGCCGGAAGCTATTGTATGGCGATCATATTCTGGTGGCGACCGGAACCAAGCCTTCGCGTCCTGCTCATATTCCCTTTGATGGTGAAACAATCTTCGATTCCGACGAAATCATCGATCTGAAAGAGATTCCCAGATCGATGATTGTCGTCGGCGGCGGTGTGATTGGGATTGAATATGCCATTATGTTCGCGACTTTGGGAGTCGAAGTGACCGTTCTGGATGGTCGCGATCGATTACTCGAATTCTGTGATCGTGAAATTATCGATGCGTTGATCCACCATGCCCGATCATTGGGAATGGTCTTCCGCATGGGTGAAGAGGTCGTGGGGATCGAACGATTTTCCGATTCAATGGCAGCCGTCCAGACAGAGAGCGGCAAGCGTCTCGTCGCCGATTCGGTACTGTATACGGTAGGGCGTGTGGGTGATGCCGATGAATTGAACTTCCAGGCAGCCGGTCTGGAACCCGATGAGCGAGGCCGCCTGTGGTGCAATGAAGAGCATCAGACCTGGGTGCCCCATATTTATGGCGCCGGCGATATTGTCGGTTTTCCGGCGCTGGCCAGTGTATCAATGGAACAGGGACGGCGTGTGGTCTGTAATGCCTTCAATGAACCATTCGAGGCCTTTGATATTATGCCCTATGGTTTATTTACGATCCCTGAAATTTCAATGATCGGCAAGACCGAACAACAATTGACCGAGGAGCATATTCCTTATGAAGTGGGAGCGGCCCGTTATCGGGAAATCGCACGAGGACAGATTTCCGGTGACCGTGAGGGTATGCTGAAGATTCTGTTCCATCGAGAAACATTGAAAATCCTGGGGATCCATGTGATCGGCGAATCTGCCACAGAGATCGTACACATCGGTCAGACGGTCATGTCATTCGGAGGCACGATTGAGTACTTCCGGAATGCAGTCTTTAATTATCCGACGATGGCAGAATGCTATAAAGTCGCTGCCTTTGATGCGTTCGAAAAAATGAGTCTGGATCGGCTGTTTGAAGAGTCCAAAGTCATCAAAGCAAATTTGGAAGCAGCAGAAACGGTAGAAGAAATTAATCAAACTGAGCTGGACGAACAGGAAACCGTAGAGGTCTAGGCGCTCCGTAGCCGCTTGAGCACCTGATGGAAATCATCGGGTGCTCCCGCGGATATTTTCATCCGCAGACCGGTGATCGGATGCGCGAACTCAATCTGTTCGGCATGTAAAGCCTGTCGGGAAATGAGTTGCCGATCGTCAAGCAGTCTGGCATCGTTGCCATAGAAATCGTCGGCAATGATCGGATATCCCAGATCGGCCAGATGAACCCGTATCTGATGCAGACGGCCCGTTTTGGGAAATGCACGCACCAAGGAGTGTTTGGGAAAGCGTTCCGAAACTTCAAACCGCGTGAAAGCCGCTTTCGCCCGTAGCGCCTGTGGATGTGTTGACATGCACACGCCCGTCTGTGTGGGGTGTTCGCCAATCGCGGCGCTGTTTTCAAACGCATCCTGCGCGGGGTTGTCCCGCACAATCGCCAGATAGGATTTGCTGATTTGATTCTTCTGAAACTGGATTGACAGGCCGCGATGTGCCAGATGTTCTTTTGCCACGATTAAAATTCCACTGGTGAATTGATCGAGGCGATGCACAATGCCGGGACGTAACAGACTGCGAATTCCCGTTTGCTGATCGAGATAATACTGCAGCGCATTGGCCACGGTGCCCGACAGAATGTTTCCGGCCGGGTGTGCGATGATCCCCGGCGGCTTGTTGATAATGATCAACCACGCGTCTTCAAACAGAACTTCCAGCGGCACCGGTTCCGGATCGTAGGTTTTATCCGGAGGTTCTACCAGAACGATATTCACCTCTTGTCCGCGAAACACACGCTGTAATGCATGGGCCGGTATCCCATTGACTTTGGCAAAACCGGCCTGCACGATCCGCTGTAGACGATGCGTCGAATAATTTCTGAAATGGCGGCTGAGAAACCGATCGATGCGAGAACCATTCAGGTATTCCTCAACAATCAGATCGGTTTCAAATGCAGACGTCATCAAATCAGGCTTGTGCCAGATCGCGGAGTACTTTGTGCAAGATGCCGCCATTGCGATAGTATTCGACTTCTACGGGAGTATCCACACGGCATTGTGCTGTAAACAGAACCTGCGTGCCATCCTCTTTGGTGGCTGTGACACGAATGGCCTGACCTGGTTTCAGGTTGTCATCCAATTCGATGTCATAGGTTTCCGTTCCGTCCAGTTCCAGTTCTTCGCGGCTTTCACCTTCGCGGAATTCCAAGGGCAGAACACCCATGCCGACCAGATTGGAACGGTGAATTCTTTCGAACGAAGTCGCAATCACGGCTTTGATGCCGAGCAGGAACGTTCCCTTGGCGGCCCAGTCCCGTGAAGAACCCATGCCGTAATCGCCACCGGCGAGTACCACAAGCGGTGTCTTCGTTTCCTTGTATTGGAGCGAAGCTTCGTAAATGGAAGTCAGTTCGCCTGTAGGCAGGTAGGTTGTCACACCGCCGCTGGTTCCGGGGGCCAGTAGATTATTGAGACGAATATTGGCGAAGGTCCCGCGCGTCATCACCCGGTCATTACCGCGACGGCTGCCGTAGCTGTTGAAGTTTTCGGGGGTGATGCCATGTTCCTGCAGATATTTACCGGCAGGGGAATCGGCTTTGATCGCACCGGCGGGGGAAATATGGTCGGTTGTGACCGAGTCGCCGACAGAGACCAGCACGCGTGCTCCGGTGATGGAGCTGATGGGTGCGGGAGTCTCGGGCATATCGACGAAGAACGGCGGTTCCTGAATGTAGGTACTGTTATCATCCCAGGCAAAGATGTCTCCATCGCCGCCATTGATGGCCTGCCATTCGGGAGAACCTTCGGTGGCTTTCCCATATTCATAGCGGAACATTTCCGGATCGATGGACGATTCCATCGCTTCGTTGACTTCTGCCTGTGAAGGCCAGAGGTCTTTCAGGAAGACATCGTTACCAGCCTGATCCTGGCCGAGTGGCTCAGTCGTCAGATCGATGTCGGTCGTTCCCGCCAATGCATAGGCGACAACCAGCGGTGGACTGGCCAGATAGTTTGCACGTACATCCGGGCTGATCCGACCTTCGAAGTTGCGGTTACCGGAAAGTACGGCCGCCGCGACGACGTCGTTGTCATTGATGGCTTTGGAAATCGGAGCGGGCAGTGGCCCACTGTTGCCGATGCAGGTCGTACAGCCATATCCGACCAGGTTGAAGCCGAGTTGATCGAGGTAAGGCGTCAGGCCGGCTTTTTTCAGGTAGTCCGTCACGACGCGGCTTCCGGGAGCCAGACTGGTTTTGACCCACGGTTTACGTGTGAGTCCTTTTTCGGCCGCTTTCTTTGCCAGCAGACCAGCGCCCAACATCACCGAGGGGTTACTGGTGTTGGTACAACTGGTGATGGCGGCGATGACCACAGAACCGTGTTTGAGCTGGAAGTTTTCGCCATTGTATTCGACGGCGATACTGGTTTCCGAAGGATCTTTTTTACCGAATGTTTTGCTGAGATCGGTGTGCCAGTGCGATTTCATATCGGTTAAGGCAATCCGGTCCTGAGGTCGTTTGGGGCCGGCGAGTGAAACTTCAATGGTTGAGATATCCAGTTTCAACTGGCTGGTAAACCGCGGCTCAGGCGAGCTTTCCGTTCGGAACAGCCCCTGTGCTTTGTAGTAGCATTCGACCAGATCGACTTCGGCGTCGGTTCGTCCGGTCCGCCGCATGTAATTCAGTGTTTCATCATCGACGGGGAAGAAGCCAATCGTCGCACCATATTCAGGAGCCATATTGGCGATGGTGGCCCGGTCAGCCAGACTCATGTTCGATAAGCCAGGGCCGAAGAATTCGACAAACTTACCAACCACACCATGTTCGCGTAACATTTGCACGATGCGTAGTACCAGGTCGGTCGCGGTAGCGCCTTCCGGCAGTTTTCCACTCAGCTTGAAGCCGACGACTTCTGGAGTCAGCATATAAATCGGTTGGCCGAGCATGACTGCTTCGGCTTCAATTCCGCCGACTCCCCAGCCAACCACGCCCAGACCGTTGATCATGGTTGTATGGCTGTCGGTTCCCACCAGACTGTCAGGATAAGCCACGCCCTCTTTCGTCAGCACGACTTTGGCCAGATATTCCAGATTGACCTGATGCACAATTCCAGTGGCAGGAGGGATGACGCCGAAGTTGTTGAGTGCCTGTTGACCCCAGCGGAGGAACTGGTAACGTTCCTGATTGCGTTCGAATTCTTTTTCGACATTGTGTTGCAGGGAGAGCTTGGTGGCAAACTCATCGACCTGAACTGAGTGGTCAATGACCAGATCGCAGGGCACGAGGGGATTGATTTTTTGTGGATCGCCGCCCAGACGAACCATGGCGCTTCTGAGAGCTGCCAGGTCGACAACTGCGGGAACGCCTGTAAAATCCTGCAGCACAACACGACCCGGTTTGAAAGGAACTTCCACCGGGTTGGGAGATTCTGCACTCCAGTTAGCGAGATTAACTACGTCGGCTTCGTTGACAACGAAGCCATCTACGTTTCGCAGACAAGACTCCAGCAGCACTCGAATCGAATAAGGCAGTGTTTCAATATTACCAATGCCGTCATCGATGAGTTTCTGTAAACGGTAATAAGTGAACTCACCACTAGATGTCTTTAATTGACCTTCCGCGCCAAAAGGATTTCCGGAAGCCATTAATCTCTCCTCAGTGCTACTTTGAATGGTAAATAAATGATTTCAGGTTGCGACAGCGAACCTGTGTTTAGTTAAGTTTCTTTCAGGATCTGAATATGTTTCATTCTATGAAGTCAGATCCCGATCGACAAATGGCTGGACCTTCAAAAACGCAAAACATCCCTAGATGCTGGTCGTCAGCCATGAAATTGTTGTGAAATTGGGACAAGAGAGCCTATTCTAACGAAGAGGTGGCCTATTTTCCATTGCGGAGTTTTTTCACCTGTCGCTTGGCACTTTCGACAATTTTGTCTTCGACTTCTTCAGACCAGCGTTGCGCAGGCATTCCGTAGACCATCATGGAAGTGTTGCCTTCGTAACCCCAGCGGGATGACTTGCGGGGCGGGACGTCTTCTTCGAGGACCCTCAGCGACGGGGTGTAAGCCATCACATCGTTGCAGTAACCGGCAACCCAGGTGTCAGAGCCGAACTCTTTTTTCATTCCCAATGCATAATCGACAACGACTTCGCCGCCAATCGTGACCCAGAGTTGTCTACTTCCCAGCAACCAGGTCTGAACGGGAAACGGATAAGACCGAATGAACGGCTTGCCTGAGTTGAGTTGTTTGAGCAATCGTGTTCCCCAGCGTGTGATATAGGAATTGGGATTACCGGCGGCGAGTTTTTCCAGTTCGGCTTTAGTGGGAGCGTCGCCTAGTTTAATGTCGATGATTTCCATTTCAGTTTTCAATTCCGGATCCAGTTCCACCAGGGGCAGACGCACGGTGTCTGCGACCGCGTGCGCCAGGCGTGAACCATAGGATTTTGCCAATTCCAGAGTACGACGGGGGAGAGGATTCTGATCCGCACCGCAGCCCATGTAAAACATCGCGGTGGCGCCGGGGAACATGGTTTCCAGCTCATACTGGGCAAAACCGGCATAGTCGCCACACCATTGCTGGATTCCTACCGTGGTATTGTGGCAGGCATATCCGAAGACAATCGTTTTGACTTTGCCTGCTTTGTCTTTGACGGCCAGAACAGGAACGCTATGGTCGACAGGACCTTTTAATTCATCGGCTTTTCTGAGTTTGGGGACATCAGGTTCCATGTTGTTGCGGCGGTTGACGGCGATACTTGTGAAGCCTTGCCCGGTCCAGAGTGTCGCAGGTTCCAGATTCTTGATCGAGGTTTCGACGGCGCCGACTAGTTGTTGTTCCAGTTTGTCGGAATACTCATTAATCTGTTTGACGTGTTCCGGAGTCAGAGGATAGATATCATGCAGCGCACCTCGCAAGACGGGTCCACAGTGCGTGTGTGAACTGTTCAACATAATCTGACTGCGGTCGAGGTTGAATTTTTCTTTGAGAGTCGCACAGACATTGTTGTAGATCGACTGGGGAATTCCCAAAGTGTCTGTCGAAACGATGACGCCTCGGTGTCCATCGCGGGCTTCAATCACCAGCACTTTCAGCCAGAGATCGTGGATTTTGCCATCCGCGGGTGCTTTGCGACCCCCATATCCGGCCATCCAGAGGTCTTTTTCAGGGGTGATCACCACACTGGCTGAGCCGGCTTTCCAGAGTGGTTCTTCAGCAAAACAGCGATCTGAGGGCAATAAATGGACACAGGAAAGCAGGAGCAGTAGAAAACTGGCGCGAATCTGCGTTAGATATTTCATGGAGAAAACCTCTCACTATTGTGCAAATGACAAAAAAACTAAACCTTCTTTATAAACGGTTTCTTTTTAGAGTAAAAGGGTAGAGCAGACATATCAAGCGTTTGGGATGTGTTCTCTTCTGTTTCGAGAAGCAAATTTGTTTTCGTACAAGAGCGTGTTAGAATGGGAGTACATCTCTTTCTGAAGGTATTTCCATGAAGAACAAAGCCGGGCAGAATCCAGTAGAAGGACCATCGTCTGTGAATGTGAAGGCAAATTTCAGGAAAACGCTGACTTCGGTCGCTTTAATTTTTGCACTGTGTCTCATTGCAGGACCTGGTTCCGGTCTCTACGCGCAGGGAAAAGGCAGAAGAAATAAGAATGCGCAGTCTGCGACGTTGCCCGCCGATTACCGGTCGAAAAACTTTCTGATTCATACCGACCTGTCACCGGCAGAGGCGAAGGATTTGCTCGAACGGTTGGAAAAGATGCTGGTCATCATTTCGACTTATTGGGGCAGCCCAAATCGCAGTCTGATTGAATGTTACGTGGTGAAAGATCTGGCGAACTGGCCGCCCGGCAGTCTGCATCCCGCTGGTATGCAATCCGTGTCCGGCGGTGGCGGCGTGACCGTGGGTCGCACAACCTATCGTGGCAATCAGCTCGTGGCAGCGAAAGCCCTTGTGTATGCAACGGCTGACAGAGGCACGCCTCAACATGAAGCGGTCCATGCCTATTGTACGCAGAATTTCGGTCGCACCGGACCGGTCTGGTACAGCGAAGGAATGGCGGAAATGGGGAACAACTGGAAATCGCTGCCGAAAAAAGGACAGCCGCTTGCTGCGAATTGTGCTCCCTATGTTGTGGATTATATTAAAAGTAGCGAACCGAAAAGTTTGAATGAGATTGTCAATTCAAAAGAGATGTCTGGCGATTCCTGGCAGAATTATTGCTGGCGGTGGGCGTTGTGTCATTTGCTGGCAACCAAC
>Ga0222668_1000008_pt1 | contig 156128 bp, 119 predicted proteins | sample AntAcemetagen728_FD_179823 | JGI IMG/M metagenome (GOLD analysis project Ga0222668, IMG submission 179823) | Saline water microbial communities from Ace Lake, Antarctica - #728 | ecosystem: Environmental > Aquatic > Non-marine Saline and Alkaline > Saline | place: Antarctica: Ace Lake...
TTGAATTCTTCCGTAAACGATCGCCGATGCTGTTTCCCTGACACTTTGGACTCCTTGCTCATAAATTCCTCCTAAGAAGATTCTGAAGTATTCTTCAGGAGTCCGCCAGTCTTGGGCTATCGCACTGTGTCGGATACCGGGATTGGGATTCCTGCGGAGAAATTGAGCACGATCTTCGACCCTTTTGCGCAAGCAGATAGTTCGACATCTCGCAATTACGGTGGAACAGGATTGGGTCTGACTCTCAGCCATAAACTGGCTCAACTACTGGGAGGAAACTTAACAGTCCAGTCGACTGTGAATCAGGGAAGTGTTTTCTCTGTCACGTTAAAAGTGGGGTATGAATGTAATTTAACACAACAAAAAAAGTTAAACCATAGTCTGAGTTCAGTTGACCCTAACAGGGAATTTCACCATCGCCGGGATATTAAATCTGTTCCAAGAGACCTGAAAGGCAGAGTATTACTTGTAGATGATACGAAAGAGATTCGAAAGCTATTCAATTTTATGCTGCATAAAATGGGCTTGGAAGTGGTGACTGCCTCGAATGGAAAAGAAGCAATTGAATTGGTGACTGAAGCGGCAAACCGGAATGATGTTTACAATGTTATTCTGATGGATATGCAAATGCCCATTATGAATGGGTATGAAGCAACTCGATTCTTACGAAGTCAGGAAAATCAGATTCCCATTATTGCCATTACAGCTCATGCACTTGTTTCAGATAGAGAAAAGTGTCTTGATGCAGGCTGCACAGAATATCTAAGTAAGCCAGTCAAGTATGAAGTCTTATACGAAATGGTGAACCGCTATCTGGCAGAAACAGCAGGCGTGCTGACAAATTAAACTGAATTGTAAAGAAAAATATTAAGTGAGGCGTGTGGCGGCAACAGGTATCAAACCCCAAACACGACACGACTTTGATTAGTTTTTCGTAATGCTCAAGCCTCTTGTTTGATGTGTCTGAGCTGACGGGAGAGAAATATGAAAAGTGGCGCCTCCCTTTGAATTGGAGCTATACCACATTTTACCGCCTGAAGCATTGATCAGAGATCGGCTTAAAGAGAGGCCGATGCCGAGTCCTTCTTTCTTGTTTGTGGCGAAGGGCGTAAAAAGCCGATCCATGAATGTCTCTGGAACACCTGCTCCTGTATCAGCTACGGAAATCTGTATCATGGAATCAGCCATCGATGTTGTGATGGTTAAAATTCTTGGAAAGGATATTTCTTCCAGTGCTTCAACGGCATTTTTGATCAAATTTATGAGCACTTGCTCAATTTGCACGCGATCTGCATACACCGTGGTAAAGTTATTTTCGGAAACCAGCTTCACCTGGATCTGTTGCAGTCGGATTTTGTATTGAAGTAATTGTATCGCGCTCCGGATACTGTCGTGAATATTGAACAGAAATCGTTGCTGCTTTTGCTTTGTGGCTAGTGATTTCATCCTGCGCACAATTTCGCCTGATCGTAGCGATTGTGCTTCGATTTTAGTAACCAGATCTGAAACATCTCCCCCTTCTTGCAGAATACTCTTCATGCAAGAACTATAGTTGGCAATCGCCGTTAACGGCTGGTTCAGTTCATGCGAAAGACCTGTCACTAATTCCCCCATCACGGACAGTCGTGAAACGTGTGCCAGTTCGTCGCGATATTCCTGGACCATCCTGCTTGCTTCATGCCGCTCGGTAATATCCTGGATCGTTCCATACATGACCCAAGTTTCGCTATCATGTTTTTTCTTCAGAACGGCTTGTTCATGTACGTGGCGTATTTCACCATTGGAGCGAATAATGCGATGTTCAATACTGAATGGTAAATTGTTCTTGAGAGTGTTCGCGATGACGCGTTCTACCAGTTCACGGTCATCCGGGTGGATGATTTCAAGAAACGCTTCATAGTTCGGTGGGAACTGTGAGGCGTTTAAACCAAAAATGCAATAAACTTCTTCTGACCACCAGAGAGACTGATCTTCAATATCCCATTCCCAGCTTCCAATATGCGCAAGCCTTTGCGCTTCAAACAGCCTGTTGTGCATGTTTTTCATTTCGATTTGGGCCGTTTTTTGTTCATTGATATCCTGGATAATGACAAGGAATTCATCCGACAGGTAGGGAAACAACCGAGCTTGAAACCAACGGGTTTGCTGATCGACTTTTAACGTGTATTCGAAGGATGCTGCTTTGTTAGTTTGGTTGAGCTCCAGAATCGCCGCTTCGAATTGATCGACGACATGCCTGGGAAGAATTTCATGAATCTTTTTGTTAAGCAGTTCTTCTGGTGGCAGAAATAAGCTTTTGTTTTTACCGCTTTCATATCCGACAATGGTTCCATCGGTACTCAAGTGAATAAATAAGTCCGGGTTGGCTTCCTGAATAGCCTGAAGCTGCGCGGTTTTTTTCGCAACACTCCTTTCTGCGTCCAGGCGGTCAGTAATATCAACCGCCGATAGTACGATTTCTACGATATTCCCTTCTGCGTCAGAGAGGGGACCGAATGTCATATCAAGATCCATTGTTTTCTGTTTGGATAATCGTGTCATCGTATTATAGCGGACCGTTTCTCCTAAAGCAGCCCGCTGAAAAGCTTCCTGCATTTGTGCCTGCACTTCAGCAGAATACGACCATCTGTAGGATTGCCAAAAGGGCTTGCCAATCACATCTGATTTTCTGAGCTTCGCTGCATCCAAGGGGGCGCGGTTGACTTCCAGAAGGATTCCTTCAAGCGAATAGACTCCGACAAATACAAACAAGCTGTCAAGAATGTCCTGGGTTCGCTTGTATGCAGTTTGCAGTTTGTGTTCTGATTGCTTTCTTTCCAGAACTTTCAGTCTGAGACTTTCATTGATTCGAGTTAACTCAGCGGTTTTCTTTTGAATATTTATTTTCAGATTTTTTTCGCCAAGCCACTCAAATTCCTGGTTACTGACTGTATTCATGAGCAAAGGAAAGTTCGTTTGTGATCCCGCATTGCACGTAGCGCTGACAGGCACTTGATCTAGAGAACCAAAGGTTGTTCTGAATTGCTGATTGATCCAAACAGAGAGCTCACGGCAATCTTGAAGGGATCCTGCCAGGAAACTGTTTTGGAAAACGGATCGTAGTCGTACCTGTAGATTATTTTTCAAATGAGTGTGCCGAATTAGACAGCTGAATGCCGTCATCCAGATGATAAACAATGCGAGGAAGCGGCTTTCCCAGGTGAAGGGGGGGAGACCTATTCCCGAGTCCGAGATCACACGGAAGAGCGTCAGTGCCGAGCACACGCATGCAACCAGCAAGAGAGGCCCGGTTCGATACTGTCGGGCCATCAGGACGATTACCGTCGCATAAAAGACCGGTATCGCAAGGATTAAGGGTATGTGCAGATCAATCAGAAAAATGAGGAGTGTGAGCGAAAAGCTGATCCATAAACGTCGAAAAATTTCGCGCTGTATGCTCATAGACTGTCCCTGTTGATCAATGGAAACTGAAAGATTTCAAATCCAGAAAGTCACGACGATTGCCTGATTTTCTATTTTGATTGAAATCCTTTGGAAATAGAAAACGATCAAGTTTTAGGACAGAGATGGCGCATTATGTCTTTTCTCAGCAAATTGATAAACCCCGATTTTTAAATTTGATTAATTTTACTTAAGAATTGTGAGTCATCGTCACTTTTAATTTTCAGAAAACCATTCTTGGGATTTGTACTTAAGGGGCTGCTCCCAATTGGGCAGTCTGCACTCTGCCCCTTTGCTGTTGCTCTGGCGATTCACTCATTCCGAGATCGGCCGCCCCGTCTGATCTGCGCGTTCCATCACCGGCCAAAACGCGTCTTCGAAATTCATTACGGGGGATCAAGCTTGAGCAGACTTGTGATCCAAATCAGGATTCCACCTGGGCACGGTCCAGGGGAACATTGCGCAAATCCATCCGCTCCATTCCATTTGGTATGATCCAATCGAGCACGTCGCAAAACCGCTTCGGGTAGATCAACGCCGATCAAGGACAGGCATGATGTGCGGATATCTATCGTCGTTTTGGTAGTGCGCTTAAAATAGAATGACTCTGGAATAAAACTGTATCGGCATAAGGTGCTCATGCCGGTCAATTCCTGTATCATTCAGGCACCCCGAAGGTCACCACATCATAATGGCTGTTTCGCCGCTGTCTTCGCTATAGTACAGTCGGACCCGCAAAATGTACTTCCGATTTTGTACTAACCGAACGCTTAAACTTGCGTTTCGACCCCATCCACTATCATCATCAGCAGAAAAATGTTCCAGGCTTCCCTTGTTTTCTTCAAACAGAACCATAAGCGTGTCTGCGGAACCGAATGTTTGAATTTGATATTCGCGTGTTGATTCAGGCTTGATGATGAAATTGGCCTGTTCTGCAGGTGTCAGGCTCAGTTGCTCAGATTTAAACCGCTCCAATTCATCATAGTCTGAGTCGGTCTCAGGATAAAATATTTTCACGCGCGATCGGTCGATATCAGATAAACCCGGTATGGGATTGAGACCTGCACGATATCTTTCTGGTCTGAGAATCAGACCGGCTCTGATGCTGTATTGCATAATCGAATCGGGGTCCCACTCCGATCCCTCAACAGAGTTGGAATCCAGTTTACGCAGCACGTTGTGGAACGTTTTCTCTCGCGACCATTTATTAGGCGGTCCTGTAAAATACCGATAAACGGCTTCTTCGTCCCATTCAATTCCCGCGAAGGGGCTTGATTGCTCATGTTGAAAACCGAGCGTGTGCCCAATTTCATGCAAGGCGGTATCGCGTCCATCCTGTCCTCTGAGAATCCAGCCGAAGTTCATCGTCCGTTCATGGGAGGGTCGATTCCAGATGTCACGGCCTACATAGGACCAGGAACCATCATCACGTTTAAAACCAATACGAATATCAGCCTGGTTTGGTGAATCAACCTCACTGAAAGAAAGCCCGATCCCAATCTCTTTCCACTCATCGAAGGCATCTCTTACAATTTTCTGCTGGCTGTCACTACCTCCCCAATCTCCTTCGTCAAAAAAATAGTATTTCAGCTTCGTGCCATTGACCCATTTTTTTTCAATCGCACGAATAATGCTCTCGCGTGCGGGGTCGATGCCAGCTTCCAGCTCTCGGATCGGGACAACGGGAATCCCACAACATTCCATCGTCTCTGGTAAAGCATCGTCGCCATTGTCGTGCTTCATCTGCATCTGATCTTCAATGGCATTTAAACGCGAGATGACCTTCTTTAACTGATCTTCGAGTTTCGAGTCACTTTTCCTTTTCCCATCGGCCATGTCTACTCTCCCTGGTTTGAATTGCAATAGGGGACTTATTGTTCGCATGTGCCTGCATGTCTGTTTTGTTGAAGCTCTCTTCTCTGCATGCTACCAAAATGCCACGTGTGTTCAAATGGTCTTTTGGGGTTTAGGCGTATTTCCCAAAAATCCCTGAATGGTGTTCGGCAAGGCGTGAGGATATACCTGCGCTCGAAAAGTTAGTGGAAGCACAGAATGGAATCGGTTTTCTTGAGCTTGGTGCGGCTGGTCAGCGAGCAGTTTCTGCTAAGCTTAAAACCTTGTTCGTTACAGTGGGGCAGAGACCTTCCAAGCGGCTAGTCCGGTTCGGTCTGATGGAATGTTCTTCTATGATAAGAAAGCTGATGAAAGGCGCGAGGACGCGATTGTGGCCAAGCTGTTGAAAGGGAGTGGGGTGGTTGTGATCACGCTTGGGGAAGATCATGACTTGAGGGATAAACTCAGGCGGCTTGGAGTTAGTGTGAAGTATAGGCAGGTGGTTGCTCGATATTATAGCCCATGATAAAGACTGACTAACAAACAGCAACAGATACTTCGTTTCATACGCGTCTTCAAAGTCAAGTCGGGCGAGTCTTCACCTTAGATCCCATCCCACACCGGCACATCCAGAAACTCTGAAAGCGTATTCGCATCTTCGTGAATCTTGTCCAAATTACCGTGATCGACGACATTAGTTCGCACGCCATCCCTGGAGACGAGGTTCATTTCATAGCTGTAATACGAACTGTCGCTACCGCTGATATATTCCGAAATTAACTGAATCGAATGGATTTCCTTGAAAGGCATCAGCAACTCATTTGCGGTGGCGTAGATTAATTCGTCAGCCGAAATCTTTCCTTTCCAGAAACAGTTGTGCTGCTTATCGAACACAACCGGCCTGGTGCCGAAATAGAACATCAGGCCACCCGCCAGTGTAAAGATCAACCCGACTGCACCCAGGATGAGCACCTCCGCTGTAAAAATTCTTCCGTTCAAGATGAATTGAGAGATTGTAAAAAACAATGCTCCCAGTCCGATAAACAAGAAGATCAAGTAAAAAACGATTGCTCCCCCCGAGGCACGAAACTCATAACGGTTTGGGGAGACCCGTATCAGCTTTCGTGTGCAGAAGTTCGCTCCACCCGGTTTGAGCGGCGACCATTCCGTTTCCATCGCGACCAGATCGTCCAGTGTCGCTGGATCAAATCGTTCACTGCCCTCTGTTGATAAACTTTTTAGTTTGTCGATTAGCTTGCGAAACATGGGCTGCTAGACTTAGTGAAGAGGTGGTTCCGTTTTGTGGATATAATATCATTCAGACTTGCGCATTCAAATCGTTCGTGAGTACGCATAGCTATGGTTTGCGTCTTTTGCTTGTGATCGGCAATGGCAGCTTGTAGCGAAGCGACAGGATAGTGATGAGCTCAAACTCAGTACTCGGGATCGCTGAAAATTCCATTGCCGTCCTGTTGGATTTGCGAGAAGGATGGCATGAAATAATCCCGAAGCGGGGAGAGGTACTTCCGCGGCAGAACAGTTCCGTCTTAAGGATTGGTATCTGGTGGACCAAGGATGAATGCGCCGCCACCGTAGGCTCGTACGACTTTAGATTGCTGGAGAGGCGGTCTTGGGTTTCCAGGATACCACAGATACGGTCTTCGCTTGGTGGGGATTGAATCACGGCTTCTGATCCAATTGGGATAGATCCACCTTTGTGTCAGATGATGTTTCGGTGTGTTCGGAGAATAGATGATTTTGTGACTTTTGGTTGTGTCGATGTGTATCGTTTTCCAAATCGTTGGTTTCTCTGGAACGCGAAACTCTTGTGACGGAGGAGGTGTGTCGCAAAAGAAAACAAACAAGAATAACAGATTCGAACTCGCTGGGATTATCATCGCACTGTTCCTTCCTGGCATCGATTCTGGAGCCTGTGTGCATTGATGCTAACAATTCCGAGAGAACGGTAAAACCGCAACACCTTCGATGAGCAGAAATCCCAATCATTCAAAATCCTGCTTCAAAAGCAGGTATGATCGCATTGGGGCCATTGTCGGTGATCTGTGCTCTGGAAGCGAAGACTACACTATGAGAGAGAAGCAGGGAGAGCGGACAGGGTATCGCAAATACCCTCGTGGCTCAGGTGAGGAGCCTGAAAAACGGAGTCACGCCAAATCGACGTAAGTCGTTTGATAGTAAATAGCCGAGGTGGGACTCGAACCCACACGCCCTTTACGGACCCGGGATTTTAAGTCCCGTGCGTCTGCCATTCCGCCACTCGGCCATGTCTTCTAAGATTATATAGTATATTGACTTGCATCGTGCAAGCAAAGAATAGAGATTATCTCAATTTTGAACCTGTCAGATTCCTGCCCGTTTTCGCTCCGATGTAAATCGGCGTGCCCGGTTTGCGGGAGTTTTAATAGGTTTCGTCGGCCAGGCTACGGGAACGACGACGTCGGCGGCGGCGGTGGAGCCAGCGTTCGCCATCTTCTGCCTCGGAAAAAAAGGAGCCGGACAACAATCGATAGAAAAATAAGAGGATAAACGCCCCTCCCGTCGCAGCTAAAAAGCCGACAGTACTGATCGGCGTCACGCGGGCACCGTCCCAGAAAAACATGAGTGTGCCACATCCAACAACACTGCCACCAATGCCCATCAGCAGGGTGCTGACTGCACCGCCGGGATCTTTTCCGGGCATGATTGCTTTGGCTGCTAAACCGACTAAAGTACCAAAACCTACCCAGACCAACATTTCGTTGATCGCTTCCTGGAGAATTCTGGTGGTATTGTCATCAAACATTTTGACGGTCCTTCGTCGGTAAATGCTTATTCTGTTTTGATTTACATAGAATATGAAGTGTAGAGGAGGTCTCACTGTGAAGAGAGCCTTTTATTACTCGCTATAATCATTATCGTCAACCCCGACCTGAAACTTGGGTTACGAACGATCTAATTGATTTTTGATTAAAGTAAACTCGAGTCGGAGACACATCACCCGTTCAACCATTGGTCCTTGTGTTCTGCGACAAAGGTATCGTCGTTCAGGTGCGGATAAGTATTGTAGATTCGGTCGATCTCTGCCGCCTGCCCCCGTCCCAACGTTTCATTGGGGTTCAAACACCAGATTCCTTCCAGCAGCCCCTGACGTCTGAGGACTTCCGAAATGCCGGGAATGCAGCCTTGATATTGATTGGCGACGTCAAACAGAACCGCGTTGCAGTCGGTGACTTCGGTGTTGAGCTGCAGAATGGAAAGCGGGATCGCCGTTTCGGCTGCAGCGACTTTCTGGCATTCTTTGAATATCTGAACGGCGTTGTGCGTCCAGGCGGCCCAATGTCCGAGCAGTCCGCCGACGATGCGACGTTCGAGTTGTTTGCCTTCCGAAGGAAAACGAAAAGGGGTGACGAGATCGAGCACGATGTTATCATCGTTCCCTGTATACAAGGCGATGTCTTCGCGTCCCGATTCTGCAACCGCGCGGATGACATCAAGTGTGTGATAACGATTGAAGGGTGCCATCTTGATGGCGGCGATGTTTTCAATCTCACAGAAACGCCGCCAGAATGAGTAAGGTAGCAGACGGCCGCCGGTATCGGGCTGCAGATAGAAACCAAACACGGGAATAATTTCCGAGACCGCTTTGCAGTGTTGGATCAAAGCATCTTCGTTGGCGGATTTGAGGGCCGCCAGGCTGAGTAAACCGAAGTGATAACCGGCCTCTCTGGCGATGGTTGCTTCCTGTGTTGCCTGACTAGTTTCTCCACAGATACCAGAGACGCGTAACAGGGGAGCCGTTCTCTGTTGGTCGGCACGATCCATCTCTTCCGCCGCCAGTTCCAGGACAGGCTGAAACAGATCGATGCCCGGCTTGCGGATTTCAAATTGCGTGGTATGCACTCCGACGGCCAGTCCGCCGACGCCGCTGGCGATGTAATAACGCGAAAGCGCTCTTTGCCGACGCTCATCCAGTTTGCGCGCAGAAGTTAACGCAAGAGGATGCGCGGGGATTGCGGTTCCCTGCTGTAATGTTTGCGTGATGAGAGAGGAATTCATAATTCTGATTTCTATGTTCTGTATCGTGTAATAAAGCCCAGTTAAAACTTGCCGCTGCGCGATTCGAAATGTGTTGGTTTACCCAGCAGGGGGCGTTCGTTTTGTATCCAGTCGGCAATCCAATTGATAATCTGGTCGGCTTTCACCTGCGGATCGCCGTAACGTTGCTGTCCGTATTGGCCGTTATTGAGTAAGGCGTCCTGCGATTCCGTTCCGGTGAACTGAGGTGCGTTGCCGAACAAGGTGCCGAATCGTTCGCTGATTTCGCGGACACTGAGAATTTGCGGGCCAGCGACATTCAAATAAGCAGGAGGAGAAGTGGCGTCAGGCATCGAGCAGAGCGTCATGGCATTGGCATCCGCTTGCCAGATGACGTTGACATATCCCATCGAGACGTCAATCGTCTGTTCCTGATAAACCTGGAGTGCAATATCAACAAGCACGCCATAGCGGCATTCCGTCGCATAGTTCAAGCGAATGATGGTCATTGGAATATTCAAGGTGCGGCTGAAATGTTCGAACATTCGCTCCCGCCCCAGACAACTCATCGCATACTCTCCTACCGGGTTGGGTTTATCGGTTTCGACTGATCCCTGGCCTGAAGCGTTGACCAGTCCGTAAACGTTTCCCGTCGAAAAAGCAGTGATGCGGCTGTTTTGATATTTATTACAGACGAGGGACGGTAGATACGTATTCATCGCCCAGGTGAGCGATTCGTTTCCTGTGGCGCCGAATTTCATTCCCGCCATATAGATCACGTTGGGGACATCGGGGAGACTGTTGATCAAAGTAGCGTCGAGCAAATCGCCTTTGATGGTTTCAATTCCCAGATCTTCGAGAGGTTGTCTGCTGGATTCATCCGAGAAACGACTGACGCCGAGAATTTTGCGTTTAATGCCTGCTTCTTCGTCAGCGCGGATGATCATGCGCGCTAAGGTTGGCCCCATTTTGCCGGCGATTCCGAGGAGAATCAGGTCGCCGGTGGTTTGTTTCAGTGCGTTGACAACTTGTGAGGTCGGTCGGCTTAAGAGTTCGTCCAGTTGTGCAACGTTGTTGATCTTGGTAGGGAAGTCGGTCATGTTTTATGTCTAATGCTATTACGTTGATCGAGGTGTGTGTTCCAGGTTTGGCAAATATTACCGCAAACAGTATGACAGGCTCGCGTTCGAAATGGAATTCAATGAATCTTTAATCGTGGGGAATCTCGCAGGCGAGCAGTTGGTCCCAGTCGGGCAGGTCCGCTGAATTTTGCGAGAAATGACTGGCGACAAGCTTGCCTTTGTCGAGAATCAAAGCCGCTCCCAGTTGTTGAAGATCTTTGCCGGGAATTCCTGGCAAGTAACCGGAAAGGATCGTGGTTTTGAAACCGGACCACCAGACGGCAGGTCCGATGGTTTCCGACAGGTTGCCGCGTTTGACTTGAAAGAGTGCGTAGAGTTTTCGGTCGGGGTCGCTGAAGCTCTGCACGTTTTGTAATTGATATCGGGCCAGTAACTTGTCTGCCTGTGCGTGATCCATCATGTGGACGATCGCCAGTTGCAGATTTCGTTCTGCGATTTGTCCTGATAATGTCTGCAGTTGTGCCAGCACCTGCCGACAGAAGGGGCAGCCTCCATGTCTTAGAAACACGACGAGAACAGGACGCGCTTCCGAGAGTTCCGATAATGTTTTTCCCTGCGATGACGGGAATGCGGACAGTGCCTGCTTGAGTTGATTTTGATCCATGAGTCACTCTCAGATAACGATATTCAATGCTGCTTCATACAGGGAAGATGCAGGGCTTCTAGAAATACTTCATTGAAAGTGGCGAACACTGATTTAGTTTACCATAAAGCGTCAGGATTTTCCTGGTGGAACTCGCTGATGTTTTGCACGGTGTCTTCAATGGTTTCGAGATCAGAATAGAACATGGCGGTCGGGTCAATTTTTTGTTGTTCCAAAAAGTCGATTTCCGATCGTAACTGTGGGATTTCCGCGGCTCGGGGCAGGATGACCAGCCAAAGCAGACCAAGGGCGGCAGTCAAAAACAGGAACCATGCCCACTGGCGTTTTGAACTGCCGGGCTCATAGGACTGATTATGTGGTATCGTTTCCTGCACGTTGACGGTCAATGGTTTAACTTGCTACTAGTAGAGATCAAAAGAGTTCATGAATGACTTCGCCGTGATCGATGGCGACAGTTGGTCTACCTGAATGGTCGAGGAAATGGATATTCGGATCCATGCCCAGCGCTCGATAGATCGTGTGATGAATATGTCCGGGACGCACAGGACGATCTGCGGGAGAGTCGCCTAGTCGATTGGTGGCACCAATGACGCGACCGCCTTTGACGCCGCCGCCTCCCATCAGGCAGAACATGGAATTGCCCCAGTGATCGCGACCGGGAGTCCCTTTGCTCAACGGAGGCCCACCGTTGCCGCCGTTATTCATGCGAGGGGTACGACTGAATTCACCGCACAATACGACCAGAACTTTTTCGCTCAGTCCACGTAACGCGAGGTCTTGAAACAGTGCGCTGACAGCCTGGTCAACACGGGGAAGATAGCTTTCCATGCCGCTTTTTAAATTCCAGTGATGATCCCATCCGCCGAAGTGCACGGTAACGAAAGTCGTTCCTGCTTCCACCAGGCGCCGCGCGAGCAGGACACTTTGCCCCCAAGTATGACGACCGTATTGCTCTCGAATCTTTTCGTCTTCGGAATTCAGATCAAAGGCTTTGCGCGCTCTGTCGCCGGTCACCATCTCGTAGGCTTTTTGATCCAGCCGATCCATGGATTTGAGCATGCCAGACTGATCAACGTCTTTGCGGAGTTGGTCAAAGGTATTTAATAACGCTTTCCGGTCTTTCAGCCGTTGGATAGATAATCCATTTGCCAAATTCAAGTTTTTGACCTGGAAATTCTGATTGTTCGGATCTGATCCTGTGACAAAAGGGTCGTGTTGCACACCCAAAAAGTTTCCACCAAAGTAACCCGGTTTTAAACCAATGCTGGAAGCATAGGGGACGGAAACATACGCAGGCATACTGGGATCGCGCGGTCCGAGCACTTTTGTTGCCATCGAACCGATCGAAGGGTTGCGACCGGGAGTGCTGCCGCCGCTGACACCGCCGCGGCCTGTGAGCATCCAGTGTCCGCCGGTGAAATGATCTCCGGTGTTGTGATGCAGCGAGCGAACCAGGGAAAATTTATCAGCACATTTCGCTTGAAGCGGAAACATTTCTGTGATGTCCATGCCGGGGACATTGGTGTGAATGGGATTCCAGATTCCCCGGGCTTCACTGGGGGCTTCCGGTTTTAAATCGTAGAGATCCATATGGCTGGGACCACCATCCAGCCAGAGCAGGATGACGGAAGTGTCTTTGCCGGTGACTCCGTGCTGCGCGGAATTTTCTTTGGCGTGTAAAATTTGAGAGAGGCTGGCAGACCCCATGCCCGCGACACCCATTTGGAGGAAATGACGCCGGCTCACACCGTCGCAGTACTTGCCCGTTTTTCCAAATTCAACACGGAACATATTTTAGGATCCCTTGTGCGAATTAATGATAAAAGATCTTTGATGCGTTTATTTTATGCGTTTGAAGAGTGTTTCGTCAATAATGAAGTGCTCTGATTTAAAATCTTTGGTGGGGCCAGAGAGAATACTCTTCTTATCCGAACTTCAGGATGTAAAGAAGACCCAGAGTTTGTAAAACCTGGCCAGTGTACGGGGAGGCGTTTCCTGACTGGAAACGTACGATAAACAGCCTGATGTACGATGAGATTACCGAGGTGATCCGAAGCCGATTCGACGCTGCAGACAACCCGTGTCTAGCCCCTGGTAGCGATTGAAAACGGTGGTTCGTTTGATATGAAAACTAAAGGGCACACTCCTCTGCTTTCCGTTTGGCCGAACGGTAAATTACACCGTTGATTTCGCCGCCCATCATTAAGATGGCACCCGTCATATAGAGCCAGGCTAACAGCACGATGAAGCCTCCCAGGGTTCCGTAGGTTTCGTTGTAATGCGCGACGTTTTCGACATATAAACGAAACCCCTGAAGCATAATGACCCAACTGATGACAACAAACAGGCTGCCGGGCGTGAAAACTTTCCAGGGTAGTTTGATGCTGGGAACAACCCAATAGATCACGGATGTTGAGAGCAACATAAAGCCACAGGCAACCGACCAGCGAACCCCTGCCGAAAGGAGCAGGTGTAACCAGGGCGCATAAAAGTATGCCAGTAGTAAACTCGCCAGATCGGGACCGATCACTAACAGGATCATCGAAGCCAGGAGTAGAATTAACACGCCAAACGTTAATAACAGCGAGAGTCCGCCCGCGCGCCAGAATGCTCTGGGATGATCGACTTCGAAAACGGCATCCAGTCCTGTTCCCATTGTGAGAAATAGACGCGTGCCTCCCAGGGAGAGTAACATCAATCCCACCATGATCAGACTGAATGTGGTTTTGTGTTGTATATCCGTAATCTGATCAAACAACATTTGCGAGACATTGCTGGGAAGTCCTTGATTAATGGCGTTTTCCATACTCAGAATCAGGCCTTTGATCGGCAATTGTGCTAAGCATGCGATGATCACAATCAATAAGGGGATCAAAGTGAATACTGCATAATAGGCGAATTGCGCGCTGTGGGCGCTGAGTCTGTGTTGGCTATACCCTTGCAAAGAGAGTCGAATCAAAGTCCAGGGCGTGAGGCCTCCAAACTTCCACATGGCACGAAAGCCAATTTTTCCGAGTTGTATCTGTTCCTGTTCTGTCATGTCAGACCGTTCATAAGTATTGCTGTTAAATGCTTTAGGCATTGTGAATCACAATGGAGACTCTAATTCTGAATATCGTCATAATTTATATAATCATTAAAGCTTAACATTTTGAAATGTCGATAAAGTTGATAATGGGAATCCTTTCAAAAAAGTTCTCAATTGTCGAGTGCCCTGTTGCCACATGTTTTTAAGTTCAGAGATTGACCGGATTTCAAAATGAATTCGTTGCTGAAAATGAGTGCCGGAATTTTACTTTGTCTGCCATTAACTGGCTGTGTTGGACCCGGTTATTATGATCCCTCCACGGGTATGGTATGTCAGGGTGAGATGTATGGGCCCACCAATTTTATAGATGATATCAAATGTTCGCTTTCCGAGCACCGTGCACAGAGAATGTGTAAACATTCTTGCAATACCTGTAATTCTTGTGACCCTTGTGGTTCAGGCGGCTTTGGGGCTTCGTTGCCCGGCATGTTATCTTCCGGCACATTCAGTTATGGCTCACAGGAAGGTCCTGCTGATTCTTATCTGCCACAAACTTACGCGCCCCAGTCGAGTTGTCCGCATTGTGGGCCTCAGGGGGGAACATTTATGCCTGAGTCAAATATGCACGAATCAGTCATGCCTGAGGGGTACGCTCCTGAGACATACGATCCCGGGACATATACTCCCGAGACATATACTCCCGGAACAGTCATGCCTGAATCAGGTTCGACTTCACCAACCACTGTGATTCCGCAAAAAATCACACCGGTTCCCAATCATGGCCACAAGGGGGTGATTGAGAAGCCCGCTCCTGCCCCTGCTGCAGAAGAGCCAAAGACGAATACGTCTTACGTACCACCGGCCTTGTTACGCACTCCGACAATGATGCCTAATAGTGCAAGTCCTCATCAGGGGGCTCGTCCTGTTCAATGGGTACCAGCGCAGATTCATTAATCGGCTTTGGGCTTTGGTTCCGTCTGAATCCGCCACAGCATTGCAGAGTCCGATCGTGAAGGGAGATGTGGGGTGTATCAACACGATTATGAGAATCAGAGATATCGCCAACAGAGATCCTATGGATTTATCACATCTTTGATTCTAGGATCTTTCTGTTTCCTCTGCTTATTCACAACAGAGGTTGAGTCTGCGATTTATGAAGTTGGTCTCGACAAAAAATATACGCTGGTAGAAAAAGTTCCCTGGGAAAGTCTGGTTGCCGGGGATGAAGTGCATATCCATTGGCGTCCTCAGCCATATCGTGCCAAGTGGGTGCTCTGTCGCCGCGGAACGAAAGACAAGCCGATTGTGATTAAGGGAATTCCTTCTGCCAAGGGGGAATTACCCGTCATCGATGGGCGTCGGGCCATGACGCGTCCTCAGCTACGTTTCTGGGGCGAACAGCGCGGAATCATTAAGATTGGTGGCGCCAGAGATCCGGCGGATACGATGCCGGCTTATATCGTGATTGAGAATCTCGATATCCGCAGCGCGCGGCCTTCCTTCTTCTATTTCAATTCTGAAGGGCTGCAGAAATATTTCAAAAACGCCGCAGCGATCTTTATTGAAAAAGGCGAGCACATCACGATTCGCAACTGCTATTTGCACGATTGTGGTAATGGACTGTTTGTGGCCTATGACACAAAAGAGTTATTGGTGGAAAATTGCTCCATCTACCATAACGGAATCGCAAACAGTTATTACGAGCACAACGTCTACACGGAAGCCGCCGGGATTACTTTTCAGGGAAACTATCTCGGTCCCTTACGAAAAGGCTGTCTGGGAAATAACCTCAAAGACCGTTCTGCCGGTTTAGTCGTGCGATATAACTGGATCGAAGGGGGCAGCCGCCAGTTAGATCTGGTCGATTCGGAGGGAGGGGATACCATTCGTTACGATCCCCGCTATCGGACCACCTATGTTTATGGCAATGTTTTGATTAAACAATCAGACGATGGAAACAGCCAGGTAATTCACTACGGCGGTGACAGTGGCGATGAAAGTGCTTATCGAAAAGGGACCCTTTTTCTCTACGGTAATACAATTGTATCAAAGCGCGCTTCAACAACTCTGGTCAGGTTGTCTTCCAGTGGAGAGCACCTGGATTGCCGCAACAACATTTTGTATACGCCACACGCGGGAAGCAGTTTTTCGATTCTGGATGAACTGGGAACAGCCAGTCTCAGTCATAACTGGTTAAAACAAGGCTGGAAAGCGGCTCATTCCCGTAGTTTTGGGAATGTGAACTCAGAAAAAGAAATCCATTCGGACAACGATCCCGGATTTCAGGATGTCGAAAAAAATCTGTTTTTTCTCACTCCCAAATCGGCTTGCCTGAATCAATCCGGTCCCTTACCGAAAGCGGTCGAGAATAACTTTCCGGTCAAAAAACAGTTCAATGGGCCACGGGGAACAAAAGACCGCCCCGCAGAATCATTAAAAGATCTGGGGGCGCTCGGAAGAGAATCAGAAGAGTAAGCAGGCTGCGTTTACTTACTCGTTGGGTATTGGCCGGCGACTTCAACCAGGGTTTTGACCATGCAGCCTGTCCCGCCTCCTTCGCGATGGGGAAGGTTCGCTGCAGCAAACGCTGGCCCGGCGATATCGAGGTGAACCCAGGGGGTGTCGTTGACAAAGTGTTCCAGGAACTTGGCGGCGGTAATCGCGCCACCCCAGCGTGTTCCAATGTTCTTCAGATCTGCAACATCACTTTTCAGTTGTTCTGCAAATTGTGGAAGCATAGGCATTTCCCAGACATCTTCGCCACTGCAGTTGGCTGCGTCCTTAACGGATTTTGACCAGTTTTCATCGTTCGAAAAGACGCCGGTGACTTCTTCCCCCAGTGCGACGACGCAGGCGCCGGTCAGTGTGGCGAGGTCGATAATATTTGTGGCTCCACGATCGGCGGCCAATGCGAGGACATCTGCCAGGACGAGCCGTCCTTCAGCATCTGTGTTGAGGACCTCAATCGTTTTCCCGTTCCGCGCTGTCAGGACGTCTCCCAGTTTATAGGAGGAACCATTTACCATGTTTTCAACGAGCCCCATATAACCGACGACATTGACGGGCAAATTGAGGCGGGCGATGGCAGTCATTGCTCCCAGGACCGCGGCAGCGCCGCCCATATCGCACTTCATGGTTTTCATGCCATCACTGGGTTTTAGTGAGAGGCCACCGCTGTCAAAGGTCACTCCTTTTCCGACCAATGCCAGAGTCGGTGCCGAAGGATCTGCTCCCTGGTGTTTGAGGATCACCAATCGAGGTGGCTGGTCACTGCCTTGTGCGACGGCCAGCATCGAGCCCATTTTTTCCTGTTTGAGTTGCTTTTCATCGAGTACTTCGGATTCCAGTCCGTATGTTTTGGCAATTTCTACGGCACGCTCGGCAAAACTGATCGGGAAAATGTCACTCGCATGGCGGTTTACCAGTTCGCGAGCCAGATTAATCGCTTCACCCTGAATCGTTCCGCGTTCGACGGCCTGCTGGCAGGCGGCCTGATCAGCGGATGCGGTGCCCACGAGGAAAATATCCTCGAAGGGATAGCGGGCCACTTCTTTCCGATACAAGTCCTGACCGACAGAACCGACAATCATCGCAGCGGTGATCAGACTGGCTGAATCATCTGCGCTGACGGAAGTGTTTTCAACATCGGGCAGCAGGACGGCAATCCGCGTATTTTGTTTGGCGGAAATCGAGCGGGCCGCCGTCATCATTGCTTTTTCCAATGCAGAGAGAGTAAGATTTTCTGCAGGTCCCAGCCCAACTAACAGGATGCGCGGCGTGCTGATTTCTGTTAAGCCGAGCAGTGAAGATGTTGTTGCCAGCTTCCCTGTGAAATCTTCATTTTCAATCAGGCGGGTAATCAACCCTGACAACGTTTCATCCAGCGTTGCAATCGTTTTGGTGAGAGGAGCGGATTCGATCAGACCAATTACCAACCAGTCAGCGGAGAGAGAGGAAATCGGTTCATTCGTAAATTGCGTACCCATTAGTTTTTGAAATTCCTTTATCGTAAGAAGACTTCAGATTAAGATAAGTTGCTTCCATAGTTTAACAGATCAGGAGTAAAAACCAAATGCGAGATATCAGGATCGCTGCTGTCCAGTTTGAACATCGCAACGGAGACAAGGCCTCTAATCTGCAGCGAATTCGTGAACTCTCTCAACAGGCTGTTGAGCAAGGGGCTGAAATGATCAGCTTCCATGAATGTTGTATCCCCGCTTACACGTTTGTGCAATCGTTTTCTAAAAAGCAGCTGATAGATTTGGCTGAGCTGGTTCCGAATGGGCCGAGCACACAGGAATTGATGAAAATTTCTCAGGAAGTCGGAGTTCCCATTCTGGCAGGTCTGTTCGAAGTGGATCAAGGGGAAGTTTATAATACGTATATCTGCGTCGATGGCACAGAACTGCTCGCGCGCTTTCGCAAGCTGCACGCGTTTGTGAATTCGCATCTTTCTTCCGGCGATGAATACGTCGTGTTTGATGTGCGGGGTTGTCGATGCGGAATTCTAATCTGTTACGATAATAATCTGGTTGAAAATGTGCGGATGACGGCGCTGCTGGGGGCGGATATTATTTTCATGCCGCATGTCACCTGTTGTCTGCCGTCGGTGATGCCGGGACGGGGTCTGGTTGATCCGGCACTCTGGCACAATCGGGACAGGGATCCGATACGGCTGCGACAGGAATTTCAGGGACCGAAGGGCAAAGGCTGGTTGATGCGCTGGCTGCCGGCACGGGCTTATGACAACGGCGTCTATGTGGTATTTACGAACCCGGTTGGGATGGACGATCAGGAAGTCAAACCGGGGCTGTCGATGATTCTGGACCCGTTTGGGGAAATCATCGCCGAATGTACGAAGCTGGGTGATGATATCGCGATTGCGCTCTGCACCGAGGAAAAACTGGGCCAGGCCGGCGGAAGGCGTTATATTCGCGCACGACGTCCGGATCTTTACGGCAAACTGGTCGAACCCTCCGAGACTCCACCGGTAACAGAACCGGGGTGGGAACTCAAGCCGTCCAGCTAATCGACTACCTTGATTTCAAAGCGGGATCGTTGAAGCCTGCTTCCTGGAAGCCTTTGGCGCGGAGCTGACAGGAATCGCAGTGCCCGCAAGGGGTGCCATCGGGAAGTGGATCGTAGCAACTGTGTGTCAGACCGTAGTTGACGCCCAGCGCCATACCCTGTTTGATGATCGCGGCTTTAGTCAGGGAAATGAGCGGGGTATGAATTTTCCAGTCTCCGGAATGTTCCACGCCCGTTTTGGTCGCCAGGGAGGCTACTTTTTGAAACGCATTGATAAAGTCAGGTCGGCAATCAGGATAGCCGCTGTAGTCGACGGCATTCACGCCAATGAAGAGGTCAAAGGCATCCAGTGTTTCTGCCCAGGCTAATGCGAGCGAAAGAAACACGGTGTTGCGTGCGGGAACGTAGGTGATGGGAATCCCGGTTTCCAGATCGTGTTCGCTGCGGTCTTTGGGGACTGCGATGTCTGCTGTGAGTGCCGAGCCGCCGAAGACACGCAAGTCGAGCGGAAAGATCACAAACTGTTTGACGTCAAACGTCTGACAGACTTTTTTCGCTGCTTCTAACTCGTGGCGATGCCGCTGACCATAATCGAATGACAGGGCATACAGTTCAAAACCGGCGTCTGCTGCGATGGCCAGTGTGGTGGCCGAATCGAGACCGCCACTCACCAGAACCACAGCTTTGGGGGGATCATTAGTCATTAATCTCAACACTCCTCAATAGATCTCGCGCGAAAAGAGAAACCTATCAGGAGCGATCAGCGGATGCAATCCTCTCGGAAAGCGGGATCTGTTTTTTCGTGAACTCAACCAGAGCTTCAATTAGAATCCATACTGCTCTGCCAGAGCGAGTGCGGCAAAGAGACTTCGGGAACCCGTGTATTGATAACCGAAGGGAATGATGCGCGGGTTATACATGCGATCATAGTTGCCGAAGCCACGGAATTGAAGGGAACCAAACCGGAACGAAGGTCGGTAACCATTGTAGTAGAATGTGTGTCCCTGATAGGGAGAACCAAACCAGTTGGATCGGACCAGATCGCTGTATAGATCAAGTGCAGGGTTCGATTGTTGATTCGCATAATAGCGGCTTCGCGACCAAGGCCAGGAATTGCAATAGGCACTGCGGTTCATGGGTTTGCGTTGTCTGTGGTTACAGGTTGCACATTCAGGCTTTGTGGGAACAGCAGAAATCGGGCGAGGGAGGATGATGATCGAATCATCTGATTTTCCGGTGGATGAAGCGCGTGTTTGAATTGATTGAACAGGAAAGCTGATTTTCCGCGTGGCATAAGAATTCGGGCCGGGTGCTGGGGTGATTTCAACAGTCCAGGTTGGCGGTGTATCTGGTATCGTGGAGGGCAGCTCGGGTTGGGTTGTTTCAGTGTCTGCTGCGGAAGTCGGTGGCGCACAGTTGAACTGAATGGCGGAAATGGTCAGGATGAATGTCAGGATATTTTTCATTGTCAGTACTTTTGAACTGGGAACGAACGACGTCAGCAATGGTTTCGCTTTTCACCTCGAAAAACTCTGAAATCCATCCTAGAGGAGTAAATAGACCATTTACCAACAAAAATCCCGATTCTGCGGCGAAAATGGATAAATTATCGGGTCATTCTCACTCCATGCCAGCGGGCGGCTTGATGGATTGTTGTCAGCAGATTAATCTGCCTTTGCACGGCCTGACCTGTTCTTACAGGCAAGATTGGCTATCACATTTACATTTGAATTGCAGTGGAGAAACACCGTGGCCGCAAAAGCCTGGGGAGGACGATTTCAACAGCAGACCGATGCCCGCGTTGAAGCGTTTACGGAATCAATCAGTTTTGACAGCCGACTGGCGGCCGTCGACATCACAGGTTCACAGGCGCACGCACGCATGTTGGCTAAGGTGGGTTTGATTTCTGATGACGAATGCCAGCAGATTGTAGAGACGCTGACACAAATCGGCCAAGAAATTGAACGGGGTGAGTTCGAGTTTCGCTTTGAACTCGAAGACATTCATATGCACATTGAAAGTGCGTTGACGGAACGTCTTGGTGATGTGGGTCGCAAGTTGCATACGGCTCGGAGTCGGAATGATCAGGTTTCGACGGACTTGAAGCTCTACACGCGCGGCGCCATTCATCGAATTGATTCACTGCTCAAGGATTTGCAGGTCGCTTTTGTCGAACGCTGTGAACGGGATCAGGATCTGGTGCTGCCCGGCTTTACGCATTTGCAACGGGCACAACCGGTGAAAGCCGCCCATTACTGGCTCGCGTATTGTGAAAAGTTTGATCGGGATCGTCAGCGTCTGGCTGATTGTTTGCAGCGGGTGAATGTGTCTCCATTGGGAGGGGCGGCACTTGCGGGAACATCGTTGCCCATCGACCGACACTATACGGCGGAGTTACTGGAGTTTACCGATGTGGCCCGCAACAGTCTGGATATCTCCAGTGACCGGGATTATCTGGCCGAATTCTGTTTCTGTATGGCGCTGGTAGCCACGCATCTGAGTAACTGGGCAGAAGAATGGATTGCCTGGTTTTCGACCGAGTTCGGTTTCATTAAACTGCCCGACGCGTTTACGACCGGCTCTTCGATCATGCCTCAAAAACGAAATCCGGATGTGCTGGAGTTAATTCGGGGAAAGGCTGCACGTCCGATTGCGGATGTGCAGCAGATCCTGGTTTTGCTCAAAGGCCTGCCGATGGCTTATAACCGCGATATGCAGGAGGATAAGCTGGCGTTGTTTGACTCGTACGATACAGTGGCGGCTTGCCTGGAACTGGCGGCTGCGATGGTCGAGGGAGCAGAACTGCAACAGGACACGATCACTGCCAAACTGGAAGACGGCTTCCTCGACGCGACCGCGCTCATGGAATACTTGATTAAAAAAGGGACCCCCATGCGAACCGGTCACGGTATCGTGGGGAAACTGGTTGCGTTATGTGAATCGCGCCAATGCCGACTTGTTGATCTCTCGCTCGAAGAATTGCAGCAAGCGTGTTCGCAGATTGAGAATGATATTTATCAGGTGCTGGGGGCAAGGAATGCGATGGCGGCGCTGTGCAGTTTTGGTTCGGGGGGAGAAGCTCCGGTCAAAGAACAGTGGCAATACTGGAAAGAAAAGCTCGGCTTGTGAAATGAGGTTGATACGTGCTTGGGAATGCCATTGATCCTGCTGAAATCCGACATTGAACGTTCATGAGAAACATTAAATTAACGCTGGCCTATGATGGATCGGAATACGCCGGTTGGCAGGTACAGCCGAACGGCCCTTCGGTGCAAGCGTGCGTGGAATCCGCTATTGAAAAGTTGACCCAACACAGAAGTGGGGTTCTCGTAGCCGGTCGGACTGATGCCGGCGTGCATGCGTTAGGGCAGGTTGCAAGCTTTCAAACGGAATCTGCCATTCCGTGTAAAAATATTCAATCGGGGTTACAGCGTTTTTTGCCGGACAGTATCTGTGTCAGAGAGGTTGTAGAGGTTGGTGAGGCGTTCCATGCCACTTATTCCGCGGTCCGGAAACGTTATCGTTATGTGATCCATAATACGGGGGTCGGCTATCCTTTCCTGAAACGCTATGTTTCTGAGTATGGCAGACCTCTGGACGCAGAGCCGATGCACGCTGCCGGGCAGTATTTGCTGGGGAAGCATGATTTCCGCTGCTTCGAATCGCATTTTCCCAATAAAGCGACGAGCGTGCGGACGATTCAAGAGTTGACCGTGCAGCGTACGTCTGCCTGGCCGGTCTGGGGCGCGGAAGTACTCTCACCGGCGCCTGATTCGAAAGCACTGCCTGCGGAATTTATTACCGTCGATATCGTGGCAGATGGTTTTTTATACAATATGGTGCGTGCGATTGTTGGGACATTGCTTGAAGTGGGCGTTGGACGCTGGTTACCTGTAGATGTACAGAAAATTCTTGTTTCCATGGACCGTTCGCAGGCCGGAGCGACGGCGCCTGCTTGCGGGTTGTATCTGGTTCAGGTTGACTATGTGGACTGATTTTCTCACATTACGTTTAATCCTTTTGGTCTTTGTTTGCGTTATATCAAGCATCAGGTTTCAGCGAGCAGTATTGGTCGACACTCAATCCGGAAAGTGAATGATGAGTCAACAGCCCCCTCCTTTGCCTTCCGATGACGCAGATGAGCCTATTTTCCTCGAAGACTCTTTTGAGGGAGGGGGAGAACGGATTGATGATGAGAACGGCCGCATCTTTCCCTGTGAAGGCTGTGGCTCCGATCTGGTGTTTCACATTGAGACTCAAAAACTGAAATGTCAGCATTGTGGTTTTGAAAAAGAAATCGGCTTTGATCCTGATCAGGAGGTGGAAGAACAGGATTTCTATGGAATGCTGGTGCATCTGCAGGAACTGCGCGAACAGCCAACAGATGAGAGTGAACAGAACGAGCAGGAAGTCCGGTGTGAAAGCTGTGGCGCGACATTACTGTTTGTTGATACGGTAACCAGTTCTGAGTGTCCCTATTGCGCTTCACCCATTCAACTGGAAAATGCGCATACTTCTGAAAAGCGGGTTCCCGTTGATGCCGTTTTGCCGTTTCAGATTAATCAGCAGCTGGCGCGGCAGAATCTACGAAGTTGGGTGAAATCGTTGTGGTTTGCTCCCAACGAGTTTGTAGAAAAAGGGGCCGAGGGAACCTTTCATGGTGTGTATCTTCCATATTTCACATTTGACAGTATGACCAGCACACAGTATCGAGGGCAGCGAGGCGAATACTATTATGTGACAGTTGGCACCGGCAAGAATCGCCGTCAGGTACGTCGGACGCGATGGTATCCGGCTTCGGGGGCCTTTCAGCGTTTTTTTGATGATGTCGTTATCTTGGCTTCACGGGGTTTGTCGCGACAATTAATACGGGAGCTGGAACCGTTTCCGATGCATCTGCTCGTGCCGTTCCGTCATGCATTACTGGCGGGGTTTACTGCCCGGACTTATGACGTGGAACTGGAAGATGGTTTCAGCTTAGGCCGAGAGCGGATTGACGCTGCCTTGTATTCCGATGTCTGTCGTCGAATTGGGGGAGATACACAACGGGTTGATTCGGCTCAGAGCCAGTACGATGCGATTACCTATAAGCATTTGTTACTGCCTCTGTGGCTGATGACCTATAAATATAAAGATAAGCTGTACCAGGTGGCCGTGAATGCGGCGACCGGAGAGGTGCATGGAGAGCGTCCTTACAGTTGGGTGAAAATCATGCTTGCCTCGCTGGCGGCGGCGGTTGTGGGGATCGGGGGGCTTGCCCTCGCAAACAACTAATTTAGAGCTGTCTCACTGCAGGGGGACGTGAAATCGCAGCGAGTCTGGCTATCTTAACACCTTTTTTCTCCTCAATTTGGATGAGTCTGTAGAAATTAGAAACTGATGCCTCTGAACGGTTGCTGATCAGCCTGCAGGGAGGTAAAAAAACAGAGATAACTTCAATATTTAGCCTTGAGATAGGTTTACTGAGCAAAATTCATTGTTAAGGAGTGATAAAGAGATGAATCATCCGATTCGAGTTGCAGTTACCGGGGCAGCAGGCCAGATTGGTTATGCCATGTTGTTCCGTCTGGCATCCGGTGAAATATTTGGTCCCGACCAGCCTGTTATCCTTCATCTCGTGGAAGTTCCCCCTGTGTTGTCAGCATTGGACGGAGTGGAAATGGAACTGGAAGATTGTGCCTTCCCAACTCTGGCAGGGATTGTGAAAGCAGACAGTGATCATCTGGAAGATGCTTTCGCGGATTGTAACTTTGTGATTTGTGTCGGAAGTGTTCCTCGAAAAGCGGGCATGGAACGAGGCGATTTGATTCGCATCAACGGGCCCATTTTTACCAACACCGGCAAAGCGATTGAAGCCGCCGCTGCCGATGATGTGCGGGTTCTGGTGGTCGGGAATCCTTGTAATACCAACTGCCTGATTGCCATGAGCAATGCTCCTAAAGTCCCCCGTGATCGCTGGTACGCGATGACACGTCTGGATGAGAACCGAGCGGTCTCACAGATTGCTAAAAAATCCGGTCAGCCTGTCTCGGCTGTGAAAAACATGAACATCTGGGGCAATCACTCTGCCACTCAGTTCCCTGATTTTTATCATGCGACGATTCATGGAAGCCCCGTACCGGAGATCATTGAAGATCATGACTGGTTGCGTGGTGAATTTATCGAAACTGTGCAGAAACGCGGTGCGACTGTGATTAAGGCACGCGGCGCTTCCAGTGCTGCTTCTGCTGCGAATGCAGCCTTGGACACGGTCAAAAGCATCATTACTCCCACCGCATTGGGTGAGAGTTTCAGTGCTGCCGTCTGTAGTGACGGAAGTTATGGGGTTGATGAAGGACTGATCTGCGGTTATCCATTGACCAGTGATGGTACGACTTGGAAAATCGTAGAAGGCATTGAGCACGATGATTTTGCTCAAGAAAAAGTCAATGCGACCTTGCAGGAATTGCGAGATGAGCGCGATGTTGTTCGTGATCTGTTGCCTGGTTGAATTTGAAATAGTTGACGCATCAGTGAAAGAGTCACGATCAATTGACGTGGCTCTTTCTGCTTTTCATAAACCTTGAAACCGGGATTAATCAGAGTCCAACATGCAGTCTGAAGAATTACGCAGTATCGACAATGAACATGTCTGGCATCCTTTCACCCAGATGAGAGCACACCGGGATGAGCATGTCCCGATTATCGAATCGGGCGATGGTTTCTTTTTAACAGACGTTGACGGTCATACTTATCTGGATGGTGTTTCTTCCCTGTGGTGTAACGTGCATGGTCATCGTGTGCCCGAAATCGATCAGGCGATCCGGGAGCAACTAGATAAAGTCGCGCATTCCACACTGCTGGGACTGGCGAGCGTCCCCTCTATCGAACTGGCGAACGAATTAGTCAATCGTGCGCCGGCTGGTCTGACGAAAGTCTTCTATTCCGACAGCGGCTCGACGGCCGTTGAAATTGCGCTGAAAATGGCGTTTCAGTACCATGCGCAGAAACCGTCTCCGGATGAGCAACCGCGCGACCTGTTTGCCTGTATGCAGCATGCTTATCATGGTGACACGATTGGTTCTGTCAGCGTAGGCGGGATTGGAATCTTTCATCAGATCTTCGGTAAGTTACTGTTCGATTCGGTGCAGATTCCCTGTCCGACTGGCTATCACTGTCCTGACGGGTATTCGGAGTCCGGCTATCTGGAATACTGTGATCAGGAACTGGAACGGCTGGTGGTCGAAAATCAGCACAGGTTGGCTGCATTCATTATTGAACCACTGGTGCAGGGGGCAGCCGGGATGTTGATGCATCCCCCGGGCTATCTCAAGCGTGTGCGTGAACTGACGGCCCGGTATGGGATTCCGCTCATCGCCGACGAAGTCGCCGTCGGGTTGGGACGCACGGGAACAATGTTTGCCTGTGAGCAGGAAGGGGTCACGCCTGATTTCCTCTGTCTGGCGAAAGGGATTACGGGGGGCTATCTACCTTTGGCTGTGACGATGGCCACTGATGAAATCTTCTCGGCGTTCGATGCAGAACCGGATGAATACAAAGCGTTTTATCACGGGCATACTTATACGGGGAACTCATTGGCCTGTGCCGCGGCGCTGGCGACATTAAAACTTTTCGATACACAACACACGTTGGACAACGTCAAACAGAATACGGAGATTTTGTCTAAGCGTTTATCAGAACTCAAAGATCAGCCGCATGTAGGTGAAGTGCGTCAAAAAGGTGTGATGGTGGGAATCGAACTGGTCGCAGACCGGGAAACGAAAGCCGCTTTTCCCGCAGACAAACGAATGGGACATCAGGTAACGCTCGCTGCCCGCAAGAACGGTGTGATTGTTCGCCCGTTAGGAGATGTCGTGATTTTGATGCCGGCTCCCGGAATGACAGGCGAATTGATTCATCAACTCTGCGATGTTGTTTTCGCCGCCATTGATGAGGCCGTCAGTCTGCACGTTGTCTAGAGCAGGGGAGAAAAGCGTTTATGGCTTCTTCTTGTCGCTTTGATCAGAAGTTTCTCCCGAGGGAGAGTCGTCCTTTTTTCCCATCTGTTTGAGGGCATCTTCGATATTCACGGTTTGAATATCTTTCAGACCTTCCATAGAAATATCAGGCCGTTCAATTAACTTTGCCGTTCTGCTGCGGGCAAATTCCTGATCGCTGAGAGAAAATCTCCAGATGAGAAATGCCAGTGCAGTGCTGATAATCAAAAAGAGAGTGACAATATATTTGATGGCTCCCGTTGAGGACGTCGTTTCTGATGTGGACGGAGGAAACCAGCGAATCTGCCGGGCAATCAGTAAGGGGGCTGTCTGCAGTTTGCCTGCCACTGAGGGATAACCATATTTTTTAAAGTAGTAACCGGTGATCTGGACGGTTGGCATCGTTTGCAGGTCGGTCCCTTGAGGGATGCCTTTCGGAAGTTGGGAACAGAGTACACGCCAGGGGTGGACTCCGGAATCTTTCGAAAAAAACCAGCCTTCATAGAGTGTCTGGACTCCATACGCATTATCATCGATGGTGAGTGGTGTGAGCCGCTTGAGCTGCCCTTTGACGGTCATCAGTTGTCCGCGGTATTGAGGAGACTCCGTCATCACCACAACAAAGGGGGGCGCGGGCTCCGCTGATTGTTCGAGGACATTTTGCGGGATGGAAGCTGCTTTGGCGAGCATATAGTACAGCGCGCCTGCTTCATGATCCCGTATGCCGAGAGTGCTGTCGGAAATCGGTTGCAGGATCTGTGGATCAACGCGTACATCGTATTCCCCGCTCTCCAGTTGTGAATGAGCCGTCTCCGGGAGTTTTACCTCAGGCGTCGGTTCTGAGCGGAATTCATCCGGCTTCAGCTTCACCTCTTCTTTGACGCTGAAGTCAATTTCACGTTGGGGGACATCGGTTTGCTGACTGACCGATTCCTGTGTGGGGCGGCCTGTGAGCCAGTACCAATGTTCTGGTTTGGAAGCATAATGCATCGCGAGGAATATGACGCCAATCGCAGCGACCAGTCTGAACAGTCGGACCTGGTCACGGCGGCTGAAGTAGGAAGGCGTTGTGGATGGTTTATTAAATCGCATTCATCAACGCCCTTTCTTCTGCTGCCTGTAAACGATGATCATGGTCTTCTTTCGGGCTGCTGGCAGCTTGTGTTGAAGACCAGGGTGTCTGCATTATTTGTTTCGTTTCGGTTTATACATGTGAGTGGCTTGTCCGTTAAAGACTTCCGCTGCTTCCATCAGGGTTTCCGATAATGTGGGGTGTGCGTGGATGCTTTCCGCAATGTCTCCTGCGACCGCCGCCATTTCCACAGCAATGACGCCTTCTGCGATCAGTTCCCCTGCGCCAGGCCCTACAATGCCGACTCCCATTACACGTCCCGTTTTCTTGTCGAAGATCATTTTTGTGAGTCCTTCCGTGCGGGCCAGTGTTTGTGCCCGGCCTGAAGCAGCCCAGGGGAATCGCGTGATTTCCACTTCGAGTCCCTGATCTTTGGCCTCTTGTTCTGTAACGCCGCACCAGGCGATTTCCGGGTCGGTAAAGACGACCGCTGGAATGGCGATGTTGTCAAACTCAACCGGTTCACCGGCGATGGTTTCGACGGCGACTTTCGCCTCACGGGTGGCTTTGTGTGCCAGCATCGGTTCTCCGGCGATATCTCCAATCGCAAAAATATGAGGCTCGGCCGTCCGCTGGTTGGAATCGTGTTTAATGAAGCCACGTTCGTCGAGTTCCAGTTTCGTGTTTTCCAGCCCGAGCCCTTTATTGTTAGGACGGCGTCCGATGGAGATTAACACGCGATCAAATGTCTGCTTAGGTTCGACTCCTTCACCGCTCAGGTCGGCAATGATTCCGATGGCGTCCGGAGTCAACTTTTCGACCTTGGTATTCAAGTGAATCGCAGCGAAGCTTTCGGTCAAGCGTTTCTGTAAAGGGCGTACCAGATCGCGGTCTGCTCCGGGAAGTAAGCCACCGGTCATTTCCACAACGGTGACTTCTGATCCTAAAGCCGCGTAGACGCTGCCCATTTCCAGTCCGATATAACCGCCGCCGACCACGAGCAATTTCTTGGGGACGTCTGCCAGTTCAAGAGCACCGGTGGAATCCATAATTCGTGGATCATCAAGGTCAAATACGGGAGGAACCGCTGGTGAAGAACCGGTGGCTACAATCGCGTTTTTGAATTTGATGATTTCCTTAGACCCATCCGCTTTCGTGACTTCGACAGACTGGGCATCCTGGAAACGACCGAAGCCTTTCAGAATTTCGACATGACGAGCGCCCGCTAATTGAGTGATGCCCCCCGTTAATTGCGTGACCACTTTATTTTTGAACGCACGTAATTTATCGATGTCGATTTCAGGTTTTTGAAACGAAATGCCCCAATCGGCTGATTCTTTGGTTTCATTAATCAGTTTGGCAACATGCAGCAGTGCTTTCGAGGGGATACAGCCTCGATTCAGACAGACGCCGCCGGGGGCAACGTCGTCGTTGACCATGATGACTTTGAAGCCTTTGTCGGCAGCGTCGAACGCAGCAGGATAACCGCCGGGACCACCGCCGATAACAACAATATCCGTTTCTCTGGTTGCTGATCCAGACATAATATACGTTAACCTTCTGTTTGATATTTTAGCTTTAATACGGTTCGAGTTGATTTCTTAGCAGTCAACCAGGAGATTGAATGGATCAGAGAGCAAACTGGAAAGACGTACGATAAAGCGGGCTGCGTCAGCACCGTTAATCACCCGATGATCGTAAGAGAGTGACAGCGGCAGCATCAGGCGGGGAACGGGCTGATCATTCACAAGTTGGAATTCATGCCGCGAACGAGACATACCCAGAATGGCAACTTCAGGGTAGTTTACGATTGGTGTGAATGAAGTTCCTCCCAACCCTCCCAGATTCGTGATGGTGAAGGTTCCCCCCTGCATGTCTTTCATTTCCAGTTTGCGATCACGGGCTTTAATGGCCAGTGTGTTCATTTCCTGGGCAATGGTGATGATGTTTTTCTTATCGACATCTTTGACGACAGGGACAATCAGACCGTTTTCCGTATCCACGGCGACACCGATGTTGATGAATTTTTTTAATACGATTTCATCGGTCTGTGCATCGAGACTGGAATTAAAGACAGGGAATTCATGTAGTGCGATCGCAATGGCTTTCATTGCGAGTGCCGTCATGGTTACTTTAGGACCAGAGTAATTCGGTTTGGAAGTGAAGAGCTTGCGTGCTGTTTCCAGATCCGTAATATCTGCCAGATCGTGTTGTGTAACGTGGGGAATGACCTGCCACGAAAGATTGAGATTATTGGCAGAAACGCGCGCGAGCTTTTTCATTTTCGTGCGTTCGATTTCACCGAACTGGCTGAAGTCAGGCAATGGTGGAACGGCAATTCCCCCACCACCGCCAGAGGCCCCACCGCCGGCGATCAGATTTTTGACGTAATTTTCCACATCTTCCTGATTGACGCGGCCACCCGGGCCTGAGCCATTTACCAAATATAAGTCGACACCCAGTTTGCGGGCCAGTCGTCGTGTGGCAGGTCCGGCGGGAGCAGGGGGTTTGTTGGAAGAGTCAGCGGCAGGAGCCGGTGTTGGTTTAGAAACAGGGGGCGCGGTCGGCTTGGTCTCTGGTTTCGATTCCGGAGCCGCCGGGGATTCTGTTTTTGCAGGTTCTTCCGCCTTGGTTTCCTTGGGAGCCGCTTCTGCGGTCTTTGTTTCTGCAGCGGGTGCGGCAGGGGCACCATCTGATTCATCAATCGAAAGCAGCACGGTGCCAATCGGAATCGAATCTCCCTCTGCGACATTCAGAGCGGCGATGGTCCCACTGTAGGGTGATTCGAGTTGGACAACCGCTTTGTCCGTTTCGATATCCATCAGAATCTGACCTTCTTCCACGGTATCGCCTACCGCGACAGTGATTTGGCAGACATCCGCCGATTCCACACCTTCACTTACTTCTGGAAGTTTAAATTCAGTAGCCATAGTTTTGTCGTTCTATCCGTTTAATATTGCTTTAAATATTTTCTTTTCCGTTGCCGGTTATGCCAAACGGGGATTAACTTTATCCGGATCAATCCCGAGTTCTTTGATAATTGCCGGCAGTTTAGTTTTGTCGAACTGACCTTCTTCAGCCAGCGAGACCAGTGTTGCCACGACGATATTTTCAGCATCAATTTCAAAATGACGTCTGAGAGATTCGCGCGTCTCACTGCGTCCGAAACCATCGGTTCCCAGTACACAATAATTACCGGGAATTCCTTCTCGAACCTGATCGGCGACTAATTTAATGTTGTCGCTGGAAGCGATGAATGGTCCCTGAGCGCCTTCGAATGCAGTCTCAAGATAGGATTTCTGAGGTTCCGCATCGGGGTGCAGACGATTATGTCGTTCTACATCTTTGACGTTTCTGGCCAACTGGTTGTAGCTGGTCACACTCCAGACATCGGTGGCGATGTTAAATTTCTCTGCCAGCATCTCCTGAGCGCGGAGTACTTCTCGCAGGATGGGACCACTGCCAAGCAGTTGAGGACGCAGGGAAACAGCAGGTTTCTTTACATCCTGAGCGCGGAATTTATAAATACCATTGATGATGCCATCGACGATGTGATCGCCTTCCGGCATGGGAGCCATTTCGTAATTTTCATTATAGACGGAGATGTAATAGAAAATCTCTTCGCCTTCCTGGTACATGCGACGCATCCCATCCTGAATGATGACTGCTAATTCATAGGCGTACGCAGGATCGAATGCCAGGAGACTCGGAACTGTTGATGCCATCAGGTGGCTGTGGCCGTCTTGATGCTGTAGTCCTTCACCATTCAGCGTGGTTCTACCGGAGGTGCCTCCGACCAGGAAGCCTTTGGTTCGTGAATCAGCGGCGGCCCAGACGAGATCACCGACTCTCTGGAAACCAAACATCGAGTAGTAGACGTAGAACGGAATCATGTTCACGCCTTGATTGGAGTAAGCCGTTCCGGCAGCGATGAAGGATGAAATCGCACCTGCTTCGTTGATGCCTTCTTCCAAAATCTGGCCGTCTTTGGCTTCGCGATAATACATCAGTTGATCACGGTCGACGGGTTCGTAGAGCTGACCCTGGCTGGCATAAATTCCGCATTGCTTGAAGAGGCCTTCCATTCCAAAGGTTCTGGCTTCATCAGGGATGATGGGCACGATGCGTTTACCGATGACTTTGTCACGGAGCAGGTTGCCCAGCAGGATCCCGAAGGCACCGGTGGTTGATCCCTTTTTACCGGCCATGCTGTTCATGAATTTTTCAAGCGATTCCAGGGTCGGTGTTTCCAACCGTTCTTCTGTCGGCGTTCTTTTGGGGAGATAGCCGCCTAGTTCTTCCCGTTTTTTCTGCAGATACTGCATTTCGGGGCTGTTTTCTTCGGGTTTGTAGAACGGTGTGTTTTTCACATCTTCATCACGGATGGGAATCCCAAACCGGGATCGGAAATCTCTCAGTTCATCTTCATTGGCTTTTTTCACATTATGGGCAACGTTCCGACCTTCGCCAGCTTCACCCAGACCATAGCCTTTGATGGTTTTGGCCAGGATAACTGTCGGAGAGCCTGTATGATTTACGGCAGCATTATAGGCAGCGTAGACTTTTTCCGGATCATGACCGCCACGGCCCATGCGTTTGATCTGATCGTCAGAAAGATGTTCCGCCATTTTAGCCAGTTCCGGATTATCGCCGAAGAAATGTTCCCGGATGTAGGAACCGGGTTCCACGACATATTTCTGATACTGCCCATCGACGATCTCACCCATGCGTTTCACTAGGGCACCATTATCATCTTCGGCCAGCATGTGATCCCAGTCGCTGCCCCAGATGACTTTCAGGCAGTTCCAGCCAGCACCCCGGAAAGCGGCTTCGAGTTCCTGGATAATCTTACCATTCCCGCGCACAGGGCCGTCCAGACGCTGCAAATTACAGTTAATAACAAAGATCAGGTTGTCCAGATGCTCTCGTGAAGCGAGTGTGATGGCGCCCAGTGTCTCAGGTTCGTCTGTTTCGCCGTCACCGACAAAACACCAGACCTTGGATTTGGAAGTATCCATAATTCCGCGGTCATTCAGGTAGCGCAGGAAGCGGGCATGGTAAATTGACATAATGGGACCCAGGCCCATTGAAACCGTTGGAAACTGCCAGAAGTCCGGCATCAACCAAGGGTGAGGGTATGAGGAAAGTCCGCCGCCCCGCGGCAGTTCCTGACGGAAGCGTTCCAGGTTTTCTTCTGTCAGCCGACCTTCCACAAATGCGCGAGCGTAAACACCCGGTGAAGCGTGACCCTGGAAGTAAATCACATCACCCGAATGGTCTTCGGTTCGTGCATGGAAGAAGTGATTAAAACCGATTTCCCAGAGTGTCGCCGCTGATGCATAAGTTGAAATGTGTCCGCCGATGCCATCGTTATCTTTATTGGCACGCACCACCATCGCCATGGCATTCCAGCGAATAATACTTTTGATGCGCCGTTCAATTTCGCGATTGCCTGGGAAAGGTGTTTGCTCTTCCAGGGGGATGGTATTGATGTAAGGCGTATTTGCAGTGAAAGGCATCGTCACACCCTGACGATAAGCGCGTTCCTGCAAAATTGCCAACACATTTTTTACTCTTTCCTTACCATACCGGATGATCAAATCGTCCAGTGATTCAAACCATTCTTCAAGTTCTGCTGGATCGACTCCAGGCACGGCACCAGTAACTGTTTGTTCTGCCATGGGATAAGGTTCTTTCAACCTGCTTAAGTATGTTCAATGAGCGTAACACTTCCTGGATTGCTCTCCAGTAGCCATCCAGAAAGACTTCACGCAGATGAGTTCTAAAACAATTCTAGGAATGCAACGTTACTAAGGGAACTAAACTGGATCTATTTTGGGAGAATTCAGCATGTGCTCAAGAAAAAAGATTGCGGGAACACTCCTTGGATCAGCAAATCCTAACTGATTTCTATCAGTTTTGCGAGTCTTAGCATCAGGTCTAAACTCTTTAATAGACAAGGTAAACGTGGGATAGCGTTGATCTGTGGTTTGTGACGGGAAATTAGCAGGGAATGAGTCGTGTTTTTGTGCTGATTTTGGTGTGAAAGGGAAGTGCTCCACTCTATTATTGATCGGCTTTCTAGCAGGATTGCGTGAGGGTGGTTCTGTATTACCTATGGTGCCCAGTCTTTCTTTTGTTCAGTTAATTCAGAGATTCATATATTTAAAAAATAATGCGGAATTTGTATCACTTTCCAACTGAAAAAGTGTCATTCAAAATACTGCCTTAGTGAATGAGCATTAATTTTTGTTCAATTTAAACAATTTATGCTGTCAAAATTGTTTTGGTGTCTTGGATCGAATACGATGGCATAAAGAGTTCCTGACTTTCAGATTCGTCGTTCCTGTAAGTTCAACCTCTGTGAGTAAGATTTTATGTACAGCAAAATTGTGGCTAACCAATCTCAAACGGGTTCTTTTTCTCAACTGGGAGATCGCGCTATCCGTACAGATCAGGTGAGGGCTTGTCAGTGCGAACTTGTGGCTTCCAAAAAAGCAGCCCGTATGAAGAAGCTTTGTGTCACACGCGAGTTGCAGCATCGAGCGGAGAAAATCTGCTCCCAGGAAATCGAGTACGTCTTTAGTGACAAATTCGTTCTGGAAGATGCATGCGATCAGATATTTTTACCTCTGCAAAAATTATGCGCTGAGTTAAACCCTGCTTCAGACTCTGAATCAACAGAATTCGCATCGCAATATTCCCAACTGTATTCTGTGCCTTTGTTGGAAAAAGAGCAGGAAGTCACCCTGTTCAGAGGGATGAATTATTTGAAGTATCGGGCCTCGGTGCTGGCTGCTACTGTTGACCTGAAGTCCCCTTGTATCGGTCTGCTGGATCGTATTGAGCAGAAGCTAAAAGATGCCCAGCGCTTGCGTGATTATATTATCCAGGCCAATTTACGGCTGGTAGTGTCGATTGCCAAAGGTCTGACGGATCGAGCCAACTCGTTTGACGATATTATCAGCGATGGTCAATTACCATTGATTCGTGCTGTCGAAATCTTTGATATCGAGCGCGGTAACCGCTTCAGCACATATGGAACGTGGGCCGTTCGAAATTTTCTGTTTCGATCCACAAAGAAAAGACGAAAATACCGCAGCACGTTTCAGAGCGGTGTGGAATCAGTGGCAGTGGGCTTAAGTGATTATCGTTCGACACAGCGATCTCATGAATCATATCACCACACGATTCATGGCGTGCTGAAAACGGTGTTAGAGACCCTGGATGAACGTGAGCAAATGATACTCAAGCGTCGGTTTGGATTGCATCAATCAGAAACACCTCAAAAATTTCGCGAAATCGCGGAAGATCTGGGAGTCAGTACTGAACGGGTACGACAGTTGACAATCCGATCTTTGCAACGCATCAGAGAGGCGGTTGAGGAACAAAATCTGGAAATTCCGGAAATCATTTGAGTTCCCTGAAAAGAATCCGTTCTTCATAATTGGTATCAACTGCGACCTGTGGTATAAAGGAAGCAACGCCTACAAGGCCTTTTTCGTTGTTTTCCAGAGTTTTACCCTAGTTGAAATATCATGAGTTCGCAAACACCACCTCAACCCAGTCCCGAGTCTGATCCGCCTGCGGATGATGTTCACTTAATCCGTCTGCAGAAGTTTCTGGCATCCACAGGCTTGGGGTCGCGTCGTCATTGTGAGGAATACATTGAGACAGGCCGGGTGACAGTCGATGGAGAAATCGTCAGCGAATTAGGCGCGAAGATCGATCCTGAAACCCAGGTGATCAGTGTGGATGGAGAACGGGTCCGGCTTCAGCCGCGACGTTACTACCTGTTGAATAAGCCAACGGGGTTTCTTTGTACGAATAACGATCCTGCCGGCAGAAGAAGAGTCGTTGATCTTTTTCCCAACGAGGGACAGCGGCTGTTTACTGTGGGGCGGCTGGATGAAAACAGTGAGGGGTTAATTCTCGTCACCAATGATGGTGCGATGGCCGAAAGACTGGCACATCCCCGTTACAAGGTTCCTCGAACTTATCATGTGCAAGTTGTGGGAAACCCGACGCGTGAAAAATTAGATGAATTGCGTAAGGGGGTTCGTTTTAAAGAGGGTGTCTTTCGTGTTTCGGGATTGAAGCCTCTGCGTAAGCAAGGCAAGAGTACGTTTCTTGAACTGACCCTCCACGAAGGTCAGAACCGTGAAATTCGTCGCATGATGGCACGCATCGGTCATAAGGTCATTCAACTCATCCGCGTGAGCTTTGGTCCCCTGAGTATTGGCAAACTCAAGTCTGGTGAGTACAAGCGTCTGACGGACTGGGAACTAAAAAAATTACGGGAAATGATGAACGAAAAACATTCGCCCGATATACGTCATCGCAAAGGGCGTAAAAATGCAGCGTCTGGCAAAAGCCGCTATGGGCATACTCCTGCTGACAAAAAAACGGTCGGACGAAAGTCTGAAGGCAAAAAATTGACGACTGGGGAAGGTGCTACTAAGTCAAAGAGAAGCAAGACGACCTCAATAGAAAGTATCGCCAAGTCAAAAGGAAGCAAGGCTACGTCAAGGGAGCACATCGCCAAGTCAAAGGGCAGCAGTACAAAGCAGGGTGCAGTGGCTTCTCAGAAAGTGGCTTCTCAGAAAGCGGCGTCGGGGAGAATCGTCATTGGCGATGTTCAAGCGAAAAGCACACGTCAAGGAAGACAAAAATGACCGCGGCTTCGGAATTCAGTGATTGTGCTGCTCCGCAATTTCTTTCTGCCACCGTTGTGGAACAGGAACAAATGGCTCGCGCCACCTATCGGTTGCGGCTCGAGTGTCCTCAGATTGCAAAAGTGATTCTGCCCGGGCAGTTTTTTATGGTAAGAGAGCCGGGCGTGAATGATCCCTTATTGGGACGACCGTTTGCGCTTTACGACACTTGTCTGGACGAAACAGGACAGCCGACGGGATTTGATTTTGGATATGTGGTTGTCGGGAAAATGACATCACGCATGACGCATTGGCAACCCGGAGATCAGGTGGAAATCTGGGGACCCCTGGGGAATGGTTTTCCTCAGCCGGGCAGCGGCAAACTGGTCATGGTGGCAGGAGGCATCGGGCAGACTCCGTTTCTGGCGACAGCCAGAGAGGCACTCGGTCAACGCGAATATGGCCAACCTCCTCGGCTTCTGAATGAGTTTCCTGCCAAAGTCAGTTTACTTTATGGCGCGCGTTCGAAAGCGTATCTTGCCGGCTTGGATGACTTCAGCTTACAGGGACTTGAAGTCGAAGTCGCCACAGATGATGGAACGTTCGGGCATCATGGTTATGTTACTGAACTGTTACAAAAACAAATCGAGAGTGATTCACCTCCCGCTACGATTTTCTGCTGTGGGCCGGAACCAATGATGGAAGCCGTCAGCCGCTTGACGATCAAAGCCGGGATACCGTGTTGGCTTTCACTTGAAACCCCCATGGCCTGTGGTTTTGGCGCCTGCTTCAGTTGTGTTGCGAAGGTGCGGATTAGTGATGAGGAATGGGATTACCGTCGTACTTGTGTCGAAGGCCCAGTTTTTAAAGCGGAATCTCTGGTGTTTTAGGTGAGCGAGTCATTGTTGAATCAGATGTAATGCAGGCAGTCAGGACGACCTCATATTGACAATTTTGATTAAGAACCTTTATAGTCTTGACAAAATACGGGTCCGGATATGAGCCTTAATAAGCATGAAAAAATCGATCAGATGGATATCATTTCTTCCATGGGATATGCAGGAAAGCCGGTAAGTTCCAGACAATCCGATGAGCTTGATGTGTCTGAGAATGACATGCAAGAAGATACCGTCATGTCGTCTCGGCAGCAATTGATCCCACCCCGGTTAAAAATGCTGTTTATCAGTGAGAAGCGACCGGTTTGGGTGAGTTTGGCTTTGCGATTGGATGCCATCGGATGCTCAGAGCCTCGCTTTGAGTGGGCGTCAACCTCGGAAGAGGCATTCAGACTCCTGCGAAATGAGAGCTATGATTGTTTGCTGATGGGAATTGATTCGAGATCAAAAACGAATCAATTGGAGCTTTTGAATGCCATTCGCGTCAGCGGTTGTCACGAACCCATTGTGCTCGTCCTTTCAGTGCCGGATGATCAGGTTGTTCTAGCGGGGTGTGAATTTCAGACCGAAATCCTGGTTTCCACTGCGATGTGGGAATCACCGGCATTGCTGGGTACGATGAAACGTTCCATGCTGGTCCACCAGCTCAGCGAAGAGAATCATCGGTTGACCGTTGAAAATCATCGTCGATTGATTCGAGAACGGGATGAAGCAGAGCGACTGCTGAAACAGCAACGATCAATGGTGGAAGAATTGCATACGCTCGCTTATCCCAATGCATTTGAGGAAGCTGAGAGTGTTTTGTCGCTAAGCCGAAGTTCGAATCACACAGAGTCCGGTCAGGTTTCTGGTGAATTTCAGATTCCGCTTGAAGTGCAAGATTATTATCACGAATTATTGAGGACCTATGTCATTATGGGGTCCGGAAGTTTGAAAGAAGAGATTCTACAAATCGCAGAATTGTTAGCGACTGCCAATTTAACTCCCGGTCAGGTTCTTGAATTTCACCTCGAATGTGTGGAGGTCATCGTCAAAGGACTGGGAAATCGAAGTTCGCGGCATGTGATGGCGCGTGCCGACTTACTTGCGCTTGAGATCATGGTGCACTTGGGAGAGTGTTATCAAAAAAGGACAGTTTCATAATATAAGTGCTAACTCTGAAATAGTTTACAAGGTGAGACGCTTATTTGTGGTGAGTTTGTAAAAGGTACTATAATTCGTCTTTCCGATGACGTATAATAGACTCAAAATCGCGGTGCCCTACGAGATATGATTTCAATGACTGTGAATGAGTCGAGTATGGTCGCACTACAGTGATGAGATTTTTACAGAGAACCTGGTTAGCCCGAATTTGGGTTTGTTGTAGTGTTTTAAACGCCATTAGTATCAATCACTCAGATTCTGGACTGTTACGGTATCGTTCAATGCGCTCTCGTTCGTTACACATAATCGCCGATCATACCTGGGAACTTTGAGGATGAGTTCAAAAGAAGAAACCCTTTCAGCAGTGGCCCCCCAGGCTTCACCTACATCCATTCCGAAGCAATTCATCAAAGAAGCGGGCAAGTTCTGCCCTCATGCTGGTGTGGTCTCTCGTGGCTCTGGTATGTTTCAAGAGCAGGGGAGAGTGCTCTTACACAGTCGCTTGCGGATGGCTTCCTTATTATTGGCGTTGGCCTCTTCTGCGTTTTTAATTCGAGGACTTTGGCTGGGCGAAATTCAGCAACGGCACGGCCAGGAAATGGTGGTTCTTGATTCCATTTTGACGGGGATTCTGTTTGCTGTTTCAGGATTTCTTTGGCTGCGACCCTGCCTGAATCTGGTTCGCCTGAGAATCTGTGAAGCAATAACGTTTGGTGCGCCGGCTGCATTTTTCATCTGGTGGCATTTTTGCGAAATCTGTGCCTGTGATCCCGTCTTCCTTGGTAAGGTTGCGTTTGCCTTCCCTCTCAGAACCGTTTTTCCCTGGATGATTTTGATTTACACCTACGGATTCTTTATCCCGAATTCGTTAAGGGGAGTGATCTCTGTCGTCAGTCTGATGGTGATCAGTCCGATCACCGGAGCGATCATCACAGGGATGCAGGTACCTCAAGTCTCTGAGGTCCTCTATTCAGGTGGATTATCTGAGATGATCATTTTGCTGCTGATCGCCGCGAGTACGGCCATTTATGGATCGTACCGGGTGGGAAGCCTCAGGCGTGAAGCCTTTGATGCGAAAAGCATTGGTATGTATACCCTGCGCCAGCAGGTTGGCAGCGGAGGCATGGGAGAGGTCTATCTGGCAGAGCACCGGCTGTTGAAACGCCCATGCGCGATTAAGTTAATTCGACGTGATAAGGTCGACGACAGCAATGTCCTGTTGCGTTTTGAGAGTGAAGTTCAGGCGACGGCCGGTTTAACTCATCCCAACACAATTGAAATTTATGATTATGGACATACGGAAGAAGGCACATTTTATTATGTAATGGAGTTTCTGCCTGGTCTCAATTTACAGGAAATTGTAGAACGTTTTGGAGCTCTGCAGCCGCAACGGGTTGTTTATTTATTGAGGCAGGTTTGCTCTGCCCTGGCTGAGGCGCATCATAAAGGGATGATTCACCGCGATATCAAGCCTGGAAATATTTTTTCTGCGGAGCGTGGCGGGTTGTATGATGTAGCCAAACTACTTGATTTTGGTTTGGTCAAAGATAATCGTTCCGACAAGGATTCACTGAATCTGACGATGGAAGGGGCTGTGGTCGGCTCGCCACTTTATACCAGTCCGGAGGTTGTGACCGGTGATGGAAAGCCAGATTCCCGATCGGACATCTATTCTCTGGGGGCAACCGCATATTATTTACTGACCGGGATTCCCGTATTCGAAGGGGAGAATGCGCTGAAAGTCGTGTTTGCACACGTGAGCCAGACAGTAAGACCTATGACCCAGATCAATCCAAAAATTTCCGACGAACTGGAAGCAATTGTTCTGAAGTGCCTGGAAAAGAAACCGGAAGATCGATTTCAGACTGCAGAGGAGTTAGGCATGGCTTTGAACCAACTGCAGCTCAAAGAATGGACTCAGAAACAAGCGGCAGCCTGGTGGTCAGATGCGGAACAGTTTGTACCACAGGAGTCTGGTTTGGAATATGTTTCAGACTACATGAGAGCCACGACGATCTTGCCCGTTAATGCATAACTGGTTTGATGGATCTTGCTGAGTTTTATCTCTTTTGGTGCTGCCAGTTCAAGCGGTCTCTTGTGAGAAAGCCATGTCGGAGCGCACATTCCAGACAATACATGTCATGGCCGTTCGTGGCATAGATTTCACCGTGCATTAATAGGTGAAAATGGTCCTCTCCTGGAAATTTTGAAAAGCAATACTCCTTGGACGATGATATTTTTACCAGGACGTTGATATTGTCTGTTTCTTTGATGGGAACATACAAGCGCGCATCTTGATCGTCGGGAAGTGATTTCTGGTTGTCATCATGATCATTCGGCATTGCTGACAGTCACTATTAGTCTGTGTCCAGAAAGTTTAGCGTCTTTAAGACCATGCGGATTGATTTGAAAAGCATGAGAGACGCTATGGTAAAATGGGGCACGCTCTAGATCGTGTTCAACGAAACTATCACGGCCCCAGAGCCTATTGTACCAGAGCCTATTATAATTGGTCCTGATTCTCAAAAACGCCAGGTTCAGTCGGCGCCCAGGTTAATTTTCTACTTTCGGGACTTCGACCCCTAATTCTGCAGCAAGTTTTGTCAACGCTTCCCAGTTACCTGTGTCCAGCGAAATCCCGGTTTCTTTGCGAGCGGTCGCTGTTTTCTTTTCTGGATCCCCGGGTAGAAAGACTTCACTCACACCCTCTTTCAGCGGAACGCTTCTGACATACTTCTCAAGATTGACAATTTCATTGAGCATATGATTTTGCCCACCCAGATGGGTTGGGTCGATCACGATGACAAAGACACAGTTTCCTTGTGGCGGTGGTGGGTCGGGGAAAGCACATTGCCCGCCTGAGAGTGCACCGCAGAGCATTTCCACCATGAAGGAAAGACCAAAACCTTTGTACGCCTGATCGCCGCCCATAGGAAGAATTGTGCCTGGAGGATCTCCGTAGAGCTGATTGGGATCTGTTGTGGGATTTCCTTCTGGATCCAGGATCAGGCCAGGAGGAACTTGTTCGCCGGCGATCTTTTTGATGCGGACTTTTCCTTCCGCGGTAGCGGATGTTCCAAAATCGAGGACAAAGGGACCTTCCGCACCACCGGGCATTCCGATACAGATGGGATTGGTTCCGAGGCGAGGGCGTTTGCCGCCAACCGGTGCGACGCGAGGAGCCGAGCCATGAGTATTGGCACAAATAATGGCGGCCATTCCCTTCGCTGCCGCCATTTCAGCATATTCGCCGAGTCTGCCAATATGTGAAGCGCGTTTTAATGTACCGCAGGCCACTCCCAGATGGGATGCTTTTTCGGTTAAACGATTCATCAGGTCGTGCATCACGGTCTGTCCGAAACCCCAGCAACCGTCCCCGGCAATCGCAGCCGGGGTTTCATTCAGAATCTGTAGTTTCTCACCCGCTTTGAGGATGCCTTCTTTCACGCGACCCAGATAAAAGGGAAGACGCATGACTCCGTGAGAGTCGTGACCCAATAAGTTAGCATCGACCAGGCTGTGGGCAACGATGCGTGCTTCTTCTTCATTAGCACCTCCTTGCAGCAGGAGTGATTCGGTAAATTTTTCCAGAGACTGAGCAGAGATTACAGGCACTTCAGAAAGTCCTCACTAGAATATTTTTGTTGATCAAATCTTGAACAAAAGTGTGTTTTGTCGCTTTGGTAATTACCCATCATACAAACTATTTTATATCCGGTAAATTTAGGGGATATCAGGATTTACCTTGTTGTACAGAAAAAACACCTCATCCGAAAGGCCTCGTATCGGAACCAATTGATGAAAGTTAACAATCTGGTCGGGTTAGTTAAAACAATCACAGCATTCCGAGACTTCGAATCGCTCAGCTTGCCAGAGCAGGTGGGCGATCAAATGACTTTCATCAGTCATATTTTTTGAATCGGCAGGAAAGTCCGAAAATAATTCGAGGGAGTAACGAATAAATCAAATCCATCATCTTCTCGAATAATAACAAAGAGAACGGCGTCCAAACTCTTGTGACAGATGCTTGAATGGTTGGACGATATTCGTGAGGTCAACCTGCTAAATCAGCTTAGCCAGAAATGATGAACAAAAGGCTAAATTTAAATTACAGGTGAACGAATAATTTTGTCAGAGGTACAGAGAATGAGTATCAGCATAGACAGCATCCAGTCGCTTGACGAACTCCGTCAGTATATACACAAAACGCTTTGTGAAAAAGAGAATCTGCTCGAAGAACAGTTTTCGATGTCTGAAATGGCGCTCAGACGCCGCAGTCGAAACTGTGGACTTCAGTTTTCTATTAATGGGCCACGCAGTGTTCGGTTAGGAGCCATTTGGGCTTCTGACACCAATATGGTCTATTTTTATGACGCGCGGGGAGAACGATACTCAAAGGTGCATCTTCCGAACCGGGTTTTTGTACCGGAAGAGGAAGAAGCCGCATAGCAGCTTTCGCAAATCTGCTACTCACTTCTTTTGTTTAAGGGGCGTCAGTTTCTGCAACCTCGCTTGGGCTTTGGTACTGCCATGTTTGACAGCCATTCTGTAATGCAGGATGGCAATGTTAGGGGTGGCATGTTTTTCTTCTGCAGACTGACCTAACTCAAAAAAACGTTCAGCTTTGGACTGAGTCTTCTCTTGCGGAAGTGAAGCAGGATTGGTGAGCGGGGCGCGAGAACTGAAATCGTGTTTTGAGCCAGGCGTTCGTGCCTGTTGAGACAGAAGTTGCTGCTTCCAATGCGCGGGGCCGCTTTGGTAGAGTCCTCTCCTGGTTCCAGATGATAACGGGGCAGAATTTAAAAGCAGTCGGTCCATTGCTTCAAAATCGTGGATGTAAACACCGACGCTGCTGGTCGAACTTTGAAATGCCTGACCGTACGAATTGCCCCGCCGAAACGGTCCCACTTGCTTTGACCGGGTAGCACCTGAATGGAAGCCACCTAAAATCACGCTACCCCGATCAGGAACACTCACCGTTGTACCTGCTGAGAATTGTTGTACGATAGGTTGTTGAAGCCTGATGGCTTGTGCATGCACGTGCTGATTCTGAACGCATGCCGTCATGAAAAGTATGCAGATGCAGGCGCGTCTTAAATTCATGCTCTGTCCTCCGGCCTTTTTGAATTGACACATGACTGTGTTAATCATGGTAAGGCATCGGTGGCTGTCCGGCAACTGGTTTTTCAGATTCCGCAGCCAGTACACCATCAATTTCAAAAATGGAGAGGGCAAGGGCCGCTTTCTGTTTCCTGGAGAAAGGAAAATTGTATGTTTTCGCTGATAAAGGGACGTCGATTCCTCCAGCAAGTGCTTTTGACGATGGGATTCGTTCTTGCAGTCGGGAATGGTATTTCTGCCTGGGGAGCGAAGAAGGATTCGTCTCGTCCTAACGTCATTTTGATTCTCTCGGATGATCAAGGGTATGGTGATGTCGGATTTCATGGAAATACGAAAATCAAAACGCCCCATCTTGATCGGATGGCAAAAGCGGGGGTCGAATTAAGTCGCTTTTACTGCAGCCCGGTTTGTGCGCCGACCAGAGCCAGTCTTATGACGGGCCGTTATTTCTATCGCACGGGAGTCATCCACACTTCGCGCGGCGGTGCCAAGATGCAGGCGGCAGAAACCACCATTGCCGAACTGTTAAAAGCGGCGGGGTATAAAACAGGAATCTTCGGCAAATGGCATCTGGGTGATAATTATCCGATGCGTCCTGAAGATCAGGGGTTCGAGGAGACGCTTATTCATAAGAGTGGTGGAATCGGTCAGAGCCCGGATCAACCGAACAGTTACTTTGATCCCCTGTTATGGAAGAATGGTAAAAAACAAAAAACGGCCGGATATTGCACGGATGTGTTTTTTAAAGCGGCCCTTGATTTTATCGACCAGCAAAAAACAGACAAACAACCATTCTTCGTTTACCTGCCCACCAATGCGCCGCATACGCCTTTGGAAGTCGATCGGTCGTATTGGGAACCGTATCAGAAGGCAGGTCTGGACGAGACGACTGCCAGAGTTTACGGGATGGTGACGAATCTGGATGAGAACGTCGGGAAGCTCATGAGGTACCTGGAAGAGTCGGGGTTGTTAGACACAACGATCGTGATGTTTATTGGCGATAATGGTCCGCAGCAAAAGCGATTCACAGCCGGTTTGCGAGGGCGGAAATCATGGACTTATGAGGGAGGCATTCGTGTCCCTTTTCTGGCACAATGGCGGGGGCAATTTAAGGCGGGGCTGAAACGCGATCAGATTGCAGCGCATATCGACCTCTTACCAACATTGTTGTCTCTGACAAAAACGCCTCGGCCGGAGTCTCTTGTACTGGATGGAGTTGATCTTTCCGACCTCTTGTTAAGCAAGCAATCCTACTTGCCGAATCGCAGTCTTTTCTTTCAGGTCCATCGGGGACTCACACCACAGCAATATCAGAATGCCGCTGTCGTGACCCAACGCTTCAAACTGGTGAGTTATCCGGGGACATTTGGTAAAGAAAACCTGATGAAAACAGCCGAGCCTGTACTGGAATTGTATGACTTGTCCGCTGATTCGGGGGAAAAACACAATCTAATTCAAACTCAAAGGGAAACGGCTGTGGAACTACAGCAGCAATACGATGCCTGGTTTTCAAGAATGAAACAATCACGAAATTTTGAGCCAGGATTGATTATCGTCGACAGTGAAAAAGAAAGCCCCTGTGTTTTATGTCGGTATCAGGATGGGAGTTACTTTCAAGGGGTTTCTCAAGGCTGGATGGTGAATCTCTTGCGTCCTGGTTTGTACCAGATTGAAATTGAACGAGGTCAGGAACAAAAACCGGGAAAGTTGGTGGTCAACTGGCAAGGGCAACAGACGCATGAGTACTTGAAAGCAGACGAATCGTCGGCTGAATTTGAGTTGCCAGCAGGGACAGGGATGCTCGATATCTGGTTTCAAGCTGAAGGGGAAGATCGAGTTGATCTAATCGATAATGGAACGCTGGGAGATGTCATGCTGAAGCAATTGAAATAATTGATTACAGTTACAATAAAAAAACCGGCCTGGGGGATAATCCAAGCCGGTTATTTTTAATTATCGCTTTTTGAAATCGATGATTTAGTACAACCAGTCAATACCAACACTCCAGGAGCCGACGCTCCAATTTTCGCGTTTCACATCGATCGATGGGAACAAACCTCTGGTTGGCATACCTTGCCAGCGAACACTGTCGAAAGGTCTGGCGATCTCTCCGGCGACGACATAGGTGTAACCGACTTTCAATTTTGCTTCCTCAAGAATCTTCATACGTTTCAAAACAGGGATATGTTCGAAAATATCCATTTCAGCGAAGATTGATTGTTCAAAAATAGGTGAGACATGGGTGTGTGACTGAGTGTCGCTGAAGGCATTTGGGTTGGGATCAGCGGCGGTGGGGTCGATTAACGCTTTAGGACGGTCGAAGTCATTCGGAACAGCCCGAATCCCCATCCCGACGTTATTGCCATTCAATTGAATCTTTTCCTGATTGGCCATCAAACCGAGTTTCGTTTGGCCCCAAATTTTAAACTTGTCACCGCCCAGGTCAAATTGAAACCCAATTTCAGGACCTGCTAAGTGGGTGTCTACTTTATTGTCCACAAAGGTGGTGTAAGGTCTCGTGGGAATTCCGGTGATCGGGTCTAAAGGTGCAACGAAGAAACCGGTTGCTGTGCCTGTTGTTGCTCCAGCGTCATCGTCTTCCACGACGCCTGCATTATCAATAATCCCGTCTTCGTTTTCATCAGTCCCTGTGGGATGAGAGAAGAGTTTCAGGTCAGGACGGATGCCTGTAATCGTTGTTGCGTCACTATAAATCAAACCACTGTCACGACCAACAAATCCGAATGCTTCTTTCACTTTCATGTATCTCACACCGACGAGACTACGAACTTTCAAGTTGTTCTTGTCAACCAAGGGAGTTGACATCCAGGTGGCGTTCGTACCCCAAGCCTGGCTGACGACTTTAATTCTGAAATCCAAGTCATAAGGAACGGAAACACCGTTCACAGTTCCATCATCAAGCGGTAAAGATGCCAGGTTCATTAGCTCTTCCTGCAAGATCGTATTGATTTCCGCTGTCGTCACGCCGGGGATGGAAGACAACACTCCAGAACCGGTCGGGTCAATGTAGTTAGGGGGTGACAACAGGATATCCATGATGGCCTGATTGGCAGGGTTTGGTTTGTGGGTCGAATTTTGAATGGCTGACCATTCAGAATCAGCGCTGGCAAGCCACCAGCCTGTAAATTCAAATCCGCTTTCATCATCATTGGTCCAGCCCCAGCGGAGACGTGTACCAGGAGCATTCAGATTGGGAATGACGTCGTATCTGACATGGTCAAAGTAATTTTGATTTTCCGCTGTGGTTGCAAATTCATCATCTGTGGCTTCGATCAATTCATCTTCGACCATATTGAAATACGAGATGGTTCCGACATTGCCGAGCAGGGAACTTCCGGGATTACGATATCGGGAGAATAATGCTTCAGTGCTGAAGAAATATTGCTTTCCACGATTACTCTCACGGTATGACCACAGACCGTTATTGTCGACGCGATGTTGTTGAAATAACTTTTCAAAGGGAGAGAGCCGCGGAAATGCACTTACGGGAGCATTGGGCCCCGCGTTCATGGGAACTCCAGGCATCGTTGGAGCTCCATATCCACCTGTTGCCGCCTGGAAAAAATTAGGTGGTGGAGGCGCACCCATCGATTGTACGTTCTGAGTCAATCCCGGCAGATTAAAGGAATTATACGATACAGGTTGTATCATTCCTGACTGCGGCATCGAAGGAGGATATCCCTGTGCATGCACTGTGGAATATGCGTGTGAGATCAGAACGATGCTCAATACCGGTGCTAGCCAATTAAGAAGCCGCATCTAAACGTCCTTACAAACAGCGGAAACTTTGATAACAATCCGTGCGATCTAAAACGGAATTACACGGAGTCTGTTGCTGGTTATATCGGACAGGGCTTCTGGTAAACTGTAGCGATTATTCAGGACTTAACGAATTTTCCTGTTTTAGTAGTCCTGACGGTTGTACTGGACGATCTGTTACGTGGTCTGATGTTTATTTATTTGAGGTGAGTTGTATCGGATCAGCGAGAAAATCTTCGCTGGCCAAAAATAACAGTCACGTTCTAAGTATTGACATCAAAGGCAGATAAGTGCGACTGCGTGCGTCGTCTCAGGCATGATTGGCTTGCAACGCGACCCAATCATGTCCCAAAGTGATTTACAGGCAACGAAATAGAAATATTTAAAGAACCGGGCCAATGCTCCAGGGGCAAAATTCTTCGTCGCCGATGCCCTGAGCCTCACTTTTGGTTTTTTTACCACTGGCCACATCGATGATCAGCTCAAAGATTTCCTGACCCACCTGCTCAACAGAAGTGCCATTGAGAATCCGGCCCGCATCGAGGTCCATGTCGTCTTCCATCCGTTCATACATGGGCGTGTTCGTCGAGATCTTGATACTGGGAACCGGTTTACAACCAAAGCAGCTTCCCCGACCTGTGGTGAAGGCCACGACATTTGCACCGCCGGCGACCATGCCTGTCACGGAAGCGGGGTCATAGCCAGGCGTATCCATAATGACAAAGCCCTTTTCCGTCACCGGTTCTGCAAAGCGATAGACTTCTCGTAAGGCAGTGCTGCCTCCTTTGGCAATTGCACCCAATGATTTTTCATAAATCGTGGTTAGGCCACCTCTTTTGTTGCCAACTGAGGGGTTATTATCAATCACAACGCCAAACTTACCCGTGTATTCTTCCCACCATTTAATACGGTCGATCAGCTTCTTGCCCACCTCGGGAGTGATGGCACGTCGGGTGAGAAGATGTTCTCCTCCGTAGATTTCCGAGGTTTCTCCCAGGATTGAAGTGGCACCATGGGCGACCAGGAGATCGCTGGCAATTCCTAAAGCGGGGTTCGCCGTGACACCACTATTGCCATCGCTGCCGCCACATTCTGTTCCCAGAATCAGTTCAGAGACCGGAATCGGCACACGCGTTACGTCATTCACCTGAGGCAGGTAATCTTTCAAAAGTGCTGTCACCTTTTTGACTGTTTTTGCTATTCCCCCTATATCTTGGATGTTGAGCACCAGCGGGGGCTGGTTTTGAGGCTCATTCGGGTTTGCTAACTGAACGAGGCCTTCCGAATCAGAGAGGAATGAACCTTGACCAGTTTCACAACCCAGTCCCAGAACAACATAAGCACCGATATTAGGATGCTTCGCGAACCCCCCCAGAGTCCGCATGAGCTGATGGTGGTCTTCACCATCATACTGCATCGCACATCCGCCTTTATGTACCAGGGGAATGATGCCATCAATATTGGGGTAGTCTGCCAGCGAAGTCTTCGCCAGCTCTTGGGCAATATATTTCGAGGCGGTCGCGGAACAGTTGACGGTGCTGATGATCGCCAGATAGTTTCGCGTGCCCGCTTTCCCATTCGGACGGCGGTAGCCCATGAACGTCCGGCCCTCAATTGGTTTGGGAGCAGCTGGCACATCGCTCGAATAGGCGTAATCCAGGCTGAGTTTCCCTGCTTCCAGATTATGTCCGTGGATCCAGTCGCCGGGCTCTATATCTGAGGTGGCAAAGCCGATCAATTGACCAAACTTTCTGATCGGCGCACCCTTCGCAATTTGCTGAATCGCCACTTTATGACCTAGATCGATGTCTTCCCGCGTGGTCACACTTTCGGTTTCCGAGAAGGCACATGTCTGGTTTTCCGCCACTGAATTGCGGGCAATGGCGATATTATCTTCAGGGTGAAGTTTTAAGAGCGGAGAAGAGGCAACGGATGACATGTTGGATTGACGTTCTATTGACAAGAGGCAGTGAGACATCGCGAGGATGAGGAATGATTTTACAATCCTGAATGATATAAAGACCGACAGGTCACATATAAATAGAATATCTCGATTTGTCGGGTCAGAATCAAGGGATAGCCGATTCCACTATGATTTTGGCTGAACGACTTTCTTCGGTTTTCGTTTCTTGAGCGGTTTATTAGTGCGTCGGCTCCACCACTCTGCTGCACGTTTGGCGTCGAACTCGGGGTTTTTCTGGGGCAACGCTGCGCCGGTCTCTATTCTCCATTGAGCCAGCTTGTGCTGTAATTCCGCCGCCTTTTGAGGCATCTTTGCGGCCAAATTGGTCGTTTCGGAGAGATCCTGTTTGAGATGATAAAGTTCCTGTTTCCCGTCGGCAAAGAATTCGATCAGCTTCCAGTCACCGGCCCGAATGGCGCCCGCCGGTTCTGAATGATGGTAGTGCGGGTAATGAAAATAGATGGCGTCCCGGTTAAGCTGGCTGGCAGGGTCTTTGATCAGCGGCAATAGACTCAGGCCATCAATGGTTTGATGATCATGTGGCTTTGCTTTGCCGATCTCTGCGATTGTGGGCCAGAAGTCGATGCTGATGGTCGGTTCATCACAGATTGTCCCCGCGGCAGCAACGCCGGGCCATTTGATAATCAGCGGCACCCGGATGCCTCCTTCGTAGAGCGTGCCTTTTTCATCTCGGAGCGGGGCGTTGGTGGAAACAGTATCGCCACCAGAAAACGTTTGTCGCAGGCCGCCGTTATCTGAAGCAAAGATGACGACCGTATTTTCTGAAAGCTGTAATTCTTCCAGAGTTTTGACGATGCGTCCCACACTCTGGTCAACGTGCGCGACCATCGCGGCATAGACCGGATTGTTCACGCCGGTCGCAGGTTTTGGCTTCTGTTGATATTTTTCAATCTCTTTCTGCTTGGCTTCCAGCGGAATGTGAACCGCGTAATGCGAGAGTTGCACAAAGAAGGGGCGGCTTTTGTTCTGTTCCATGAATTCAATCGTTTTGTCCGTGAGGAAGTCGGCCAGATAGGCTTTCTTGGGGATCTCGGATTTGGGGGTGGTTCTGAAACGTGGTGCAAAATGGCGGCCGGATGTGACGAGCGAGGTTTGATAGCCTTGCTTGTCCGGGTTGTGGGCTTCCGATCCTAAATGCCATTTCCCGAAGTATGCCGTTGTGTAACCGGCGGCGTTGAGGACTTCAGCGGGAGTCACAATTTCCAGAGGCAGGTGCGGGGCATTGTCAGGAACGATCAGTTTTTCAAACGGTCGCCAATGACCGGGAATGAAGTCTGTCAAATGCAGTCGCGCCTGGTATTGCCCCGCCTGAATACTGGCACGCGTTGGCGAACAGACCGGACAGGCAGCATAAAAGTCGGTAAACCGGACACCATCACTGGCAAGTTGGTCGATGTGCGGCGTTTCATGAAAGTTGTGACCAAAACAGGCGGGGTCGGGCCAGCCCATGTCGTCGATCAGGATCAAAATGATATTCGGTTTGGTTGACTGCGGTGATTCCGAGGCGTTGAGAACGACAGCCGGCGAAGCGAGCAGGCCAGCAATGAACAACAGCAGTTGGTAACGAGCAAGCATAGTCTTATCCCGATGTCAAAGATTCAAATGAAAATTTACTTCTTGCGGTAAAAGCTCGGTCCTTTTTTTCGATATCCGGGAGGGGGTAATTGTTCCCAGGGAACGACTCCCACTTTTTGTGCCCAGGAGTTCCAGGATTGCACTAGTTCTGAAACTAATTTCGGCTGTTGTGCTGCGCGATTGTTGAGTTCACTGCGATCCTGGTTCAGGTCATACAGTTCCCAGTCCTGCTGATGTTGTTTGACCAGCTTCCAGTTTCCCTGACGAACTGCCTGATTGCCTTCATGCTCCCAGAACAGAGGGCGTTCTGTTGTTTTTTTCGGGTTTTGGAAAGTAGTGAGCAGACTTGTTCCCTCAAAAGGCATGATTGGTTGGCCTTGTTTCACAGCCGGGTAGTCGGCTTTTGACACGTCGATACAGGTTGCCATCAGATCAATCACATGTCCGGTTTGTTGTGTCCAGCCACCAGTCTGTTGGATTTGCGCAGGCCAGCGGACAATCAGAGGCGTCGAAATGCCACCTTCATGCACCCACATTTTATGGAAGCGGAATGGTGTGTTGCTGGCGTTGGCCCAGCCGACTTCTGCACAGCGGAATGATTCACGCGTGCCTGTGATGGCGCCGGGCTGATGTCCGCGATCAATATATTCCGCACTGGCTCCGTTATCTGATAGAAAGAATACGAGTGTGTTTTTTTCGCTTCCCATTTTCTCAATTTGTGAGAGTACCTGGCCGATGCCTCGGTCCATGCTGGTGATCATGGCGGCGTAGACGGCCATCCGCAGAGCCCACTCGTCCTGCTCCGTTTTTGAGAGCGCATCCCACGCTTTCGCATCGGGGTCACGGGGAGAGAGCGGACTATTGATGAGCCCCAGTGCTTTCATTTTCTGGTGACGTTCTATTCTCAGTCGATCCCAGCCCGAGCGATAGCGTCCCCGGTAAGCGGCGATATCGGCCGGCAGTGCGTGCAGTGGAAAGTGAGGCGCCGTGTAAGCCAGGTAGAGAAAAAATGGTTTGTCGGCATTTTGTTGTGCGTGGTCTTTCAGATTCTTGATGGCTCTTTGACTGAACGCATCGGTGATGTAGTAGTCTGCTTTGGGCGGTTGAATCAGGCGGTTGTCTTCGTAGAGTGGTTTGGGCGCAAAATAGTTACCGCCTCCACCCGTTCCATAGGCGTGATGGAATCCGCGACCGAGGGGCCAGTTCTCGTTTGCTTCGCGCATGCGATACGTCAGATGCCATTTACCGACGTGATAACATTGGTAGTCTGCCGTTGAGAGAACTTCTGCCAGACTGACGCAGTGCTGATTGAGTTCGCCTTGATAGCCGCGAAGCTTGTCGTTGCGCGTCATCCAGCCCATGCCTGCCTGATGCGGATACAGCCCGGTCATGAGCGAGGCCCGCGTGGGACAGCAGCGGCCCGCGTTATAAAACTGAGAGAATCGCAGACCTTGTTTGGCTAGCTGGTCCAGATGCGGTGTTTTAATTTCCGAGCCATAACAGCCGAGATCAGAGAAGCCGAGGTCGTCGGCCATGATCAGAATGATATTGGGAGTCGCACTCGCATTCACTGCTTGTTCCGAGAGTACTGAGAGAAACAGGCTGACAATCAGCAGTGTCAAAAATCTGGTGAACCGCCGTTTGGTTTCTGCTGTCGTGTGGAATGCAGGCATAGCGATGTTTTTGATCCTTTAACGCGTGCGTTCGCGTTTCGCAGGTAGTATTGCGAAACAAGGTATCTGAATTGTTGTATTTGATGATCTTTTAATTGTCTGTTTGCCGATTCTGGCCGTCAACTCTCAGCAGGAATTAAGTACGTTTCCCGGAATCTCTGTTGACACCCAGTATGATATCCAGCATATCAGATGCTTTGAGTTCTACAGTGTACCAGAAGGTGAATGGGCAGATGGCATTCGATCCTCAACCAACTCTCTTTGGCGATTTGCTTCAGTTACGACCACTGCAGGCAGGCGACTACGCTGCGCTTTATGAAGTTGCGTCTGACCCGCTCATCTGGGAGCAGCACCCGGCTTACAATAGATACGAAGAAACCATCTTTCAAGCCTTCTTTCAGGATGCATTGGATTCGGGGGGCGCATTGATTGCCGTTGATAACTGCACTGATGCGGTAATCGGATCATCTCGCTATTACAGGTATGATCCGACCGCTTCCGAAGTCGAGATCGGCTGGACCTTTCTGGCCCGATCGCACTGGGGCGGATTGTATAACGGCGAAATGAAACGGCTGATGTTGCAGCATGCATTCCGTTTTGTGAATTCGGTTGTGTTTCTGATCGGTCCCGACAATCGACGTTCTCAGCGAGCGGTCGAGAAGATCGGCGGTCTTCGTGACGGTAGCCATCAAGATGCATCGGGGTTGGAGAGCTGGCTATATCGCATTCGCGCAGCAGACTTCGCCGAGTAACCGTCGAGTAACGATGCGTTCATAATGTAATGCCACACGCATGTTTAAAAAAACAATGTACACTCGTGTTGTTTTCAGGCCATGTCCCTGGCCACTCATGAGTTTGTTCGAAACGTGTCTTTGTCTCAAGTAATTTCTGTCGCTATTGAAATTTAAATATTGTATGATCCACTGATTAAAAAATAGTGAATTCGATTTTATTGGGGCCAAATATGCGGATTCTGATTGGTTGGGATAATCCCGAAGAGTGTGATCTTATTTCCCTTTATCTGGGAGTGAGCGAAAACGACTTAGTGATCTGTGCGACGACAGAAGAGTTTCTATCGCAAGCATTGGATAAGAATTCCTGGGACATCATTCTGATGTCCATTATGGCGCCCGATCCGCAAACGGCGTTTGAGCACTTCGAGCAAATTCGTCAGAAACATCTCGATACTCCCGTTGTTGGCGCCTGCCCCACCCAGGGAACGTTTCATGTGGCCCGATTCTTAACGGCGGGCATGCGCGCTTATATTATCCGGGATGAAGGCGGGGACTTTATGTTTCTCCTGGAAACGACTTTGCAGAGTGTGGTTGATTCTGTCAAAGCAGAACGCGAGCGATTTGTGGCAGAGCGACTGCGCGAAGAGATCGAGTCCGTGCGAAAATTGCAGGAATCCATCATCCCCACGGAACTCGATTCTCCTGACCGGTTTGATGTGACGGCTCGTTATGAATCTTCGCAGATTCGCGTGTTTGGTGGTCAGCCTGTCACCTTGGCGGGGGGAGACTATTATGATGTCTTTATGCTGGACGATGATAACCTGGTCTTGCTGGTAGGAGACGCATCGGGGCACGGCATGAAAGCCTGCATGTCGATCATGACGATGCACACTTTGGTGGGTATGATCCGCTCGAATAAGTATCTGAATACTGCGGCTTTCGTCTCCGATGTCAATAATCGCCTCTGCAATCAGGCCATTGTGAATGATGATGGCGGCTTCATTACTTTGCTATACGGGATCTTGAATGCGAAAACCAATGAATTCCAATGGACGTCTGCCGGAGCGCCGATTCCGATGGTGCATGAACTGGAGACGAATAAGGTCTATGAATTAGGGACAATCGATGATGGGGGACTTCCGCTGGGAATTGTGTCTGATGTCGAATATGACATTCACACCTCGGTGATACCGCCCGACAGCCGCCTGCTGATTTTTACAGACGGTCTGGCAGAAGCATTTCCCGGAGAGAAAGAGACGTTTGGAGAATTCGGGATTCCCGGGATCATGCAGTCATTACAGGCGTCCCGCTCGAGCGACCTGGAATCCGCGCTGTCAAATTTATTCCGAGACTCTAATGCATTTACTGACGGATCTGGCAGACACGATGATACTTCAGTTGTATTATTAGGTCGGAAAAATTAGAGTCCCTATGTCTTCTGGCGCGAAGTGATTCATGATGGATGCGGATTGATATAGGAATCTTTGTTTTATGACTGCTGATGCAGAGCTGAACCTGACTTTCATTGAGAAAAAACTGGGAACCTTAGGGCGGATTTCTCTCTATGCGGGATTAATTGGAGTTTATAGTCTGATTCCCGTGCTCAAAGAAAATAGTGATTGGTTGCGTCATTTCAATTTTTCGGAGACGACCATTACGACCATTGAGAGTCTGGGCGATCTCTCTTCCAACTCCAACCTGCATGGGATTTTAGGACTGGTGCTTGGTTTATTGCTGGTTTTCAGAACGAACAGTTCTTATGCCCGCTGGTGGGAGGCCCGTAAATTATGGGGCCGCCTGGTGAATGTCAGCCGTAATATGGCGATCAAATTTCGTGTGTTTACCAACTTTGGCAGAGATGAACTCCGCGATCTTGCCGGCATCATTGTTGCTTTTTCGGAAGCGTTGCGAGATCACTTGCGAGAAGATGACGACTTTTCCATGTTTCCGGAGCTGGAACAAATTGATCCGCCCCCCCGCCATATTCCAGCTTACATTGCGGATTTGATCTATCGCAAAGTCGTTGGCTGGAAGCGGACTGGCGTGATTGATGGAGACGAGTTACGAATATTGGACTCTGAGGTCCGGGAATTGATGGAGATTTGCGGCGGGTGCGAGCGAATTCGCAGAACGCGTCTCTCTCCCTCGTACCGTCTCTTCGTTCGCCACTGTATTACGTTGTATTTGTGTACTCTGCCCTGGGGACTGGTTGAAGATTTTGAATTCTGGACGGTTCCCCTCACCGTCATCATGGCCTATTTCATGATCGGGATTGAAGTCATCGCGCACTCTGTAGAAGAGCCTTTCGGCCTTGACGAGGATGATTTAGATCTGGACGGTTTATGCATCACGATCCGCTCAACGGTGAATGAAATTCTAGATCGATTCGGGGATCAGGTCAAATGAGACGCTGGTGACCCCGGCAACGACTTTCGGCGTGGTTCATTCTGGGCTGGTTCATTCTGCGCTATGGGTAAGCGTAGCGCTATTCTGTGATCTGCTGCATAAAGTTTGTGTAGGCGTACCAGTCGGGATCTGTTTCGGTATGAATCTCAATGGTAAGGGGAGGCAGGTCGGCGATTGCTTCATTGAGTATCTGTAAAGCCAGGTCGGCGTTATGTAAGTACCACTGCCATTCACAGATCTGGTTTCCCGTAATCAACATGGTCAGGAAGCCGAGGCCCGCATCTTGCCAGGCTGTGACCAGCCGCTCCTCAAACTGGTTCATGAGTTGCTGGTCTTCCGGGCTCGGCATCCGACTTTCGTTGGGAGACTGGTAGGACCAGATAATCTCAATTCGCGCAGGGAATTCGACTGTGGCGATCTGCTGGGGTATCTCCGGCAGCATACGAAACAGGACCGTAGCATCCTCTTCCATCGCTGTTGCCGTTAACCACTCTTGATCTTGTTCCGGTTGGTCTTCTATCAACTTTCTATCCCTTGTGATTTTGGTTGTGTCATGAGCGAGACAATGATCAATGTGAGAAACCCTAACGGAATCGTGACCAGACCAGGCTGGCTGAACGGAACGATGGCTGTCTCTGGATCAAGACCATAAATGCCTTTGTAGGAATCAGCACTCAAGAGAATCCACCCCAATGATGTAATCATCCCTGTGAAAATTGCGACTGTGATTCCCTGCTTGGTGGTCTTTGGCCAGAACAGCAGCATCACCAATGCGGGCAAGTTGGCAGAAGCGGCGACACTGAATGCCCAGCCCACCAGGTAGTTCACATTGAATTTCTCAAAAAGAATCCCCAAGATGATCGCAATCACTCCTACTACGACAGAGGCGATTTTCGCAATCCGCACCTTTGCAAAATCGTTCATTTCAATTTTCATGAAGCTCGACATCAAGTCATGCACGACTGCGCCGCTGGAAGCAATAATCAATCCGCTGACGGTTCCCAATACTGTGGTGAAGGCAATGGCAGAAATGATCGCGAATAACCAGTTACCGATGCTTTTGGCAAGCAGGGGGGCAGCCATGTTCGAGTTGGTTACATCCAGTGCGCCACTGGTCATGGCACCCAGTCCCATGAATAAAGTCAGAATATAAAAGTAACCAATCGTTCCAATGCCGACGATCGTACTTTTTCTGGCGCTGGCTTGATCTTTGACGGTATAGTAACGAATGAGAATGTGAGGCAGCGATGCAGTTCCACAAAACAGAGCCAGCATCAACGACAGGAAGTTCAGTTTTCCCCAAATTTCATCGCTGCGAATACCGGCAAATTTGGGGTGGTTTCCAGGGCTGAGAACTTTCTTGCCTGATGTGGGTTTGGGAAAATAGACCGTCACGATGGCGCCCTCTTTTTCCTTGATCGTTTCAGAACCCCAGAGGATAATTTCACTCTCTCGCAGTGTGCTTAAAAATTCTGTGAGTCCCAGCGGGCCGGTTTCCTTTTCATCACCGGGCAATTTGCTGATCCGTCCCACAGGATAAAAATCGGTTTTTCCCTCACCTGTTCCCTGCGGTAAGCCGTTGATGATGATTGAACCGTTTTCGTTTTGTTGCTTATATTGTGTTTCTGACAGGAAGAACTGCTTGTCTGAATTTTCCGTGAGCTTCCAGTAGGAGATTTTATCCGCTCTGGTAAGTTGCAGAATGCCTTTCCCTTCCCAGGCCCCCTGATTGCGGGGAATTAATGAGTCCTGTTCAGTCAGATCAAGTTCCGATCTCCAGTGTTCGAGATCATTGGAAGCTGCAGGACCGATGATCTGAAATTGATGCGTTGGTTGACCGTCATTCTCAGGGGCAGTCGAAAGGCCTCTTTGCAGAATGAGAAAGGTTAGAATCGTACTGAAAATAACAAGCAGCGACCCTTTCAGGAATTGCACATAAGTTGTACTGACCATTCCTGCTGTAACCACGATTAAAATTACAATTGTTCCCACCATGAGCACGCCGACATAATGCGGGAACCCGAGCAGGGGAGTGATTAAAGCACCGGCGCCGACCATTTGCGGAATCAGATAAAAGATACTGACTACGAGTGTGCTGATGGCTGCGGCGAGCTTGATTCCCCGCGATTGGAATTTACTGTCCAGCGCATCAGCGAAGGTGAAGCGTCCCATGCGTTTGAGGGGTTCGGCGATGACAAACAGAGCCACGATCCATCCAGCCAGATAGCCGATGGAGTAGAGGAATCCGTCGTATCCGTAGAAGGCAATCATTCCGCAGATGCCCAGGAATGAAGCCGCGGACAGATAATCACCGGCAAAAGCTACTCCGTTGACAAACCAGTGGATGCCACCCCCGGCGGCGAAGTATCCTTTGGCGGACTTTGCTTTTGCACCCAGCCAGAAACTCAGTCCCAGCGTGATTGCAACAATGCCTCCGAAGATCAGGACTGCCATTAACGATGGTTCATAAATCATTGGGCAGTCTCCCCATTTTCAGAAGCGGATGAAGTTTCAGAAGTGGATGAGGAAACATCATTGCGGCACAGCCATCCATAGATCATGGCCAGCACAAATGCGGCAATGATCAAAGTGAAGCCGTAGGCAATTGCCAGATTCAGTCCCGAGAAAACGACCACCTCCATTGTTGCAGGGGAGAAGGTATTTAGAAAAACGAACCCGCCATAGAGAGCCAGGTAAACAATGAATAATTTGAGCCCCAAGCGGGTATTTCGAGAGATCGTCTCTAGATTTTCCTGCTCTTCAGGCTCGTTAGGGCCGTGGTCAAAACCTGCCATAAGAAGTAAACCCTTTGGTTGAAACGCTATTTCGGGCTCGATCAGCCAGACTTGCTTGATTAGTCGTAGTATTTAGGAATGCCTATTCAACCCGGAAATGAGTGAGGAATCAACTGACATCAGCAACGGGGCGCCAAAAGAATTGAGAATCCGGCGACTTTTTCATCTGAAAAATGAGTCAGCCAATCGAAGGTCTGTCATATACAGAATACAGGGTTGATCGTCTGCATCGTTAATCCGAGTCCGTTGCAATCGGTTTGAAATGAATTCGGTTTTCATTCAATTTCTGAGTGCCGATGCCTTTGACCTCTAATAATGCTTCGATCGAGAGGAACGGACCGTGCGTCTCGCGGTACGCAACAATTTTTTTCCCCAGCACGGGGCCAATTTGTTTTAATTGGGCAAACTCCACCCAGGATGCCTGATTGATATCGATTTGGTACTCATAGGGTATTTGATTTTGCCGTTTGATTTCAATCGGCTCGGTGCCCCAGCGGGAAAGGCGACCCAGATAAAAAACAGCGAGAATCAAAATCGCAATCATGAGGACACCCAAAAAATATTGATCGTCTCTTTGCAGACCCATGAACGATTTTGAGGGTGTTTCTTCTGAATGGTTATCCTGCATGTCTCATCTGCCAATCAGTTGGTTTTAAACGACATGAAAGTTTGTTTCACAGATTGATCTTGGTTTATTACTGAAGAGATTGCTGGGAGTGGGCTCGCATAGGAATAGTATCAACACGACTTAGTACAGCGAATGAAGCTAAAAGGGCGGATCGCTAATTGACCTTGTTACGTTTTTTCCATAGAATGAAGGTATAAATAGTTACATATTGAATAATCGGGATAGGGTCAAACTGCAAGCTTAGAGCAGCAGAGAATTTATTCCTATGTTGAGGTGGTCCTGTGAGAAAGCTTTTCCTCTGTATGAAAAATCGCCAGCTAAAGCAATCGGTCTTCACATTTGTGTCAATGACTCTCTTAGCCACAAGTGTTTTGTGCGCACAGAGTAAAGGTACAAAAGGACCCGCGAAACCGACAGAAATCATGTTGGCAGCACAAGATGGATTTCCAATTTCCATCACCTATTATGAATCAAGTAATGCCGCTGATTCTCCTGTTGTGGTCCTATTGCATGGCAATGCAGGGAATAAAAGAGTGTGGGATCACCAATTTGCACCCATTTTACAGCAAAACGGTTTTGCTGTTGTTTCTGTTGATTTTCGGAAGCATGGGAAAAGTCAACTTCCGATGACTGAGTCTGCTACAGGCAAGAAATCGAAAACAAGCAGGAATTCAAAACTGTCTGCTTTAGATTATAAAGCAATGATCGCTTACGATATGGAAGCTGTCTGGCGGTTTCTTTTTAACGAGCATCAGCAGAAACACTTAAATATGCAGAAGACAGCCATCGTCGCCTCAGATATGAGTGTGCCCCTCGCATTGAACTATGCGCTATTTGACTGGAGTAAAATTCCTTATGATGATGCACCGGTTCTGGCTGCCAAAACTCCTAAAGGGCAGACCGTCAGGGCGTTGGTTTTGATCTCACCTGTTTCCAGTGTGACAGGAGTTTCTGCATCGCGCCCCACTGTGCGATTAAAGGATCCCTATCTGGGGCTTGGTTTTTACGTATGTTCTGCCGCCGGTGATTCGCTCTCTCGTGGAACTGCAAATAAACTGTTTACCCAGTTATCTTCGGCTAAAAATTCGAAGGAACGGATGTATCTCAAAGATGATTTCCCCGGTAAGCTTCGTGGGACGGATATGCTTGGGAAGCGATTGGGGCTGGAGCTGGAAATTATGAAGTTTCTGGACAAGCATCTTAAGAAGCTGCCTGGCGACTGGTCTGATCGTAGACCACGCTATGACAGGGAAGATTAGCGCTGAGATCGGTTAAATCAAGCGGCTTTTCTCTTGTTTTGCGGTTCTATTATGATTTCAGCAACAGGTAGCGTCTTCATTGAGATCCGGTCGGCCAGAAACGAGATTTCTGATTTAATCTCATCGATTTCATGCTCTTTTTCCGCCAGTAATACTTCCAGACGCGCGATGCGTTTTTCAGGATTGCGTTGCAGTAAGCGGCTCACAACTTCCAGCACGAGCAGTGCGCGGTAAAGTTTCATGACCAGGCTTTTGATGCGAAAGACTCTGGCTGACTTTGTCAATTGCTGTAGTCTCAGCAATCCAGTGACTCTTAATGCTCTCATAAATGCAATCATCGGCAGGCAAATCACGGCAAGGTCGATCCAGTGTTTTCGGCAGTATTCCAGTCGTTTCTCGACGATTGAGATCATGACAATGAATTCGAGTGTGAATGCAAACCAGATAAATCCGGTTGCCATGGCAGTTAAATCCGCCAGTGCTGGATTCGATTCAATTTGTTTCTGCCAGTAGTGTTCCACTGCAAACAGAGGCAGCACTAACAATGCGATGATCAGCATCGGCGCAGAAAATGATTTTTTGATTTTCTCTCTGAATTCCGAGTCAACGACCCGCCAGGCAAGAATCGGGAACCAGATGGCGCGTCCCGTCATTTGATCGCGGGCACAGATTCTGAGTGGCGGGATCAGGCAGTAAAGAAGATTGAATTTCCAGCGCGGACTCCCCAGTGCTAAATGAATGACTGATTCAAGAATAAATAGTGGATAGAGCAGGAACAGACACCAGTTGCAGAGGTCCAGGGTAATTCCCGGTGAGTCCACATTGATTAAATGTAAGGTGCCGGCAAAGAATGCAAGAAAGAAGACGGCGCCAAAAAACATGGGGGCGGCTGCGAACTGATCGACTTTTTTGATGTAGCGATTCATGGATTTGATAATCAAAAAAAGAAGTGCGGTGGAAAGAGGATCTTGAAACATCACGAGGGAGTAGGAATTTATATTGAATATCGGCAAAAGCGCCCATTCAAAATAATCGGATCAGATTTCTCTCTTGAAACGAAATGACGATCAAAGTGATGACACGGTGCCTTGCGTTTATTGGCGTTAAAACCCTTTATATCCAGTTTTAATGTGATGTGTTGACGTTAAGGTTTACCTGGTTTGTGGTCTTCGAACTGACCACAGTTGAATTGTAGGTTTTGTGTCGTAAATGTTACAACTATTAGGTGTTGAGTGTTGCGTAAATGATTTTGTTAGTGCGTGTGTTAATGTGGTAAGTAGTTGTGTTGTAGTTGGATAGGTTGTGTTTTTGTTGTTTGTTTTTCTGGTTTGGCACACCGAATGCAACTGGTTAAATCGCCACTTGGTGGTTTAAATGATAACAGTTTTTCGGTAATAAAATTAGGAGAAATCTCAATGACACGTTTAGTAACAACTTTGGCAATTTGTTTAGGCTCAATGGTTATCCTTTCGGATCGAGCAGATGCTGCTGATTACGGAGCAACGGGAGTTTCGTCAGAAGCGAGGACCGCTTTTTTTCAGCCTCGTCCTGGTGGCGTTCTGGATGTGGTGACATCCCCATTTCGGGCATTAACGGCACCTGTCAGCTACAACAGGGGATATCAAAGAGCTTATCAACCCGGTTATGGCCAGTCTGCGTATCGTGGTTATGGGCAGTCTACGTATAGCGGCACGAACTGTGCGAATGGCAACTGCTACACTGGTGCCAGTTATCAGAGCCCTTGTGCTAACGGTAACTGTGGAACGGGTTATGGATCGAATTGCAGTTCCGGGAATTGCACCACAGGGAATTGCCCCGGCGGAAACTGTGGTGTGAAACGTTACATGGCACCAACTGGGAATTATACGGGATATCGTGGGACAAATTGGAATAGCGTTCAGCAGTATCCTGCTTATCGCCCTGTAAGTCAGCCTGTGAATCAGTCTTACAGAGCTGCTCCCAGAAATTCATTCCGCAATGATCCCTTTTTCCCGTAAGCGGAAGGAGTAATTCTCAAGAATAAAGTGCCCAAAAACAGGATTAACAATGCGGTTATACAAACCCTGAGCTACCGGGCTTTCCGGTAGCTCAGTTGTTAATATTGGAAAACTGAGCTATGTAAAGTCGTTTTACTTGCTAAACTATTTAGGATAAACAGATAATTTGTGTGTAAGGTAAGCGTTGGTTGAATAAAATACAAAACGCTTGTTTTCTGGATGATTTCTTCATGTTGCCTTTGATCTTTGGGAACTAACCACGAAAAGAAAAAAGGAATGATCATTCTTTAAAATGACGTCGAAGAATAAACTATAGAGATCGTAGTCAAAATTAATCACAGATGTATTCTGTCTGAGAATGGGAACATCTGAAGAAATACTTGTTATAATATTGCTGTGTTGAAATGAAAGTCTGAGTTTCTTTTTTTGGTGCTCAGGAGAAGATGACTCGGTTTTCATGCATGGTAATTGTGAGAGCTAGGTTATAAATGGGTCGCGAATTGGTACATTCTTTAAGTTCCCCGATTCACTCGATGCACACATTTTCCTACGGAGCTGTTCCGCAGGATAATGGTGTTCTTTTCTCTGTCTACAGTCGCTCTGCGACATCGATGTGGTTATTACTCTATGATGATGTCGAAGATTCAGAGCCATCTGAAGTCATCAAGTTTAATCAAGAGTACGGGCGATTGGGAGATATCTGGACAGCATTTATCCCCGGGATCAGCCCTGGTCAGCTCTACCATTTTCAAGCAGATGGTCCCTTTCAACCTGAGGTGGGACATCGCTTTGACAAGCGGGCGCGTTTAATCGATCCTTATGCCAAAGCGCTGGCTGGCAATTTCCAACCCTCACCAGATGGAATTGTGCGACCACCAAAGTGCGTTGTCGTCGACGATCAGTTTGACTGGCGCGGTGATCGGCATGTGAGACATCACCTTGCTGATACTGTTATCTATGAAATGCATGTGCGCGGATTTACAAATTCGCCAACCAGTGATGTTCAGAATCCTGGTTCTTATTTAGGCGTCATTGAAAAGATTCCCTACCTGATTGATCTGGGGATAACCGCTGTTGAGCTGATGCCGATTCATGAATTTCCCATGAATGAGGCGGATGGTACCTTTACGGATCATCAGAACTATTGGGGTTATGAAACACTGGCATTCTTCGCACCGCACCGCGGTTTTGCGACTGATCCGGCACCGGGCGCCCAAGTGCGTGAATTCAAACAAATGGTACGGGCTCTGCACGATGCCGGTATTGAAGTCATCTTGGATGTGGTTTTTAATCATACGGCTGAAGGAAACGAACATGGACCAACGCTTTCCTTCAGAGGATTAGAAAATCAAGTCTACTACCACCTCGAGCAGGGGGGGAAATACTACAAAAACTATTCCGGTTGCGGGAATGCCATCAATGGTAATCACCCCGTCGTTCGGGAGATGATCTTCCATTGTCTGCGTTACTGGACCTGCAACTATCATATTGACGGTTTCCGGTTTGATCTGGCATCAATCCTGAGTCGTGACAGAAGTGGGCATCTTGTACCAAGCCCACCACTTGTTGAGGCCATTGCTGAAGATCCCTTGTTGGCAGATACGAAGCTGATTGCAGAAGCCTGGGATGCCGCGGGGGCCTATCAGGTTGGATCATTTTCGCATATGCGATGGGCTGAATGGAACGGGCGCTATCGTGATGATATCCGGCGCTTCTGGCGTGGTGATGTTCCGACATTAGGCGATTATGCAACTCGACTTTCCGGTTCAAGCGATCTTTATCAGAAAACCGGTCGCGAGCCGTTTCATGGTGTGAATTTTATCACCGCGCATGATGGCTTTCCCATGAATGATCTGGTGAGTTATGAGCACAAGCATAATTATGCCAACCGCGAAGACAATCAGGACGGTGAAAATAATAATATCAGCATGAATTTCGGGGTCGAAGGCCCTACCGATGATCCAGCGATTATTGGTATGCGAGAGCGGCAGATCAAGAACTTCCTGGCAACACTCTTTTTAAGTCAAGGCGTTCCGATGTTACTCTCCGGAGATGAGTGTCGCAGAACGCAGCGTGGAAATAACAATACGTATTGTCAAGATAACTCGATTTCCTGGTTCGACTGGTCATTGGTCGAGAAACACAGTGGTATGTATCGGTTCTGTAAAGAATTGATTCATTTCCGTTTGTGCGAGCCGACATTAAGGCAGAGGAATTTCCTCACTGGGCAGTTGGATGGAGTTGAAAAACTTCCAGATGTCAGTTGGTACAATGTACAGGGAGTGCCTGTAGATTGGGATCACGATAAACACTGTCTGTTATGTATTCTGGGAGCAAGGCACTCGTCGCGCAGAGTTCGGGATGGTTCTGATTTGATGATCCTGGTGAATTCTTCTCCCGATGCACAGGCGTTTGAATTACCATTTGGTATCAAACCGAAGGAGTGGAACCTGACGGTCGATACCTCTGCCCGCTCACCGCTGGATATTTATCCCAAGCGAGATGGTGCGAACTTGTACCCGAGAGTCGCCGTATTGCCTGCACGCTCATTGCGTTGTTATGTACGCCGTCCGACACGTCGGTAAGTTTCTGTTTCTCAGATCAGCTGCATGATGGTAATGATGATTCCCAGGGGAATGCACCAGTACGCGAAGTAGTGCAATTTTCCTTTCTCAAGCCAGCGGACTAATAGCCAAAGCGCGACGAGTCCCACGGCGGCTGAGATCAGCGCTCCGACGGCCAGCAGGCTCAGGGGCGTGCTGACATCCTGGTTCGATACGATTTCTGCGACTTCAAGAATCGTCGCACCGGAGATCGCTGGAATCGCCAGTAGAAAAGAAAAGGTGGCCGCGGATTGTCTTGACATTCCTGCGAGCAGACCAGCCACGATCGTGCTGCCGCTTCGAGAAATTCCTGGCAGAATCGCAAACGCTTGCGCGAAGCCAATCAACAGAGACTGCTTGTAAGTAATTTCCGTGTAGCTTGTATCCTTTTGTGGAATACGGGGAATCAGCAACAGGAACAAGCCTGTGACGGGAAGCATGCAGCCTGCGAGCAAAGGGCTTTCCAGCAAATGCTCGGCATATTTTTTGGCCAGTAATCCAATCACAACAACGGGGAGTGTGCCGACAATCAGCAGGGGAATGACTCGGAAATCCTGACTGAGTAGTCGAAAGATCGTTTTGTGATAGAAGATCAGGATTGAGAGCAGGGTTCCCGCATGCAGGACAATATTAACGTCTGTCTGATCTGCCTGAATATCAAGCAGACTTTCAACGATGACCAGATGTCCGGAAGAGCTGATTGGCAGGAATTCGCTGATGCCCTGAATGATTGACAACAGGATCATTTTTAACCAGGTCATTTTGAAATCTTTTCCAGGGAAGGGGGGGGATCTAGCCCGAATTTGTGAATATTGTAGCGTGTTAAACGCCAAAGGTTCCAATGGTAAGAGGTCAGGGGCATGGGAGACGCTCTCGAATGATTGGTCGTTGAATCGAGTCCCATGATATGTTCACAGTCATTTCAAACTAAAGATGACCGGGAAGGCTAAATGTTGTAAGTGTAGTTTTGTTAATAGGTTGTGGCTTAGTTGATAAGTGAGAGCCCTTAGGGGATATCTAGAAGACTCTATAACGAGGAATTAGAATCTTGTCAATTTGAGTCAACTTTGACGGTTGAATGGGTTAGTGCGAGTCGCTATTGTAAGAATCAATTGTAAATGACGTTTCGAAATGTCTTCTTGATTGTAATGGATAACAATGTAATGAATACTCTCATACCAGTAACAATGGTGCTGTCGCTTTCGTTAGCACCCATGAAAACTGTGGAAGTGCCGGATTTACCAGAGCAAGTCACGAATTTGTTCAAAGTGAAAGAGGAAGTATCCCGTCACCAATTACTGCTGTTTACTGCCAGTTGGTGTCCTGCCTGTGTTCAATTGAAAACGAATGAATTTCCCGCTTTGAAACGAAAAAATTGGGAGATCAGTTCCGCAGAGTCGAGTCATATTCGAGTGATTGATGTCGACCGGCATCAGCAGTTGACCGATCGATACGGAGTACAGTCTTTGCCGACACTGATCTTGCTGATCGATGGTAAAGAAGTGAATCGTTCAGGGGCGTTAAATGCATACAGCATTGCTGAGATGTTTTATAACCGCAAATAAATTATTGTGAAGTCAAGTGAGGTGATATCGAGCCGACATCCGTTGTCGGCTCTGTTACTTTCCAGGCGCCTAGGATCTTGGATGAAGCGAGTTCGTTTCGCAGGTGGTGCGTTTCTCCTCCCATGCGTACGAGTGCATGTTGCAGCGAGTGAACCTGTCGGCACGATTTCTCCAGATGCGGAAAAAGTCCGTGCGACAATTTTGCTGTTGCCAGATCGTCTGCCAGTTGATTGATCTCCTGTTCCAGGCCGCGCTTCAACTTTCTGGTAAACATCATCACCAGAAAACCAGACCAGATCAGAAAAATGACACCTGCGGTGACATAGAAATCAATGGCGAGAATATTGCTTTCGTCCAGAAACGAATCATAGAAGAAATTCTTTCCAATTCGAACCAATGCATAAATCACCAGCGAGAGAAAGAGGGTTTCGTATACAGCCCGGGTAAACCAGCCAGAGTTCTTGTAGGCCAGCTTAGTAATAATTCCATCCACTTTCGTGCCGGCATCGTTCAGGAATTGTTCTTCGACAGCAGCAGCTTCTGTTTGAAGTTTCTCCAGAGAACTGGCAAGATGATCCTGATCTGTGACAAGTCCCGCCTCTTGTACATAGCCGTCGATTAATAATTGTGATTCTCTCAGTTTGTTATCGTCCAGCCCAAAGGAGCCGATCCGATTTAAGCGGTCTTCGGCAGCTTGTTCTTTTTGCCGGTTGCCAATCCAGCGGGCGCCTTGCAGTGCACCAATTAGTGCGACTTGCGCCGAGTTTCGAGCCCGAAACAAGCTGGCCGATGCGATGAAGTTACCCAGCCCGTTGTAAACGCGCAGCATTGTGGAAAAGGGACTGAAACCCCAGGAATCGGAAACGCAAGAGAGCAGTCTCCGTTCCCAGAGATTGCGGCTGATCAGTAATTCTTTTCTGAGTTCCTGCGACATCTGTGTGGTGAGAGACGCGTGCTGCTGTTTCAGAAATGATTCCAGTTCCCGAATCGCAGGTAGAGCCAGATTGATTTTCTGCGAACAGTGGTCGATGGCATTCTGAATCAGTTCCAGCAGGTTGGCACGCCGTACCTGCAGGCGTTCCGATGTTCCGAGCTGAGTACTCAGAATATTTTTCAGGCTGGCAAATTCGTTTTCCAGCGGTCGATCTGCCAATTGATCTTCCAGCGCCCGGACTGAATCGACAAAATAAATTTCAGGGACATCGAACTGATGTGAAAGTTGTTGCTTCCAGTCTGCGCGAATGTCTTCATCCAGGCCGGCATGCGTTTGGACAAAGATGAGACGTCGTCCCACTGCTGCCTCTTTCAATTCTTCGGACACGCGGGCCGAACGATATTTTTGCTGCGTTGACGTGTAGAGCAGGATATCGCACAGGGGGATAATGTGTTGCAGTCGTGCCAGGTTGCTGGCTTCATCCGTCTCTTCTGAAGTGTCGGGGTCAGGGCAGTCAATGAGAATGATATTTTGAAGTTGATCGAGTTTCTTTTGCTCAACATGAAATTGGCTCAAGTCCAATCCTAAACGGTCGAGGTCTGTGTCGGGATGAGCAATCAGCACCGGCTCTGTTGTTGTGGGGCGTTGTCTGCCTGATGTCGTACAGTACGACCCGATCAACGCATTAACCAAACTGCTTTTTCCCGTACCGGTCCCGCCAAAGGTGGCAATGACCAGGGGTGATTCCAGGCGTACGCGCAGCATATCCAGCCGGGGAAGCAGTTGGTGAATCACAGCCTGGCAGTGTTGTGCTGTTTTCCAATCGGTTTTCTGCTCACTCCATAGTTTGAGTTGATGGATCAAACTGTCCACTGCTGCCAGCATTTCAATTTGGGCTAATTCCGATGTAGGCATTAGGGATTCATTTCCTGTGTTAGGTTCTGGTTTCCATGACTGAAAATCAGTATTCGTTTTCTATTTTTGATGCAATCGCTGCAGGTGAGCGAATGGGATTCAAATTGTGACTTGACGCTGTTTTAACTGTTCTTCCAGTTCGAAAACGGAGTTCTGAACTGCCTGGTATAATTCCGAATCCGGCAGTTCCACGGCTGATTTTAATTGTTCAGGCAGCGTTTTCAATAAATGCGTGCGAATGGCTGTAGCCAACCATTCCGATCGTTTTTGTGCGAACACAGCATGGAATCTTCTGAATTTCGCTTCGAGATATCCGACTCCTGTCGAAGCTGTGCTGCTGACGGCAGTCTCTCCGACCGTCGTTGTGGCAGCTCCTCCGGCGACATCGCCTGCTACATTCACGACAGATTGAATCATCGTGTCGGTGACAAGCTGAGAGCCTGCGTGACCGACTGCCCCAAAGCCCACAAAAAACAGACCCACGCTCAACGCAGGTCGCGCTACGGCTGCAATGCGGTCTAATTGTTTCAGAAACGTATAATACTGTGGGCTTTCGTTTTTGAAGAACGTCATTTCGCTTTTGATTAATTCTTCCAGTTGCGCGGTGAAATCAAAACTGGCATGCTCCTGATGCAGGATATTTAACAGTTGTTCGCGCGAGGTACCGTTCAACAATGTTTTCAACCGATTGGTCAAAAGTTCATTTCCGAGTTCGCTCACAAGGGTCAGTCGATCATAAATCCCTTCCACGGTTTGCAGGACTACCGACCATTCCTGTTCGCGATAGACTTCCATCGGAGGCCGTTTTTCTTCCGTTGCGAGAGAATGAATGTAGCGAACAGGCCAGAGAACCCCTTTGCCGATGGTGTTGTAAAAACCGTGTACCTGAGCTGACCAGCCTTCCCTTTGGGATTGCCACCATTTCCGAACTGCGTCTACGATGACAGAGTTTGGCACCAATGGCCAATTTTCGATTTCGGCCAACTCGTGTTCGGATAGTAATTCAGAGGCAGAGCGGAATTCGTTGCTGCGAATTTTAATTTCCCGAAGATAAGCGGGGACGCCTGTATTTTGTTCAACCAGATAATTCAATGCACCTTTCAGTGTCTGAACCTTGATCTCTCCAAAATGCAGTTGTGACAACACACTCATCAAATTGACGGCTGTGTCTGCAACGGGAGCCTGCGGATTTTCCGCTGGTGCAGTCACAGATGTGGTCGGTTCAAATGAGCGGGGATAAAAGGGGAGTTGCAAGTTGGTGGCGGCTTGACGATCGTTGGGGGCGATAAAAACCAACTCCGGCCGCACGCCGGTTTCCTGGCAGAACGTATTCAGCCAGAGCGGCCAATAGGCTTCATCATCTGGCAATTCACACTGATTGAAGATGGTGATGATGACTTTATCTTCTCGTGCGGCTTCACGAAAGAACTGTTTCACAGCAGCGTCATTATATTTCTGTTGTGTTAAAACCGTAACCAGGACATCCGCGGATTGTCTGATCCGTTCTGCGCGTTCCCAGTTAACCTCTGCATCACTGTCGATGTCAGGGGTATCTAATACGAGTAGATTTGATGCCAGGCTGTCACTGTTTTTCCAAAACAGCAAATGTTGTGCATCCTGTTTCAGGGGGTCTTCAGCAGAGGCCCAACGCGTCAGCTTGAATCCCTGGAATATTTTTTCCAAGTCATGGTTTTGTTCAAAGTTTTGGGGAACCAGACAGACTGGATGTCTGGTCTGAGATGCCAGAGGGCTGATCGCACTGGTTTGTTGATTCACCAAATGATTGAAAATGACACTCTTCCCGATATTGGTCCCTCCGACCACCGCGACAACTAGGTAGACATTGTCGGAGAGTTGGGGGATCAATTTGCGTTGTAGAATATCAAACCATTCTCGACCGTTTAAACCCGGAAGATCAAGCTGATTTGTTTTGCCTTCGAGCGCAACGAGATTGTCTCGAAGTCGATGAATCGTTTTTGAAAATTCGTGAAGTGTGGATGACATATTTTTTATTGAATTGAATGTGAATTTGACAACTGGTAATCGATTCGGAATTGTTTGCCAGTTATTAAGAGAATGTCTGAAATTCGAGTATATCGATTCAAGGCCCTCAGGATGAGTCCAATTATCTGCTCAGAGGCTTCAAATTCGATCCAATTCGCTGAATTAACGGTCGCAAGGTTTGACGGGCACAAATAACTCAGATACTATCCAGACATTCGCGTTTCTTCGTGTTTTTGGCTCGGGTTGCGCGTAGTGATTTATGTTGATACTGTTCGACGCCTTCAATAGCTAAGTCTATTGATTGTAATTATTTAAGAACGTGGCCCCTGGTAGGTCATGTGCCCTTTTTATGTAGAGGAGTTAATTAATGTCAGATTTGGTAGTCAAAGAGATTCTTGAAGCGGGCGTTCACTACGGCCATAAAACAAGCCGCTGGAACCCGAAGATGCGTCCCTATATTTATGGACGTCGGAATCAGATCCATATTATTGACTTAAAAGAGACCGTGCGTGGAATCATTCGCGGTAAACGCTATCTGGAACGAGTCGCTTCACAGGGAAGCTTGATTTTGTTTGTCGGAACGAAAAAACAGGCTCAGGGCCCTATCAAAGAAGCTGCGACTGCCAGTGGAATGCCTTATGTGACGGAACGTTGGTTGGGTGGTGCTCTTACTAACTTCCGCACGGTTCGTGGCCGTTTGAAACGTCTGGAAGAATTAGAAGCGTTTGATGAAACAGGCGAAATTCATTCCTACTCCAAAAAGATGCAGTCGACATTGCTTCGCGAAAAGCGAAAAGTGTTCCGCAATCTGAACGGGATTCGTACAATGAACCGCTTGCCAGAGGCGATCGTGGTTGTGGATCCTACGAAGGAAAAAAATGCCGTCCATGAAGCACACATTCTGGGAATTAAGGTTGTGGGCTTGATCGATACCGATTCTGATCCCGATGAAGTGGATCTTCCCATTCCTGGTAATGATGACAGTATTCGTTCCATTCGTCTGGTAATGAATCAATTGGCATCTGCGATTCTTGCGGGCAAAGGCAAACTGCCGGATACCGGTAAAAAAGATGACACTGAACCCAGTGATGAAGAGCATAAGCCGGTTCCTTCACTGTAAGAGAATCGCTAGTTTTTAATTGTGATGTTGAAACCTGCTGATCGGTATTAATTACAGTTCAGCAGGTTCAAATTTAAAATAAATATTCGAAGCAGATTATCATTTTAAAGCAATTTCTAACCGAAGGAATTGCTTTCAAAGGAGATTACTGAGATGGCTGAGATCACAGCAGCAGCCGTGAAAGCATTACGAGAAATTACTGATTTGCCGATGATGGCTTGCAAGAAAGCCCTGCAGACAGCAGAAGGTGATCAGGAAAAAGCGATTGAAATCCTGCGTGAAGAAGCAGGTAAAATCCAATTGAAACGCAGCGCAAATGACACTTCGGAAGGACGCATGACAGTTCTTTCCAGCGACGATGGTTCCAAAACCGTCATGCTGGAAGTAGTCTGTGAGTCTGCACCGGTTGCCAGCGGCGAAGATTTGGTCAATTTTTCTAACGCTTGTGCAAATCAACTTCTGGCACATCTGGAAGTCAATACGGTTGAAGAATTACTGGCGCTGCCTTCGGAAAAGTCGCCGGGTAAAACATTAAATGATGATTTCATGGATATGCTGAATAAAATCCGTGAAAAGATTGTTGTTTCAAGGATCGCACGTGCTGAAAATCCATCAGGCAGCTATGTGCATCACGATGGAAAAACAGGGGTCTTGTTTCAGGCATCTGGTGACACAGCCGATGCTGAAGTGCTGCGGGGCGTGGCAATGCACATTGCTGCTCTGAAGCCGGCAGTGGTTAACGAAGCCGCCCTCGATCCTGCCATCATTCAGGAAGAACGCGATCGTCTGGTTGCCGAAGCAAAAGCCACAGGCAAACCGGATAATATTATTGATAAAATTGTTGATGGCCGTATGAAAACATTCTTTGTTGAACAAGGCGTGTTGATTTATCAACCCTATGCTGTTGATGATTCCAAAACTGTCAGCCAGGCGTTGGCTGAAAAAGGGCTGGAAGCGGTCTCGTTTACATGCTTGTCCATTGGCAGCTAATGATTTACAAACAGAGACGCATGTGTGCTGACTGCGCACATGCGTTTTTTTATATTCCCAACACTGATTTTAAATGAGTGTTATCAAACATTCCTGACAATGAGGATTCCACGGATGACTGATTCTCCCGCCCCACTCCTGAAGCCTGCTTATAAGCGTGTCCTGCTCAAGTTGAGTGGTGAGGTTTTCTGCCGCGATGGGGAAGGTGGCATCAGTATGGCTGAACTGGAATCGATTTCTGCCCAGATTAAACGGCTCGTCGATTCCGGAGTTCAACTGGCAATCGTGTGTGGTGGTGGGAACATTCTGCGGGGAAAACAGTTTTCTTCTTCGAGCGTGACCATTAATCCTGCGACAGCACATTATATGGGTATGCTGGCGACCGTAATTAACGGGTTGGCTTTACAGGATGCACTGGAATCCGCAGGCGTGCCTACACGTTTGCAGACAGCCATTCGGATGGAAGGGGTTGCAGAACCGTTTATCAGAAGGCGTTGTGTTCGTCATTTGGAAAAGGGGCGTGTTGTGATTCTGGCAGCGGGAACTGGTAGTCCCTTTGTAACAACAGATACCGCGGCTGCATTGCGATCCCGAGAGATTGACGCCGATATACTCTTGAAAGCCACAAAGGTGGATGGGATCTATTCTGATGATCCAGAGAAAAACCCTCACGCGGTTCGGTTCTCCGAGATCAGCTATCAGGATGTTCTGCACAAGAATTTGCAGGTCATGGATGCCCAGGCGCTACATCATTGTATGGAGCATGGTATTCCGATTCTGGTATTCAATTTCCGCAAAGTTGGCAACATCGAGAAAGCTATTTCCGGTGAAAATATCGGAACACGCGTCCTGCCTTCGGTTGAGTCCGGGGCCGAGGAATAACGAACCCGATATTTATTTCTTGCGTAAGATAAACACGACATCTTCGGTTTGTGCATCGATTTCAATCGTGAAGTCCATCTCATACATGAAGTCGTAGAGTTCGACCAGTTCCAGTTCGGGCACCGTTGCCAGCAAGGCTTCGAATTGGGGCGCCGTATAGGTTCTGTAGTCCATCGTATCAAATAGCTGGAATTGACGGGTTGGTGTATAAACATCAAACGTCATTTCGAGGTGTTCATTCCGCTTTTTGAGATCTGTTCGGATTGATTGCATATGGGAATTGATCGAGAGATTTCCTCTGCGTGCGGACCAGCTTTCGCTTTGCATCGGTTCGCCGACAGTCGGTGTCAGGTGCAGTCCCAGAATATACAGGCCTCCTGGTGCGAGTGCGTCTGCGACACATTTCAAATGATTTTCCGCATCGGTTTCTGTTTGCAGATGTCGAAAGCTGTTGATCGTGTTAAAGGCTGCATCAACGGGTTTCTTGAGCTTGAAATTCGACATGTCGCCAATCACAGCAGAACGCGGAAAACCGGACCGCTCTAACCGATTGTTGCAGTATTGGATGGCGTGTTCATTCAGGTCATTGCCGGCAACCTGATAGCCAGCTTGCGCCAATTTAATCAGTAACCGTCCGGTACCGCAGGCCGGTTCGAATACGTTGGCGACTTTTCTGGTCGCGTGCTTTTCAAAACAGTTTTGTAAGAAGTCAAATTCAGCCTTCCAGTCATCACCAAAAATTAAATCATAATATTTCGGGTAGTCGTAGAGGTGGCCTTTGATCGTTTCCATATTTCTTACTAACTATTACACAGCGCGCTGATTGTGGTGTTGGGAGATCTGTTTAAATTGACAGTATTCGATTGTCGATAGATTCATTTTATCTTGTTTAAAATCAGAAGCTTCAACACTTCAAGAAAAAAACCTTAAGCAGACTTTATAGTCTGCTTAAGGCTGATGTTCAACCGGAGTTGGTTTAACAATACCGATCCCACGGTTTAAAGCGTTGAACTTTGGTTCTCAGCTCCTTTGACAAGGTCGCCAGGGCCGTGGACAAAGTCGATTGAGGGATCATTTCCCAGGCCGACATAAACGGAAATGGAATAGTTTTTGAAGAACCCTTTCCAGGTATACTGTTTCATTTCTTTGCACATATTCGTGTACTTGTCAGCGGGGCGGGTTTGGACCGTGGGAGATCCAACGATGTACTGCCCAATATCTGAGATACGCAGGTCTTTATTGATTTCAAGCTTTTCAGCTTGGGCGCTTTGTAAGGCGATTCCTGTTTCGCTGGCATGGGTCTGGGCATAAAAATCGACCATAGCCAGACAGAAGACAATCGTTCCCAAAGACCAGACGGCCATCTTGATCACTGCCTGGTAATGGCGTTCTGTCGAAACTTGAATTGATGGATAGGCGCTACGTGTTTCCGGAGCGTCCAGTGTAATGCTAGACATTAGAGAGCCTTTCTGAATGTCCTACTTAAGGTGGGTGTAGGCATGGGGTGGGAAATTAAGGCATTTCATACTATTGGTTTAGGCGGGACTGCTACAGCTGGTGGATATTACCTCTTGATTGTGAAGTTGGTGATGTCTACAGGTTAATATTTTGTGATTAACCTGATTTTTTTTGTCAGGCACTTCTGGTGAAGTCTGATGGTATTTCGGCGGGCTTGCTATGTTTCTATGTTATGGGAATCGAGGGAGATTTGGCAAGTCATATTTAGAAGAATGCATGCGAGTGTGTACTGATGGATATGCCTGGGGTTGTTAGCTGGTCTGATTCTCGTCAAACTTGGGGTCTTTCACGATAAATTGATTCAGATCCAGTCCGCCTTTGAGTTCGGCATCAATTAAATGAAGCTTCGATTCGATCTTATGCAATCGTGCTTCTAAAGCCGGGTGGAATAACGATTTCGCTGTTTGTGGGGTTGGGCGGGGAACATTCGGATAGCCTAGTTGCCGTTGGAGTGCGGCAAACATATAGAGCGGCTCGCGGTTATGATTCGCTTTGGCAATGCGCCCATCCTGCTTGCTAAACAGAATCGGATTTCGGGGCACAAATTGTTCGTTTCCCGGCTGTCTACGCTTTTCATCAACAAAATGCTGCGAGCGAAAATACAGCAAGTCAGCGAAGTCGACTGCCCCTAACTGGATTTTGAGATTTTGAATCCAAGCCGACCAGTCTGCGTTGTACATCGTGTCTTTCGACATGGCATCCAGCCCGGCGTGATAACCCAATCTGTTTCGGGCAATACATTCAAACTGATAAATAAAGAGTCCGGCACTGCTGGGAGTTTCGGATCGATATTCCGCTTCGCGTTCCAGGATTTTCAAGCCCATCTTCTGTTCGAATTTTGATTTGTCATCTTCTGCATTTTTTAAAATGAACGTCTGGAAAGGCGTAAAATAATGAGAGAGTTTGCCCATCCCGTCCGAGATTCTGCCTGTTAACAGCAGCTCACCTTTGAGAAAGTCGATTGCCATCGGCAGATTTGTCGTGGCAAGTATTTCTTCGTAGATTGTGGCAAGTACTACCTGCGAAGGAATGTCATCTTCCAGGCGCTCACGATAATTCCGAAAGAAATAAGTCTGTTCAATATATTCTTCACGGTCGAGGGGTAAATGCTTCATTGATTCTCGTTCGAACTCATGACTATGGAATTCAGCAAAAGATATTTCTATTATACGGCAAACGAATCAGAAACGATTCAAAAAGATCCGGGAATTCGATTTCGGTCGGAGCTTTCGAGAAATGACTGCAGGATTATCTGGGCAGCCAGTTTGTCGAGATATGCCTTTCGCTTACTGCGACTCACATTGACATTCGCCAGGAATTCCTCGGCAATTGCTGAAGAGTACCGTTCGTCCCAGAAGCGGATCGGGATCTGAGCGAATTGACTGATCCAGTTTCCAAACTGGCGCGCTTCTTTCGCTTTTTGTCCTTCATCGCCGCTCATGTGGACGGGAAGACCAACGACCAGGCCTTTGCACTGATATTCCTTGATGATCTTTGTCAGAAAGGTTTGATCTTGTTGTTCGCTCTGCCTGGTATAGTTTTCCAGTGGACTGGCAATGTTTTGTTCAAATGTGGAGATCGCAACTCCGACACGTTTTGTGCCATAGTCGAGACCCAGCAGACGACCTTCCGTGGGGAATTCCGCATCGAAGGGTTGCGTGGCTTTAGAGGAACCGTTCATAGCCACGCTCCTTGATTAAGGTCACCAGTTTTTTGATGGCTGATTCGTCCTCTTTGGAAGCGATCAGCGTGGCATCAGGAGTATGTACGATCAAGCAGTTTTCGACGCCGAATGTGGCGATGAGATGATCTCTCGATGAGATGATGATATTCCCTGACGTTTCTAGTCCGCAGTGCAGTCCTACGACGGTATTGCCGTTAGCATCGGCCGGGAAATACTTTTGTAATGTATGCCAGTTCCCGACATCGTCCCATTCAAACTCGGCAGGAATCACAGCAAGACTCTCTTTTGCGTGTTCCAGAACGGCGTAATCAATCGATTCCGATTTCATCGCCGGGAAAAGCTGCTTGAGAAGTTCTTCGTACTGAGGAGTTCCAATGGCATCAGAAATCTGCAGCAACTGTTTGTGCATTTCCGGTTCAAACCGGGCCAAGGCATCGAGAATCGTGTGAGCTTTCCAGACAAAGATGCCACAATTCCAGAGATAGTTTCCGCTGTCACAATAGTGTTTTGCTGTATGGGAGTCCGGTTTTTCTTTGAACTCAGCAACTTGAAAGCCGTGGACGTTGTCGGCATCAAGGGCAGGACCACACTGGATGTATCCATAACCGGTGGCAGGGTAAGTGGGGGAAACGCCAATCAGTACCAGCGAATCTGGTTTTTCATCGATGAGAATGGTGGCCTGATTAATTGTATCGATGAAACCTGAGTCGGGTTGAATGATGTGATCCGAAGAGACGACTAGCATGACCGCATCGGGATCAGATTTTAAAAGATGAACCGCCGCCAGTCCGATGCAGGGGGCTGTATTCCTCGGCGCCGGCTCGATCAGAATATTGTCAAAGGGGATTCCGTCAGAATCAGAATAACCGGGCTTAATATCATTAGGAGTAATAGTCGCATCCGGGATCTGAATGAGAATTCCCTCATCAAGAATTTCATTGGTGGCGATCCAGATGTGGTCAAAATCCGTAAGTTTAAGGCAGCGGGCGACTGTATCTTGAATCATCGTGCGGTCCCCCACCAGTTTTAGCAGTTGTTTGGGCATTGAGTTTCGGCTTTGAGGCCAGAACCGCGTACCGCTGCCACCCGCCATGACAACACTGTGAAGCATTATGTTATTTCTCCGCCTTCGAATTCATCTGAGGGATGCGTCAACGTGTTTTTGTTCAAGAGAGACTGTCTTTTATTCTCCCAGATAAACTGGGCCTGTGAAATTCTGATCTGGTGAGAGTTTGGTTTTTAATTCATGTTCATCTAATGCGATCAGCGGGCTGATTTCCACTGGTGTGCCAGCGGGGATGTCCACGCCACAGGCATGGAGCCATTGAGCATGAATCCGGCAAAGGGCTTCCTGTGCTGTTTGAGGGGAATCCGGACCTTCCGCGTTTTTGAGAGGATTGAATTCACGTGCACGGTCAATTTCGTAAACCAGAACGGTTTCTGCGACAGGTAGCACGTCAAAAATAAATCGTTCAAATTTGATCGCATTGGGATCGGTGGGCGAAACCGGATTGCCAGTAGCATCAACAAACGGCACTTTTTTGTTCGCCTGATGGAACGGAAGCAGTTCGTCATCACTGGCGATTTTCTCCAGAAAGGACCGATTGAAAATATGGATGGCTGTACTTCCCGCCCAGTGTACTAAATTGCCTGTCGGATCGACTTGTTCTGCGATGTGTACCGGGAGGTCGCTGTATTCAATGATCTGTGTTTTTTGGTCGACATCACAGACGATACCCATTTTTTCTTCAGGCGCTCTTTTGGAAACGACTTTAACAGAGACTTCGGCATCTCGTTGCACATGATATCCCAGGAATTCGGGGTCGCAGACAATGGCAGTCGGATTATCGACCTGATGATAGTAAAGGTACTCGATGCCTTTGTCCTGCATGGTTTCGAAGAGTCCGGAATTCTTGAGGGCGGCCAGCATCCCGCCGTGACCGTCCGGGCTGACTGCAATCCGGTGTTTTTCTTCCAGTAGAATCTCGCCCGACTTCGCATCGACGGCTGGCATGGTTCCCTGTTTAAAGAAGTACAGGTTCTCTGCCTGCAGACCAAAGTTCTGATGCGCTTTGAAATAAGCCACCGTTTCGTCGTGGGTGGCATCACTGGTCATGATGAAATAGCAGATCGGTTTGCCGGCTGTGCGGGAGCGGGCAATCAATTGTTCGACCAGCATCTGGAAGAGAGACGTCTGTTTGACAGGCCCCACGGGGTACATGCCTTTGGGGTGACTAAAGCCGAGCCGGGAACCCTGGCCTCCGGCGACTAAAATCGCACCGACTTTTCCTTCCGCGAGCAATTGCGTTCCCGCTAGAGTCGCCTGGGACGCTTCCGTTGCTGACTGCATGCGATCCTGGAGACGAACTACCGTGGCTGGTCGGGTGGCCCGTTCTGCTTTCTGAGCAGGGGATTCTTCCGTTTTTTTAGAATGGCCTGGTGAATAGAGCCGCTGGATTTGCGCAAAGTTGATCTGTTGAATTTGCGATCGTAAATCCGCTTGCTGTTGTTCGTTTAAATCCTCCCACCAGTGAACCAGTTGCGTTTGGTGATATTGTTCCAGGGTTTGATATAAATCCTCAGGGAAAGAATCTGGTGAGTTCATACTATTTGGATTCCTCGATCTTTGGTTAATGAGACCTACCCTTAATCGCAGTCAGGGTATAAGGCTTTACTCACGCATCCGTGGTGTGCCTGTGATACTGTTGCCGCAAAGTCAGCCAGATAGCCTCTGGTATGCTTGATCGGATTTAACGTCGCGTTATCTCGACGTTCCTGTAATTCCTGGTCACTGATTTCGACCTGGATTGTTCCTTCCAGCAGGTTGAAAGAAATCCGATCACCGTCTTGAACCAGACCAATGGGCCCGCCGACGGCCGCTTCTGGAGAGCAATGCACGCCGATGGCGCCATGCGACACACCCGAAACGCGTGTGTCAGAAATGAAGGCGACTTTTCCATCCAGTTCGGGAACAGCGAGTGCTGCTGTCGCGACCAGAACTTCCGGCATGCCCGAAGCGACAGGGCCCAGGTTTCTTAACACGATGATGTTGCCCGGTTTGATTTTTCCGGCTTCGACCGCTTCGGCAACATCTTTGGCATCATCAAAACAACAGGCAGTGCCGCTGAAATGAGATTCCTGCATGCTGGAAACTTTGAAGACAATGCCCCCGGGAGCGAGGTTGCCGAAACAAATCTGGATGTCGGCATACGCTTTATAGGGCTGATCCAAGGGGGCAATCAGATCCTGATCTGCAGGAACATCAGCAATCTCTGACAGGTTCTCTGCCAGTGTTTTTCCTGTGACCGTCAGGCAATTGCCGTCTATGATGCCTGCTTTTAACAGATGTTTCAGGAGTACCGGCGTGCCACCCAGCTTATGGAGGTCGACCATGGTTTTTTTACCGCGGGGGGCAAAGCTGCAGAGGACGGGAGTTTTTCGGAGGATTTCCTGGATATCCTGTAAATGAAAATCAATCTCCGCTTCTCTTGCTAAGGCCAGCAGATGCAGGATGCCGTTGGTTGACCCGCCGACTGCCGCGATGGTGGCAGCGGCATTCTCGAAGGCTTTTCGCGTGAGAATATCACGCGGACGAATATTTTCTGCGAGAAGATTCTTGACTGCGGACGCCACGTTCTGGCATTCTATTTTTTTCGCATCATCAATGGCTGGTGTGGAACTACTGAAAGGCAGCATCAGGCCAATGGCTTCTAATGCGATGCCCCAAGTGTTAAATGATGCAGCAATCCCACATCCACCCGGGCCGGGGCAGGCTGTTTTCAGGATCTGATCTGCCTCGGATTGCTCCATAGCGCCCACAGCGGCAGAAGCCTGCGAGTCATAAACGTCCAGAATGGAAATGTCCTGACCTTTGTAGCAGCCCGGCATAATACTGCCGCCACTGACAATCAGGCCTGGATAATTCAGTCGCGCTAAAGCCATTGCGAAGCCGGGGCCGTTTTTGTCGCAGTTGTGAAGTCCAATCAGGGCATCATAGGAGTGGGCACTGACAACGCATTCTGCTCCATTGGCAATCATATTTCGTGAGGGCAGGCTGGCATTTCCCCCTTCCTGTCCCTGTGTGATATTGTCGCTGACCGCAGGCACGCCGAACGGAAAGCCGATCATCGCAGCCGCTTTACATCCCTGTGCGATGTCTTTTGCCAATTCATAAGCGTGGACATTACAGAGGTTTCCATCCAGCAGGGGAACGCCGATTCCAATCTGCGCTTTGTCGAAATCCTCGTCAGAAAAACCGAGACCATAATAAAATGCGGTCACTCCCCGCTGCCAACCGTGCGTCAAATTCTGACTATTCCAATTCAATGCTTGCGCCATCATGGTGTTCCTGGTAGATAAAAATATGAGATCTGGTTTGCTGATCCTGTTTTTCCATTCACTCTAAACGGTCGGCGTCAGGAGTCCAAGTTACTTGATATTTGATTTTAAAAACTGGAACAGAGTCTTGGGGAATGTGAGGCCCACTAATAGATATTTTGATGTGAGTGATAACCCAGACGGCCATTGACCAGGAAATATCCCGCGTGGATTCAAGGATCATCAGCTCAAGGGCGGGGAAATTATTAAAAATTGGTCGAATTGTTCCCGATCCGTTAGGGAAGTATTAGTGTATGTTATTTAATGGCAAGAGTTTGCAGCGATTTCAAGAGTAAAGGCTTTGCGCTTGCTCATTCAAGCACAGGAACGTAAACTGTGATGTTTCATTAAGCGAGTATTTCTATAAGCTGTTTTGCTTCCTAATTTTAGGAATAGATACCGTGGGCAGGCTTGCTGTCAGATCGGATGATCGCGCAAAACGAGCGATGCTTTCAAAGGCGTTAATGTATAGGCGGGGATTGCCAACAGTCAGTCCGTAAGATCGACAAGGTTATTAGGTAACAAAGAAGCTGAGTAAAATGAAAAAAGACATTCATCCAGATTATCATCCTGTCGTATTTAAGGATACTTCGACAGGTGATTCATTTATGATCCATTCTACGGCGACATCCAAGGCGACAGTCGAGTGGGAAGATGGCAACACCTACCCACTGGTAACTGTGGAAATCAGTTCCAAGTCGCATCCTTACTACACTGGTAAGATGAAGTTTGTTGATAGTGCCGGTCGCGTTGAAAAGTTCCAGAAGAAATACAACTGGGACAAGAGAAACGCCGAAGAAGGAGCCGCCAAGAAAGAAGGCGAGTAGCAAATTTACGAATAGATTTTATCGAGGCTCTGCGGATCATCCGTATGAGCCTCGTTTAATGAACAGTGCTGTCTTTCTCTTTTTTAAAGTCTGATGCTGTTTCTTTTCTCTGGCAGGAATTAAGAATTCCCGGGAAATGAAACGGAGACCGGGCTCAACTATTCGTGGATTTGGGTAAATGAAGTTTCCTACCCTGCAAGCAAAGCTGGTCCGATTTGAAGAGCTGGAAAAACAGCTCCAGGATCCAGAAGTTCTGACAAACAACACCAAGCTCGTTGAGGTTCAGCGTGAATACGGGGGGCTTAACAAAGTAGCGCAGGAGCTGCGGTTATTTAATACCCGCGAGGAAGACATCGAAGTCGCGCGCGAGATGCTCGATGAAGAGACAGACCCTGCTGCAAAAGAATATGCGCAGAAAGAACTCGATGCACTGCTTGAAGCGCATGAGGAGCATACGAAAGAGCTCGAAGATATTGTCGTCTCAGGAGATTCGATCACGCGCGGCGGATTGATCATGGAAATTCGCGCGGGAGCAGGCGGTGATGAAGCTGCTTTATTCGCCCGTGAATTGTTCGACATGTATCAGCATTTTGTAGAAGCGCAAAAAGGCTGGAAAACCGAAGTGCTGAATCTGAGCGCGACGGAGCTGGGCGGGATCAAAGAAGTCACGTTTTCCATTGCCGGCGAAGGGGCATTTCACCGTTTGCAGTTTGAAAGTGGCGGCCATCGGGTGCAACGCGTTCCAGAGACAGAAACGCAAGGCCGCGTGCATACCAGTGCGGCGACCGTTGCGGTATTGCCTGAAGCAAGCGAAGTGGAAGTCGATATCAAACCAGACGATATCCGCCTGGATACATTTCATGCCAGTGGACCTGGTGGGCAGAAAGTCAATAAGACCGAAAGTGCCGTGCGGATTACTCACTTGCCGACAGGGACCGTCGTGCAATGTCAGGATGAAAAAAGTCAGCATAAAAACAAGGCCAAAGCCATGCGCGTGCTCCGTAGTCGTGTCCTGGAGCAAATGCAGCAGAAAGCGGCCGACGAACGCGCCGATCAACGTCGGACTTTGATCGGCTCGGGGGACCGCAGTCAGCGGATTCGAACCTATAACTTTCCACAAGGTCGTGTGACTGACCACCGCATTAACCTTTCACTTTATAAAATTGATCAGATTATGCAGGGAAGCTTGGATGATTTGATTGAAGCCTTATTACAGTTTGACCGTGAAGAGCGTCTGCTGGGAGATGGCTCGAAGAGCTAAGATCTTCTACTTACTGTTTCACTGTTGCCTGTTATTTCGACGGATCGCGTTGTGAAAGAAAATCCACCATCATCGGAAAGCACTTCACAGTCTTCAGCAGAGTCATGGACGGTTCGACGTATTCTTGACTGGACGACGGCTCATTTAACCAAGCATGGGAGCGATTCCCCCCGCCTGGACGCGGAAGTTCTCCTGGCTTTTGCACGAAACTGCGAGCGAATTCGTCTGTATACAAACTATGAAGATGAAGTCACAGAACCGCAACGCGCCCTGATGCGTGAACTGGTGCAGAGACGAACGAAATCGGAACCGGTTGCTTATCTTGTCGGGAATCGTGAATTCTTTGGCCTGGATTTTTATGTCGATCGGAATGTGCTGGTTCCGCGTCCCGATACGGAAACGCTGGTGATGGAACTGGTGGAAGCAGCACAACAGGTGCCCTCTCCCTCGATTCTGGATTTGTGCACGGGCAGTGGTTGTATCGCTGTCTCTGCCGCCGCGCATTGTCCGCATGCCTCATTTCTGGCGACGGATATCAGCGAAGCCGCTTTAGCGATTGCCCAAAAAAATGCAGACACCAATGGCATGCAGGCAAAGATTCAATTCCGGCAAAGTGACTGTTTTGCAGAAATTCCAGCCAACTCGGCATTTGATATCATCGTCAGCAATCCGCCGTATATTCCGGAAGCCGAAATCGAATTGCTCGAAGCAGATGTCCGACAACACGAGCCCCGTCTGGCGTTAGCCGGCGGCGCGGATGGTTTGGACTATTATCGAAGAATCATTCAGGAAGCAGATTCCTATTTGAAAGACGACGGCCTGTTAATGCTGGAATTCTCTCCGGAACAGGAAGCGTCGTTAAAAGCACTGTTGGAAGCATCAGGGAAATATACTGATGTGAGAGTCAAAGCAGATCTGGCCGGTCGCGCCAGGGTTATTATCAGCAAAAAATTGCCTATCTTAAAATAATCTGATACTCTATACTTCCCCGATAGAAATTCAGCACAAACAACTCCAGGAGCTCCAGGGATGGATATGTTGATCGTTCGCGGAGGCGAGCGGCTTTCAGGTTGTGTTTCAGTCAGTGGCGCCAAGAATTCCGCATTACCGCTGATGGCGGCTGCTCTGGCCTGCGAAGGTGAGACCGTCCTGCATTCCATCCCCCATCTGGTTGACGTGTCTACGCAATCACAGGTACTCGGCTCTCTGGGGATGCAGGTGAACCGTGATGACAGCGGCGCATTACGCTTGAAAACTGTCGACGAGACCTCGTGCATAGCCGACTACGATCTGGTCCGACGCATGCGCGCCAGTGTTTGTGTGCTGGGTCCTCTCTTGGCGAAACGGCGTATGGCGTGCGTTTCTTTACCCGGTGGCTGCAACATCGGTGATCGGCCGATTGACTTACATCTGAAGGGGCTCTCTGCATTAGGAGCACAAATTCGAGTTGACCGTGGATATGTCATCGCACGTGCGGACCGCTTAAAAGGTGCCAATATTTTTCTGGGGGGCGCATTTGGAAGTACCGTGACAGGGACCTGCAATGTGATGATTGCTGCGACTCTGGCCAAGGGGACCACCACCATTGAATCGGCAGCGTGCGAACCGGAGGTCGTGGATGTCGGTAATTTTCTCAATGCGGCGGGTGCCAGGATCGAAGGCCTGGGAACTCCTTTTCTGACCATCGAAGGCGTCGAGCAACTCAACGCGATCGAACATACTGTGATTCCCGATCGCATTGAAGTGGCCACGTTGATGATTGCCGCTGCGATTACAAGAGGCGAGGTCAGGCTGGAACAGGTCCGCCCCGATCATATTACCGCAGTCATCGAAAAACTCAGGGAAGTGGGGGTGACGATTGCACTCGAATTTCCCGACCAGCCAGCGAAACAGCAATCGATCCTTGTGAAAGTCACGCAGCCTCTGAAGTCGGTCGATTGTATTGCTTTGCCTTACCCCGGAATTCCGACCGATGTTCAAGCTCAATTAATGTCATTGCTGGCGAGTGTGCCTGGCATCAGCATTGTGACGGACAAGGTCTTTCCTGACCGGTTCATGCATGCTTCAGAATTAGCCCGCATGGGGGCCAATATCCGCCGGGAATCAGCCAGTGCAATTCTCAATGGCGATTCCCGATTAAGTGGCGCCTGTGTGATGGCCTCTGATTTAAGAGCCAGCGCCGCCTTGGTGCTCGCCGGACTGGCTGCAGAAGGCGAGACCGTAATTCGCAGGATTTATCATCTGGATCGTGGTTATGAGAAGTTGGAAGAGAAGCTTGTCTCATTGGGCGCCAATGTCCAGAGAGTCATCGACGAACCCAAAAATATGCCGGAAAGTTTGAAACTGACCGATGGTGAAAGTCGTCCTACTTATTCTGAATTGCTGGATGCACTGACGGGACCACACTGGAATCAGAGCCAGGGGATCTCGCCGACTGACCCGTCAAACCAGGCAGACATTGTTTAAGATCTGCCTCGTAACTTTCTTTCGCTAAGCATCACCAAGCCACTATTTTTTGAGTGACTTCTTGTCAAAATCGAGGCAGATTAAATGGGATTCGCTACGAAGATAGAGTTTTTTATGCGCTAAAACCGGAGCGGCCCAGGCTGGGTATTTGATCTGCTGAAACGAGGTACGGCAGACTTCACTACACTGCCTGGGATCGATTTTGACAATCGCCAGCGTGCCGCGTTCTCCCAGAACTATGAATTTGTTATCTGCCAGGATCGCAGAACCACGTCCATATAATGGGTAAGGCGCTGGTTTACCTGTCGCGATCCAGTGAAACTGTCCCGACACCTGATTGCGTTCTATTTTTCCGACCACGGGGCCCGCTCCATCGGCTTCCCACATCACTTTTCCATCAGTCATTCTGACACAGCGCATTGTGGCTCCTCGTTCATGCCTCCCGCTGAAGCCGTAGAGGTATCCCTCGTGCGGAATGGTTGTAGACCAGTGAGTCAGCATGTTGTTGGGATTGCGCCAGAGTTCTTTATAGCTCTTCCCATCTGCATTGACCTGCAATAACGCAGAACCGACCTGGTACGCGGCAGACAGGAAGATTTTATCATCCACGACCACGGGGCGTGCCGCATTGACGGAATCGTTAATCAGCGAGCGAAACCAGTATTTGAAGTTCACGGAACCGTCTTGGGGATCGAGCGAGACGAGTCCCTGACGCATGAGGCAGAGCAGGTGGCGTTTGCCATGTATGGTGACGGCGATTGGCGAAGAGTAGCTGGAAATCTTTTCATTTCCACGCCATTTATAGACGGGCATTCGTTCCCAGCCGGTCGAGGTGCCATTCCAGACATCCTTACCCACATTTTTCCAAAGTATTTTTCCCGTCACAGCATCAAAGGCAACCATACCGGCGTTGGGTTTGGCTCCGACCATGACGATCAATTTATTGCCTTCCAGAATGGGGGTGGCACCCACACCGAAAAATCCGGGGGGGACGTTAAATTCTTTCAGGCAGTCGTGATGCCAGACGAGTGTACCATCTTTGAGATTCAGGCAATACAACTTTCCCTGTGCACCGAATGTGTAACAGTATTCAGGAGTCAACAGGGGAGAACAACGGGGGCCGTTGTTATATCCATAGGGGTCTCTGAAATCTGAAGCGTATTCGTATTTCCACAACGGTTTTCCGGTATCTGCTGCCACGCATTCGATGACCTCTTTCCCTTCGCGATTTCCCTCCGGTCGGTGATGAATCACCAGTCGATTGTCCAGAATTGAGGGCGCACTATAACCGGTTCCAATTTTTTTCTGCCACAGCAGCGGAGGCCCATCTTGTGGGAACTGGTCAATCAGGCCGGTTTCTGCAGAAATTCCCGTCTGTTGCGGACCTAGAAAAAAAGGCCAGTTTCCCGGTTTCACATCGACAGACTGCGCACGGACCGCTGCATCAAACTGGCCTGTGTGGGGCGCTGGTAACGCAGTGAGGAGGGAAAGAGACGTTCCCAGTATGAGAGCGAGTGAAAAATATCCGGAACGGCGATTGAGGAACTTATCTGGATTTTGCATGTGATGAACCATTCAAAGGAAGGCGGTCAGGGAAGTTCGTAGACTTTATAAGTTTGATTTTGGTATATGGGTTTGATTGATGGAAACGGGCCAAGCCGTTTCACAAGTAGATGCGTGATGTTCGTGTTTTCTTTGAGTGTGCGTAATGCACGATCATTGAAACCTGCATTATAGTATTCCTGGCCCCACTTTCGAAGGTATTTCAGGCGTCGATTCCATTCTACAATACCAGCGGCGTCTTGGGGACAGTCTTTGATGGTGACATATTCGGGCCGTTGGGCATACCATTTGAAGTCCGATTCATGGGCGGGGGTCAAAAATAACGCTGTTTCTGGCGTGTACTCATTAACCCAGCGGCAGGCATCGACCCAGTCTTTTCGCTGTGCAGGCGACATCTTATGAATCGGTGGAAATGTCCAGGCAGAGTAGAGCACAGCCGCAAACAGGCTTAGGCTGAGCAATGCAATGCTGGTATTACGCGAGGAATTGGGGAATCGACGCGGCTCTGAATCCGTATGTTCACTTTGAAAGAGCCTTTGATAAATCGAACTGACAAACGAAATGGTGACCGCAATGGGAAGTAACGCATCATACAGACGAAACGGATAAAATTTTAACAGCGACATCCGAAAAGCATAAAAGGGCATTTCGCTGGCAGGGCGCGGCCCGGCACCCAGTAAAAAACCAATGCACGCCAGGCCTAAGGTGCCTGCGATAAAGAATTGAAAAAAACGATTGGCAAACGAAGAACGTTCTTTTCGCTGCAAGAAAAGCCAGATACCCAATAGGGCGGCGTAAAACAGATAGCCGTACAAATGAAAATCCATCGGATCAAGATGGTGCTTAATGCGGTAAAAGACTTGAATATAATTCGCCGCGAATGTTTCTCGTGGGTTGTCTTGAACTAAGAGGCTGAGCGAGGGAATCAGTCCCGGTAGCGCGCAGAGAATGAGAAAGCTGCCTGCGGGCATTGCTGTTTTGATGGTTTGCCTGAGAGTGATTTGCTTGCGAAATTCTTGATTCAGAGCCGTGTAGCAGATCAGTGAAAATCCCCCGCAGAGCAGGGCCCAGATTCCGACGACGGGATGCCAGCTAATGGTCAGGCCCGCATAGATGGCAGATCGGTTCCAGCGCTGTTCACAGGCGTTGGCCAATGCCATGAAGAGAAAGCCATAGGCAAAAACTTTGGACTCAATACCGCCGATGATCCATTCACCGGAAAAGTTACCGAGCGCAGCGATTCCCAGATAAATCCAGGCGGAAATCAAAGGCGACCAGGTTCCGGGCGTGAATACTCGGACGAGTCGATACCAGCCAACCGCCAACAGCAGGAACGCCGCCAGTCTGCCGACGAGGGCCGTGTTGTGCAGTGAAAGCCATTGGGTCAGACTGCCCAGTACCTGATAAAAAAAAGCGTGGGCGTTGGCTGATTCCAGAAAAAAATCGCCAGAACACCACTCCGGATTCCAGTAGTGTTTGGCTTTACAAAGATAGTGTGGTTCGTTTGTTCCCGGAATCGGAAACCGCAGCAGGGAATCGGCGGCGAAGGAACCGCCGATCAACAAAATCATGAGAATGGCTTGCGGCGGGATTTTAGAAGCTGTGGATTCAGGATTCACTGAACTTGAGCACCTTGTTTAGCCATAAATGTAAACCGGAGCGCGTGGTTGAACGAGTACGATCTTGTCGTTGGCGATTATTTCTTCGATTTCTTTTTAGCCGCTTTTTTGGCTGTCGTTTTTTTCGCCGTCGCTTTCTTGGCGGTTACTTTTTTCGCAGGTGTTTTTTTCGCGGGAGATTTCTTGGCCGTTGCTTTTTTTACGGGCGATTTTTTAGCAGGAGCTGCTTTTTTCGCTGCTTTCTTTTTGGCACTGCCTTTTTTGGAAGCGGTTTTCTTTTTAGCGCCTTTTTTCGAAGAATCGCCGAAAATATTGTCGTAATTTTCCCAGAACTGGGGGGTTGTACCTGTGCGAACAATGGGGCCGCTCATATCTCACTTCTCCGTTAAGTCTCTGAATTCATCTGAGTAAAATTTCAAATGAAACGCAATTGAAAACGATGTCACAAACGTATTGTAACAGTTGACGAGGGGATTATCTTTTTCTGAGCCGTGATTCTTTCGATCTCGCACTTAAATGTCAAGGCTGCTTGCAGTGATCTGGCGGGAGAGGTGCAGGAAAAGATTTCTGTAAGGCACTCCCTTTCTGACGAATCGTGTCTAAAAGTCGCTTTAGATGTGACTCGTCCGTGAGCGGATTCATCAGAGTAATCCGAAAAGCCGCCTGTTCCTCGATGACAGAATGCACAATATAAAATTCTCCCGATTCAATGATGATTCTTCGCAATTGAAAATGAAACAGGTTTTGTTGCTCCTGAGGTAACGCTTTCAACCATTCAGGCTGATAGCGAAACACGACAATATTGCATTCCGGATTGTGCATCGGTTCAAAATCGGAACTCTGTAGAAGCAGGGAATAGAATAAACGGGCCGTCGCAAATGTGACATCCACAAGATCCGCAAACAGTTGTTTTCCGAACAGTGACCAGATTCCCCAGAGTGCATAACTGTTAGCGCGTTTGGTACATTCGATGGTTCGCAAACCTAAATCATATTCCGCAATCTCCGGAGCAGAAGGATCAAACAGGTAAGGCGCCTGTTGCTGGAATGCGGTAAATTGATGTGCTTTATTTTTAAAAAACAGAAAAGCGCTCAAAGCAGGCATGAACATCATTTTATGGGCATCAAACACAACGCTGTCTGCGCGGTGCAGTCCTGCCGTGAGATGTTGATGCTGTTGAGAAAAACAGGTTGGTCCACCGTGTGCCGCGTCAACGTGCAGCCAGATTTGATACTGCTCACACAAATCGGCAATCTCGTTCAACGGATCAAAGGCGCCGATCGGGGTCGCACAGGCGCAGGCGATGACGGCGATGATTTTTCGATTTTCCTTCCGGCATTTCAAGATCATGTCTTTCAATGCGCGTGAATTCATACGCCGTTCCTGGTCGAGCGATACTTTCAATATATTTTCGGTACCAATTCCCAGAATGCCGGCTGAGCGGGACACGCTGTAATGGGCATCACCTGCAGCCAGGATGACAGGCGACGGTTCATTCTGAGCCGCTGATCCTTGAGCCCAGATTTCGGGGCAGCTGAGATTACGAGCCGCTAACAGACCGGTCAGGTTTGCCAGTGAACCGCCGTGTGTCACCAGTCCGGAAAACTCACCCGCCGTGAATCCGATTTGCTTGCCGATCATTTGAATTAACGCGATTTCCACTGCCGTCGCCCACGGCCCGATTTCATAAACGGCCATCACCTGATTCGTGACCGAGGCGATGGCATCAAACAAGCCGGCCAGGGGAATCGACGCGGGTACCTGATGTCCGATATAGCGGGGGTTTTGTAAATTGTGGCCTTTGTCCAACATGAGCTGAATGAGTCGCTGGAACTCCTGAACTCTGGCTTGCAGCCCGCGGTCGAGTGATTCTGCACTCGTGTGATGGTTCAACTCCAGCAATGCGGCTTGAATATTTTCAACGGGAGGTTTCCAGTTTAAAACGGGACTGTCCGCTTTTTGCATTGACCGTGCGTGCGCTGTGAGTGACTCTGATAAAACCAGGCTGGCAGCGGACAATAAATCGGGAGAGTAAGCCGCTTGAATCCTTGTTCTAGCTGAATCGAGTTCTGAGTCGGTCGTTGTCATGAAATATTTCTGTTACCTGCAAAAAGAGGATGCAGCTCAGCAGGCGAATGTGTGTTGAGCGTTTGGTAATTGTATCTGCTTTCAAAACGCATGAAACGTATACGTGCAGTTATAATGGGGTTGAGGCCGTTAAGGAAGAGAACCATTCGAGGGAAGGGCATCTGACTCGGTTTTAGAGACCGTTAAAATCAGAATGGTGCGGCTTTCTTTCGCAACTCGGATGCTTACAGAGTTTTAATATCAACCAATAGCATAACTCAACAACGGGTAAACTGTAAAACGGATTCAAAAGTCCTCGTATGTGAGATTCCAGGACTCTATAATAAGGGGAGCAGCATCAATCGTGTCGAACCGGATTGGCTCTGCCCCTTACCCGTGGATTGGCCCTTATTTTAAAATGGGAAAATTGTGATGGCACTAACTGTCGTATATTGCATTTACATAATTTTACCGCTTGTCTCGCTACTGCTTCTTTACCTGACGAAAATTAATAAAACTCATGTTTTTCTGGGTGAATGGTTTTTGGGCGCATTCACATTAACAGTTCTAGGGCTTTATTTTTATTATGAGCCCACTTCCAAATATTCTGGGTATGACATGCATTTCGTCAGTGCTGTCATTTTAGATTGTTTCAGGTTAGCTATTTATTATGGAATTATTATCCTGATATATAGCTTTATTGGACATGTCTTTAATCGATATGTTTTAGATCATTGATGTCGAGAAAGGAAAACGAAGGCAGGAGTCAATGAAACAATTTCTGATCCCTTTATCACCGTTATCTTTGCGGCCGCTCATGGGACGGGCAGGAGTTGAATTGCATCCAGGATCACAAATCCGTTCGTGCCTTCATTTGTGACGGTAATGGTTGTCTCTGCATTGCCCGTCAGGTTAATCGTATCGATAGGACGAAAGTGTTTTCCCGGCGGCATCGGTTTGGTTTGGTCAACAGTCAACGTGGTTTTGTTGGCACCGCAGGCAACGGTGAGAGGCACATTCTTTGCCCGCGTTTCATGTGCCGAGTAGGCCATGAGAAGCTGGTAACGCCCCGTCTTGGGGACTCTAAATCGAAAGGTGGCAGATGATTTACCGTCACCTTTCTTTTCGTCGTGGAGATAGTCCGTTCCAATGTAAGGTTTGAAATTGGTGGAGCGAGCCCAGTCACCAGAGAGGCTGGCTTTGGTGTTGTCCAGCACAATGCCTGGCAACGTCTTCACAGCGATGGAATTGACCGTCGGTGGTTCGGGAGTAATCACAGGTAACTCGAGTACCTGACCTTGTGCCAACAGTCGTTGGCGAAGCTGAGGATAGGGCAGCTCCTGCACCGACTTATTTTCCTGCACTGACATCGCGGCTGCGATGCCGGCACTCTGGCCGAGAATCATCCAGGTCGGCTCGACTCGAATCGACGAAATCCCGACATGCGTGCAGGACAGCGCGACGGGAACAAGCAAGTTAGTGCATTCGCTGGGGCGAGGCAGAATGGAGCGATAGGGAACGTGATAGGCGTAACCCTGTTTGGGGTTGGATCTCCTGACGGGAAAGATGGTCCCTTCATTGATGACGCCTCCTCCTTTTAACGCGACACGCTGGCAGTCATGGGAGTCAATCGGAAAGGAAGAGACCACAATCGGATCGTCTTTTTTCGGTTGATCGAGAATGTCCTTCTGACTGAGTATATACATGCCCCGCATCCGTCTTCCTTCGCGAACATAGAGCGCAGGCGAGAAGTGTCCGTACTCAGGAAACTCATCTTTGCACAGCCCCAGCCGCGCATACTTATTTCGGATTGATACGGGCACAGCCGGATCGGTGGTAAGGAAATGGTAAAACTCCAGCGTGTATTGCTTATGTGCTTCCCAGATCGCAGCCCGTCCCGCAGCGTCGGCTTCGCTCCAGCCATTACAGGCTCCAACCAGGCCGAGTGAGAATTGGCCGCCGATGGAATTATTGCCGTCAAGCTTCCCGCCGGGCAGAGGATAGAGGTCCCAGCCCACGCGGCCCCCGGCTTTCACATATCGTCGCAGCAGTTCAAAGCGAGAGGGATCATAGTTCGCAGGCTGGGGAAAGGGCACGCGGTTATCGGGGGCCTCAGTCAAACAGAGTCGAAAGCTGTAAACCATCACGTTGGAATCCCCTTCGTCTTCTGGTCCCGCATCGGTTGTGGTGATGAAAGGCAGCGGCTTCCCGTCGCTGTCGAAGCCATCAATGTCCATTTTTTTCTTGGGATAACGCTTACCAGCCAGCGACTCGCCGTATTCTGCTTTCCCTTCTCTGCCGATTGTCCAACTGACACCAGCCGCCGCCAGCAGGTCACCTTCATACGTCGCATCGATAAATGCTTTGGCAGAGAACGTGCCATCGCTGGTGACCAGTTCTGTGATCCGTGTGCCTGCTTTCTTAACCGACTGCAGGTCGCGTTTCGTCAGAAGCTTGACTTTCGCTTCCTGCAACATCTCCCGAGTCACACGCATCGCCACATGCGGCTCGTAGGTCCACTTAGACTGGTCCTTCACACGGACTTGATAAGGCAGCTTGACTCCGCGATCCGCATAGTCTTTCTCAATGCGTCTGTGCCATTCATCGAACAATCCCATCACGGTCGTGCGGACAGTTTGATTCGAATCGCTGAAGCTCAAGCCCCCGGTATTCAGGCCGCCAATATGAGCGGTCGGTTCAAGCAGAATGACCGAGGCGCCTTCTCGCGCCGCGGCAATCGCAGCACAAAACCCACCAGGAGTCGCACCATACACAACGACGTCGGCTCGGGTCATCTTCCGGTCGTCCGGCTGCTGGGCGAACAGGCAGTTTGGCAGTATCAGAAACAGCGCAGCAAGCGCGGGAGCAAGTCTGTTTTTCATGGTGAATCGTCTTTGAGTTGTCTGTAAGTTATCGTGAGTCGATCTGCCTGAATCATCAGGGGGAGGCCCCGAAGGTTCCCAAAATCCTTGAGGACAAAAATCATCAGTTCGATCAACCATTATACGATTGGGGCGGCGAATTCACCAGTAGCCACACAGATGGTCGCATCCCAGCTTGGAACGCTGCAGAACAGCATCATTCAGCAAAGGGAGATAAAGGCAAGCAATCAAGGTGACAGGAATGGATTGAGAAAATCCTGGTATCTTTTCTATCCGCCAGTGGAGTGTGCGAAGGTTGCGGTGATCACACGGCCGAAGCCGGTTTCGATTTCCGGCGCATCGTCGATCGCTTCGACCAGCGCTTCGCCTTCCACGCCCATTTCCGGCATGTCGAGCCAGAGTGTCTCGCCCACTTCCGGCTGATGCAGACGGAACCAGTCCGGATCACGCAGCAGTTGCAGATGGATGGTTTCGTCATCAAGACAGGGCAGGGTCAGAGTAATCACCCGATGGGCGGCCCATTCCAGGCTCGTTGGTTCGTCTGGTGCTTCCTCTCTCCGCTCATCCGGCAGATGGAAATCGAAACGCTGCCCAATGCGAAGCGTTTCGATTTCTTCGGTCACTGTCGGGCTGACCTCTTTAAATCTTCACGAAAGTTCCCTGCTCGCAGTGGGATCAAAAAAAGTGGCATAAACCGTGCCAAATAGTATTGAGTCAGGCTCGCATTTTGTGTTTTCTCACTAAGACTTATATATTTACTCCTCTTCATCTGAGGTCGAGACTGGACCAAATGCTTCCGGATTATCCCAAGCCAGTCTTTCGAGATCAGAGACATAATTATCTAGGAACTTTGTGAAGTGAGGCGCTAAGCAATTAGGTTCTGGGGTTTTGTGAGTGACCAGGTAGACTGGTGGGTCATCTCCTTCTGCCATATTGAAAAAGATAAACTGATAGCCTTGATGTACGAGGAAAACAAATGCTAATGAGGGAAGACAAAAGCTAGCATTTGCACTGGCAAGTATTTTCTCTGCTATCTCTCGTAAACGAAGCTGAAAATTACCGGAAAGAGATGCTTCAGATCCCTGAAACAATCCTCCAGCATTTCGCCCCATCATTTCAAGGAATGCAATGTATGCCACAGGCAAATTTTCACCACTGTATTTCTCTAATTCTAATATTTCATGTACAGTACATCCTTCAAATTCTGAAATATCAGAATTAGGCAGGGCCAATAGCCGCTGTCGTATTATGCGAAATTGTTTTCTGAAAAAAGAAATATCTGTCATAGTAAGTCACTTATAAATGGGTTATTAATAATTTCACATGAGGAAACATTTTTCTAAAATGACTAATTACGTTTGCGCATGATCTGCAAGGAGTTGCTTCAATACAAAGCCTAACAGTAGCTTGTGGACACCCTTTCTTAATAAGGCGTGAAGCAATCTCCTCTAGTATTTTGTATTCTGCATCAGTATCTCGAACCCATCCACCAACTTCGGTTGGATCAAAAATTGGTGAGGTGGGGCCCGCAGTTGTTCCTGGAACATCAGGGCCGCTACTTGAAATCAATTCGTCATAGTCTCGACCGATGGTAACTTCTGCATAGGCTACCGTACGAAAGTCTTCAATACTAAATTGGTCTCGGACTTCTTTAATTCCTCGTGCACATTCTGACTTTGGGATCGAAGCATTATGCACCAACAAACCACTTTGCCCAACCCGATAGACATGATCGCCGTCGACTTCGATATTGTAGACGCGTTCTATGGTGCGGTCCAGATGGCGGTTGGTGATTTGCCGCAAGCCGTTGAGTGACTTGAGACTGTCGCCCGGCTGGAATTCTTCTGCCTCGACCCAGGTTTGTTCTTCGGGAGCCAGCAGTTCCAGCGTGATCACCCTGACTGCTGTTGCCAGAGCTGCGAAGGCCTGTTCCTTTTCTGCTTCGACAGGCAGTGAGTAAATCGATGGTTCCTCACAACCGCAAGAGCTATTGACTGCTGCATCAAGCGAATTACAGCACTTGGACCATTCTTCATCCAGGTTTGCTTCAGCCGCGGATTCACGCCAGAGGGGATGTCCGCCGGTCACGCGAAGTGGCGTCGATTCGCCTTCAATGTCGAATTCCAGACATTCGCCAGTCGAGTGTGCGAAGGTCGCGGTAATCACGCGGCCGAAGCCGGTTTCGATTTCCGGGGCCTCGTCGATGGCTTCGACCAGCGCTTCGCCTTCCACACCCATTTCCGGCATGTCGAGCCAGATTGTTTCGCCGACTTCCGGTTGATGTAGACGGAACCAGTCAGGATCACGCAACAGTTGCAGATGGATGGTTTCTTAAGATGATTCTTATCCCTCATGCTTCCAAGCGACATTCTCTACTGGATAGGCTCGAGCATGCTTTGGATGAACAAAAGAAACACCTGTAATTGCTGACTTAAGTATCTTGGTTGCAAGTTTCTCACTTGCACATCGAAATATTTCTTTAATGGCTTTAGGATTAGGTTGATTGATTTTAGGAACTGGACCGACAAGAAATAAATGATGATCTTTACACTTCGCCTCATTCAGCACTAAATCTTCAACTCGATCAATCCCTTTATTTGTCGCTTCATATTTTGATTTTTCGAAGTCAAAACAGCAGACTTCTTCTAGAATATTTGCATAGTAAAACTTCTTACCTAAATATGGTTTACCTTTCTGAGTGACAGAAAGCTCATTGAACTCAATTTTGATAGGAAATTCGCTTAGGATTTCTTTTAATAATTCAGAAATAATAAACATGTTTCCTGCATAGAAAAAATCATTTGGCTCCCCGACTGTTGTAATGTCTAATAAAATATTAGGCAATCTCTCAGGGGTTGGTAAACAAAGATTTGGGACTAACCCTAAATCTGCAAGTTCATAGAAATTTGTTATTAATCCGTTAGTATATTTTCCACTATCCCGCCAAATAAGAACCATTTTTTTTCTCCAGTAGCTTTAGTTGGGACAATTCCATGTTTCTCCCTGATTCGGTTCTTTCTTCTGCAACCATATATCACCGTTTTCCAGAGCTGTTCTAATTTTTTGGATGGCATCCGTAATTGCCCCGCAAAGCTGACAATCATCAAAATCACCTGTGTTATAGTCACGCTCTATTTTTTCTAAAATGGAACGCACACAACGGAAATAGTCACCTAAATGTTTACCAGTATGTATTGGAAGCCCTGGTTCTGCATCTTCAGGGTCGCGTGGCAAACACCAACCATTAAGGCTACCATTTAAGTTAAATCCTAGCTTTTCGGCTTTTTGCAAGGCCGAAGGAGCAGCATTGATTGACTCACATGCAATTAAATGATGAGCAGCTGAAGGATATGATGTTGCATCACAATTTAAATTTTTCCTTAATTGAGAACGATTACATCCAAGGCTACCATTACCCGCCTTAGCCCCACAACCATAATCTTTACCTTTTTTAATTGCTGAGGCATTATGCACCAGCAATCCGCTCTCACCGATTCGATAAACATGATCGCCGTCGACTTCGATATTGTAGACGCGTTCCGTTGAGCGGTCCAGATGGCGGTTGGTGATTTGTCGTAAGCCGTTGAGTGACTTGAGGCTGTCGCCGGGTTGTAACTCTTCTGCTTCAACCCAGGTTTGTTCTTCGGGGGCCAACAGTTCCATTGTGAAGTTCATGACTGCTGTTGCCAGCGATCCGAAGGCCTGTTCCTTTTCTGCTTCGACAGGCAGTGAATAAATCGATGGTTCCTCACAACCGCAGGAATGATTAGCTGCTATTGCATCAAGCGAATTACAGCACTTGGACCATTCATCTTCCAGGTTTGCTTCAGCCGCGGTTTCCCGCCAGAGGGGATGTCCGCCGGTCACGAGAAGCGGCGTCGATTCGCCTTCAATATCGAATTCCAGACATTCGCCAGTCGAGTGCGCGAAGGTCGCGGTGATCACACGTCCGGAGCCGGTTTCGATTTCCGGGGCCTCGTCGATGGCTTCGACCAGCGCTTCGCCTTCCACGCCCATTTCCGGCATGTCGAGCCACAGTGTCTCGCCCACTTCCGGCTGATGCAGACGGAACCAGTCCGGATCACGCAGCAGTTGCAGATGAATGGTTTCGTCATCCAGACAAGGCAGGGTCAGAGTAATCACCCGATGCGCGGCCCATTCCAGGCTCGTTGGTTCGTCTGGTGTTTCCTCACGCCGCTCATCCGGCAGGTAAGTGGTTACACGCTGACCAATGCGAAGTGTTTCGATAGCTAGTGTGCCGTGCGTGGTATGCACGAGCGTGCCAGCACCAAAACAGTTTCCAGCATTACAATTGTTGCATTTCGAGCCACAATTATTGCCACCCGTATTGCCACCTTTACCTCCTGTCTTTCCACCAGTCTCGTCACAAGGGCCACCACCTGAAGATATAAATGGTCCAGGACTCTTCTAGGTGATTCAATTACCATGCAGGATCCCAGTCGATATTTTCATATGTTTTCCTGTTGCCTGCAGCGTTATATATTTCTATGCCATTTAATTTATCAGCAAGGATATGACGAGCAACATCTGCTGTTGCAAAAATCATGTCTTCTTCAGGAATAGTAAATATGCCTGATTCAGGTAGCTTGTCTTCTAGAAACACAAAACTCGAATAACCTACATTTTCTCCATATCTAACCTCTTGGCTGAGTTGTTTGTCTAAGCAATTAATTTCTCCAATTTTCCTTGGTATAAAATATTTGACACCATTTAGGGTACAAGGCCAAAAATCGAACATTCCATTACAATACGGTCGCACTACCTCAGTCAATTTCTCTGAAAAAATTCCCCAAGCATTAGATATAAAATAAAAATCCCAATTTGTAGCATCTGGGTGATTAACAACAGCAATTTGGTTTGGTGAGATATCTGAAGAAACCGGGCCGGATCCATAAAACCAATAGTTTGTATTCAGTTTATCCCACTCAATCTGAGATTTCTCTTCATCAATAGCGGGGGTTGAGTCTGAGTCTGCTGGAATCAACATTGCAACATGCCTCATGATATTTTCTTATCCTTTAACAGGCGCGATAAAAGGAGACCTGCGCTTTGGTGAAACCTGTTTAGTAGAATCCGTCTGACTCTGTTATAGAGGCTTTAAAATCGAAATGGTTCGGCGTTCATTTCGTAGCCGGGGTGCATGCAGATATTCATCAGCAGGCCGAGCGCCAGGCAGGTGCTTAGCATGCTGGTGCCGCCGTAACTCATTAAGGGCAGGGTCATGCCTGTGATGGGCATTAAGCCGACGGTCATGCCGGTATTAATAATCGTCTGTGAGGCGAGCAGGGTGACGATGCCGACTGCGACGAGCCGACCGAAGGGTTCGCGCGTGGCTGTGGCGATTTGTAAGCCGCGGATAAACAAAAACGTAAAGACTGCCAAGGCAAACAGGCAGCCCATGATTCCAAAACGTTCGCCGACCAGACAAAAGATAAAGTCGGTACGTCCTGCGGGAAGATGGTAGGCGGCGGGATCATCGACCGGCATGCCTGCGATTTCACTTCCCCAAACACCCCCCAGCGCGAGCATTTGCTTTGACTGGTAAAGATGGTAGCCGTCCCCTTTGGGTAATTCTCCGCCGTCCTGTTGAGTGAATAATGCAACGATTCTCGATTTTTGTTCCGGGTTCATCTCCAGCCAAAGTAGAGGTAATGTGCAGATTCCCAGCAGCACAATGGTCACGAGGTGCCTGGGGCGTGCGCCCGCGGAAAACAGCATCGCAAACAGGATGGGAAAGAATAACAGCGACGTTCCCAGATCGGGTTCGCGTAAGATCAGGAAGACGGGAATGCAGGTCAAAATGAAGGGGACGATCAGGCCGGGGATGCGTCGGTAATTCTGACGGTACATCAGGTAATGTGCCAGCGCCAGGATGTAAGTGATTTTGGCCAGTTCGGAGGGTTGGAACTTGAAAAATCCCAACGGAATCCAGCGGCGCGATCCATTGACCGCGGGGATGAAAAAGACGGCAATCAGAAATAACAGCGTTGCCAGAAACATCGGATAACTGATGCCACGCAGGTTACGGTAGGGAACCAGCATGGTGCCACAGAGTGCCAGCAGCGAGATGAAAATCCAGATACACTGCCTTTGAAAATAGTGTCCCTGACCTGCCAGCTCGTCGCCGCGCGCAATCCCAGCCAGACCGCATCCCATCAAAATGAGAATGCAGCAGAGAATGGACCAGGGAATTCTGTGAAAACCAGAGTGTATCATGCCGGCGTTGTTCAGTGTTTGGATGAAAATTATCAGAGCGTTTTGTAACGAAAAATCGGAAATCGGGAAAGAGAAGTCTTTTTTCATGAACTTCCTGAGTGCGGATTTCCTTTACTGGTGTCAAACTGGGAGAAATCCGCTATTCTTTGGCTGCAGGAAACACACTCGCATCGTATTTTGAATTCAACTCCATGTTTCATTCACTTAGAAAAGTCTGTTCAAAATATCCCCTTACCGCGGCATATATTGCGGTGGCTATCGGGTTATTTATCGCCGTTGAGGGGTATCGAATCAAAAATGCCTCATCCCGCGCGGAGGCATTCGATGATGCGTTATGGAAACTGGGTGCGGTTCAACCCCTGATTTTCGTGCATGATCACCCGTTAATTAAAGAGAACGGTTTCCCGACCGGAGGCCCCTTTGATTTATGGGCGGGAGAATGGTGGCGCATTCTGGTGAGCGGCTTTCATCATGCAGACCTGCTGCATCTCGTGATGAATTGTCTGGCGATTGGCTATCTGGGGCGCTTGATCGAACCGGTTTTGCGCCCCTGGATGTATGGCAGCTTTCTGCTTCTGGCGACGTTCGTCTCATTTCTGCCGGAATACTATCTGGATCATTATCCGGTGGGACTGTCGGGGGGCGCTTGCGCGATGTTCGGGTTATTGATCATGCTCAGGAAAACGAATCCGCAGATTGCGGAAGAGTTTACGGAGCGCGAGATGACCTGGGGGCTGGGCTGGCTGGTATTGTGTTTTGTGTTGACTCATTTCGGGATACTGCAGATTGCCAACGCGGCGCATGTGACGGGATTGCTTTATGGTTTGTTGGCGGGAGCGGTTTTGGTCAATCGTTCCCGATATGCTCGCACACTTCGATGGGCGTTTGTTTTCTCGCAGTTATTAATTATTCCCTGGACTTACCTGATCTGCCATCCTGTCTGGAATGGTAAATATTATTGGTATCTGGCGCGGCACGAAGAAGACCTTGGTCAACGGATTGTGTATTTACGCAAGGGGTATGCGTTGTCTCCCGGCGAGCCCAAAATTGGTGCGGAGCTGGCATTAAGTTTGTATCGAACGGAAGAGATTCCGTTTCGTTCCTGGGAAATTATTCTGGAATCGCTGAAAAAGAACCGTTCCTATGATAAGGGCGTTCAAATTGCCCGGTTAATCTGGAAGCAGTTTCGTTCCGATCAGCAAAAAGAGAAAGCACAAACGATCGTGATGGATGTATTCGGCAGTGAATCCGATGCCTGGCTCGAACGGTTGAATCTGAATCAAGCGGCGATGGCGCAGGCGGACGTACCAACACCCGAGGCGGGCGAGGCTGCGGATGATTTGCTCTTTTTGCCAGAAACCAATCAGCAGAGTAAAACGATCCAGCCTCGAGATTTATTTGCGCCGCCCGTCGATCCCGGGTCGCCTCAAAGTGCAGCAGAAGGGGTCACACTTTAACTGTTAAGTGTGATCGATAGAATCGATACTATCACTATCTTTGTTGTAACGGTCTGGGGTGATTGATGTTTTTTAGCAACGCACGTGAATCCCGTAAGGGAATTTCACTCAGAGACAGAGCTTGAACTAGGTTGTAAGTAAACAAATCTGTTGTGATGCTGCGCCGTAGATTTCAATCTGGTCTGAATCTCGCTTTGATTCATTCCGAAACCTGCGAGATAATCTTTTGATCGATCTCGATTGGCTCTACGAAACGGCATATGATATTTTCCTAGTTCTCTCTGGTATCGATCTGTTTATTATGGCTACTGCTTTGGAAAACCAAAACGAATCTACAAATGAGAATCCAAACGAGGCAGACTCCGTGGATGGGGTCCTGGTCGATCGCTTTCCCGAAGCACTTCGGGTATCCCGGTTTACATTCTTTACCGTCTGTATTCTGTCGCTCGCCTTTTTGCTGTTCAGCTCGATGCCTTTGTGGCATACCGATATCTGGGGGCATCTGGCTTACGGGAGACTGATCTGGGAAACGGGAAGCATTCCCGCATTCGAGCCTCTGGTTCCGCTTTCGTCAGGAGTCCCGTTTATCGATACGGCGTGGCTCAGTCAGATTTTCGCTTTTGGGAGCTATGAACTGTTTGGCGTGGCTGGAATCAAATTACTGTATGCGGCTGCGATCACCGCTTGCATGGGCTTGCTGCTCTATCGAGTGCAAAAACGAACCGACAGTTATTTCTGGAGTCTGATTTGTGTCGCGGGTTTTCTGTTGTGCGATTGGAAACAGTTGGGAATCGTGCGGCCACAACTGGCAGGCTTATTGTGTTTTGTGTTGCTGTTCACGGTACTTAATGCGCGACCGTGGCGCAGCTATTATTGGTTACTCATCACGGGGCTGTTTGTGCTCTGGGCGAATCTGCATGGTTCGTTTCCTGTAGGTCTGGGTTTGATCGGCTGTTTCTTGGTCGGTCGTGCCGTGGATGTGGGAAGAAAATCGGGTACATGGAAAGCCATGTTCGGAGATAGTGTCACCCGTCGTTATTTATTACTGCTGGAATTGTCGGCGATCGCCGTGCTGGTGAATCCTTATGGTTTGCAATTATATACAGAAGTCTTTGGGTTCTCATCGAATGCCAACCTGGAGGATTTGATCGAGTGGAATCCTTTGACGTTACGCATGTATCAGGGAAAGGCGGCGGCTCTATTGGGCTTGCTGTTGGTGATTGCCTGCCGACTGACTCCCCGAAGAATTTCTACGGCGGAAATTCTGATTCTGGTTGGACTGGGAGTCGCGGCGCTGTGGAGTTCGCGGATGATTATCTGGTGGGCACCGGTGGCCGCCTATTATCTGGCGTTACACGGTGCAGCAATCTGGGGGCATAAGCTGAAACGATTGACCGATCAGACTGAAATGGATGGAGTTTTCTGTGCCGGAAAATGGACCATTGTTTCTGTGGGTGTAGTTTGGATCTGTTTTGCGATCACGCCGATTGGATCACAAATTCTGCATGGAAAACAAGTTGATTATGAGAAGAGCGTCTCAAAGGCAACGCCGATTGGCGCTGTGAACTATCTGAAAGAAAAGCAGATTGAAGGTCAGCTGTTTAATTCGATGGAACTCGGCGATTACCTGTTATGGGCGGGGCCTGAGAAAGCCTCTGTGTTTGCGAATTCGCACGTGCATTTACTTCCGCAGGAAGTGTGGCGTCATTATTTAACGATCAGCAATCTCGGCAGTGACTGGAGCGAGCTGCTCGACCGATATGGAGTTAACACAATCGTGTTGGATTTGCCTCGTCGGAATAATCTGTTACGTCGATTGGAAAAAGAGGGACAATGGCGTGTGGGATATAAAGACAGCCGTTCGGTTGTGTTGTTGCGAAACGATCCCATTCAATAGTTGGCGGCTGTGTCTGATTCGGATTTGTTCCGGTAATTAAAACGTTCTTATTCAATATTGAGAAGAGTTATGAAGTCACACAAATTGTCATTGAAAACTGTGATTGCAGTCCAGGTTCTGGTAGTGGTTGCCTTTTGTGGCGCTTATACACTGGGCTCCCGAGAGTCTCAGCAGGAATTCAACGATGTGTTTCTGCAGCAGCAATCGTTTCCGGAAATCAAAATTGATCCTAAGATTCCGCTTCGCGTGGAGCCGTTTTATGATGACCCTTCTGTTGTGACTGACGAAGAACTAGCAGCGGTGCTCAAGCAGATACGACCGAAATTTCCACGGAAACATCTGAAGCCGAACCATGTAGAGCATGCACTGCGTACGTGGAGCATTCAGTCGACATTTCAAGATCCGAGCATTGTTTCGGGAGTGGAAATGCGCGACTTTTTGATTGACCATGCCCGTTTTCTTGCTTCCTGGGGGGATGAGGCTTCACCGTTGCTTGTTGATGAGCCGGCGGGGATTTCGATTCGCTGGGGGAGTCAGGTCGGAGGCTCAGTGCACCATGACCACTGGCTCGCTTCATTGACAGAAGCCGGTATTCATCTGGATGAACCGGTTTTTGCACCTTCCAGGCGTGATATGGATATCAATGATGTGATTCAACAGTCTCTCCGCGATTTCCGTTTGGACGAACGGGAAGTGGAATGGTCGGCGATGGCATTTGGTTTATGGCTGCCTCCCGTCAAGCAGTGGAAGACGACGGACGGGCGGGCTGTCTCATTCGATCAGATTACGCGGCGATTGATTCGCGGTGATAAGCGATTTGGGGTATGTGTGGGGACGCACCGCGTCTATTCTCTGATGTTGCTGATTCGCCTGGACGACGAGTTTGATATTCTGTCCGATTCCGCGCATGCGGAAGCGTATGCCTATCTGGAACGTGTTCGCGATTTGATCAGTGTTTGTCAGTTTGAGGATGGTCATTGGCCGGCAAACTGGATGGATGGGAAATCGGCTTTGACAGACCCGCAAGAGATTCCCGAATACAAAAATGTGATTGCGACGGGCCATCATCTGGAATGGTTGGCGATAGCGCCGCAGGAACTTCATCCGCCACATGAACAGATTGTGAAGGCGGCGAAATGGATTATTAAGAATACGACCTCGCATACTGAAGCTGAGATTCTGCAAAAATATACGTTCTACAGTCATGTGGGAAATGCGTTAGCGCTCTGGCGAAACACGCACTCCGCCACGTTCTGGAAGGACTGGCAGAAAACGCATCCGTATGTTCCGGAGATCAAGGCAGACAACGACGCCATCGAAGCCCGCAAGCCAACGCTCTAAGGCGACTGAGTGCCGATGGCTGTTCCGGGAATGCAAATCACTTCCCGCCGACCACTGTGAATGATGCTTTGGAACCGGCGGGCTTGAAGAATTCCGCTTGTACGCCTGTGTCCGTCCTGTTCGCCAGGTTGATCAGCAACGTCAACTTATGTACGCCTTTTTCGAGTTCAAATTGATTTTCCAATTCGGACTTTAATGGGCGGGCATCAATCCAGATGCGGGTGTCTTGTGCAGAATTGAGTCGCAAGCCAACAGGGCCTGCTTGTGTGACATTGATTTCTGCCTGCAGGAGAATTTGTGAATCGGTGGCTAAGCCTTTCAATTCTTCAAACGGCAGTAAGCCTGCGAGCATTGCGTATTGCGGAGTCCAAGCCGTGACTGGTGCGCGAAGGATGTGTTCTTCAAAGAGTTCTTCGTCGAGGTTCTCGTTCGTCAAAAGAAGATTAGGTATCTCTCTCATTAATAACCAGCGTTGGACTGTTGGCTTGGAACGGACTGCATACGGGCCCGGTTTGCCCAGAGCAGACAGATATTTGACCAGGTCGACCAGTTCGTCGCGCGTCAAAAACTTGGTCAAGCCTTGAGGCATGAGTGAGCCTCCTTCGGCTTCATCATCGATATCATCCACAGGGATGACCATCTGCTTGCCATTAGCGTCTTTGAGAATCACGCGTTCTTCATTGCGATCGAGGATGATGCCTCGAATGATTTTTCCTTCAAACGTGACAATTACATAGGTCTGATAGGCTTCTTTGACGGCCTGATTCGGATAGAGAATCGAACGCACCAGATAATCAACGGGGGAACTGGCGCCGATGGGGCTCAGGTCTGGACCGACTTCGCCGCCGGCTTTGCTGACGGAATGGCATTTCATGCAACTGAGATCGGAACGTCGGAAAATTTGTTCGCCGCGTTCGGCATTTCCCTCTGCGATCACATCGGCAACGAGCTGTTTAAATTCCGCGTCTGTAAGTTTCTTGTCTTCGCCTGACATCCCGGCGGCTTTACTGAGGGCATCGCTTAATGCTTTGTCGCTTCGGCCCACAGAATACATATACCGCAGCAGTTTTTTCGCGACGTCTTCAGAAACTTTGTGGGATGTGAGGGCGGCTGCGAATTGGTCGGCGGCTCCCTGTGTGTCGAGAATCGCGGCAATAAAAGGAGTGGGGTCGCCTGTTTCACCGGATGACATGATCTTGAGCCCCGCATCAATGGCCTGTTTCAGATCTAATGAAACCAAAGCGGCTGCTCCCAGATAGCGAATTTCCTGCGGAGAACTTTCCCTGGTCAGTTCCTGCATGGCTTTGATGCTTTCCGGGCCACCAATGGAAACGAGAGCGTCAATGGCCGCTGATTGCAATTTGCGATTTGTGTTCTTGGATAATGCTAATTGCTGGAGTTTTACTGCTGCGGAAGGAACTTTCCATAAGCCGGCCAGTTCAACTGCGGCCAGGTTGATGGGAGGCTTTTCTTCAATCAGAGTGGAAATTCCCTTAAGTGAACCGGCGGGGATGATCTTTCGATTCTGGAATGCCTCTTTCAAGGACAGGAGTGATTTCTCTTTCAGCGCGCCTTTGAATGTACCTGCTACGATTTGCTCCCAGATATATCCCAGGTCTGCTGTGTTTCCTTTGCGGCAGATGAGTTCAATGATCGTTCCCTGTCGTTGTGCCGGGATACGGCCACTTTTTAACAGCTTCATCAATGGCGCGACACTGCTCGGGGATTGTGCATCAGCTTGTTGTGCCGTGAAAGAACAGAGGAGTAAGGCGATTGCGGAAAGGAGCAGGACTGGTGAAAAGCGTGATGGAATTCTCATTTTGAAACTAACTCTACACAAAGATCTTTTAATAGTAGGTCAAGCCGTTAAGTGGCTGTCGGCGAAAAGGGATGAACGCGAGATTGAACATATCCAGGGGGAAGATTAATGTCCCCCCTGGATATGTTTTTTCAAACTCGATTGGAATGCTCGTAACTTATTTGGCTTCCATGCGTTTTTCGAGCGTGTCCATCGTTTCTTTTAAAGTGTACTCAAGATAGTAATCCTGTGGATGAATCAATGATTCCACAGCAATCTCAAGCGCTTTGGGATCATGATAAAAACTCAGCGCCCGAACTGCTTCGAGTCTCACTCTGGGATTTTCATCATTGACCTGAATTTGCAACAAGTCGAGCGAGTTATCCACCCGGTCTCGCCAATAGCATAAGACGCGCGTCGCTGCTGCCCGCGCTTTTGGTTCGGGAGAACGCAGCATCTGCTTCAGGAAATCGACATCAACCACATCAAGGTTCTGATGAACCCATAAAGCTTCGAGTAAATTGTGTTGGTAGTCTTTGTCTTTGGTATCGAGTCCGGCAGTCCATGTTTTCAGTGCCGCGATGACTTCGTTAGTATCACGGATTCGCAGTTCACGCCTGACGCGATAACGTACCTGGTCTTCATAAGATTTCAGAAGGTCAAGCAGTGCGGGGATCGATGCATCTGCAATTTCAGGATTTTTTAATACCGGTTTCTTAGAGTAAGTCACCCGCCAGATACGGCCGTGTTGCGCGTCCCGGTTGGGATCGCGGATCGAGTGCTGCATGTGACCGACAAGCGGGTTGAACCAGTCAATCAGGTACAAAGCGCCATCCGGACCGAATTGCAAGTCAACCGGTCTGAAGTTGGTGTCTGTGGATTTCACAAGTGGCTCAACAGGATCTGCTGCAAAGCCGGAACCGTCTTCTTTCATTTTGTACTGTAAAACGCCATGAAAGCCGATGCAGTTATTCAGCAGGTAGTTCCCCTGCATGTCTTCCGGAAACTGTCGACTGGAAACGAACTCACAGCCTGCGGTCGGCCGCCATTGTTTCTTGAGGAACTGATTCATGCCGGCGTGCTTACGTGGGTAGTCCAGGTCACCGGAGAATGCGGTGCCGTAGTAGTTGGCGCCGCCGGAAGCATCGGCGACAAAATTCTGTCCCCAACGGTCAAAGGTATGTCCCCAGGGGTTTGCAAAGTTGTAAGAAACAAAGATATCCACTTTTTCCGTCCGCGGTTCGTAACGAAAGATACCGGCATTTTTAAGACGGCGTGGACCATAAGGAGTTTCGACCTGTGAGTGATGAAAGGTTCCTTCCTGGAAGTAGAGGTCTCCGCCGGGACCCCATGTAAAGGCACTGATTGAGTGGTGAGAGTCGGCTGAGTCGAAACCGTGCAGCACGATTTCTCTGTGGTCTGCATGACCGTCGCCGTCGGTGTCTTTCAAGAATACGAGATTCGGTTGCTGAGCGACATAAGCGCCGCCGTCTCCCAGTTCGATACCGGTTGGCAGGTGAAGACCGTCCGCAAACACTGTCTGCTTGTCTGCACGACCGTCTCCATCGGTGTCTTCCAGAATCAAGATTTTATCATCCACGTCTTTACCCGGCAGATATTGCGGGTAGGACTCCATGGTGCAAACCCATAGACGTCCTTTGCTGTCAAAGGCGAATTGCACTGGGTTTTTCAGTTCCGGAAATTCGACTTCGGAAGCAAACAGATTGATTTCAAAGCCTTCGGGCAATTCGAATTTCTTTTGCGATTCTTCAGGGGACGTAATACGAATCGAAGAGAGATCTTTTACATTCGTTTTAATGTCAACAAACTTACCGGTTTGGCTGTCGTCAATTTTCGTCGGAACCGTTTTTCCTTTCGCGACGGCCCAGATTCGCTGGTCACGCTTGTCGACCATTTTGCGGAGCTTCGCAAATTCTGCAGGGAAGTTAACGACTCCGAAAGGCTCTTTGCGACCGCCGTAGACGTAATAACCGTTGACGGCACGGTAGTCATACCAGAACTGTCGGTTCTTTTCGAGAACTTCCGCACGCAGTTTTTTCAGGTCAACCGTTGAACCGGTTTTATGAGACTGACCAAACAGGGCCGCGTCAATCACAGGAGCCAATTGCTCATATCCATAATCGGTGAGGTGGACTCCATTGAATGTTAAGGGATGCTTTCCGCTTTCCATCAGCTTTTTGCTGGGCGTAAACAGGTCCACAAACAACACGTTTTTCTCTTTGGCAATTTTCTGCATCGTGGCAGTATAGAGTTGAATACGTTTGTTGTTTTCTTTGCCGTCGGTTAATCCATGTCGATGTAGGTTTTCACTTGCGATGGGTGAGAAGAGAACCAGACGCGGATGTGATTTACCGTTGTATTTTGCTTTGAGTGTTGTGTCGATAAAGTTCTTCAAGTCGGTTTCGAATTTTGCCAGCCCTTTTTTTCCGGCAAACGACTCGTTAAACCCAAAGCAGGCGATGATGACATCTGCTTTGTGGTCTTCCAGGTTATGGCCATGATCCTGAAAATCCTTCGAACGGGGACGCAAAGTGAGTTCGTCGGCTGACCAGCCCAGATTGCGGACCACAAGTTCTTTGTCCGGAAATCTGCTGTGGAGCAATGCTTCAAAATAGCCAGCATCCTGCATCCGTTCGGCAAATGTATTTCCGATGAACACAATATGATCGTGCGGCTTTAATTCCAGATGTGGTTGTTCGCCTTTGGCATGGCTATTTGAAGCTGCAAAGATCGTTGCCGAGATGAGACACAAGGCAATTTGTAGAGATTTCTTCACTGCAGTGGACTTTCTATTGTATAGACAAAATAGGCAGGAACCCTGAGGGCATATTTTTAAGTCAAATTATTTGGGTCAAATTATTGGGATGGAGTATTTGGGATACCGATTACAACTATAATTTTGTAGCATATCGATACCTATGTCAAATCAAACTAATGAGTTATCGGGGACTGTCTACTTATTTGAACATCAGTAGCATTCCTGGGAGAGATATCTTGATGGATCCCAAATTCAGTCCAGCCAACGGAACGATAAAACAGTTCCGTACTGATTCTACGCAAAAAGTAGAGTATTCGACAAAAGAATCCTACCCTCAATCTACTGACATTGCATCTATTAAATTAATTATCGAAAGTATTCCTTCCGGTGTAATATTATGTACGGAGGAAATGTTATTTATCAATGAACGATCGGACAAACTTCTAGGGGGTTCCGCAGAACATCCCCAGGTTTTCGAAGAAAATCTCAAACAGTTATTTCAACTGAGAGACAGTCGGCCTCCCGCACCAAAATCAGATGAGTCCGCCCATGTCGATATCTGGTTTCATCTCAGTGATGGCAGGAAGCATTTATGTGAAGTCACTCTGCCAAACAATACGAAGCAAGAACTCTGGCTGATCAACGATATTACCGCATACCGGCAAGATGAACGGCTGTTACGTTTACTTTCGAATGCAACAAGTGGGGTCACTGGTAACGAATTTTATAAAAGTCTGGTGAAAATATTAGCTGATGCATTTGAGCTGAAATGTGTCTTTCTGGTAAAGCATCAATCCTTCAGGCAGCAAGTCAGAAAGTGCCAGACCATTGGCGCCTGTATTGACGGTGAAGTGATCCCTGATTTTGAATATGAAGTGGCGGACACACCTTGTGAAAATGCCACTGGAACCGAACCCTATATCATTCACAGTGGAGTCACCGATCAGTATCCGAAAGATCATTTCTTAATCCAGCATCAAATCAAATCCTATTTCAGTCTACCCATGATTGATCGAAAGGGAGAGATTCAAGGTCATCTGATTTTGCAGGGAGACCGCCCGATTGATGAAAATTTGTGCGACATCCCCGCCATTAAAAGTTATACGTTTCGGGCAGCGACAGAATTAAGTCGAGAGCAGGCTGAGAAGAAGCTGCAGGAAAGTGAGCTTCGGGTCAAAATAGCGGCCCGTGGATCTGATATTGGGTTCTGGGATTATGATCTTACCACAGGGCAGGTGGAACTTGATGATAACTGGTATTTGATGCTGGGATATCAAAGGGAAAAATTTCCTGGCCCATTCGCTTCACAAGAAAGACTTGGGCAGCCTGATGGTTTAATTCCTGGTTTAGACAAGACCTGGAAAGAGCTGATCCACCCTGACGATTTGCTGATGGTCGTGAGAAAGCTGGATGATTATATTTCCGGTAGAATACCTTCCTTTGAAATTGAAATGCGAGTGAAGCATTCGAATGGTGATTGGAAGTGGCTTTCAACGAGAGGGAAAATATCCGCTTACGATTCTCAGAATAATCCCAAGCAAATCATTGGGACTAATATTGATATTGATGATTTGAAAGGGTCTCAACAGATTCTGTTAGAAAATGAAGCACGATTGAGAATTATCATGGAACAGTTTCCAGCCATTCTCTGGACAACGGATTATGATAACCGATACACGTCTCTCGTCGGCGCTGGTTTGAATCAATTGGGGATTCAGCCAAATGAAAAAATTGGGCAGGTGATTTTTGATTTTCATAAATCACAGGATACTTCAGACAATATGGCAGCGATGCATGAGCGGACGCTGAAGGGAGAATCTGTCCGGTATGAGCAGGAGTTGCAGAATACGATACTGGATATCCATATTGAGCCTTTGAGGGATTCCAATGATGAAGTAATCGGAAGTATTGGTCTGGCGATTGATGTGACGGCGCGCAAAAAAACGATCGAACAGTTAAATCGACAACGTATTTTACTGCAGACCATCTTTCATTCCGTGACCGATGCGATGATTGTGACTGACCGCAGTCACAATATCGTCATGTGTAATGAATCGATTCAGATCCATTTTCGATGTCAAGAGGCAGACCTTCTGGGGAGACCCATTCGAGAAATTATCGAATCGGGAGATCAATATGATATTGAATATTTGAGAGTCTCTTATCCTAATACCCGCGTGTTGAAACCATTCATTGTGGAATATTTAAGAGCCGATGGTTCTCATTTTCAAGGTGAGACGATCGTAACTCCCTTACGACGTTCAGATAATCAAATCACTGGTTATATTCAGGTGATTCGCGATATTACCGATCGGATTCAGATCGAAGAAGAAAAAGAGCAACTGCACTCCCAGGTGCTGCATACTCAGAAGCTGGAGAGCCTCGGGGTTCTGGCAGGTGGGGTGGCGCATGACTTCAACAATTTATTACTGGCGATTCAGGGGAATACGAATTTAGCGTTATTGGAACTGAAGGACGATTCTCCGGTGAGTCAGAACGTGAAAAATATTGAAGTCGCAGCGCGACATGCTGCGAAAATCTGTGAGCGTCTGATGGCATATTCAGGGAAACGGACATTTTCTTCAAGTACGTTCAATCTGAATCAGATGATTCAGGAAACCGTCGAGATTTTGAAAACGATCGTGTCTCCGAATGCGCAGATCGCATTGGATTTGTCTAATCAAAAACTCTTAATTCACGGAGATACCGGTCAGGTAGAGCAAGTGGTTTTGAATTTACTGACGAATGCTTCTGAAGCAATCCAGAGCCAAAGCGAGGCGGGTGATATCCAGATTCGAACAGGAATACTGGATCTGCAAGAAAAGGATTGTGCGAGCTATTATTTTTGTGAAAATATTAATCCCGGGAAGTTTGTCTTCTTTGAAATTGAGGATAACGGAGTTGGCATGGATGAAGACTGCCAGCTTAAAATGTTCGATCCCTTTTTTACGACCAAATTTACAGGGCGCGGCCTGGGGCTGGCTGGAGTATCTGGCATCATTCGTGGGCATCATGGCGGGCTTTACGTCCAGTCGACAGTGAATCAGGGCTCCTGTTTTCGTGTGATCTTGCCATTGGTGACTGACGCCGCAGAAGATATCAATACCGACAGTAGTGTTGATCCCGTGGTGCCTGCAAGTGTGGGTTCTGTGTTAGTGATTGATGATGATAAAGCGGTCTGTAATGTTGTGAGTCATGTTTTACAGCGTTTTGGGTTTTCTGTCATCGTCAGCAATTCCGGCAGTGAAGGAATCGAAATTTATGAGCAGAGTGGCGATTCGATCAGCGTGATTCTACTTGATATGACAGTGCCAGGGTTGAGTGGTGTAGAGACATTCAATTTACTCAAAGCGAAGGGACTGCATGTTCCCGTGATTATGACCAGCGGTCTGAGTGAACAGGATATTACCAGCCAAATGCAGGAGTCCGATTGCATTCAGTTCTTGAAAAAGCCCTATAAACCACAAAAACTGGTCAATATTGTCAGTAAGACAATCCTGCGGCATCAGATACAGAATGGTTCGGGTGGACATTATTAATAGTTGGGATCTGAATTGAGTGTCGCATTTTTCAAGTCTTACGGACCGATCAGATTTGCTGATGAATGCCTGCGGTTTTGTGAAATGCACTCTGAGATTTGTTTATTGAAAGAAACTCTGTTTGAGGATTTCTGCATACTGATTGAAGAACGCCGCCAGGATCAGGAACAGCGCCGCCACCAAGTCAGCTTTACCGAAACGGTCTGCTCTGCCGTGTGACCTGATGAATTCGAAAATGGCTCCGGTCGGACAACCGTAGTGGCAGTATGCCTGTGGCACGAATACAGAAGCCAGTAGCCCGGTCACCGCAATACAAATCGAAGCAATTCCTGCGGAAGCCAGCAGGTAAGCATCAAATGCTTCCAGTTCAGCCAGATCAACGGGGAGATCTAAAAAGATGATGCAGAGTATCAGTCCCAGTAATAATCCCGGAATCCAGCGCAAAGCCCGTTTGATATCAGGCCTGATTTTCCACTTCCGTTTCGCGGGGATGATTTTTCCCAGAAATTCCTGTGCAGTACCATGGGGACAAAGACTTTGGCAATAGAGATTTCGGCGAGTGGTCCAGGGAACCAGAACCGCGAGTGCGGCTAAAATGACCAGCCCCGATATTTGACGCCAGGGAATCGCATATTTCGCCCAGCCTGCAAAGAGGGATTCCGCCAGTAAGTCACCGCTGAGAAAACCGAGATAGACAAACGCGGTCAGCTTGAAGAGATTTCGAAACCAGTGATAATGTTTGAGTCGGGTAAACGTGATGAGACAAGCTGTGATACCGAACAGGATCAGCGTTGCGTCTTTCGATTGAAATTGGAAGGGTTGAATGGCTTGCGCTTTCTGGTGGGAATGCTGAATCCGAAATGCAATCGCATGCGCGATTCCCATACTGGTCATGGTGGCCCCGGAAACGCCTTCGATCTCCCCTTGTTTGAGGTCCAGCTTCGCGATTTCATTCCATGAATAGTTTGTCCATAGATTTATGAAGTATCGATCTTCTCTGACATCTGTGACATGCGAAGTCGTGTCACCGCTGCTGCGAATCGAGAGGCCCGCTATTTTTTTCGTGGCTTGATCGAAAACAAGTAATGTGTCTGAAGGGCCGCAATAACCAATGATTTCATCTGAAACGGGCGATGTGCGCACCGCATAGCCGATGGTTTGGTGATCCTGATCCAGCACGAAGAGTCCCATACGGTCCGAGTGATCGACCCGCAGTGCCTGCGCTTGAGGCAGAATGGCTTTGACTTCGCGTAACTGAATCGGAGCCTGACCCTGCACACGCACGCGGACGTAATAGTCTCTGATCAGGCAGATGATCAGAACCAGGACCGTCATCCGGTAGGTTTTCAAGGCAATGGATCTCAGACGACTCGCCGGCCGGGGTGACTTGCGAGGCGGGGAGACTAGCGGTAACTCTGTCATCCTGCTCTCGTCGAATTAAACAAAGATCGCTTTGCTTTGGTTTCTATTTTATTGCGTGACAAATCGGTGGCGGTCAAGCAGTCAGCGCAGTGGACTTGAGAAATCGCACGTTGCTGGTTAATCAGCCGGAAGCACCTGAATCGCGTCTGCATGTACATTCCCGTCTACGCCGGAATTTGACATGATGACTTCGATTGGCTGGTCTTTTTCAAACTGAAATGTTCCCAGTGAAATAAAACCGTTCGCTAACGGAGGCTTGATGCGCTGGTTGATTTTGACCGTTTTAGTTTCCTGAGGTGAGCGAATCATCACGGGAGTATTCGTTGCACGATTTTCATGGTGGCCATAAGCCAGGCGGACTTCATACTTGCCCGGTTTCTCAACCTGGAACTTGAAGTGGATTTCCGCTTTTTTGCCTTTGCCGTGGTAAACGTAATGATTGCCAATGTAGCCTTTCAGTCCTTCGCCTTTTGTCCAGGTTCCAATGAACTGCACCGCATTATTTTCATCATCAATGACCAGTCCGGGCAGCGTGGCAGGGTCGATATAGGCATCGATCACGGGAGGCAACTCTTTGGAATCTTTCGGGGTATAAAATTTACCTGCAATCGTGTCGCGTCGTTCAATGCCTTTGCGGGACATCAACTGATCGAGGTCTTGATAATGGTCTGTGTAGACAGCACGGGGGCTGCATTTCTTTTCTGTGCAGACAGCCGCCGCCTTGCCGACAACTTCTCCCATCATGCCACCGGTTTTCATGACTCTGACTGTTCCGAGTGCTTCATGTGTCACACTCACACAACGGCCCGCCATGAACAGGTTTGGCACGTTGCGTGAATAAAAACAGCGATAGGGGACTGGATAGCCGCGTTTGCGATCCACGCTTCTGTCGAATACGGCCTGGGAGATGAAAGGATCTTCCGGGTATTTTTTCATATATTGTTTTTTGGGATAATGCAAATCGATGGACCAGGTACTGGGCACACAGCCATCAGGAAACTGGACTTTTTCAACGATGTCTTTTCGACGGAGGATCACATCGCCTCGCAGCATGCGAGATTCGCGTGGGCCTCCGATATAAGCCATCCAGGTTAAGGCCGCGTTGGCGTGCTTATCTTTGCCATCTTTGTTTTTCATCGCATTCCAGGCGCCATAGACGGCTCTGAAATTCCAGTCGCGCATTGATTCCAGATCCTGAATCGGATCTTTATCGAAGCCACTTTCCCAAAACCATTCGCCGTGGAAGCGTTTGGGATAAGGAAAGTCATCCATATTCAGGTTCAATGCCCATTCCACGTTCGGGAAGGATTGTGTTTTTTCGGCTTCTTTCCAGGTCCACATATTACTCATGCCCATATGGCCTTTTTCATGAGTATAATAGTCGGCTCCGGCCAGAAATCCGATTTCACCATGACCGGTGCAGTCTGCAAACAGGGCACTTAAAAATTCGGTTTGCTTACCGGTTTTGGTGTTGAAGGCGGTCACGCTTTGAATTGCGTCTCCCTCTTTTTTGACGGCAAAGGCGTGCGTGTTCAGAAACAGGTCAATGTTCTTTTCTGCTCTGACGATCTTCTCTTTGGTCTGATCCCCAAATTCCTCATAGGTACCGGGAGAGGCGGCAGCAGAGTCTGCAAATTCGGCGATGATTTCACCGATGTGCGGATATTTCCCGCGTCTTACGAGCCCTTTTGCCCAAACGCGAACTTCCGAACTTCCGTTTCCACCTAAGACAGGTCGGTTTTGGATCAAGGCGACTTTACAGCCCATGCGTGCTGCAGAAATCGCAGCGCCCATGCCGGCATAGCCGCCGCCTACGACAACCAGGTCGTAAGGTTTTGTTTTTTCGGGCTGATCAGGCAGGCCTAACATTGCTTTACGCCACTGATCCATGGGGGCCATGTCGTTAGGCGGCGTGTATGACAGATCTTTGGTAAACAGAATGGCGTCGCAACGTCCTTCGAATCCGGTTAAGTCGTGCAATGCGAGTTTGATTTCCGGCTTGGTGATTTCAACCGTACCCCCATCGTGCCAGAACCAGTTTGCGCTTTGCGTACCAAATGTTTCAGCGAGCGGTTTTCCATCAATGGCCAGTTGAAAACGACCAGGGGTTCCCGGCGCGTTCCAGGCTGCGACCCAGTCTTTGGTGCGAACGAAAACACGATACTTGCCCGTTGAAGGAAATTTCACGGTTGTTTCTGCATCAGCAACAGGCTGTCCCAATCCGTGGGCCAGTAAGTAGGGGGAGCCCATGGTGTTGATAAACTGCGTATCCAGCTTCCAGCCTCCGTGCTGATTGAAACTTTCGGCTTCAACCAGTACACCCTCTGTGGGTTTCGTTTCTGCAAAGCTATCAGAAGAGAACAGGGTGATCGAAAACCCTGCTAAGATGAAAAGTAATCTGGATGTGAAACGCATTCTCACGGACTCCTGCCATTGATTCTTCGAGTGTGTCTGATCAATCGTTGAAAACGAAATGAATTCGGTTTTCGTCTGATATGATTATAAACCCGAGGTCGAATCAATTGCAAACAGGGAAGTCTTTGAAATGTACAGGGTTTTTGTTACGCAATCTTCTTTACTAATGTGCCTTGCTGCCTAAAAACTGCAGCAATTCTGCATCAGGAACTTCTCGGGGATTGGTCAAGGACTTGCCCGTCAAACGTGCAGGAACGTGAGGCTTTTTGAATCTGACGTAGTCAAATCCCGCAACCAGATCAGGGCGTCCCTGCTTGATGACTTGCGTATTATGTTGTGCGGGCCGCATGCGGGAGGCCGTACTGTAATCGGTGTAAACGGTCAAACCAACCTGCAGTTCGTGCGGCATATCTGCGCGGCGGTAGCGCTGATGAATGTTCCAGTCTCCTGCAGGAGTTTTCTTCAAGAGAATAAACTCATTTCCGATTCTGGCGATTTGAATCAGAGCCGCTGGTGTGCCGGCGTCTGTGACAATCAGATTGGAACGACTGTTGAGTGTCGTTTTGACTTCAAATTGGTACGTTCCCGGCCTTTTCGCAGATCCCAGTGACAGAAAAATATAGTTTTCGCCCCCCGGTTTCCAGGTTTGTGGTGTGACATCCCGGGGCGTTCTGATCATTAATCCTGCCAGTGAATAACTGCTTCGCGGGGCGCCGTCGCCACCCCGTTTGGAGACGCGGATATTGGAAGTGACTACGAAATCACCTTTGACCTGTTTATAAACAAGGACCCCGCGGTAATCCATGTACCAGGTACTGGCGTAGGGCAGCATCACCATCCATCCCGGCCGCGTTTTTGCGATATCAAATTCTTCCAGTTGGTCAGCGTTGGTTTTCTCGGTTTGATAGATGCGCAACCATTGATTTCGCGTAGCTGGATCTTCAAATTCATCGCTGAGTGAACTGAGATCAGTCTCTGTAGCAGGTGTTGTGGTACTTCTTTTTACTTGAGCCACGGTGACATCGGGAAATCCCTCCCCTGCGACGAGCAAAATGAAGAGACTCAGCAGGTAATACCATTTTGCAGACAAAGTAGGGGACATGGTCTTTTTCTTTCTTGATGGATGCGTATGATTTGTTCAGAATCCAGGTTACTCGTCATGGGGCAATGCAAACTCTCTCAATCGATTCGTCAAGTTATGTGAATTTGCGACAAAAAAATCGAAAAAATTATACTTTGCCTGAAAAGCAGCCTAAGCTGTTGAATGGACTGATCCTCAGGTATAATGCAGAATGTAGTGCCAGACGAAATTTACAGGAAAGCTGCATTGAATGTCTTCGATTGAAGAGACTGTCACCCAATGGATTGATCAGTTAAAAACTGGTGACGCTCAGGCTGCGCAAAAATTGTGGGAATCGTATTTCCTCGAAATGGTAGATGTGGCCAGACGGAAATTGCGCGGGGCTCCCCGCGGGATGGCAGACGAAGAAGATGTCGCTTTGAGCGCGTTTAAAAGTTTCTGTCTCGGTGCAAAGAATGGGCGCTTTTCACAAGTGACTGATCGTGAAAATTTATGGCCTTTGCTGGTCGCCATCACATCGCATAAGTCTGTCGATCTGATTCGGAGTGAAAACCGGCAAAAACGAGGCGGCACCGGTAAAAGTGGAAGCGATTCCGAACGCAAGCAGCAAACGTCCATCGCTGTCAATTTTGAAGAAATCATTCAACAGGAACCTTCGCCTGAATTTGCGATGCAGTTAGCAGAAGAACTGGAACGGCTGCTTAATTTATTGGATAAAACCGGTGATTCGGCATTAAGACAGGTTGCATTGGGGAAAATGGAAGGCGAAACTACTACTGAAATTGCGCAGGGTCTAGGCTGCGCGCGTCGGACCGTTGAACGAAAACTTCAGTTGATTACTCGTCTGTGGCGAGAGGATTGCAATTTGTGACTTCGCATAATGAAACCGATTTCGAACAGCTGCCTTCAGACTTGATGCTGGAAATTAATCAGCTTTGCGATCAGTTTGAATCAGAATTGAGACAGGGCGATCTTCCTGTAATCAATGACTATCTGGATGATGTCGCTTTGGAATATCGCGAAGTGATTCTGAAAGAACTGATTCCTCTGGAACTCGCGCATCTCAGCCAACGGGGAAAGCAACCGGAATCAAGCGATTATCTCAGTCAATTTCCCGCTTTGGATGAAGTGTGGTTGTCTGAGGTGATTGAAAATGCACGTGTCGAAAATGAAACGGCAGCGATCAGGAAAAAGCCTATCATCGATCAGAAAAAAAACAGCGATCTCACGCTGGATAAATATATCTTAAAGGTTACCGAGACAGGAATCATTTCTCAGCGCGCGTTGACCGAGTTGATGCAGGGGCTTGAGGAAAGCCAGGGACCTCCCACCGTAGCCGCGCTCTCGGAGCGACTTGTCCAGACGGGCCAACTGACCAGCTATCAGGCGCATGCGCTCTCTTCTGATGAAACGCATCCACTACAGATCGGGGATTATCTGATTCTGGAGCCGATCGGGTCGGGAGGTATGGGAACTGTTTACAAAGCCATTCATCAGCGAATGAAACGCATCGTGGCGCTGAAAGTCATTCGTGCTGATCTGAATCATATGCCCGATCGTCTGAAACGGTTTGAAAGAGAAGTTCAAACTGCGGCGCGGCTGTCGCATCCGAATATTGTGACCGCCTATGATGCGGGCGAGGAAGCAGGCATCCATTACCTGATCTGTGAGTATATCGATGGTGAGAGCCTGACACAGTTGGTACGCGCATCAGGGGCGCTCGATTTTTCTGATGCGTTGAATTGTATTTTGCAGGTAGCACAGGGTTTGGAGTATGCCCACAGTCGGGGAGTCATTCATCGCGATATCAAACCCGCCAATATTCTGGTCGATGATCAAGGCGATCTCAAAATTCTGGACATGGGACTGGCCCGACTGCAGGAGTCGCCTGAAGACCTGTTGGCGTCGGGGTCGCAAACGCAGTTGACTTCGAGTCAATTATTTATGGGAACGATTGATTATGTCGCACCCGAGCAGGCCCGGAACACGCGGCTGGCTGACCATCGTTCTGACATTTACAGCCTGGGGTGTACGTTCTATTTTCTGTTGACGGCGAAACCCGTGTACGATGGAGAAACGACTGTCGAACGAATTCTGGCACATCAGGAACAGCCGATTCCCAGGCTCTCCACAATTCTGAGTCAGGTGCCTGCGGAATTCGATCCCATTTTTGAAAAGATGCTGGCGAAAGATCCCGAGCAGCGCTACAACTCGGCGACGGAATTAATCCGGGACCTCGAACAATTCAGTTCCGACAATTTGCAGGATCAGACTTTTACATTACCAGTGGCTGCGGGGCAAACGAAATCGGCGGCTCAAGAAGACTGGGCCAGTGCGCCGACAGAAGTTCAACCGGCCTCTTCTGAATTCACGGTGATGGCGGCAACTCAATTGCCGGAGAAGCAGAAAGCCGGTACGTCCGACCGGCGGGGCATGATCTGGGCGGGCCTTGCATGTGCTGCCGCTATTTTGATAGCCGCCTTCTACTGGAATTCCCCCAGTCAGAATTCAGGGCCACCGAATTCCGAAACGAATGAACAGAATTCGGTTTCGATCACCGATTCTTCAGAAGCCAGACAGCAGCAGGCAGAGTACGCCGAGAGGATGGATCTGCCTGTGAGTGAGAATGTCCCTCTCGACGCGCAAGGGAAGGGATCGTCTTTGGAGTTGATGTTGATCCCGCCGGGAGAGTTTGTAATGGGCAGCAGTTCCGATTCACAAACAGCCTTTGATGCCCCCGCGCATCCGGTAAAAATTACGAAACCGTATTACATCAGCGCGACGGAAATTACGAACCAACACTTTCGCAACTTTGTCGACGAGACACATCATCGAACCGATGCAGAACGCAACGGTGGTTATGGGATGGTTGATGGTAGCTGGCGAAAAACGGACAATTATTATTGGAAGAATCTGGGAGACTTATCGGTTCATGATCAAGCGCCGGCTGTGAATATCAGTTGGAATGATGCAACCAAATTCTGTCGTTGGTTGTCAAAAAAAACAGGAGACCTTTATCGCCTGCCCACGGAAGCAGAATGGGAATACGCGTGTCGCGCGGGAAGTCGGTCTGACTGGTTCTTTGGAAATCAAACGGACGAATTGGAAAACTATGCCTGGTTCCTCAATAATTCGGAAGGCAAGGTCTACCCGACAAAGCAAAAACTTCCCAATGCTTTCGGACTCTACGATGTGTATGGCAACGAATGGGAGTGGTGCCATGACTATTATGATGAGAACTATTACACACAGTCACCGTCAGAAAACCCGATCGGCCCTGAACAGGGGAACGAACGCGTCCGTCGCGGTGGCGGTTTTCAACAACCCTTTAATCAACTCACCTCGTATACACGCGGGCGTGGAAATCCTGTCTCCCCGTCCCAGGGGGCTTTTCGGATTGTACGCGAAGTCAATCCCGACGGAACTTCCGGTTTTCACATGCCATTTTAGTCATCACTGCATTCATTGTTCGTCCCATACGAAGAAATCAGGCGGGAGTCCGCAGTGGTGCGCGCTGATTATTTATTGCCTGGTCGAATTCTCAGTGAATGGCTCTTATGGTAGACCGTGATTCAAGAGACCGCTTTACCATAAAAGTAATCAAGGTGTTTTTTGTACTTCTGAATCTCATCCGGAATCTGTTCGGCAGTGAGCTTCCCCGATTCAACCAGGCAGGCGGCCAGATCTTCGAGCGTGGCTTCCTCCAGTGTCTCATCAAAAATCAGCATCAGACGGCGTTCGACCAGATCACCCAGTGTCTCAGCCCATTCGTGTTGAATGGTCCAGAGGACATATTGGCGAGGAAGTACCGTTCCGGTGAGCAATTCGGTCGAGAAGTCGGGCAGCGAATCCAGGATCTCTTCAATGAGTGTTCCCTGCAGGTGCCACAGCGCTTGAATGCTCTCCAGAGAGAGCTGGTATTTCTGGCTGAGCCGGTCCTGTTCTGCCTGCAGACTCTCTGCTGTTTGGGGGTAGCCTTCAGCGCCCGGGATCAGGCGCGTTTTTGATTCGGTGAAATAAGTCTTGCCGAGTTTCTTCAGGATGCCCCCTGTTACTTTTTCGGCAAAGGCACGCCAGGAAGTGAGTTTGCCGCCGACGAGTGTCACAATCCAGCCGGACGGCCCTTCGTATTCTTTGATGGAGTGATCACGGGAGATCGAAGCGGCTTTGCCTTCTGGCTGATAGGGTAAAGGACGTACGCCGCTGTAATGCAGGTTGATATCGTCGGTCGTCATGTTGACCTGTGGGAAGACCATGTTGACCATGCCGACCAGATATTCGAGTTCGTCAGGTGTCGCCGTGACGTCGAGTGGATTCCCGTCGACCCGCACATCGGTGGTGCCGATGAGTGTGCTGTTTTCAAACGGGAGAATAAACACCAGTCTGCCGTCGCTGGCTTCGGAGTATATCGCTTTGCTGCCGAGTGCCTCGCGGAGCCTTTGATTGAAGGTGATAATATGGCTGCCTTTGGTTCCGCCCATTAAGCGTGGGGAAGGGATTTCGACCTGTTGGAGCGTTAAATCGCCGCAGGCACCCGAGGCGTTGATGATCACTGTCGGTTCAAACTCTTCCTGAATCTGATTGGAGTCATGGACTGCCGAGAGGCTGGCTGTTCGACCTTTCAGTTTGAGCTGATGGTATGTGAAGACATCAAAGGCCAGATTCTTTTCGCCGGCAATTTTTTGGCAGTCGTGTAACAGGGACACAACGAAACGCTCGGGAAACCGCATTTGTGCGTCGGAATAGCAGGCCATCCAGCGGAATTTGTCAGCATTGATTTGCGGGAGCCCCTGCGCACCGACATCATGGACGGAATGGCGCGGCAAGTTTCCTTTGGAAGCAAACCAGTCGTAGAGCGTCAGTCCCATGTCGACAAGATAGAGTCCACGTTCGGAAGAAAAGGAAAATTTTGTTGTCATCCAGTGTGTACCGGGCACGCGGAAACCACTCAGGAAGCGGAGTCCCGAAGACATGACACCGGACATCCTATGGGCGACAGGAATGGCAAGTCGCAGAGGCTTGACAAGATGCGGTGCGAGATCCAGTAGAATACCGCGTTCGTGGACGGATTCTTTAACCAGCGAAAAGTCGCCGTATTCAAGGTATCTCAACCCGCCATGAATCAAGCGTGAGGATTTGGAAGTCGCGCCCTGCGAGAGATCACCTTGATCGACAAGGCAGACGGGAATGTTATTGAGTAGTAGCTCGCGTGCGACAGCGACGCCGTTGATCCCGGCCCCCAGAATTAAAACCCGCTGAGTTTGTTTCATAAAGCAGTCCCCTGCAAATAATTTCGATGCGGGCCCTTACGAGGGGGGCCTGTATTCCATTAACAGCCGATGTTCGTGAGGGCGGTAGTAACCTTCAATTCGCGTTCTGGTTTGAAAACCAAAACCTTCGTAAAGCCGGACAGCCGGTATATTGTCGGGGTTGACTGTGAGTAATACAACAGACGTTGCCGCCTGCAATGCCTGTTTCATGAGTGCCGACCCGATGCCCTGTCCCCGAAATTGCGGGTGCACCATGATTTTATGCAGGAACGTTTCCCCCGTATTGGTGGGAAACATCAGGAGAGCACCGGCCAGTTTGTGCTGTTGATTTTCAGCAGTGGCAGCGGCGATCATTACGGTGCCATATTCACACCACAGCCGCCAGGCATGCTCGCCGTCAGGAATAAAAGTGTCCGGTTCTTCAGGCCAGGCGATGCGGTCCAAGGCTGCGATTTCCAGAAAATCTTCTGGGTTCGCCTGTTTAATCAAGTAATCCACGAAAGCCTTTCATAGTTGATTCATTTACCGTTTTCAGATGATCACAGCGCCGGATTGTATTGTACGAACACAGGCGAACAGTTTCGATCATGATTGAAGATTAAAGTGACTTGCTGTAAAAGAATACTCGGAAACCGATCAAATTTACCCCACGCTTAGCTTAGCTTGCTTTAATTTGGAATCAGTTGAATCAAAACCTATGGCGAAATCTTCGATTCCCCACGTCGCATTGTTCATAGAAACGTCGCGCTCGCATGGACGTGGTTTACTCAATGGGATACGGCAATTCATTACCGAAAATGAGGAATGGTCTGTGTTTGTCATGCCTCGTTCACTGGATTCTCAGATCCCGGATTGGATTTCCCGCTGGAAAGGGGATGGGATTTTGAGCCGAACCACCAGCCAGGCAATGGCCGACGCCATCACGCAGTCGGGCATTCCGACGGTGGAATTACGTTCGACCAAGCTGAATCACGCGTTTCCGTTTCTGGGAATTGACAATCGGGCGATGGGGCGGATGGTGGCGGAACATTTTCTGGAGCGTGGCATTCGCCACTTTGGCGTTTATGAAATTGGGATCGAAGTGTATTTCGAGCAGCGTCGCGATAATTATGTGCAAACAATTCAGAATGCGGGCCACGACGTGAGTGTCTTTTCCGCGCCTGAGGATTCTGAAGTGCCCCGTGAATGGGAAAAGCATCAGGAGCAGATGGTCAAATGGGTCAAGGGGCTTCCCAAACCGGTCGGCATTATGGCGTGTACGGATCAACTGGGTTTCTGGTTGCTGGATGCCTGTGACCGCGCCGGGATTTCGGTTCCCGACGAAGTGGCTGTCGTGGGCGTAGAGAATGATGACATCCTCTGCATGATGGCTCGACCTCCGCTTTCAAGTGTCGCGTTTAATTCAACACGCATCGGCTACGAGGCGGCGGCATTATTGAGTCGGCTGATGAAAGGCGAACCCGCGCCGCAAGAACCGTTTCTGATTAACCCGTTGGGAATTGTTACCCGACAATCCTCCGATGTGGTCGCCGTCGATAATCCCGAACTGGCTTTGGCACTGCGGTTCATTCGCGAAAATGCCTGCAAAGGAATTCAAGTGCCTGACATTCTGAATGCGGTACCCATGTCGCGGACTGCTTTGGAACGACAAATGAAAGCCGCCATCGGCCGTTCTCCCAAGGCGGAAATCATCAGAACGCAACTTGAACGGGCCAAAGAGTTGTTGGCGTCGACCGATCTGTCCCTTTCTCAAATTACGCAGAGAATCGGTTTTCGTCATGCGCAACACTTCAGCACGACCTTCAAAGAAAAAATGGGGGAGACGCCTGGCGCGTTTCGCGCGAAAATGCATTAAGCTGTGGTTCTGTCTGAAAATGCCTGAAAAATGCGGCGTTTTGGTTTGTGGTCGCTGATAAAATACGCAAAAACTGATAATGTTTATGGAAATCCGTAATGACCGGACTGGGTTCGATTGTAGAATGGAATCCAAGTTCAATGAGTTGAATTTTATGTAGAAGGAATGTTTTGAATGAACAAAGTGTTAATCATCGTCGGCGATGCAACTGAAACTGTAGACACACTTTATCCCTATTATCGATTGATCGAAGGGGGCTATGAACCTGTGGTTGCTGCGCCAGAAAAGCGTCTGTATCAGATGGTGCTGCACGAGGTCAAACCGGGTTGGACGATCACCAAAGAGTGGGAAGGCTACACGATTCAAGCGGATATCGCATTTAAAGATATCAACGAGGAAGAATACGTGGGAATCTTCTTCAGTGGCGGCCGTGCCCCGGAATATATTCGCGATGATGAAGATTTGATCCGGATTACGCAGCATTTCTTTGAAAAAAATAAACCCATTGCATCGGTCTGTCACGGCGTAGAAATTCCAGCCCGCGCGGGTTGTGTTAAAGGACGTCGTATGGCGACCGTGCCAAAATGCCAGTTCGATCTGGAAGTTTGTGGTGGGATCTTCGTCAATGCACCGTGCGTCATTGACGGGAATATGGTCAGCGGCCGTACCTATCACGATCATGGTCAATATATCGGCCCCTGGATAAAACTGCTCGATGAGGCCCGAAATCAATCTTAAAAAGTAAACCTGCATACTCTTATCCATAACAGGAGACAGCGATGACTTCACAAAAACTATCTCGCCGGACCTTTGTCAAAACCGCAATGTCCGGACTCCCCTTGGCGTGTATTGCACCGGGAGTTTTCGTGAATACCGCGCGTGCCGCGGAAAAAGCCCGCAGTGCGAATCAACGATTGAAAATTGGTTCAATCGGCATGCGGTATCAGGGGTCGGTCATCGCTGACAAAGCGCAAGAGTATGGCGACATCGTGGCGATAGCAGACGTGGACCGGGAGATCGCCGAGAAAGCCCGCAAGCAGTTTGGCGGGAAAGCGACGATCTTCGAAGATTACCGCGAGATGCTGGAAAAGGCCGACATTGATGTGGTGACGATTGGGGCCCCCGATCATTGGCATACCAAAATGCTGATCGATGCCTGTCGTGCCGGCAAAGATGTTTATTGCGAAAAGCCGCTTACGCTGACGGTCGATGAAGGAAAAATTCTTAACAAGGTCGTCAAGGATACGAAAGCCGTCGTGCAAGTCGGAACCTGGCAGCGCAGCGATCACCGTTTTCGACAGGCAGTCGAAATGGTACACGATGGTCGCATTGGGAATTTGAAAAAAGTGACCGTCACGCTCAGCAAAAATAAAACCAGTGGTGCGTTTAAGCCTGAGCCTGTGCCTTCTGTTTTGAACTGGGACATGTGGCAGGGACAGACTCCCGAGGTGCCTTACATCAAGGAACGCTGTCATTATACGTTCCGCTGGTGGTATGAATATTCGGGCGGTCAGATGACGGACTGGGGCGCGCATCATATTGATATCGCGCAATGGGGCGCCGGCATGCAGGATACCGGTCCTGTCGATATCGAAGGCACCGCGACGTTTCCGAATGTCGAGAATGGGTACAATGTGGCCCTCGATTATCATCTGAAGGCCCGCTATGCCAACGGTGTGATTCTGGAAGTGAATGATCATGGTCGAACGGGGCTGATGTTCGAAGGAGATCAGGGACGGATCTTTGTGAATCGGGGAACCATCGCCGGCAAACCTGTTGAAGATCTGGCGAAAAAACCATTGTCGCGTGAATCGTTCAGCGTGTATGGCCATGACAATCTTTCGCGACCGCCTCGCATGGGCAAGCTGGATGCGATTGTGAATCATATGGGGAATTTCTTTGACTGTATTCAATCGCGGGAAACTCCGATCTCCAGCGTGCAGAATCAGCATCGGTCTGTGAGTGTCTGTCACATCGGAAATATCTCACAACGCCTGGGCAGAAAACTGACTTGGGACCCGCAACAGGAACAGTTTGTCGGCGACGCCGAAGCCAATACCTGGTTGAAACGCGAACAGCGAGCCGGTTATGAGATTAAAGATACCTAAGCCGTTGTTGAACTGAGTGGCCGAAATCAGATTGCGAGTTGCCTTTGCTATCAGGAGAAACCATGACTGTCTCGACCGGGATCATTACCGAAGATCATAAAAAACAGTTTCAGGAAGAAGGTTACTTCATTCTGGAAAAGGTGATTTCAGAAGAACATCTGCAGATCATCCGGGATGCCTGCGATCATTTGATTGATTTAATGCATCAGGAAATGGATCGTCTGGGAACCGATCATATTCACATCAGCCATCGTGGGAAGCGTTATCATATCGCGAAAAAATATGATCAGGCGCCCCGGCTGGATGAGTATGTGTTTGGTGATCTGATGGCGGAAATCTGTAAAGCCACGATCGGCGAGACTGCGTTTCTGTTTTATGATCAATATGTCGTCAAGGCGGCCGAGAAGGGGATCAAGTTTTCCTGGCATCAGGATTCCGGTTATCTCGGATTTCGTCATCGTCCTTATGTGACCTGCTGGGCAGCCGTGGATGATATGACGGTTGAAAATGGCACGGTTGACGTGCTGCCGTATTCCACAATCGGCGTGCGTTCGCTGGTCGAACACATTCAGGACCCGGAAACGGGGGACAAGACCGGTTACTTCGGCAAGGAGCCGGGTGTCACAGCGGTGGTGCCCGCAGGCAGTCTGGCCGTGTTTAGTTCGCTGACCTTTCACCGGAGTGGCGCGAATACGACGGATAAAATGCGGCGGGCGTATGTCACACAGTATTCGCCTGCTCCGATAGTCGATCCCGAGACACAACAGCCCAAGCATCTGGTGGTTCCCTTCCTGAAAGAGGGAATCAAAGTCGTTTCGTAAGCAGATCTCAAGTCAGCAGCATTAGAAAGAATCAAACGCATGTTCGGTCAGATCAATCGTCGTGATTTCAATAAACAGCTTCTGGGAAGTGCCTGTTCGGCAGGGTTGCTCGGGAACGCACTGGCAGCGGGAACGGAAGGTTCACAAAAGCCGTTTCAACTGAATTACATCGTTGCGTCCTGTATGTATGGCAAACTGCCACTGGAGACGATTCTACAGGAAGTGCCCAAAACCGGGGCACAGTATCTGGAGATCTGGGCAGAGCGGCACGGCAATCAGCGCGAGCAGATTGAGGAACTGGGCGTCGAAAAAACAAAGCAACTGTTCGACAAGTACAACGTCAAGCTCGGCAGTTTCACCTGTTTTAAATACGGCCTGTTTAATATGCAGGGAGAGATGGATCTCGTCAAGCAACTGGGCGGTGACATGGTGATCTGCAATAGCGGCGGTCCGAAAGGATTGAAGGGGGCCGAGCTGAAAGCAGCGATCAAGAAGTTTGCGGAGCGACTGAAGCCACATGTCGATGCGGCTGCTGAGAAGGGCGTGATCATCGGCCTGGAAAATCATGGAGGCGGCCTGATCAATGATCCGGACACACAGCGCTGGCTGATGGATGCACTACCGGCAAAGAACTTCGGAATCGCATTGGCGCCCTATCATCTGGAGCAGGATCCCGCACAGATCGCGAAGCTGATTACGGATCTGGATGAACGATTGGTACACTTCCAGGGCTGGCAGCATGGGATGGGCTGTATCAAGAAACTACCCAAGGAACAGGAACTGTTGCAACTGCCGGGCCGCGGCGATTTGAATTTCGTTCCCATTCTGGCGGCACTGAAGCAGATCAATTATCAGGGCAGAACAGAAATCTTCATGCACCCGGTGCCACGCGGCATTCCGATCTTACCAACCGCCGATCAGGTAACTGCCGAGATCAATCGGTCGCGTGCGTATCTGGAAAACTGTCTGAAGCAGGCTTGATTGCCGACAGACTCCCGTCTTTTCTCCCAGAGTTGAGGTGAAGCAGATTTATGAACGCGCGCAGCAAGATTCTGACTGTCATCGTATTCTTTGCCTGCAGCCTGATTGGCGATCGCGGTCAGTCTGTTCAAGCGAAAGAAAAATCGCGGCGGCCGAATATTATTCTGGTGATGACCGACGATCAGGGGTATTGGGATACGGGTATTTCGGGGAATCCGAACATCGAAACGCCAACCATTGACCGGATGGCGGCGGAGGGGGTGACCTTCACTCGCTTTTACGCGAATATGGTCTGTGCGCCGACGCGGGCCGGGTTGATGACGGGACGGCACTATCTGCGAACGGGTTTGTATAACACGCGGTTTGGCGGCGATACGCTGGGACAGCATGAGACAACGATTGCCCAGGTTTTAAAATCAGCCGGTTATCAGACGGGGCTGTTCGGCAAATGGCATCTGGGACGTTATGCGCAGTATCAGCCACATCGACGGGGCTTTGATCATTTCTTCGGTCATTATCACGGGCACATTGAACGCTATACCAACCCGGATCAGGTGGTGGTCAATGGTCAGCCGGTCGAAACCCGCGGTTATGCCACCGATCTGTTTACCGATGCCGCCATCGATTTCATCACGCGTTATCAATCAAAGCCCTTCTTCTGTTATCTGGCTTACAATGCGCCGCATTCGCCTTTCTTGCTGGATACCTCACACTTCGGCCAGCAAGAAGGAGATAAACTGATTGAAAAGTATCTCTCTAAAGGGCTGCTGTTGCGGGAAGCGCGGATCTATGCGATGGTCGAGCGGATTGATCAGAACTTGAAGCGTTTACTACAGTCGGTCAAGAAGCTGGGACTGGAGCAGGAGACGATTGTGATTTTTACCAGCGACAATGGCGGGGTGAGCCGTGCGTATAAAGCTGGTTTAAAAGGAAGTAAAGCAAGTGCCTATGAAGGCGGGACGCGCGTGCCGTTTGTGGTACGTTGGCCGGGCCATTTTCCCGCAGGCAAAACCACCGATGCGATGGTGGCGCAAACCGATCTGTTTCCCACGTTTTGTCAATTGGCGGGCGTGCCGATTCCCAAAGGGCTCAAGCTGGATGGGAAATCGATCCTGCCGCTGATGGAACAGGGGACAGGGAAATCGCCGCACCAATATCTGTATCATACATGGGATCGTTATACGCCGAACCCGTATCATCGCTGGTCGATTCATGGTCCCCGGTTCAAGCTGGTGGGGCATGATCCTCAGGGGAGAAAGAAACACAGCGAGCCGATGGGGCAATTGTATGATCTGAAGGCGGACCCGGGCGAGACCAAAAACGTAGCGGCCCAGTATCCGGAACAGGTCAAGGAATTGCGCACGGAGTTTCTGCGCTGGTTTGAGGATGTGACGGCGGGGCAAGTTTATCAACCGACGCCGATTCCCGTGGGGGATGCGGATGAGTCGGTTGTTGAACTGCAACCCAGTTGGGCGATTTTGAAAGGGGCAGGGCTGGAATACTCGTTTGACGGCTATGACTGGGATACGATTGATGGCTGGCAGTCGAACGCAGGAGCCGCGACCTGGCAGCTCGATGTGTTAAAAGCGGGCCGATATGCTGTGGAATTGAGCTACGGTTATCGCGGGGCGTCGCTGGAAACGGGTGAGCTACAAATCTCTGTCGATGGAAACAAGATCGATTGTGAGCTGCCGATGAGTACGAGCCAGAATGTGTTTCTCAAAACGGCTGTGGGCACTCTGGATCTCAAAGCAGGCAAGCAGACGCTGACCGTTCAGGCAAAGAATGCTAACGGCATCAAGGGGCTGCGATTGAATTCTCTCTGGCTCAAAGCGCTGAACAATCATTGATCAGCGCTTTGGCTTTGATACTTTCTACAAGCAAATCAGAATTACTTAGAGTGATTTGCGGATACGTTGAAAACTTTCCTGAATTTCTTTGCCGACGTTTAACATTGCATCTACCACACTGCCGGCGGAATCTTTCACCGCATCTTTAACGGGCTTGTAGTCATCCTGTAACTTGTTCAGTTTGTCTGTGACCTGTTCCCATTCCTCTTTCGCTTCCTGTTTGCCGAGGTGAATTTTCAATGCAATTTCATCGCGCTGTTGTTCCAGTGCGCCGATCAACTCTTCCAGCCGGTTGCGGTTGGTCATGAAATCTTCCTTTCAAGTTAGATTGACAATGCTGTTCTCGATGATCAGACCTGCAGTATTTGCAGAGCGGAATTCTGCAGTCAGTCGTTCTGTGCATTATACCAATTCAGTGTGGAAGTCGACAGTGGTGAAAGTCTGAAAGTAGTCGGGATATTTTTAAGACGCACGGGCAATGAACAGGGCGCATCCGTGAGGGAATGCTGCTGCAAAAGTGGAAGCAGTGTTTGGTGTTCCCTGTTTACGAATGCAACTTGGCGACACAGGAAGCAGACACGAACCGGTCGCCATCGTGTTTGATTGTGGTGCGATGGTCGCTGATAAGGCGCATTTTGTCGCAAAACAGGAGTCAAATAGTGAAGATCCAGCAGGCGTTTGCGTGAAGACAGGCGAAGTGAAAAGGCCAGGCGAGCAATTTCTGCTGAGAAAACAGGGAATAGCGACTACGAAAAAAAAAGATTTTACGCATCAATTGATTAATAAACTTTTCATAAACAAAGTTGAGGATGGGAGGACTCTCTTTTCGGGGCATTCCTGTTTCAAACGGTTGGCGACAAAGGGAATCGAAAAGAGAGCTTGTATTGCTGATCTGGCTGTAAGATAATTGACCAGTGTGTGCTGGAGTTGACCTGTCTCAGAAGGGACCTGAAGTATCAGCGATCCCTTCAAATCTTGAGGAGAAGTGCGATGGTGATTCCTGTCTTGTTTGTCGCGGTCCTATTGGGAGCGGCTCAAAGCTCTCCGGTTGCCGCTTCTCCGGTTGCCACATGGACTCCCACGGAAATTCTCGCGGACCATGCTGCCCTTTATGGAAACATACTCAGTGGAAAACAAGGTCCGCTGGTGGTTCGTTTTACCGTTGGTGTGATTGACGAGCAGACTGTTAGGAATGTGGATCAGCAAACGTATCGGCAAATCATGCTGCATCCTGTTTCCGGTGACAGTGCGGATACAGAATTTTCTATCGCGATTACGCCAGAGGCGGAAAAGGCGTTCCAGCGTCTTGGGATTTTCGATCTTAAACGGCACTTCCGAGGCAAAGAAATTGAAGTTCAGGGGCCTCTCAGCGTGACCTATCGGGCTATTTACGCTTCCCCGACATACTATATGTATCATATTGATATTAAGGATTTGCAGCAGATTCGCATGGTCAAACCAGTTAAATCAGAGCAGTCTGACTCCGGTTTTCCACTTCCGACCTGGCGTGTTCCCACCGATTAAGGTGGCGTGCATTCTCGATCCGAAAGTCACTGGAGACTTAACGATCAACCTGACAAGTTAGTCTATCAAAACCAGCAGGTCATTCAATTCGTTCTGATCGTCGTCTGCTCGGGGAAGAGGTGTGGATGCCTGCTCGCCGATTTCTTGGATGACATCGCAGATCGCGGTGGCTGCATCGCCTGAATGCAGGCCTTGGGTTAAGTGTTGGCAGATTTGATCGACAAAGTTTTGTCCGAGTTTATCGATGATGGCCTGATCGGCAAGCGCGACTGCCATGTGTTCGAACAGCGAAATGTAAATCAGAATGCCGGTTCCACCTTCGGTGTGGTGTACGCGTTTGTCGAAGAAGATCTCGCGGGCCCGGGCTGCGACTTCATCTTGCATCTGCTGTCGAGGAGTGAATAAGCGTCTGAGCCAGCCAATCCTGCTGCCGACAATTGCCCCCATGATGAAGGCGATGATCAACAATAACGCAGCGAAAATCAGTTCCACTCCCAACGGCAAGCCGCTCCAGTCGCCTGCTTGTCCCGCGTTTCTGGGGAAAAAGAACCAGAGGCAGAGAGCCGTGATGACGGTGAACCACAGGCCGACAATATCTTCGGGACGATCATAGCGGCCGGAAGAACTTGCCAGTACGGGAACGATTTCGCAGGAAGTCCGTTTTTCTGCCTCGACGACAGCCTGCTCGACCTGTTTCTGTTGCTCTTCGGTTAAATAGTCAAACGCACTCTGCATGAGTCGATACTTTCATTGATGTATGAGAAGCGAGCCTTCGTTACCAGGAACCGGATGCCCCGCCGCCACCGGAGAATCCGCCTCCAAACGAGCCACCGCCAAAACCTCCGCCGCCACCTCGATTGCTTAACATCTGGTACAGGATTGTGCCAATCACGGCAAAGACGACGCCCCACATTAACCAGGCCCAGCCACTGGAACCGCGACGAATCAATGAGACGATTGTGAAAATTACCAGACCGACGGCAACGGCAATGATAACATAGGTCCAAGGCGAAACTGGTTTCGTGGGCAGTTCGAGTTTCCGCGCCATTTTGTCCAGCGCTTCGACACCGGCCAGGATTCCTTGAGAGAACTTTCCCTGCTTGAAGTTGGCGATGATATAATCGTCCATAATCTGGCGGCACAGTTGATCTTCGCGATGCCCCCAGCCCGCGCCCAGTTCGATGCGGGCCTTATGGTCATCTTTGGAAACCAGCAGGAGGATTCCCGTGTTCCAATCTTGATCTCCCAGCTTGGCATGACCGATTTGCCATTGATTGAACAGGATGGTAGCGAAGGTTTCAATTCGCATGTCGGCCCCGCCATATTTGGCCATTGAGTCGATGGTGACAACAATGATAGGCGTGGCTTTGTCAGTGAGCAGCTTGTCACAGAGTTCTTTGATCTGTTTGGTGGTATTCTCATCCAGCATCCCCGCGAGATCGCGTACGAATTCACGATCTCCCGGTGGATCCAGTGTCAACTCCAGCGCATGGGCTGAAGTCAGCCCTTTGCTGCCAAACAGGATCAATAATAACAGACAGACAAGGGCTCGATTGCGATTAAGAGAATAGTTCACATCGTCTCGCTTGAAAGGGAGAACTGGCAAAGTAACGGAAACCGACTGCCAGTCTATGAATCTGAGCGAATAATTTCAATTCCACTGAGTGCCGGCTGCATTTGTTTTGCGCTTTCGTTTTGAGGAACCAGCTCAAGATGCAGATTGTCTTTGACGGGAACTCCCTCAAATTTTCGCATCTGAGTCGATTTTCCTGCGTCAGGGGTAAAGCCTTTCAGAACGACTTTTCCCTGCAGCTTGATATCAAACAGAGGTTGTTCCTGCTGCTGATTCAAGGAAACTGGTTCGAGTGCAGAGAATGCTAATTCGACCGTGTAGGTTGCAGGAGCATCCTGTTTTCCCAAGAGCGGAATCGTACATTCTTTTAAGCCGCGTGCCCAGGAAGTATAGACCCAGGCCGGCTCTGCTTCTTTCACAGGGTGAGTGGTTTCATTCAGGCTGTCATATCCGCCGCCTGTGGTGAATTTGGGTTTGATATCAAATTTGAAGTCGAGTCCTGTTTCACGACTCGGCCGCGGTCGAGGATAAGCCATCCAGACGGTTCCGTGTGCGTCGCGTCTGTCGCCGGGCGCACCCATATTGAGTGCCATGTGCTGCACGGGGGTTTTGGGACCAACAGAACTGAAGATGGTCCAGTGAGTTCGTTCTTCGCGTGGCTCAAGCACGATGGTCGATGAGATCGAAAACAGGCAAACACAGCCCGCACTGGATTCTGGAATCATGACGAGACCATTCGCGGGAATGGCGTTGATCCAGCAACCGGTTCGATGGCCGGCAAAGTGTCTCGTACCCGCGTCCTTTTCGAGATCATAGAAGCCCGTAAAGCCGGAGCGGAACATCAGCATGTTTTCCGAAGCAGACAGCATGCCACAGTGATGGCCTTCCCGCATGATACTCCACGGAACCTGTTGGCCTGTGAGGGGATGTTTTCGAGTGTGTTGAACGCCCGTGTAAAGGTCGTAAGACCAGGGTTCCGCGATAATTTTGTCGCCCACGATAATCGGACGGTGCCGGTAATTGGCGTCTTTCTTCCAGAGTTTGGAACCATCTGCGGCATTTAAAGCCACGAGCCGACGGCGGGAGAAATCTCCTGCGATAAACTGTTTCCAATAATGGCCGTTCGCGTTTGCTCCACATAACAGCAGTACATTGTTTTGATAGAGCAGCGATAATTTACCGCCTCCGATGCCAATTTCACTACAGTCGGTGACATCGACGGGAGTCGACCAGAGTTTTTTACCCGTCTTGATATCCAAGGCGACTGCCAGTCGGAGGTCCTGTTTTTTCAATCGATCTTCGGCGATTTCCCGTTCTTTGCCAGTCAGTTTTTCGAGGTGCGATTTATCCTGCCTTAGAATGTCGGCGCGTTGCTCGCTGGTGATCGAACTGTCGATGAAATAAGCGGCCTCGGGACCAATGGCAATCGTATGATGTGCGATATTTTTTCCCTGGTAGCTCCAGGCTGGTTTTCCTGTTTTGACATTGATGGCAAACAGAGCGTCTGTGGAATCTTCTGTCTTACGACCACGCCGTATCTGGCGGGCTTCGAGTTCTTTGCGTGTGGTGGCCGTTCCGAAGATCAGACCATCCTGATAAGCAAGATAGCCCCACTCATGTTTTCCGTCTTGAAGTTTTTCCGGCAGTGCGAATTTTGCGACGGTTTTGCCAGTGGCTGCATCTAACTGGTAGCAGCTTTCTTTCATCATGAAGAACAGGCTGTTGTCGCTGGCGACTAAGTTACCAGGGTTCTGATTCTGGAATACGCCGGTACGAATGGCCTGTGGATTTTCGCGTTCCCAGAGGAATAAGCCGTTATAGGCGTCGAACGCCATGATGGTGCTTTCGCCTTGAATAAACAGACGCCCGTTAATCGCGAGAGGGCCGACGGCTCCATCATGCCGGTTGACCATTTTCTTTTCGCCAGGATCACCAAACCAGAGTACACCCAGGCCGCCTCGGACCCGTTGATCTTTACTGCTGGCGGTATTTCCCGGATCGCCATATTGATGAGACCAGCTTCCTGCTCCCGGCAATGCGCCACGTGTGAGCAGAGCATAACCATCAACGGCTTTGATTTTGGAAGTCTTTTCGAGTTTTGTCTGCTTGAGCCACTTCGTCAATTCGGAGGGGGAGGTCGTTGCTGCTTTCGGACTAGCGGGAACTCCCAGGCAGATGGTTCCGCCCAGCGGTTTAACATGAGTGGCGATATCTTTTGGAATTCCGGGAATCTGGCCTGTTTTGAGCAGGGTGTCCGAGACAATCAGGTTTGCGAAATAACGCGAGTAGGGTAGCGGTGACAGTTCTGTTTGATGAACGGTAATCCGATGTCCGTAATAGCCTGCCTGGCTTAGTTTTTGACGTGAGGCAGCGACTTTTGCGCTGTCTGGTTCGATACAGTAGATCTTGAGTTTACTATTGCGGGCTAATTCATAGGCGAGTCTGCCTTCTTCACTTCCCAGCACGAGACAGAAGCCATCTTTGATTTGGGAGTGCTTTAAAATATCTTGAGCGGCCTGCTGGTACAGGGGCGTTAACTCATCTTCAGGGTAAGGCGATTTTTGAGTGACCGCAGCAGATTTCTGCTGGGAAGGTTGTGTCGTTGCGGAACGATATCCAATGACATCACCGGCAGTTGTGCTGACGACCAATTGACCGTCCGAAACAGCCAGACCGCGTGCCTGCCCGTTGACTTTCAAAGTTTCGAGGATTTTGCCCGATGTTTCATCGAGTATGACGACTTGATCCTGTCCGCCGACGACAACTTTGTCACCTGCGACAATCAGTGCATCGCGGGCGCTGGAAGCTTGTTCCCAGATCAGGCCGGCTTTCGCGTACTTTTTGTTTTCGTCTTGCAGGGCTTTGATTTGACTGCGGGCTGCTTTTGCCTTTTCACCTTTGAGTTTTCGCAGTTTGGAAAACAGGCCTTTGATGGTCATTTCATTCTTATGTGCTTTTTGAGAACCAACCGCATGCTCTTGGCGATTGACTTTCATTACGGTTGTGCCTGTGGCAAGATAAGCGAAATCACCTTGTACGGCCATCTGCTGACCGTTGATCCAGGCAAAACCGACGTCTCCCTTGTCTTGGGTTAACGCCAGGATGTGGTAGGCTCCCATCGAGTAAATTTGGCCATCCGCGAGCAGCGCTTGCGTACCGCCGACGACACCCCCGGCTGTACTTCTCCAACTGTAAGAACGCTTGTGTTCCTGCTCTCCCGTTTTCTTATTGAAGGCGGCGGGCAGGGAGCGACCGGAAGGAATGAATAAATATTCTTCATTTGACAGGAGATAACCCTGAGGAGAGAGTTCATTTCGGCCAGCACTGGTCTGGCTGAGATTGTCTATTTTCCAGATGACTTTACCGGAGTCTGCATTGACTGCATATAAGTAGATATTTTCATGAGGAAAAATGCCGGCTCCAAAATAGGCGATGCCGTCATCCAGCAGAATACTCGTTCTCACCGGCCAGCGCGAAACCATTTCTCCCCGGGCAATGATCATTTCCTCATTTTGACCTGCTCGTAATTTCCAGATTTCTTTTCCGGAAGCCGCATCCAGACAATAGACGAAGCCATCGTCCGAGCCAAAATAGACTTTGGAGTTGGCATAAGTCGGTGCTAAACGAATCGGGCCGCCAGTAAACATTTTCCAAATGAGCTTGCCTGTTTTCAGATCGACACAACGCATTTGGTGATCGACAGATGAGCCAAAATAAGCCCTGCCTTTTGCAATTGCGACGTGCAACGCATCGTCAAAATCAACGCGTGCTTCCAGGTCGCGTCCTTCGAACACGCGCTCCCCCGGGTCTGTCTGGCCGGTTTTGGGAGGACTGGGGGCAGCATATTTCCAGGCTGGTGATAGAGGGACCTGGAAGGAATCGGAAGTGGCTCCGGCACGTGCTTTATCAACTAAATAGGTGGGCCAATCTTTTGCCTGGGCCTGCTGGCAGAACAGACAGGCAATCAAACTCAGACTGAAAAACAGGATGACAATGCGGGAGGGGCGAGGTTTCACTTGTAGATCCTTTATTAATTGGCGTCGGAATTAAGTCCGGGCTGGTAAACAGGTCTGGATTCAAGCTAAACGCATCGGGGTGCGTTTATGACTATTGAGTATACTCAGTTTGGGTGTGGAATCGCAAGTAGTTGCAGAAAAGGGATGCTTTGAATTGCAATGTTTCCGCCAGAGGTCTATTTTGGTGATCATTGTTAGAATAGTAAGAGGGTAATGTGAATCTTTGATGTCCTTTGGTTTTCCTGCTGGAAGCTGAAAAAGATTCTTGGATCAGGTATGCTCTCTCAGGTAGTCATTTGATGCTTGGATTTTCGCGGCAGATAGAGCAGAACAAGGGATGTCAGTATGAACATGAAAGCGATTCTTTCTCTGGTAGGATTATGTTTGTTAACAGGTTGCCCTGATTCGAGTGCTCCTCCAACTCCTGCCTCGAAAGAAAAATCGGCTGCGACTGAAGCAAACGCGCAGAGTAAAAAGAAACCTGCGCCGGCAGAACCAGATTCGCCTGCTGCAGTTCAGACTTTCAAAGATCTGGATGCGAAGATGGGGTTGTCGGACGATGGCCGCGTGCTGATTCTTGATTTGAAAGGGACGACCGCCAAAGATGCCGACATGGCGCATCTGGCTGGCTTACCTTCGCTGGAACGCCTGACCATTTGGGGGCCCAATTTTACCGATACTGCTACTGAAGAGATCGGCAAGCAGAAAAAATTGTGGTACTTGAATCTGGAAAGTACTGCCATCGGTGATGACGGCGTTGAAAACCTTGCTGGTTTAAAAGATCTGCAGGTGCTTTCTCTGCGAGCCACCAATATTACCAACGACGCGTTGAAAGTGGTTGCTGAATTTCCCAAGTTGAAAGATCTCGATTTGAGGTTCAATAAGGAGATCAATGACGAGGGGATGCCGCTGATTAAAGGAATGAAAAACTTAAAGGTAATCAAGCTGCAGGCGACTCAAGTGACTGATAAGGGAATGCAGGACGTTGCCGCACTTCCTAATCTGCAGCGATTGAACACCTGGGGACGCAATATTTCTGATAAAACTCTGGCACTCCTGAAGGACAAAAACCTGGTTTCCCTGGAACTGGATGATACTGAAGTCTCTGATGAAGGGATGAAACATCTCAAAGGGATGACCAATATGGAATCGCTGCATTTGCGTCGGGACTTTGTGGGTGACCCCGGGGTTGAGAATATTCAGAATATGAAAAAACTCAAGACCCTGCATTTGCGGGATACCGTTGTGACAGATGAGGGCATGAAGTATCTGTCCGGTTTGACGGAACTGACTTATCTCGACCTGGATGAATCGATGATTGGGGATAAGGGGCTGGAACAGATCAAAAATCTGAAAAAGCTGAATCGACTTGGATTGTGGGGAACTCAAACGACAGATGCGGGTTTGAAGATTATTTCCGGCCTGACCGATCTCACGCGCCTTAATCTGGAAGGGACGCAAATTACGGATGCCGGTCTGGATGATCTGCTGCCCTTGAAAAAGCTGGAATATCTCAATTTGAGTAAAACCGAAATTAATGATGCCGGACTACAGAAACTGACCGCATTAAAAAACTTAAAAGAACTCCAACTCAGCTTTACCAATGTGACAGATGAAGGTGTGAAGAAGTTCAAAGCAGCATTACCGAGCTGCAAAGTGAAACGCTAAATGCAGGTCATAGTGTCATGAATGAAAATGCGAACAATCGCACGCAACGAGCGGCCCGCCAGTTAATCGAAAGTTGGCAACGTTCCGGGGTCACACATCTTAAACGTGTGGTTCCTGTTCAACCACCGGCAGTTCAACCAGCGGCAATCCAAGAGCCGGCAATACAGCAACCGCCGATTCAAGAGCCGCCGATTCAAGAGCCAGCAAGGCAAACGCCGGTGTCAGCGATGACTTCCGCGCCCGAGATAACGTCAGAGCCGGTGGTAAGGGAATTGAATCCTGCTGTGAGTCAGGGAACGCCGCTGCAACAAACCGAAGTGCCTGCGAGTGCAGAAGTAAATAAGACCGATGACCCTCGAAAGGAAATGAGTGTGGTTCGAACGACAAAATCAAAATTGACGAAGGCCGATCGGCAGGCGGAGCTGGAGATTATTGCTGATCAGGTTGCGCAATGTCAAAAATGCCCTGAGTTGGCTTCCACTCGTACACAAACCGTTTTTGGTGTGGGTAATCCTCGCGCGAAAATCATGTTCGTCGGCGAAGCACCCGGAGCAGATGAAGACAAGTTGGGGGAACCATTCGTCGGTCGTGCAGGGAAGTTGCTTGATAAAATTATCGAAGCCTGCCAAATAAAGCGTAGTGATATTTATATCGCCAATATTCTCCGGTGTCGGCCGCCGGGAAACAGAAATCCGACGGATGTCGAAGCCTCTAACTGTCGCGGTTTTCTCGATGCTCAGATCGAGATTGTCGATCCGGATTATATCGTCTGTTGGGGGTCCGTGGCGGCGAAGAACCTGCTGCATTCGGAAATGCCGATTGGAAAAATGCGAGGCCAGTTTTATGAATACGGACGAGCGCGGGTCCTGTGCACTTACCACCCGTCTTACTTATTACGAAACCCGTCGGCGAAGAAGAATGTCTGGGAAGACATGATTTACCTGTTTGATGACATGGGCATTGAATTGAAGCCCCAGAAGTAACTGGTCAGGAGCGTGTTATTCGCTCTTAGAGCCGTTTAACTGAAGTTGCTGATCTCTCAGATGGTAGCGACTCAAGTGGGGTGGATTGATTGTGGAAACGGTGGGACGCGAGTCTGCTGTGCTCGGGGCATTTGCCTCCGAAGCCTGCTGTTCTTCTGTTAATTCGATCGACTCCAGAGCCATGATCGTGCGAAACAGATCTCGGCAGCTGAGCTTCCCCACGAGTTGACCGTTTTCCGTGACAGCCATACAGCTGTTACGGCGATCGCGAAACAAGTGAGCCAGTTGCAGTGCGTCATCTTCGGGGGAGAGGGATTCGAGTTGCACATTCATAATGGAATCGATGGAGGCATCTAACTGGTGGTGCATCAGTTTGTGCTTGAGGATGGCATAGTCGGGAACGACGCCAACGAGCTTCATTTGCAGATCAGTGACATAGATCTCGGAAGATTCTGCCAGGATCATTTGCGTCGCCGCTTCCTGGAGGCTTGTTCCCATCAACACGCTGACGGGGTTGACCGTCATTAAATCGCGAACTCGTACCTGCATAGTTGCTCCCTCGGCAGCTTCCCTTGTTTGAACTGATTCAAAAAAGGTTTACTATAAAGACGAATTAAATCTTCTTATCTAACACAGAAATAAAAAGAGCAGGCCCGCTATCGGCTTCAACTGATCAGAAAACAAAAAACGAATTCTATCATTGAGGCTTTGCTACAAGAATAAGATGCAAAGGGACAACATGATGTATTTATTCAACGAAATCTGGTGAGAAAAATGTGATCGTGAGGGAAAGGAGACCGATCGTAGAGATTGTAACGGTTGGAAATTCCTCTGCTGACAGGCAGGTGTCTGCGTGTGATGAAAGTCGTTATTCCACATTTTATGAGCGAGCTGAGAACACCTTAACGTAGATTCAGTTTCCAAAAATCCAGGATATCAGTGGCGACCTGTGAAACGACTTTGGGCCCCGTGGTGGCTGCGATGTGTCCTAGTTGATGGTGGGAGGTTTTTGCCTGCCATTCTGCAGCGAGTGCTTCAATGCGGAATGAGGGTACAAAGCGATCGTAGTTGGCGACATGCAGATGGATTGCTGCTGTGGAAATTTGTGGTTTCCATTTGGAAACGATTAATGGCTTGCAGAGCTGTTCCAGCTTCTCCAGTTCCATGGGCTCTTGCGCCACCCCGCGACGAATCGCATTTACAACTGTTCCCCCTTCTTCCAGGATATGGAAGAGATCGACGGGCGGCGTGATAGCCATCACAAACTCGAGCTGTTCGATTAACAGGGCGGCAGTCAATGTCTGCCAGGCGCCGTGACTGATGCCCACCAGACCGATTTGATGGCCGCTGTGCTGTAGCGCAAGAATCAGGCTCCAGAGGTCCAGAACGCCTTGACGTGCAACCATTAATTGATGATCCAAATTTCCTCCGGCGATCAGTTGTCCGGGCCGATAACCGGGGGGGGTTCGTCTGTAGTTAAAAGGGCTGTCCATCATGACGACATCAACGCCGAAAGGGGTTAATCGCTGGGCCAATCGGTTAAAACTACGTACGCCCAGTTGAACAATACCATCAACGGCGATCACGGTATAACGTGGCGCCGTGTTTTGTTCGCGCGCGGCTGCAGTAGATTTCCAATGTCTGCCTTTGACTAGATCATTTTCGGGGAACGCTGTTTTAATCGAACTGCGAAACTGAAAATCTTCAACCCGGGCTGAAGGAATCGTGAGTTGCGACGCGGGACGCAACTGGGGCTGGTATTCCAATTGCGCCGCTTGAGGGACCGGAGAGAAAAAAGTGGTCAGGTCGCCGCTATATAATTCAGGCGTCGTCTCTCCTGCATTGGACAGAACCAGTGGTTGTTTCTTGTAATAGAAAAACCGATGCAGGAGATAGAAGCCTAAAAATTCATCGACACAAGTTGACCAGAGTTTACGTAGCATGTTATCAATTCAGGAGTGAAATGGAGACTTATTCCGATTTCTGTTTGAGAGTTGTTTCCAAAGCCGCTTCGATATCTGCCTGCGTGAATTGCTGGCTCGGGTCAGCGAAGGAAAATTTCTTGACTAACTTTCCTTCACGATCATAGATGCGGTAATGAGGCAAAGCCCCGTCATCGATTCCAAATGCTTCCATCGGGTCCTGATCATTGGCAGCGGTTGCCAGAATGTTGATGAATTGCGCGTCTTTCGATTCCAGGAATTCTAAGACTGCTTTTTGTGTTGCTTCGTCAGATTCATCCATGCTGACCGAGATGACCGTCAGTCCCTGATCGGCGAATTTCTGATTCCATTCGACTGTATGATGGAAATTCTTTACGCAGGGGATGCACCAAGTGGCCCAGAAATCAACCAGGACGACTTTTCCCTTTTGTTTCTCTAATATCTCTTGAAAGTTTTTGGCATCGGCTAAGATCAACGTGATCTCGATGGTTTTACCCGGTTTGATCTCGGGGGGAGTTGCTTCTGTTGTCTGACTGGGTTCCTCAGGTGTCGTGCTGGCTGACTGTGAGTCCTGATTCGAGGAGCAACTGACAGACAGGAAAAGCAGTGCAAACGTGAGTGAAGCCCGAAAACCGTTCCTGAAAATATTGCGGCAGGTTGAATACGTTGTGATCATTTTTCGTCCCTGAACTTTTGAAGTAAAACTAAAACACCTGACCAAATTTTATACAAAAACAAGGAATGAACATAGTGTGAAGTGTGTTATCTTCAGTAAGATTAGGTTTAGTACAATATTTTGAATACGACTTTTCGTTGTCTGGAATAAAACAGGACTCAATACATGCTCATCCGGAGAAGATTCGACATCGTCAGAGTTGTGGTTCCGCTGCTGTTCATTATGGGAGCGATCAATATGGTCCAGGCAAAGGAGCCTGAGATTTCTCTGGAAATTGAGGGGTTGGATGCAGCGTTCGTCGAAGAGGTAACACCGGGAGATTATCAAATCGTCATTGGGGGGGAGGCATTGGAGCGTGTGACCGGAGCTGAGTTTCCGGCTTTGCGTGATCTGGAGATCAAATTGCAGAGTCAGAAAAATCCGGAAGCGCACGCGGAACGAAAGCTGAATGCGTTATTAATTGCGATGGCGCGGATTGCCGACGAGCCGACTCTGATTTATTTGCACGAACTCTTTGAATCGTATCCGGAACGCCGGAATGATGTTGCGGAAGCGATTAGCTGGTTTGCGAAGGATAACCAGCGACGGGACGCCGACTGGCGCATATTGGTTCGCTCGCTCAACGTGGTGCAAGGAGATCAGGCTAAGGTGGTGATGAAGGCACTCATCAAATTTCATCGGCGTTCCAATAAAGCCCAATGGCTGCGGCAGGTCATTTTGGTTGGGTTGGAACAGGATGTGGTAGGACAGCAGATTGCAGCTCAACTGTTAGCGCACTGGACAGGGCTTCATCCAAATCAGACGTCTGAAGAACAGCAGTCTCCGATGCGAACCTGGCAAAAATGGTTTGCTGAAAAATATCCGGATGAAATCGCAGCGGTCTGGCCTGTTGAAGCTGCGGACTCGCGTTGGAAATATCAAGAGTTAATAGACGAACTAAAAAAACGATCGAAAGCGAAGCCTGATTTAAAGCTGGGGGAACAGTCCTTTGTCAAAGCGACGTGTATCAAGTGTCACCGCTTCGGGAAACTGGGGGAAAAGGTGGGGCCGGATCTGACGCACGTCAGTCGCCGTTTCCAGCAGAAGGAAATCGTGCTGGCGACGATTTTTCCATCGCATTTTGTCGCAGAAGAATACCCTACCTTTACGATTGTAACCGATGCGGGAAAAACACTGACTGGTATGATGGGCGCAGCAGGGCAGGATCAGATACTGCTCCTGACGGGGGAAGGGAAGAAGCAGCTCATTAATAAGAATGAAGTGGAAACGATCATTCCGGTGAAAAAGTCGTCGATGCCCGATGGTTTATTGAATCTGTTATCCAAAGAGGAAGCGATTCAATTATTCCGATATCTGGGAACCCTGCCGGAAGGCGCTTCGCAGGGGTTTCGCCACACACTTCGTTAGCAGAATGAGATTCAATGACTGTGATCTCTACATCACCGGCGCAAACAACCTGCATACATTCTGTTTTAAAATAACCAGCTTACCGCGTTTGTCCCAGTCTGTTTCTGAGATTTTGTTGGCATTCAGGAAATCATTTTCGATCGATTCTTTCAGGCGTTGCGCAAATTTACGGTCATAAATTGCCAGGCCGACTTCAAAGTTCAGAATTAAACTCCGGTAGTCAAAATTCGGAGTGCCTACCAGAGACCAGCTATCATCAATCGTCATCGTTTTTGAGTGTAGGATTCCTTTGGTGTATTCAAAAATCTCTACGCCGGCGTCCAAGAGTGAGTCATAGTAAGATCGCCCGGCATGCACGGTCGCGGGATTAGCCGACTTGCTGGAGACGAGCAGTCTGACACGTACGCCTCGTTGTGCCGCCGATTCCAAAGCCATCGTCAACGATTCCGGCGGAACAAAATAGGAGGTCGTTAGCAGAATGCTGTTACGTGCTTCATTGATCGCCGCGAACATCAACGTCAAAAAGACATCTGTATTTTTTTCCGGTCCCGATGAAAGGGTTTGGGCTGTCACCGTGCCTGTTGGTTCGGGATGCGCATAATACTGTGGATGAGTCAGTGCTTCACCTGTCGCAAAGAACCAGTCTTCAGCAAAGACCTGCTGCAATTGCAGTGCTTCAGGGCCTTCCACTTTTAAGTGGGTGTCTCGCCAGAAGCCTAGTCCTATGTTTTGTCCCAGATATTCATCACCGATATTCATGCCGCCGGTGAAAGCAACTTTTCCATCGACGATGACAATTTTCCGGTGATTGCGTAAATTGATAGACCACCGCTCCCGAAATGTTGCGCCGGGAAGAAACGGGGCTACCTGAATTCCTGCTTGCAGCATTGGTTTGAAAAAACGATTTCCTAAATTCAACGACCCTAATCCGTCATACAGAAACCGAACTTCGACTCCCGCATTGGCTTTTTCAATTAACAGATCTCTCAACATTGTCCCCGAACGATCTGGTTGCCAGATATAGTATTCCAGATGCAGAGAATGTTGCGCGCTCAGAATGGCCTGTTTGATCAGTCCCAGCGTGCGATTGGTGTCAGTGAGAAGTTCAATATGATTACCGAATGTCGGTACGGTATGAGCAATATTTTGCGCTAATCGCATCAGGTTCTGGTTGAGGGGCAGATATTCTTCATTCGAGAGCAATTGATTTTGGACCACTTGCGGAAGCTTGGGCGCGAGTGACTTGTTGGCCTTTTCTTTCGAAAGAGAACGCCTCTGTACGCGGTTGATTCCAAAGAACAGAAAAGTAATACCACCCAGACCGGGTAACAGGAGAATCGTTAAAATCCAGGAAACCGTTGAAACGGGGTGGCGTTTCTTTTGTAACAGAATTCTTGGGATCAGAGCGAGAGTGATCAGGTAACCACAGAGCGGTATAGCTGCTGTCAGCCAATCCATAAGATTTGTCTCTTTGAATGTATGGGGGAATGTATGGGGATATTTGATTTCAGTGAGTTGTTTAAGAACTGGAATTATGTAGAAATCTCTCTGTTTCTCATACCTTGATCTGGAGAGATCGTAAAAATTATGGGAATTCCGGGAACTGGACCCAAATTCATTTCGTCTAACGGTCGTATGATACTATGATTCCCGTCTCATGATCTAAAATGGATCCCATCTTACTATATACAGGCTCTACGATGTCGCAATTCAAAATGAAGAACAGTATTCAATGGTCGTTGCTTCTTGTTTTGTTCACTTTTTTGGGAGTCTATCTCTTGGCAGAAGAAAAAAGTGTATTGGATGAACGGACGCTGGCACAATCATATCAGAAGCAGGGGAATTATCGCGATGCCTGGAAACTGTATCAGAAATTAGCGAATCAGCGTAACAATTCAGATCAGGGGGTCGTACATGATCTTAACGCGGGAATTCAATGCCTGCAGCAGTTGAATCGCGTCAATGAGATTGATGAATTCCGTGAATCTGTTTTGAAAACGCATGCCAACGAGCCGCGTGTGTTATGGAAGGCTGCTGAAACTTTGATTCACGGACCACACTATGGTTATATTTTGGATGGCAAGTTTATTCGGGGACATCAGAGAGGCGTCGGACGCTTTATTAATACTCATGCGCTAGACCGTCTCAGTGCCCTGCGATTGATGGAACAGGCTGTTGAACAATTAAAGAATAATAGTGATCGGGATCTGGCTTCGGACATTTATCATGATTTCGCTGCGTATTTTATGTATGGACGCGCAGGGGGAAACGCCTGGGAGCTGCAGGTTCTGACCGATTTGAACCAGATTCCTGATTATGAGAGTGTCAGTGAAGAGGCGGGAAATTATTTTCGCGGTCGTGTCAGTGGCGGTCGTATCAATGGCGGTTCTGAAGGGGCTCCCGTGGATGAAGCAGGGGATCCCGTTTATTACCGCGTGCCTGAATCTTATGAAGCGGCTGCCAATGATGGAGAGTGCTGGCGGTGGATGCTGTCCCAGTCTGAAAAACAGAAGCCGAGCCGTGAACAGGAAGTGATTCTGCAGGTTGCTGATTTTTACAAAAGTCAGTTCGGCGTTCAGACTTTGCAGAGCTTTATGCCTTATTTTTCAAGTCGCAGAGTCGTTCAAGAAAGTCAGGAAGAAGAGCAGGTCAATCCGTATTCCCTGGAAAGTCTCAAAGAAACAGAGACGCTGGCCCGATTGGCCACCGGAATTCAGCGATTCAGTCTTCCCGACGATGTGAATTATATTCGTCTATATCAAAAGGTTGTTGCGCTGGGGAAAAGCCCGTTTGCAGAAACGGCTCTGGCTAGCTTAACGGGAGTCTTTGAAAATCGACGGCAATATCCTCAAGCTGCGAAGTATCTACAACAGAGTATTCAGACTTATGGTGATCCTCATCAGCATAAGCAGCAGCAATTAGATCAGATAATTGGGAACTGGGGGCAGTTTGAGCCTAACCACAGTCAGGTTGCCGGGCAGGGAGCGAAAGTTGATTATCGTTTTCGGAATGGAGAGCAGGTTGAGTTTGAAGCATACGAAGTCCATGCTGAAAAATTGCTGGATGATGTCAAAGCGTATTTAAAATCACATCCTGAAAAATTGGATTGGAACAAGATCAATATTTCCAATCTGGGATATCGTCTGGTGCATGAACAGCAGAAAAAATACCAGGGGAAGCTGGTCTCGCGCTGGGAGCTGGATCTGAAGCCGTTTGACGGTCACCGTGATCGGCAAATTACCGTGACGACGTCGTTGCAGAATGCGGGCGCTTATTTACTTATCGCCAAGATGAAAAATGGAAATACCAGCCGAATTATTGTCTGGCTGGATGATACCGCGATCGTTCACAAACGCATGGCCGACCGAACGTATTATTACGTCGCGGATGCGCGTACCGGAAAACCTGTTGCGGGAGCAAATCTGGAATTCTTTGGTTATCAGCAAAAACGAACAGGGAGAAACCAGTCTCAAACAGTGACTTCGGTTTTCGCGGAACAGACAGACGAAAATGGCCAGGCGTTTCCTGCAGCGACGCTATTAAATAATCAGTATCAGTGGATCACGACTGCCAGAACAAAAGAGGGGCGGTTTGCTTATACCGGTTTTGAACGGTTTTGGCATTCCAATAGAAATAATGGACGTTTTCAGGCTCCCCGCGTGTATGGAATTACCGATCGTCCCGTGTATCGTCCCGGACAAAAAGTCAACTTTAAGTTCTGGGCACGTAATGTTGGTTACGATTTGAGTAAAACAGAAGAATCACAGTTTGCGAATCATGGTGTGAATTTAAAACTGGTTGGGAAAAACGGTAAAACGATCTTCGAGAAAACGCTCACCACAGATGAATATGGTGGGGCCAATGGCGAGTGGGAAATTCCCCAGAACGCTGATCTTGGCGTTTACTATCTGCGAGTCAAGTTAGAATATCCGGAGGCCCGATTACGAAACAGGAAGGCCAGGACTGAGTCCGTATTTTCGTTTCGTGTCGAAGAATATAAAAAGCCGGAATTCGAAGTTCTGGTGGAAGCACCCGATAAACCCGTTGCGCTAGGCGATACCATCACCGCAAAGATCAAAGCCAAGTACTACTTTGGCAGCCCTGTGACGAAAGGGCAGGTGAAATTTAAAGTCACACGCACAGCCTACGAAAAACACTGGTACCCCGTTGATCAGTGGGATTGGCTTTATGGTTCGGGTTACTGGTGGTTTGTTGAGGATTCCGCCTGGTATCCCGGTTGGGGGAAATGGGGCTGCATTGCTCCCGGACTGTGGTGGATTCATCAGCGACCCGGACCTCCTGAAGTCGTGCTTTCCAATACCGTTGAGATCGGCTCTGATGGTGAGGTTGATGTTAAAATTGATACTGCGCTGGCTAAAGCCATCCACGGGGATCAAGATCATAAATATGAAATCACAGCCGAAGTCGTTGATGAATCGCGAAGAACGATTGTCGGGAAAGGGACGGTACTGGTTTCTCGCAAACCTTTCAAAGTGTTTGCCTGGATGAATCGCGGTTATTATCAAGTCGGCGATAGCATGACAGCGTCTTTCAAGGCACAGACGCTCGATTCAAAGCCGGTTTCCGGGAAAGGGAAAGTCGTCCTGTATCGTATTTCCTACAATGAACAAGGGGAGCCGAAAGAGACCGCGGTTCAGGACTGGGAGTTGAACCCGGGTGAAGACGGAACTGCGAGTCAGAAGATGGCTGCGACAGAGGCAGGGCAATATCGTGTGTCGTATACGGTAACTGATCCAGCAGGAAACCAGATTGAGGGCGGCTACCTGTTTTCCATTCGTGGTGAAGGATTTGATGGAAAAGAATATCGCTTCAATGATCTCGAAATTGTCGTTGAGAAAAAGCACTATCAACCGAATGAAAAAGTCCGCCTATTGATTAATACCAATCAACCGGGCAGTACCGTTTTGTTATTCCTCCGACCTGTCAACGGGGATTATTCTGCCCCGCATGTGCTTAAGCTGGCGGGAAAGAGCACTGTTTACGAACTGGATGTCACCAGGAAAGATCTCCCCAACTTCTTCGTCGAGGCGGTCACCATTCATCAGGGAAAAGTCCACACGGTTGCCCGCGAAATTGCCGTTCCTCCGGAAAAGCGGATTGTCAATCTTGAAGTGGAACCATCGGAAACAGAATATCTGCCGGGGCAGGAAGCGAAAGTCAAACTCAAAGTGACTGACGCAGCGGGGCAGCCGGTTGCAGGCTCACTGGTGGTCAGCGTGTATGACAAGAGTGTGGAATACATCAGTGGCGGTTCGAACGTGCGTGATATTAAAGACTTTTTCTGGAAGTGGAAACGTTCACATCATCCTTTAACGTCTGACAATTTAAATCGAACTTTTCGCGTTCTGTTACGACCCAAAGAAACGGCCATGCAGGCCATTGGTACTTTTGGGCGTCTGATGGTGAATTCCAATGAGGTAATGGGGGGCGAAGAATCATTTGGCGTGGGTGCGATGATGAAATCCAGGGCCATGGGAGGGGCCGCCCCCACACCTATGGCTTCAGCAAGATCTATGGCAGCAGATGCGTCTGCTGAGTCAGTCAGTTCATCGGCTGTCGTGGAGCCGGTCGTGAGACAGAACTTCGCCGATACTGCTTACTGGAACGCGGCGATCTCGACGGACGCCGATGGCCGGGCAGAAGTTTCATTCAAGATGCCGGAGAACCTGACCAGTTGGAAAATTCGTTCCTGGGTTTTGGGACAAGGCACACGTGTTGGTGAAGGAGAACAACAGGTTGTCACCCGCAAGAATTTAATCATTCGTCTGCAGGCACCGCGGTTCTTTACGGAGACCGATGAGGTGGTGCTGAGTGCGAACGTTCATAATTACCTGAAGACCTCTAAAAAAGTAAAGGTCGTCCTGGAGTTGGATGGCGATACCTTACAGCCTCTGGATGAGATGTCTCAAGCGGTGGAGATCGGTGCCAATGGAGAACAGCGGATCAACTGGCGGGTAAAAGCCGTGCGCCCCGGCTTTGCTGTGATTCGTATGAAAGCGTTGACGGATGAAGAATCCGACGCGATGCAGATGACATTCCCCGTTAAAGTGCATGGCATTTTGAAAACGGAGTCATTTACCGGGACGATTCCTGCTGATGGAAAGTCTGCCCAAGTCAGCTTTCAGGTTCCCAATCAACGGAAATCCGAACTCAGTCGTCTGGAACTTCGTTATTCCCCCTCATTGGCAGGGGCCATGGTCGATGCGTTGCCTTATTTGATTTATTCGCCGCACAAAACGACCGATTGCACTCTATATCGTTTCTTGCCAACCGTGATGACTCAGAATATTCTGAAACGGATGGGTTTGAATCTGAAGGAGATTGAGCAGAAACGGACCAATCTGAATGCCCAGGAAATCGGAGACGATAAAGAAAGGGCAGAACAGTGGAAACGCTATGACCAAAACCCGGTTTTCAGTCAGTCAGAAGTTGACGACATCGTAAAACAGGGAGTGGCGGATCTCACCAGCATGCAGTTATCGGACGGAGGCTGGGGCTGGTTCTCGGGTTGGCAGGAGCGATCCTCTCCGTACTTCACGGCGCGCGTGGTTCACGGTTTGAATCTCGCGAAACAAAACGGAGTCGCTTTGGTACCCGGAACGCTGGAGCGGGGCATTGAATGGCTGAAAGGCTATCAGCAGAAAGAACTGCAAAAACTGTTGAATGCACCCGACAAAAAGAAACCGTATAAGCTGACTGCTTCCAACCTGGACGCGTATGTGTTTATGGTGCTGGTGGACCAGAAGATCATTGACGAAAAGATGTACGATTTCCTCTATCGGGATCGAACGAAGCTTTCTGTCTATACTCTGGGGATGCTGGGCCTGGCTTCGCATGAAATGAATCGGCAGGACCGACTGGCGATGATTATGAATAATATGGATCAGTATCTGGTTCAGGATCCGGAGAATCAGACCGCTTATCTGAATCTGCCGGAAGGAAATTCCTGGTGGCACTGGTATGGCAGTGAGGTGGAAGCCAACGCCTATTATCTCAAGCTGCTTTCCAAGGCTGATCCGAAAAATCCGAAGGCCGCGCAACTGGTGAAATACCTGTTGAACAATCGCAAACATTCCACGTATTGGAATTCGGTGTCGGATACGGCGATCGCTGTCGAAGCCTTGGCGGAATACTGGTCGGCCAGCGGCGAAGATCGGCCTGATATGACATTAGAAATCTATCTGGATGGTCAAAAACAGAAAGAGGTTAACATTACAGCTGAGAACCTCTTTACCTTTGATAATAAACTGGTGATTGAGGGAGAGGCGCTCACGTCAGGCGCCCATCGTCTGGAAATTCGCAAGCAAGGCTCAGGTCCTTTGTATTATAACGCCTACGTGACGAACTTCACGAAAGAAGATTTCATCACAGCCGCGGGGCTGGAAATCAAAGTTCAGCGCAAGTACTACAAATTGATTCCGGAAGAGGCGTCAGTCAAAACCTCAGGTTCCCGCGGACAGGCAGTCGACCAGAAAATCGAAAAATACCAGCGCGAGGAAATCCTCTCAGATACAACACTGAAAAGTGGTGATCTGGTGGAAGTCGAACTCATCTTCGAAAGCAAAAATGATTACGAGTATCTGGTCTTTGAAGATTTCAAAGTCGCTGGGATGGAGCCGGTTGATGTCAGGAGCGGGTATACGCGAGGTGGCAGGGGCGCTTATCAGGAATTTCGCGATGATCGGGTGGTGTTTTATCTCAGGCAGTTAGCGCGGGGGAAGAATAGTTTCACGTATCGTTTGCGGGCAGAAATTCCGGGACATTTCAGCGGACTGCCCACTCAAGGTTACGGCATGTATGCACCCGAGTTGAAAGCCAATTCCGATGAAGTCAAAGTGAAAATTGCCGATTGATCAAATGGTTGTGATCAGATCGGTTCCCAGAAGGCACCATTCCATCTGCTGAGGCGGTTTTGCGCTGCATCAAACAGATATAGCCTTCGGTCTTTGAAGATCGTCTGTAGGATTGAGGGCTGATACAGTTCAGGGCGATAGCGTCCTGTGAGTACTTCTTGGTCTAACTGCGGATCGTTGGTGATATAATCAATGTGTCGGTCCGCCGGGTCATGGGCGATCAGCACGAGAGCCGGTTGTTTGATCTGCGGATGATTGTGGAGCATCTTTTGAAACTGGAAATGCTTAAATTTTGAAAAGGCGACATTATTGACCACGATTTCTAATTTGGAGACGGACCACAATGGGGGGATGGCTGTCAGGTTGATTAATACCGCGACCAAAATCATCGACGTCCAAAGCCAGCTCATGAGGGGGCGGTCGATGTGACGCCAGATGCGAAATAACGTTTGTGTGGCGCACGCGAAAATCAATGCCCACAGGGGACCCGATTCAAAGACATAATGCCAATGCATGATTCCTGCGTACCAATATGGGATATGCACGACATGCAGTGAGACTATCGAAAGCAAGACCAGCCACCAGCGGGACCAGCGTTTGAATTCGCTGATCAGAAAAATCAGCCCCGCCAATCCCAGTGGGATAATTCCCAGCGTCCATTGCAGACTGGCCAGGAATCGTCTTTCTACATTTTGGACGGCTAGAGCAGGTGTCAGGTTCTCGGCCCATTTGTCATAGTTTTCCAAAACTTTCGGGCCCAGTTTCTGCTCTCCCCGAATGACATTATTGAATCCGTATACGTGGCGCGGCGTGTAGATATCAGTATAAACCTGATAAGGCATTTTCCAGCCACTACCGGTGATGGACTGGTTATAAAAAAAGAGTCCCGTCAATCCGCAACCCAGAGGAATCGCCAGGCCTGCGACCAACGCCCAGGCAGAACCGCTTGTGTTCCGTGGTTGCGAGTCTGCTTCTGTCGATTCGGTTTGTTGCTTCAGACAGCTTTTGAGTACATGAATGACCAGCCAGATTCCAAAGGGGAGCGCGAAACCAGCCGCCGTCATGGGACGACACAGCATCGCGAATGTTAAACCGATGCCTGCCAGCAAGGCATCCCTCAGGGAACCGGTACGTTGCATGCGCAGGAACGACCAGAGAAACAGCGAGAGTCCGACCAGAGTCGGGTGATGCGCCAGCAGCAGATTACTGAAGATCGCCATGCCTGGTGAGAGCGCCACAATCAGACCTGACAGGAATCCGACGCCATTCCCGGCTAATTCTCTGCCGGACCAGAAAATGAAAAACGCAGTGAGGGCTCCTGCGAGCCAATATCCCCAGTAGGGGTGATTCCAGGCCACAAAGGGGGTCAACCAGAGTCCGGTTCCCGGAAAATAACGGCTGGCCAGTTTCCCTTCATTCAACACATGGACCTGATCAAAAATTTCAGGTGTAATCGGGTGGCTTGGGGACGAAGTGTGACCAGCCAGGAAGGTCTTCGCCTGGAACAGGTAGCTATATTCATCATGATAAGCGGGCGGCAGATCTCCCAGTGAGATGTTGAGTTCCTGATTCACGAGAAATGTCGCAGTCCAGACGCTCATCAAGAAGGAACTGACAGCAACGATTACGCTGAGCGAGAATGCAAAATAATCCAGCCGTTTCGACGTCTGTTTGTTTCTGACCCACTCTGCAGACAGTCTGGGGCGAAGCACACTAGAGAAAAATCGGAAATGAAGATGCGGGCGAAAAAACCAGCAGAGGGGACTCAGCAATAGCAGGATAAAATACGGGGTCGTGTCCACGTTGACATACAGAAAAAAACGTGTGAGCCAGGACAAGTGTTGATTTTCAGATTGAACGCGGTCCCATTCATAAGGGGCGAGAATAGAGAGCAGTGCCATTACAAACAACAGGTGGAGCAGTGGAATCCGGTGGGAGCTGTTTTTTTGAATCGGCGGCAAATCAGGAGCAGGCCGAGATGAAGTTTGGGTTTCCGAGTCCATGAGGTGCTTGTGATTTCTGAATGTCTGGGACCAGAGGTGCTTTCAGTGGCAGAATTCGTTTCCTGTCTTTTGAAAAGTATAACTGGTGTGGTCCAGAAAAAGAAAGGGCGTGGTTTAATAGCAAACCACGCCCTTTCAGATGTTTCACTTTCCAACAACGGTTGGCATTCCGATCTTATTTTTTGGCGGTTCTTCTTTTGGATGCTTCAGACTGGAACTTTTCCAAGTCTGTTTTTTGTTCGGTAGATAATACCGTGAGATATTCCGTGTTACGTTTTTTGTTTAATTCAGCCAGTTGTTTTTTCAGGCTATCAATCTGTGATTTGTAATCGGCCTGGATTTTGTAGATTTTGTTGCGTTGCTCTGTCGAAAGATTCAGCTTGCCATAGTGGGCGGGAACGCGGCCTTTTATTTTCTTAGGAGTGGCTTTGGCTTCTTTGGCACTGGGTTTGGCAGATCCCGCTTCTTTCTTCTGCGCGGGTAATGTATCCGCTGTGCAAATGGTTAATGCGATTCCTGTGAACAAAACAACAAACAGTTTTAGAGAATTCTTTTTAAACATCCCATCTTCCCCCTTAGTTGAACGGCAGTTTACACTGGCAATGGCACATGTGTACCAACGATATGGTTCATTGTGTACATATCGTGTTTTAGGTTTCAACTAACAGGCTGTGATATTTTGGAAATTTGTCAATTAGTTCAATTGTTCACGGATTCTGTATAATTCTTCCAATGCAGCGAGAGGCGTCATTTGATCAACATTTAAATCTCTGATTTCGTCGAGTACGGGATGGGTTGTGTTGCCAAACAGGGAAAGCTGCTGATGCGACGATTGCTTTTGGGGACGAGGAGGGATCGTCGTCTTTCCACTATGGGCGTCGATATGATCTTTTTCGAGTGTTGATAGAATTTGATTGGCTCTGTGAATGATCTGGTCCGGCACGCCCGCCAGTCGGGCAACATGAATCCCGTAACTTTTATTGGCTGAACCTTCGACGATTTTGTGCAGAAATACAATTTCCCCATCCTGCTCATGAACGGCGACATTCCAGTTACTGGTTTGTTTGAGCGTTTGTGTTAACTCGGTGAGTTCATGGTAGTGCGTTGCGAACAGGGTCCGCGCCTTAATCTGGTCATGCAGGTATTCGGTCATGGACCATGCCAGAGAAATGCCATCATAGGTACTGGTGCCGCGACCAATTTCATCGAGAATCACCAGGCTGCGTTCGGAAGCCGAGTTCAAGATGCGTGCGGCTTCTGTCATCTCGACCATGAAGGTACTCTGGCCTTTACTCAGTTCATCGCTGGCTCCGACGCGTGCAAAGATCCGATCTGCGATTCCGATGCGTGCTTCGCTGGCGGGGATGAACGAGCCAATCTGCGCCATCAGTGTCAGCAGAGCCGCTTGACGAATATAAGTACTTTTTCCCGCCATGTTGGGGCCGGTTATGATTTGAACGCGTCCGTAGGGATCGCCGAGCAAGACATCATTAGGAACAAATTCCCCCGAGGGCTGCAGGCGGTCCAGT